>JRYD01001145.1_pt1 | contig 43052 bp, 42 predicted proteins | sample 235311 | NCBI WGS metagenome assembly JRYD01 (sample SAMN03074213, study PRJNA261472) | activated sludge metagenome | biome: Common Effluent Treatment Plant; feature: Wastewater; material: Activated sludge; isolation source: activated biomass in a lab-scale reactor treating industrial wastewater at... | reverse complement strand
TTTTAAAATTTGCAACCTTGTTGGCATTGAATTACGCAAGCCCGGGAAAGAAAAGGATGGTGGCGTGCTTGCAGCCATTTACCCAAACCCTGCCAATGAATCGGCCACGATAACCTACAGTGTGCCTAAAGAGAGTAAGGTAGAGTTTATTATACGTACTACAACGAATCAACAAATTTTACAAAAGTCGCTGCGAGAGGGAGAATCAAAGTACACATTTAGCACGACTGATTTAAAACCCGCAGTTTATTTTTATGAACTGCGAAACAATGGAGACTTAATTGCGCATGGTAAATTGATAATTATCCGTTAAATTTTTGTAAAGGAGGAACTAAAAGTTCCTCCTTTTTCAATTTCTAAATTATGAGTAAAAAAGCACTTATTATTTCAACGATTTTAGTGTTAATGTATAACTTGCATTATGGGCAACAAGGCATTAACAATAATTGGCTGATGGGCTATTCAAGCTGGGGTGGGCCACCATTTGGGCAAACGAAAATTGATTTTTATAATGGCACACCCACTTTTACATACGATAGTTTAGAAATGGATTTTAACCATACACATTCTAATATATCTGACAACAATGGTAATCTTCAGTTTTATACAAACGGTTTTTATTTGGCTGATGCTACTAACGATACTATGCAAAATGGAAGTGGTATAAATCCAAGTGCGTACACCTCATATTTTTCGGATGGATTGGGAATCCCACAAGCAAATATTATTATTCCAAAACCTAATACTCCTGATGTATATTGTTTTTTGCACAGTACAGTAGATACATTTCCCGGATATTCTCACTCTAAGTACATATACTATAGCCTTATTGATATGAGTTTAAATGGTGGATTGGGAGCTGTTACATTAAAAAATCAGATTTTGATTACCGATTCGTTGAATTATGGAAAAATAACAGCTTGTAAACATGCTAATGGAAGGGATTGGTGGGTTATATGCCATAAGCTAAACTCAAATAGATTTTTTAAACTTTTAATTACACCCACTGCTATTTTAGGCCCATATACTCAAGATTTAGGAAATGTAAGAGTTGCCGGAGCAGGAGAATCTTGGTTTTCGCCAAACGGAGAATTTTACGCACACTATTGGAAAAATGGTGCGGGTATTGGCAATTTAGAAATTTTGAACTTTGATAGGTGCAATGGTTCATTTAGTAATCCCATTTCAATTGGTGTGCCTTTTGAGAATGGTACGCAGGTTGGTCTTGCATTTTCGCCCAATTCACAGGTTTTATATGTATCAAATGTTTTTCATGTTTATCAGTTTGATTTAACCGCAGCAAATATTGCTGCATCACAGTTGACGGTTGCAACTTATGATTCATTTGTGTCAGTTTTCCCCGGGTTTCCTAATGGTTTTGCAACGTTGTTCGGTTTATCTGCGCTTGCACCGGATGGAAAAATTTACATTACTACAGGCAATGGTACTATACACATGCACACCATAGATAACCCAGATGTAATAGGTTTGGGATGCAATGTAAACCAACACAGTGTGCAATTGCAATCTGTTTATTTTAATACGTTACCTAACCATCCAAATTATTTTTTGGGGTGTGATAGTACATTGGGATGTTTGTGTGCGCCAACGGTAGGACTCAGCCTTACCCCCCAACCCCCTAAAGGGGCAGTTGTTGCAATGCCTAATCCCAACAATGGAAATTTTACGTTGCAGTTTAATGTGCAAAGTACAGCGGGAGAACTGGAGATTTATGATGTGATGGGAAAAATGGTAATGAGGGATTATGTGGCACCGTGGTGCCAATATAAGAGAGTAAATATTGAAGCATTGGCAAAGGGTATTTACCTGTGCAAGTCAAAATGGGGAGGTGTTGAGAGGAGTGTTAAGGTTGTTAAAGAATAATGATTAGTGTAGGGAAAAAGAGCAGACCTGAGTTTACTATGCATACTACAACGAACCAACGAATTTTAAATAAAACTTTACAAGGCGGTGATTTAAACTCTAATTTTGTGCGAGGGCTTTTTACACACAGGCGGGGAGGAAAAAAAATAAAAAAACCTTTACCTTTAACGCTGGCATGTGGGCAAAGGCTGGCTGTGCTGATGGCAGAGCAGAGATTTTTGTTTACCGATACAGCATTAGATTTTTTCATTCGTTTCACTTACGCAGGCTGTAAAAAGCCTTGCACATAACATAACAAATATATGCAAACACAGAACTACACAAACTATAACGAAAATATTATCCAGCACTCCGGTACAAAAGCAAGTGCGAATAATCCAGATAAGATTCCAAACTGACCGAACAACAACCAAGGTCTTCTTCGCCCCATAGGCAGATAGGTGTATTTTTCTATTATTGGTGCAAGCAATATTTTCAGACTAAACGGAATCATAACAGTTGCACTGTATGCTGCAATTTCAACAGCACTTTTCCCATTGAAAGCCAGCCATGCAGGGATGGCAAAAAGTGTTAGCCCCTCAGGAATACCTTGTGAGAAATACAATAAAATGAAAGTAATATTTCGAAGTCGCGAACTATCGGAAAGCGATGTTGCACTCTCGTCATCTGCAGCAATGACTTTCATAAAATTTAATTTAGATTGTTAGGTGTTGTAAAGTAAAAACAAAAATAATTTGTCTTTTAAAATAATTACTACCAATCAAAATAAATACAAACAAATCATTTCTGTAAGAAGACAGCTAATGATTTCAATCTTTCCAAATATTATTCAATCCTTTCATTCCTGAACAATTAATTTGACTTACGCTCAGGTTAGAGAAATTACATTCATGAAAACAAAAAACATTGATAGACTTAATCTTAAATTCCCACAGGATGCCAGGTAGTTTTTACTTCCTGAAGTTCCATGATACGATATGGGCTTTCTTCGGCAACATGCTGAACTACCACTACTCGTTTAACATTACTTGCTGCATTGGTCTGAATTGTTTTTAATGCTGCGCTGTCATTGTCTGCATAAACAATGGCATTAACATCCATGTGTGATGAAAAGTGTGTATGCAACTCATTACTAAAACCTGTAAGAATATTAACGACACCACCGGGCACATCACTTGCATTAAGTACCTCTGCAAAATCTATTGCAGTGAGTGGAAACTTTTCTGCTGCCAGAATAATTATTGAATTGCCTCCTGCAAGTGCCGGTGCCATTAAAGAAACCAGATTCAGTAAACCCAGCTGTTGTGATGCAATAGCTGAAACAACACCTGTTGGCTCAGGAAAAGAAAAATTAAAATGTGATGATTCCACAGGATTCACACATGAAAAAACCTGTTGGTATTTATCACACCAGCCTGCATAATAAACAAGCATATCTACTGCAGCACTCACTTCTTTTTGCGCTGCTGCATCACTCACACCTTGAAGACCTAAAGTGGACACAAATTGTTGTCTGCGTGTTTCTAATGTTTCAGCAATGCGATATAATATCTGACTTCTGTTAAATGCCGATTTTTTCTGCCATTCGCCTTGTGCTTTTCGTGCAACAACAACTGCATCTCTGAAATCTTTTCTTGATGCACGACAAATATTAGCAATTACCTTTCCGTTCTTGTCATTAAGCTTATAATATCTTCCACTCTCAGTTCGTGGAAATTTACCATCAATGTAAAGCTTATATGTTTTTTGTACAGCTAACCTTACTTCGGTTTCTGCATGATGGCTGTGACCATTAAGTCCAACAGCTACTTTTTTTATTTTTTCTTTTTGCTTCGTCTCCATAATGTAATTACGCTAAAATTATTTTAAATAAGCACTTAGTCCATGCATACCGCCTTCGCGGCCCATGCCACTTTCTTTAAATCCTCCAAATGGTGAAGTAGGATCAAACTTATTATAAGTATTGGCCCATAACACTCCGGCTTTAATTTTTGAAGTAACTTTAAATACCTTGCTACCTTTATCAGACCACACACCTCCACTTAATCCATAAGGTGTATTATTAGCTTTTTCAACAGCTTCTTCTACTGTACGGAAAGTTTGAATTGAAAGGACAGGACCAAAAATTTCTTCCTGAACAATTCTACTTGATTGTGCTACCCCTGTAAAAATTGTAGGCTTAAACCAAAAACCCTTTGAAGGTAATGTGCATGATGACTGATAGCAATCGCCACCTTCATTAACCCCAACTTTAACCAATGCTTTTATCTTATTTAATTGCTCGCGTGAGTTGATGGCTCCTATATCGGTATTTTTATCTAATGGGTCACCAATAATGAGCGTTTCCATACGGTCTTTAAGCTTGCGCACAACTTCGTTGGCAACACTTTCCTGAACAAACAATCGTGAACCTGCACAACAAACATGTCCCTGATTAAAAAATATGCCGTTAACAATTCCTTCAATGGCCTGATCAATGGCTGCATCTTCAAAAATGATGTTAGCTGCTTTGCCTCCCAACTCAAGTGTGTATTTTTTTGTTGTTCCCGCTAAAGCTTTCTGAATAATTTTTCCTACATCAGTAGAACCTGTAAAGGCAACCTTATCAATTCCGGGATGATTAACAATGGATGCACCTGTTGCACCGGCTCCCGTAACAATATTCACTACACCCGGAGGCAGGTCTGCATCTCTGAAAATCTCTGCTAGTTTTAATGCAGTAAGCGGAGTGGTTTCAGCAGGTTTCAGGACAACAGTATTGCCACAGGCAAGTGCAGGTGCAATCTTCCATGCTGCCATTAATATCGGAAAATTCCATGGAATAATTTGTCCGGCAACACCTAAAGGTCGTGCTGCCATTCCCGGCAATGCATAATCAAGTTTATCAGCCCATCCGGCATAATAAAAAAAGTGGGCTGCTGCTAAAGGAACATCAATATCTCTGCTTTCGCGAATAGGCTTTCCGCCATCTAAACTTTCAATGATGGCAAGTTCGCGGGCACGCTCCTGCATGATGCGTGCTATGCGGTAAATATATTTCCCTCTCTCGCGTGCCGGCATTTTACTCCACACCTTATCATAAGCTGTACGCGCTGCTTTTACAGCCGCATCCACATCGGCCTGTGATGCTTCTGCAACAGAGGCTATTCGCGTTTCTTTTGCAGGGTTAATGGTGTCAAAATATTTTTTACTCTGTGGTGCAACAAACTTACCATTGATAAAAAGGTCGTATTTATCAGCCAACACAATATGATCGGGCGTTTCAGGTGCTGCTGAATACTGCCATGCCGTATCGAATTTCAACTTTGTATTTTGTTTTACTGTTCGCTTTGCCATTTAAGGTAATTTAAGATTCAAAGATAGAAAATTCATTTCTATTCAATCTTTTTTCTGAAAATGATTTATGCAATTTAAAAATTACTAATCAATATCATTTCTTTAAATCAAATATCCTGCTATGTTTGCAAGGACTGAATAATTATAAAACCTCAGGTAAAACATGCGCATATTACTTACAGGAGCAAACGGATATATTGGTATGCGACTGCTGCCTGTTTTGGTAGAAGCAGGACATGATGTTACGTGCGTGGTGAGAGACACACTTCGCTTTAAACCATCTCCGGATTTACTTGATAAGATAAACATTATTGAATATGATTTTCTGGAACCTGAAAACGCCATTCAGCATTTTAACAATAAACAATTTGATGTTGCATATTACCTGATTCACTCATTAGGAGATACAGCAACAACACTTAAAGAATATGAACTGCGGTGTGCAGGATGCTTTGTATTGGTAGCCACACTCACACAGGTAAAACAAATCATTTATCTGAGTGGCATCAGCAATGAAGAAAACCTTTCTAAACACCTGACGGCACGCAAAGGTGTGACTGACGTTTTTATAAACTCCGGTATTGCCTACACTATTTTTGAAGCCGGAATTATTGTTGGCTCTGGTAGTATTTCTTTTGAAATCATCAGAGGTTTAACAGAAAAAATTCCGGTTATGATTGTGCCCAGATGGTTAAAATCTAAATGCCAGCCCATAGCCATCCGCAATGTGATGAACTACCTGCACCTTTCATTGATGAATGAAAAAGCTTTTAACAGAGTTTTTGAAATTGGAGGACCAGATGTACTCACATATCGTAAAATGTTGCTTGAATATGCAGCAGAAAGAGGATATAAAAGATTAATAATAACACTTCCTTTTGGTTTCATGGGTCTGTCTGCAACTTGGATTTATTTTTCTACACCTGCCAACTACACCATTGCAAAGCTTTTAGTTCAAAGTATGAAAAATGATGTGGTGTGTAAAGAAACTTCTGTTCGAGAAGTTATTCCTCAGGAGCTATACACCTATCGCCAAGCTATCCAAATGGCCTTTGCACGTATAGAACAAAACATGGTTATTTCAAGTTGGACAGATTCGGCATCAAGCAGTTTAAGTCGCTTAGATGTTAATCAGCATATTGAAGTTCCATCAAACGGATGTTATAAAGACCGTAAGTGGATTGAAATTGACAAAGACAAAGCCGAAGAAGTAGCCAACCGTTTTTTTAATATTGGTGGACAAAATGGATGGTATTATGCCGATACTTTATGGAGAATGCGTGGAATAATTGACAAACTAATAGGTGGCGTTGGTATGAGTCGTGGACGAAGGAGTGATGTGGATATTGAACCGGGTGACACGCTTGACTTTTGGCGTGTACTATTGGTTGACAGAAAAAATTACCGATTACTATTGTATGCAGAAATGAAACTTCCCGGAGAAGCATGGTTAGAGTTCTCAATCATTCACAACAACAACCGCTGTATTCTGAAACAAACTGCTACATTCAGACCAATAGGTATTATGGGTCGGAATTACTGGTATTCTATGCTACCTTTTCATTTTTTTATTTTCCGGAATATGATAAAACAAATTGCCGGTGATGGTCAACATAAGATTAGGAACACAAAAATCTGATGTTTTTTCATGTTCTTTGTAAAACCATTTTACATAAGAAATTTGAATGAAAAAGGTATATCATCTTGCCAACTGCACCACCTGTCAGCGAATATTAAAAGAACTGAAACTAGGAGCTGAATTTGTTTTACAGGACATAAAAAGTGAACCCATCACCGAACAACAGCTTGATACGATGCAAAAGCTTGCCGGTAGTTATGAGGCTTTGTTTAGCAGAATAGCTATGAAATACCGTTCATTAGGACTCAATCAAATAAAACTAACAGAGAAAGATTATAAAAAGTACATTCTTGAAGAATATACATTTCTTAAACGACCGGTTATCATTTTAGGCAAAGAAATTTTTATTGGAAACGCACCAAAAACAATAGCGGCAGCCAAAGCAGCTATGCAGAAAAAATAAAAGTCAAACAGAAAAACCCCTAAGGCTTGAAAGCCACAACACGTGCTCACCTTTCTGTTCTTTTTGTTAACCTGCTTTATGCGGCCAACTTCAGCATTGCTAAACAGGTGATGCCTGAATTCATTAAACCTTTTGGATTTATTGTAATCAGAGTAATTCCGGCTGCAGTTTTGTTTTTTCTTGCAGCATTTCTAATACCACCGGAAAAAATCAAAAAGAAAGACAGAAACACTATTTTGCTCTGTGCACTCTTTGGCGTTGCCATAAATCAACTGTTGTTTTTCAAAGGTCTTTCACTCACATCACCCATCAATGGTGCATTAATAATGACAACCAACCCTGTGTTGGTTTTACTGATGGCGGCCATAATTCTTAAAGAACCTGTGGGTTGGATTAAGTACATTGGAATTTCCCTTGGTATTGCCGGTGCTATGCTGCTAATACTTTTAGGTAAGAACTTCAACCTGCAGGGAGGAAACACAGAGGGCGATCTTTATATTTTCTTAAACTCTGTTTCATTTGCCATTTTCATAATTCTTGTAAAACCACTCATGCTACACTACCATCCTATTACAGTCATGAAATGGACATTCTTTTTTGGCGCACTAATGGTTTTACCTTTTGGATATAATGAAGTAACAGCGGTAGCATGGAGCAGCCTGACTTTTAATTTGTGGTTATGCATCGTTTTTGTTGTCGTAGCAGTAACTTTTGTTGCCTATCTGATGAATGTATTTGCCCTGCGTCATCTTAGTCCATCGGTGGTGAGTATCTACATTTATTTTCAGCCTGTATTTGCTACACTAATTTCTATGGCTCTTGGCGAAGCCAGCCCGGGATGGCTGCACTTGGCCTCTGCTGCTTTAATTTTTACAGGTGTATATTTGGTAAGCAAGCAAAACATAGCCGGTATAAATAATACTGAGAATAGCTGATGCTGCTGTTGTCATTCTGATTACTTTAGCCAAAATTTTGTGAAGTATGATTCGTTCCATGACCGGCTATGGCAAAGCCTCCGGTGACTATAAGAGTAAGACCATTTCCGTTGAGATAAAATCGCTCAACAGTAAATTTTTTGACCTTAATTTACGCTTGCCACATCCGTACAAGGATAAAGAAATGGACCTGCGCAGTTTGTTGTTAAAAGAAGCTGAAAGAGGAAAGATGGATGTGATGATTACTATGGAGTCAGACCTTTCACAACAGGAAAACCTGCTCAACCGTGAAATCATAAAATCATTGCTGACCGATTTAAAAGCAGTTAAAAAAGAGTTCTCATTACCTGATGACAACCTGCTGCAAATAGTGATGCAAATGCCGCAAGTGATAAATACCGATGCTGATGAAGCAGATGAAGATGAATGGAAATATATTGCTTCAATGATTAGTCAGGCAATAGAAAAATTTAATCTTTTTCGTCAGCGCGAAGGACAGAATTTGCAACAGGATATTTCGCAACGAATGAATCTAATTTTACAATTGCTTGAACAAATAACTCCTTTTGAAGAAGGTAGAATAAATGCCGTGCGCAGTAAACTGATCAACTCATTAAAATCACTAGGTGCTAATATCGAAACAGACAAAAACCGTTTTGAACAAGAGTTGATTTATTATCTCGAAAAATTAGACATCACTGAAGAAAAAGTGAGACTTGCAGAACATTGCCGTTATTTTTTATCTATGCTGAATGATGAAAATAATAATGGTAAAAAATTAGGCTTCATCATGCAGGAAATAGGTCGTGAAATAAATACTATTGGCAGTAAAGCCAATGATGCAGACATACAACGCAAAGTTGTTGAGATGAAAGATGAAGCTGAAAAAATAAAAGAACAGCTCTCTAATATTTTATGACAAAGCATTTTCTTTTCTGTGGCCCTAGTGGTAGTGGCAAAACCAGCATTGTTAAGTATCTGTTAGCGAAATACCATTTCATGCGGTTCAGCATATCAGCTACTACACGTCCAAAACGTGCGCATGAAACAGAGGGACAGGATTATTATTTCATGACCATTGAAAACTTCCGTAATCATATTGAACAGAATCATTTTGTTGAATGGGAGCAGGTATATGAAGGCCGGTATTATGGTACTTTAAAATCAGAAATTGAGCGCATTGAAGCCATAAACTGTTCAGTAGTTTTTGATGTTGATGTTGAAGGAGGATTAAAAATAAAACAACATTTCGGCAGCAACCTGCTTGCTGTGTTTATTCGCCCACCTTCAGCAGAAGATCTTCGCGAGCGGCTGATAGCACGCAATACAGAAACAGCAGAATCACTTGAAATTCGCCTCAATAAATCAATTAAAGAGCTTGAGTATGAAAATCGCTTCGATAATATTATTATCAATGATGATTTAGAACAATCATGCTTAAAAGCTGAAGTATTGGTTAATACATTTTTAAGTCACTAAGCTTTAAACCACAAGAGCTAATTTTTTTAGAATTGTCTGAACAGATAGCCTGTCAGTCGAAAATGTTTTTTGTTTATTTGCATTTAAATCACAAACATGCAATTTATCAATTCCGCTGATTTTGCTGCCCAACTTGATGAGCAGGATAATTTAAAGTCCTTCAGACAGCAATTTCTTTTCCCACAACATCAGCATAAAGATGTTATTTATTTCTGTGGCAACTCCCTTGGACTTCAACCCAAACAAACCCGCGACTATGTTTTGCAGGAGTTGAACGACTGGAAAAATTTTGGTGTTGAAGGACATTTTATGGCAAAAAATCCGTGGTATCCCTATCACGAATTTCTGAGAGATAACATGGCACTTATTGCAGGTGCAATGCCGTCAGAAACAGTGGTTATGAATTCACTCACTGCCAATATTCATTTCATGTTGGTGTCGTTTTACAAACCTACCTCAAGTCGTTTTAAAATAATTTGTGAAGGATCGGCATTCCCATCTGATCAGTATGCATTACAAACACAGGTTAAATTTCATGGATTCAATCCTGATGAGACCATTATTGAGTTGCATCCTCGCAGCGGAGAATACACAATCAGACATGAAGACATCCTTTCAACGATAACAAAACATAAGGACGAATTGGCGCTCATATTTTTAGGTAACCCTAACTACTACACAGGTCAGGTGTTTGATATGGCAGGAATAACTCAGGCAGGGCATGCTGCAGGTGCATTAGTTGGCTTTGATTTAGCACATGGCATTGGTAATCTTGAGCTGCATCTTCACGACTGGAATGTTGACTTTGCAGTGTGGTGCAGTTATAAGTACCTCAATGCCGGACCCGGTGGTGTGGCAGGTGCTTTTGTTCATCAAAAACATTGTAACAACATTGAGTTGATTCGTTTTGCAGGTTGGTGGGGTAACGATCCGCAAACACGCTTCACCATGCCACATGATTTTATTCCTGTTAAAAGTGCCGATGCATGGCAATTGAGCAATGCACCTGTGCTTCCAATGGCAGCACTGCGTGCTTCACTAGAAATTTTTGCTGAAGCAGGCGTACAAAACCTGATAAAAAAACGCAAGCTGATGAATGACTTCTTGCGATTTATCATCGGTGACATTATCAGCAAGACAAATTCAGAAAAAAATATTATCATGATAACGCCTGAAAATGAAAGCGAACGTGCTGCACAAGTGAGTATGTTATGTAAACACAACGGTAAAAAAATTCATGGCTATCTGACGGAGCAAGGCATCATTGCCGACTGGCGCGAACCTGAAGTGCTACGCATTGCTCCAGTTCCTCTTTACAATTCGTTTAATGACATTTATCAATTTGGCAAATGCCTGCATGAAGCTTTGCTTCTAAACAAATAACAATAATGAAAAAAATTTCCATCATTGGTGCCGGTCTTGTAGGTTCACTACTGGCTCTGTATCTAAACAAACGAGGATATAAAGTTACACTTCATGAGCGCAGACCTGACATGCGTAAAGTAAAAATCCCTGCCGGAAGAAGTATTAACCTTGCATTGAGCGATCGCGGCTGGAGAGGTTTGCAGGGAGTAGCTATTGATGACACAATCCGTCAAATCGGGATACCGATGACGCACCGTACCATGCATAGTGTTGATGGAAAAATCACCACACAGCCCTATGGAAAAGACGGTCAGGGCATTTACGCAGTTTCAAGAGGAATTCTAAACTGTACCCTTCTTGATCTGGCTGAAAAAGGTGGTGTTGAAATTCATTTTAATCAGAGATGTACCGGCCTGATGCTTACTTCAGGAGAAATGCAATTCGAACATTCAGAAAATCATCAGAAGTCTTCTCATCATGCTGATTTGATTTTTGGTGCTGATGGCGCCTTTGCAGCTTCACGACTTCAGCTTCAGCTATCAACAGATCAATTCAACTATTCGCAGCGTTATCTGCAACATGGCTATAAAGAACTGATGTTTGTTGCCAAAGCTGATGGCAGTCATCAACTTGAAAAAAATGCACTTCATATCTGGCCTCGTGGCGGATATATGCTCATTGCACTTCCTAATCTTGATGGAACATTTACCGTTACACTTTTCTTTCCATTAAAAGGAAATCCTTCTTTTGAATCACTTCACAACAAACAAGAAGTTAAAGCTTTCTTTCAAAAAGTCTTTCCTGATGCTGTTCCTTTGCTGCATGATCTTGAAGAAGATTTTTTTCATAACCCAACAGGTTCATTGGTAACTATTAAGTGTGCCCCATGGAGTTTTGACAATAAGTTGGTTCTTATCGGTGATGCAGCACATGCCATTGTGCCATTCTATGGTCAGGGTATGAACTGTGGTTTTGAAGATTGCAGTGTGTTGAACGACCTGCTCAATCAGTTTGCTGACGACTGGGAGAAAGTAATACCAGAATATGAACGAATGAGAAAACCTGCTGCCGATGCCATTGGCGAACTTGCCGTTGACAATTTTATTGAAATGCGCGACTTAGTTGGTAAGCCTGAGTTCTTATTGCGTAAAAAAATTGAAGGATGGTTCAGTGAAAAACATCCAGACAAATGGATTCCACTTTATACTATGGTTACATTCAGCCATCTTCCTTATCATGAGGCACAGGCAAGAGGAAAAAAACAAGATGCCATAATGAATGAAATTATGAAAATGTCTGATATTGAAAATATCTGGAATAGCAGCGTGGTAGAAAATAAAATTATTGACTTGTTAAAATAGTCCGGCAAAAGGTTAGCCAACATGCTGTAAGTAGTTATTTATTTACCTTTACTGCAAATTCAATTAACAGATGTATTACCTGCGGTGGTTACTTTTCTTATTATTTTCTTTAGCACTCTTTTATTCAGCCCAAGGTCAAAATAGCAATATAAAATCTTCGCAGGATACTACAAAAAACATTAGAATAAACCTTAACCACTTACTTTCTGAAGATGAGAAGGAACAGGCAGAAGCTGACTCTGTCATACAACAGTATATAAATATTGACAACCTTCTTGAGTTCACTAACAATTGGAAAGTTAAATCAGGCGATGATACTTTATGGAAAGAACCAAAGTTTGACGATTCTGCATGGGACCAAATTGCTGACTCAGCAAGAGACAATAAAAACTATTTTTCTATTGTATGGTATCGTATGCATTTCGATATTGACAGTAGTTTATTAAACCGTCCTTTAGCATTTATACTGCATTTATATGGCTCTGCAGCCGAAGTCTATTTAGATGGTAAACTTTTAAAAAAATTTGGCACTGTTGCTTCAGATTTAGCTGGTGAAGAAGCTGTTTTCAACGCAAATCCTCAACCCATAGCTATTGTATTTTCGAAATTAAAGGATCATGTTCTGGCTATTCGATATTCAAACTTCCACCGGACTAGTGCTAAAATAAGTGGATTTAATATTGGTCAGAATTTTATCATTAAATTTAAAGACTTGAATGATGAAATTAATGATGCCTTACTAACAACTAAAAAAAGTGCACTTACCGTTTTTGTTGCTGCCATCTTTCTAACTTTGGCTATAGTACATTTCATCATGTTTCTTTATTACAGGCAAAAAATCACCAACCTGTATTACAGTCTTTATTGCATAGGTATTTTTATTTTCGCTTTCTACACCTATCACTTGGTAACATCCACCAATTATGCGTCTATCGCTTTTATATCTAAGTCACTTCAGTTTTTAGCACCATTAATGGTAGTGCCGATAGTAGCCATGCTACACACCATATTTTATCAACGATTTCGTAAAATTTTATGGATAATAATCGGTGCCTATGGCCTGATGATAATACTTTATTTTTTCACTACTCGAAATGCTGCCAATTTGGTTTTGGTTATACTGATGATGATTTCGTTTGTAGAAATTCTTCGTGTCATAATAGTTTCTGTCAGGAAAAAAAGAGATGGTGCTTGGATTTTTGCAATGACATTATTTTTACCTGTATTATTAGGAGTTGTGACCAGCATATTACCCGATCAAATGAGTTTTTCCGGAATGAATTTTGAAATTAAACCATCACAGTTTGTTTTTGCAAGTATGATACTTGGCTTGCCATTTTCGGTAGCATTGTATCTTGCGCGTGACTTTGCACGAATGGGGAAAACATTAACCAAGCAGATTGGTGAAATAACTGAACTTTCTACTAAAACCATCAGGCAGGAACAAGAGAAAAAGCAATTGCTCGAGAATCAGAAAACTATACTTGAATTTGAAGTCAAGGAACGCACACGTGAAGTATTGGATCAAAAAAATGTAATTGAAATAAAAAACCGCGAAGTAACAGAAAGCCTCCACTATGCCAAACGCATTCAGGCTGCAATATTACCTGACATAAAAAAAATAAACCAATCACTTCAGGATTTGTTTATACTTTATCTTCCAAAGGATATTGTCAGTGGTGATTTTTACAGTTTTGCTCAACGAGATGAAAAAATAATTGTAGCAGCAGCAGATTGCACAGGCCATGGAGTAGCAGGGGCTTTTATGAGTATGATTGGAACTGCATTGCTCAATCAGATTGTAAATGAAAAGGGCATTACAGAACCATCCGAAATTCTAACACAATTGAATGATGGCATTGTAACATCACTCAAACAACGAGAAAGTGAGATGAATGAAGGTATGGATATTGCACTTTGCACTATAAATAATAAAAGTAAAACCTTACAATATTCAGGTGCTAACAGACCTCTCTGGATTATTCGTAATAACGAATTTCAGTATTATAAACCAAATAAAATACCCATTGGCGGACAGCAGTATAATAAAACTGACGGTTTTATGCAACATAACATCACACTTGAGCAAGGTGACTCCATCTATCTTTTTTCTGATGGTTATGTAGATCAGTTTGGTGGTGATTTGGGTAAAAAGTTTATGACAAAAAAGTTTCGTGAACTGTTACTGTCTGTTCAACATCTGAGTATGAATGAACAGAAAGAATATTTATTGAATACATTGATTAAATGGAAAGGAAAGCACGATCAGGTTGACGACATATTAGTAATTGGAATAAAAATACCCTAACTTATGCCAAGTAAAATATTATTAGTAGATGACGAGCCTTACATAGAGGATTTAGTCAGACAAAAATTCAGAAAACAGATTAAAGAAAATCAACTTGAATTTGAATATGTTTCTAATGGTAAAATTGCATTAGAAAAACTAAAGAACGATGACAGCTATGACCTGATGCTGACAGACATCAACATGCCTGTGATGGATGGGTTGACACTACTTGAAAAACTCAGAGAAAATAATATTCTTACTAAAGCTGTTGTTGTTTCTGCTTATGCCGACCTGAGCAACATCCGTACTGCCATGAACCGGGGTGCATTTGATTTCATTACCAAACCTATTGACCTTGCCGACCTTGAAGCTACCATCAAGAAAACTATTTTAGAAATGGAAATGCTTCGTAAAGGTATTGAAGCATCACGCAATCTTGATGATGCACTACTTCAAAAAGCGGAAGCACAACAAAAGACATTAGAAACACTTTTAGAAAAGGAAAAATTAATACTTCAGCAAAACGAACTTCTCGAAACACAGGTTCAGCAACGCACTGCCGAACTGCAACAACAAAAGCTTCTGGTTGAAGAAAAAAACAAAGAGATACTTGACTCCATTCACTATGCAAGTTATCTGCAACGCGCAATCCTACCTTCTGAGGAAGCTTTATCATCTTTCTTCAAAGAAAGTTTTGTATTGTATCAGCCTAAAGATATTGTTGCCGGTGATTTTTATTGGATTGAACCCGTTGAAAATGGCCATATTATAGTAGTGGCAGATTGTACAGGTCATGGTGTTGCAGGTGCCTTGTTAAGTATGTTGGGAATATCACTGCTCAATCACCTTGTAAGAGATAAAAATATTACCCAACCTGCAGAATTATTAAATCAACTACGAATTGAAGTTTCGCGTACACTCAATCAGGCAGAAACTCATGCTGCCGAAGGAATGGACATTGCTGTATGCCACATCAATTGCAGTGCAAAGCAAATTACGTTTGCAGGAGCCTACCGTCCACTTGTGTATATTTCGGGTAACGAACTTAAAACACTTTCGGGAAATAAAATCGTTATTGGTGGCAACAACATTTCGCCACAACAGGAATTTGTCAATCAAAACATTTCATTTGATGATGCTACTACTTTGTATCTTTTTACTGATGGTTATGCCGATCAGTTTGGAGGTGAGAAAAATAAGAAACTTATGTCAGGCAAACTCAAAGAACTGCTTTTTGAAAAACATAACTTACCCATGAAAGAGCAATTAACTTTCTTTTCGGACTATTTTAAAAAATGGCGAGGCAAAAACGATCAGGTTGATGATGTGCTTCTGCTGGGTTTCCGCTGTCAGTAAATCGGTTCTAATTGACCGATGCAAATGCTGATGTCAAAGAAACATCATCATGTGAAGCATCATAAATACAATTTCCGTCAGAAATAATCAGAATTTGTGGTGACTCATGATGCACACTATAGCGACTTGCAATTTTATTACTCAACTCTCTGTAATTAAGTAAATCGAGATAATAAACATCAAAAACCTTTTCCATGTCATCAGAAAATTCTGACAACAAAACTTTTTTGGCGAATGCACTCACTGAACAGCGTGTGCTGTGTTTAAAAATTATTTGCTTTTTACGCTTCGACAATTCATCAATCTCTGCCAACTGATTAATGTTGTTCAACACTTTAAAATCCATATATGAAATTCTCTTTAATAATAAAGGTATAAAGATACTTTATTTATTCCGGAAGACCAAATAAAATCATAACTGTTGCTACAAATTGCTTTTCAATTAAAGTGTACAATCAATTTTTCATGAAATGTAATATTCGTATATTTGTTCAAACATAAGCTTTAGTCAGTTGCCTGAATATAAAGATCATGAAGCATACAATCGTTAAGTTGTTTCTTTTCATCATTGCACTGTCAACATTTTCGACTTCTGTACTAAGTCAGATTAACCCTAACCCCAATGCTACTGTTGATGCATTTATTCAGAATGAAATGAATATACAACATTTTCCTGGTGTTTCTGCTGTTATTGTAAAAGATAATAAAATTGTCTGGATTAATTCTTACGGATATGCTGATGTAGCCAATGCAATCCCTGTTCAGGATACTACAGTTTTTTTACTGGCATCTGTTTCTAAAGTTTTTACAGGAACGGCAACAATGCAATTGTATGAGAACAATATTATAGGTCTTGATGATGACGTTAATCAATATTTACCTTGGCAGTTACAAATACCTGGATTTCCAAACGACTCCATCACATTCCGGCAATTGATGACACACACTTCTTCCATTCAGGATAACTGGACGGCTATGGTTGGTTATTATGGTTACCCTGATCCCACCATAACTTTGGCAGATTGTATGCAACGTTATTTTTCAACCAATGGAAGCGATTACAATGCTGCAGCAAATTTTCTTGCTCAGGCTCCCGGAAGTGTGTTTGCATACTCCAATATGGCAACAGCTTTAAATGGTTACTTAACAGAACTTGTCAGTGGTATGTCATTTGACCAGTATTGTAATACCAATATATTTAACAAACTATGCATGAACAAGACGGCATGGCATTTTTCAGATTTTAATCCAAATGATGTTGCTGTTCCTTATCATTTTTCAAATGGCAACTATATTGCTTATCCGCAATATGGTTTTGCAGATTATCCTGATGGGCAACTGAGAAGTAATGTTACAGACCTGGCAAATTTTATGATTGCCTATCTGAATGGCGGATCATTTGGTTCCAATTCTATTCTTTCGCAAGCATCTATCAGTCAGATGTGGACAGTGCAGTTTCCTTTACTCCAACCCAATATGGGGCTAAACTGGTATAAGCAAATTCTTTATTATAATGGAGGCTCTTCATGGCTATGGGGGCACAATGGAGGCGAAAGCGGAGTTTCAACAAATATGTATCTCGATCCGGTAAACAACATTGGACTTTGCGTATTGTCAAATGGTGAAGGTACAGGAATAAATATTTGCGATGAACTTTACAACTATGCTCTTTCATTAAATTCTGCTACCGGCTTCTCACCCGCATGTCTGACAACAGGAGTTGATGACTTACAACCTGCAAAACAAAAAAAGTTGATTAAGATAATAGACTTATTGGGGCGCGAAACACCATTAAAAACAAACACACCATTGATAAAAATATTCAGTGATGGAAGTGCTGAAAAGTTCTTTATCCTAGATTAATGCGTATGTTAAAATATAATTGAATTAAAAGTTTGATAATATATAACCAATACTTTTACAATAAAAAAATATCATAGCTTCATTCAAAGAAATGTAAAATGTCATTAAGTTATATATCAAAAAAAGCAATTCCCAAAGGGGAAATTGTAAAAGGTCATGAAATCAGAGAAGGGATTTTTCTTTTGATTAAAAGTAATTTTCCAAACTTCGATGCTGATAGTACTATTTCCATTGATGAATTGAATAAGTACAGAAGACTTTATCTGACCAAACTTGTTGAACAAGAAAAAGGCGAATTAGCTACAATTGATTTGGATGTGATGCAAGCCATTCGTGACAATTCAATTCTTTCCGAAAATATTCAGGATGAAATTGAAGCCAAACTAACAACGGGTCAAAAACTCGCTGATAAAATTGCCTCCTTTGGTGGTAGTTGGACTTTTATTCTTTCGTTTTTCTTTTTTCTGCTTTTATGGATTATCATAAATATTTGGCTACTTAAAAGTAAACCGTTCGACCCTTATCCATTTATACTTTTAAACTTAATACTTTCTTGCCTGGCAGCCATTCAAGCACCTATAATAATGATGAGCCAAAACAGGCAGGAGCAAAAAGATAGACAAAGAGGAGAACATGACTATAAAATTAATCTTAAGGCAGAACTGGAGATAAAACTATTAAGTGAGAAAATAGATCACTTATTGGTACATCAAAATAAAAAGTTATTGGAAATACAGGAAGTACAAATTGACTATTTGGAAGATTTAATGAAACAAATAAAAATCAATTATGTTAACATTAAAAAACATGAATAGTCGTTTCGCTATGGTTAATTAGTCTTCTTTAAATTTATTTAAGCCTCCTTCTATTATTAAACATAAAAAATACTTTAACCTCTGATTTTAAAAATCATTTTAAAACACACAGCAAGAATGACAGAATAATATTACATTGAAAAATTTTCTATCGCAATGAATATACAATCTGATACATCAAAAGGTCCGGGAGTTTACATACCGCCACCACTATTCTATATTTTAATCTTTGTAATTGCCGTATTTGTTCAGAAAAAAATTCCTATTGGTGATTCGACATTGCATACATTACCAATAAAAACAATAGGGATAATCCTTTTTATCATTGCGCTGTTTTTCCTGTTCAGAAGTTTAAGACAATTTTTCCTTACCAAGAATACCGTAATAGTTTTTAAACCTGCAACATCATTACAAACAACAGGCATTTACGCCATTACAAGAAATCCCATGTATGTAGGTTTAGCAATTGTTTATTTAGGCGCGACTATTTTCATAGGCAACTGGTGGAATATTATTTTATTTCCAATTCTTATTTTAATTATTCAGGAATACATTATCAAACGTGAAGAATCATATTTGGCAATTGAATTTGGTCATGAGTATGAAAATTATAAAAAGAAAGTAAGAAGGTGGTTATAAGTGTCGTTGCCTGTCAAGTATTCTGCAACAATTTGCTCTTTTGCTTCTCTATTTTGACTCATTTTTTGTGTGAAATAAAGTTAACATTTCTGTCAACTTATTTTAGGATAAGGCACCAGTGTTATCAGGTTTGAAAAATAGCTTGTTAGTTCCATTCAAAAAAATCATAGCTTCAATTTCTTTAAATGTCTTTGCACCTCGCGTTCTACTTGGTCAAAATCGGGCAAGTCTTTTATTTGTTCACTCATTGAACTTTGCCAACGACCTTTGTATTGTGGTAAGCGTTCGGCTAATTTTTTCGGAAAATCGGCAGGATTTACTTTTTTGCTTTTACACTTACTTTCAAATTCGTTCTTGTAAAAACCAACATCCATTCCGTGTTGCTTCAATAAATACCACAAGTCGTAAAAATCACGAGCTTGCATTCTTTGCATTACCGACCGCATTTTTTCAACCAATACTTCTTCCAATGGATAACACAAAAGTTGATGTTCTTCCATATCGGAATAGCCGAAGAAAACATCTTTCATTACGGGTTTAAAAACTAATTGTTCGCTTCTGGAAATATCAATCTTTACCCGTTTGTTATTCCCCTGTCCGCCAAGCGGACCTATATAGTTTATATAAAAGTTAATACCAGTATCATCATGTTCGTCCCGATAGCTATTGGGGTTTATTATTTCAAGCGGTATGTTGGCTTCATCCAAAATGTATTCAAAAGTTTCCCTGAACCATATAAAAATTTGCTCATTAGAAATTTCCTGCCTGTCCGGCAGGCAGACATTATTGATTAGCGTAAAATCCAAATCTTCCGAAAACCGGTAATCTTCAAAATAGATTTTCTTTAAAACCGTTCCGCCTTTGAACACAATCGTTTTAGATAGTTGCTCATGTTGAGCAATGCCCTTCAATATCCATGAAAGAATATAGTCCTTTTCAATCTGCTGGTCACGAACACCTGCTTCTCTTGCCTTTTGTTGTATCTCCCCGGGTTTTATCATGTGTAAATGGCAGATTTAATTGTTTCCGTTTCTAAATTTTGTTGAATGCTCCATCTGCTTATTCTTTTTCCTGTTTTGGGGAGTTCAGTATCTAAAACCACATACGAAGCGGTTTTTATTTTTTGTAATTCGTCAACGATTTTATTATTGATGTCAAGTATTTCTAAGAGAAACCCCAATCGTTTTATCACCGCTTGTGAATCAAATTTTTTAGCATAATCAAGTAATGTGTCATATTTTATTTTATCTTTTGAAACATAAACTGCCCTTGCTACTTCAACAATTCCGCCTGAATAATCAGGTTTGAAAAGGCAATCAATAAATGTTTTTTCTAAATCAGAACACATTGCTTTGTTGAAACTGTCAATCCAGATTTTCTTTGCTCCGAAAAAATGTTTCTGATTGTGATAGATAAACTGAAAAGTAACGTCTTTAACCTTGATTTCAGAAGGACGTATTTGTTTTGAAACAACAATTTGCTCTTTCAAGGAAGGCTGTGTTATAAGGTTATGAATCTGCAATGCAGAATAATAACCGATGTAATGTTTCGCATCATTAACTAAATGTTCCGCTATCAAATGCCAGTCGGGCATGAATGCTTCGGCATTTGCTTCATAAGGTATGATGTAATAAACCCCTTCTTTCAAACGCATTAGTAGTCCTCTCCTTGTCATGTCGCTGAGTAACTCCCGAAGTGTGCTTTCTTTTGAATTGGGTAATGCGTTGATAGCTTCAGTGTAATCAAAGCAAGCCTTATTTTGTCCATTGAAATAGGATAGTAGTTTGTTTGATTTCGTTGATATGTATTTATTATTCATATTAATAATGTCAGGACAAACCTGACCACAATGATACAAAAGATAATTTAATTTTTTGCCTTTTCTGGTCAAAAAAATTATGTTTTATGTTTTATTTGTCAGGCTAACCCTGATATATCTGATATAATAAATCATTTTGGGTGGTGTATTGGCTAAAAAGTCACCCTTTTGGTTTTGTCCAAGGGTTGACATTGTGGGGGTTTGTATCGTCCTGAAATAAGTTTATACTTTTTTCCATTTTTTCTATAAGAGCTTTGTTTGGCAGGTCAGAATTTTTCACGCCTGTTTTTTTTCCTATTTGCGTTTCATCTTTTCTCGCCAAGATGGTTTTTCAACTTTGATATTCCAAAACCCATTCGCAAATACTGCTAAAAGTATTTTCTTATTTTAATCCAAGTTCGTGATAAGTGTAGATGCCTGTCAAATATTCTGCAACAATTTGCTCTTTTCTTTTTTCTATTTTGACTCATATTTTACACGAAATAAAGTTAACATTTCTGTCAACCTATTTCAGGGCAAGTCAATTCACCTTTCTGTTTTTATTTTTGTTCAGACTAAACCTTTGTTACAATATCTTGTCAAATACTAAGTTTGGTTTATTATGGCTGAAAACGAAAACTTTCAAAAAATAAAGCACCTTTATAACCGTGCCGGTTTTGGATTACACTTTTCTGAGTTGCAAAAATTAAGTCGTACAAAGCTGAATAAGTTAGTTGCAGACATGATTGAAAAAGCAAAATCTGATGTTCCTATTACAACCATTGCACCCGACCATGTAAAATCTGTAATGCTTAAAAATAAAGGACTTACCAAGAAAGAAGGCTTGTCACCGGAGCAATTAAAAGAAAGGCAAAAACTTTTAGTGAGTCTGAACAAGCAACTTAAAAACCTGAATACAGAATGGGTCTTCCGAATGATGGATACTGACAGCCCACTGCGCGAAAAAATGACTTTATTCTGGAACAATCACTTTGCCTGCCGCGAAGAGGGAAATCCATATTTTGCTCAGGTACTTAATAACATTCAGCGTAAACTTGCTTTAGGTGATTTCAGAATGTTGTTGATTGAAGTTTCGAAGTCTGCCTCTATGTTGAATTTTTTAAATAATCAACAAAATAAAAAAGGCAGACCCAATGAAAACTTTGCGCGCGAGTTAATGGAGTTGTTTACACTTGGTCGTGGTAACTATTCAGAAACGGATATTAAAGAATCGGCACGTGCCTTTACCGGTTGGGCACATGATGCAGCAGGTAACTTTGAGTTCAACCCCAAAAATCATGATAATGGTATAAAAACATTTTTCGGAAAAGAAGGCAACTTCAATGGTGAAGATATTATTGATATGATTTTGCAAAAGCCCGAAGCAGCTGTTTTTATTGCAAGAAAAGCTTATCGTTTTTTTGTTAATGATGTGCCCGATGAAACTCATGTGCAGGAATTGGGGAATCATTTCTACAAAAACAAGTACGACATTGCTGCAATGATGAATAAAATGTTTACATCCGATTGGTTTTATGCTCCGGAAAACATGGGAAATAAAATTAAATCTCCCGTAGAGTTTATTGTCGCACTTAGTCGTCAGTTTAATGTTACTTACAAGAGGCAGGAAATAATTTTGCAACTGCAAAGAGGTTTAGGGCAAACTTTGTTTTATCCGCCCAATGTGGCAGGATGGGCTGGCGGTCGCAACTGGATTGATAGTTCATCACTGATGTTGCGTTTAACAATTCCTTCTCAGATTCTTAATGATAGCAGTTTAAATTTTTCTGCCAAAACCGACCCGGACGATGAAAACATTGTCGCAATGAAACAACTGAATGATGTTGTTGTAGAAACAAAAAAGAAAGCTTCAGGAATAGAAATTAACTGGGATAATTTCTGGTCAGATTTCCCAAAAGATTTTTCAGTGCAGCAAATAGCGGCTTTTGTTCTGCAGTGTAAGCCAAGTACACAGTTGAACCAAATCATCAACAGCTCTGTTGATAAGAAGAATGCAATCATAAAAACTGTAAGCTCTCCGGAGTATCAATTATGCTGAAACAGAAAAATGACAACAATGAAAAGAAGAGACTTTTTAAAACAATCGGTTTTTGCAAGTGTAGGCAGCATGTTGATACCTGCATTTTTAAAACCATTTGAGCTTATTGCAAAAAGTAATTTAAGCGGACATAAAAATCTTGTTATCATACAACTTTCAGGTGGCAATGATGGGTTAAACACCATTGTGCCTTATGGAAATGATGTGTATTATCAGTTACGAAACACTATTGCCATTCCACAATCAGAAATTATTAAACTGAATGCCATGCAGGGGCTAAATCCTGCATTAGCTCCACTAAAAGAAATTTACGATCAGGGTTGGATGAGTATTATCAACAATGTTGGTTATCCGAATCCAAACCGTTCGCACTTTCGGTCTATGGACATCTGGCAATCAGCAAGCGACTCTAATCAGTTTCTTTCTACAGGATGGATTGGACGCTATTTAGACTCAAACTGCCAGATGTGCAAGTATCCCTATAATGCAATTGAAGTGGACGACACCTTATCATTAACTTTGAAAGGTGATACTAAAAAAGGTATTGCACTACAGAATCCGGATAAATTGTTTCGCACCACCAACACACCGTTTTTTGGTAAGTTGATTGAACACGATAAAGAACATCTTGACGAAGATAATCTTGGTTACTTGTACAAGACCATGATTGAAACATATTCATCGGCAGGTTATATTAAAGAAACAACAAAGAATTACGAAAACAACTTTGTGTATCCCGAATCGGCATTTGCAAAGAAATTAAAAACCGTTGCACGTTTTATTTTATCAGGACTTGACACAAGAGTTTATTATGTTTCACTCAGTGGATTTGATACGCACGTAAACCAAATTGCACAGCAGAAAAAATTGTTTACTCAGTTTTCTGAAGGCATGAATGCTTTTGTGAAAGAGTTGAACAACAATAAAAAACTTGATGATACATTAGTCATTGCATTTTCGGAATTTGGTCGGAGAGTTGCACAAAATGCAAGTCGCGGCACTGACCATGGTACAGCCAATGTTATGATGCTTTTTGGAGGACAGTTAAAGAAACAGGGAATTTTTAATGATGCTCCTGATTTGAATGATCTTGATGCAGGAGATTTAAAATATAAAGTTGATTTCAGAGATGTGTATGCAACAGTGCTGAACAAATGGCTCAATGTTGACAATAAATTAATTCTTCCTGATGCAACAGGAACAATGGAATTTATCTGATGGAAGAAGAAAACTATGTGAGAAAAACAAAACTTGCTTATTGAATACAGTGATTCTTAATGCTCCCTGATCAACAGCTTCTCACAAAATAATTTTAATTCAAGAACATTTTTTGCCTGTACGTTCAAACCGGCAAGTTGATCCAAGCCTTTTTGATAGTAGGTCTGAATGGTACGCATGGTGTGCTGATGCAATTCTAAGTTATTGAACACCTGCATCACTGCTGTAATCTTTTCGTGATTGGACAAATTGTGCGAGTTATACAGGGTCAGAAAATCAAGATGCTCTTTGCCATTAAGCAGCCTGCATGCTTCTGAAAAAAGAAATGTTTTCTTACCTTCAATAATATCGCCACCGGGTCGTTTGCCAAATTTAGTATCATCACCAAATGCATCTAACAAATCATCCTGAATCTGAAATGCAATTCCAATATTTTTTCCAAACTCATACAAGCTCAGTTTGTCTTCTTCAGAGGCTTTGGCAATTATAGCACCTGTTGCAAGACAACATGCAGGAAGCACTGCTGTTTTTAACGTAATCATGCCTATATAATCTTCAGGGGTAATTTCGCGCAATCGTCCGAAGTCCATGTCGTACTGCTGCCCTTCGCAAACCTGCATGGCTGTTTTGTAAAACAATTGCATGACCGGTCTTAGTACGGCATCATCAACCTGCATAATGTATTCACTGGCCCTTACAAAAAGTGCATCACCGGAAAGTATTGCAATATCGGCAGTCCATTTTTCATGTACTGTTGGTTTGTTTCTTCGCAACGTTGCTTTATCCATGATGTCATCATGCAGCAGTGTAAAATTGTGAAACAATTCAATACCTATGGCAGCTTTCATTGCTTTCTGATAATTTGCTTCAAACAAGCCTGCACCTATGAGTACCAATAATGGGCGCATACGTTTGCCACCAAGCTCAACGATATATTCCATTGGCTGATATAGATTGGCCGGCTCATGACCAAAGTGCAACGACTTTATCTCGTGTTCAATTTCGCGTTGCAGAAAGTCAATACTTTCCATTAAAATAAATTACTTTCCCTTTTTATTTCTGAAAACCTCAATCACTCTTTCCATTCCAATTTCAAGAGGTGTTAATTCGCGATTGAGTAATATTTTCATTTTGCCAATATCAGGACATCTGCGTGTCATATCTCCTTCTTTTAAGGCAGGTAAATGCACAATGTTCGATTTTGAATTCAGAATTTTTTTAACCAACTGCGCCAATTCCAGAATTGAAGTTTCATGATCGTTACCCACGTTGATGACATCATTCACAAAACGGTGTGTGTAGAAGGCATTTAAGCAGGCTTCAACATTATCATCAACATAGCAGAAAGTTCGTGTTTGTGAGCCATCACCATAAATAGTAATATCTTTATTACTCAGTGCAGCTTCAATAAATTTTGACATGACGAAGTCTGTACTTTGCTTAGGTCCATAAGTATTGAAGAAGCGAAAAATGGTAAAGTCAAGATCAAACTCCTGCTTGTAGGCACGCAAATAGGCTTCGCCAAGATTTTTTACAATGGCATAAGGAAGTCTTGAGTTTAAAGGTGTTGTTGTTTCGTTTTGCGGATACTCAACAGGCTCGCCATACACTTCGCTGCTGCTGCTGAAGTAAACACGTTTTACCCCAGTATTCTTTGATAAGTCAAGAATGTTTTTTAATCCGGTAAGGTCTTTTAATACCCATGATGGATGATCGAGTGTGCGTTTTACACCCACTACAGCTGCATAGTGAAAAACATAATCAAATGCATAGGCATAGAATATGGATGATATATCGCTGAAATCATTCACATCAGCTTTAATAAATTTAACATTGTTATGTTTTGATGCCGGAACTTTTCGCATTGAACCGGTTAAAAGATTGTCAACTACAACAACAAAGTTGTCGGCATTGTCTGCTAATTTTTCTGCCAATGCACTTCCTACAAATCCTGCTCCACCTGTTACTAAAATTTTACTTTTCATATATTATGTTTCGCTTATAAATTTTGTTCTATTATTTTTATCAGGTAATTTCCGTAGCCGCTTTTTGTCAATGGCTCAGCTACTTTACGTAATTGTTCTTTATCTATAAATTTCATGCGGTAGGCCACTTCTTCTATGCAGCCAATCTTTAAACCTTGTCTTTCTTCAATAACATTCACAAAGTTTCCTGCTTGCAGTAATGAATTAAATGTACCGGTATCGAGCCATGCTGTTCCCCGCTCAAGCAGTTGTACTTTTAATTTACCCTGTTGCAGATAGTGTTTGTTTACGTCAGTAATCTCATATTCACCACGTGCACTTGGCTTTAAATTTTTGGCAACTTCAATAACCGAATTATCATAAAAATACAATCCGGGGACGGCAAAGTTCGATTTGGGTTTTTGAGGTTTCTCTTCTATGGAAAGTGCTTTGTAGCTGGCATCAAATTCAACAACACCGTATCGCTCCGGGTCTGAAACGTGATAAGCAAAAACCAACCCTCCGTTTATTTTATTATTGTCGGCAAGAATACGTCCCAAGCCCTGACCATAAAAAATATTGTCGCCAAGAACCAACGCTGCACTGTCACTGCCAATAAACTTTTCTCCAATCACAAAAGCCTGTGCCAGTCCATTTGGAACTGCCTGTTCTGCATATTCAAAACGGCAGCCAATCTGTTCTCCACTGCCTAAAAGTTTTTTAAAGTGAGGCAAGTCATGTGGGGTGCTGATGATTAAGATTTCTCTAATTCCGGCCATCATCAATACGGATAGCGGATAATAAATCATAGGTTTATCATATACCGGCATAAGCTGTTTGCTCATGGCCAATGTAAGTGGGTGCAGACGTGTGCCGCTACCTCCGGCTAAAACAATTCCCTTCATCGTATGGTTGCAAAAGTGTATTGTACGTAAAATTACGTCAGGTGGTTTCTAAAAATTTAAGGCTGTAAAGGTAATAATGTTATAAAATAACAGAAATACAGTCTTTGTGCATAGGTAATATTATTTCTTTAAGACAAAAGGAAATAATAAATTCCGGAAAATCCCCCTCGTCCTCGTCTGAAGTCAAGTACGTGCGTAAGGGACGAGGATGTGTGGGGCTCTATAACAGGTGTTAATCGCATCCTCGTCTCTCGCACACAACGATACCCTTCAGACGAGGACGAGGGGGGATTCATCGCCTGTATAAATTTTTCACCATTACTACTGAATAGGAAATTACCAAAAGGATCTGAAGTGTTTCCTTGTGTACCAAAGAAGTCCATTTTTCTTATCTCTGGTATAAGTGAATAAGAACTGGCAGTAAAATTCATTCGCTCAAGAACGGAAGATGGCTGATAATGATAGCCAATCAGCCAAGTATGGTTAAATACCTGCGCTACACTTGTATGACAATTAAGGACAATAATCAAAGGGTATATTCCTTTGATTATTGTTCTTCTAAAAAAATATTCTATCATCTCACAATTACAAGTTTAGAGGTAGTAAAATTAGATTCATTTACATTTATCTTAATCGTATAGACGCCTTGAGTTAGACTGGAAATATCTATGATGTGCTGCTTAACTTTGCAGTGGAAAGCACAAATAATTATTGAATTGATTCCTTTGTCTTTTTATAAGCTTCCTCAATTGGAGTATCTTTGTCTTCTTTACTTGGATTAAAATCTGAAACTTTTAGATTATATGTGAACAACTCAATAGTTTGATTTTTCTCTTGAGGATTTCTGATCTGTCCTTCTTCAGAAGGATACATAAAGGTATTTAGCAAATCATTAATGTGATTGGTTATTAATCCACTCCTGCTACCCTCCTGATATTTTTGATATAATATTTTTGATGAGCCACTGGTGAGCCTAAAGCCCAATACATCGGGTTTTAGGGGAGAGTTTTTACCTATATTTAATGAATCAAAATAATGAGCCAATTCATCAACTCCGAAATAGTAGTCAAAGGCATGTATTGGAAAGTTGTTAAGCATACCGCCATCCACGTATAAATTTTCATTACCGTTTATGTCTATAACAAAAATTGGTTTAAAAACGGGAGGTAATGCCATGCTGATGGCAATTGCTTCGGCTACCGGAAAATCCGGAGTAAAATCCTTAGAGAAGTACTCGGGGTCTGTTTAAAGTAATGTTAGTGCCGGTTACAATTAAATTAACTCCCGTTAAAGCAAAAAATTGTGTAAAGCTTAGCGTAGCTTTATTAGGAGAGGATTTGAATATTTGTTTGAAACGCGAAATATTTGCAGGGGTTAATAAATATTTTTCAAGTTTATTTTGAAGATAAGCTCTGATGCCACCACCGACAAAGATCCCTCTGCCAGAATATAAATTGAGAAGAAAGCGTTTGGCAATTACGTCATTTAATTTTTGAGTTCTTTGGTCAATTAGAGTTTTTAAAAGTATGCCTACGGGAACAATGCCAGTATTGATTTTTCCAAAGTAATTAAATATTATTTTGTAAATTAACCCAACTTCGTCCTTAAAATCTTCAGTAAGTTTTTTTATTAATGTTGTATTGGTAAAAAGTTCAGCCAATAACGATAATTCTTCTAATTGTATGTCTTTGAAGTCAGAAGTATAATAATACTTGATTTGTCCATCTTTTGACACCTTCATTTGTGTAACTGATCGATAGGTTTGGGTAGTTAAAATTCTGGGAACGTTAAAATTAATACCTTTAAGATTACTTTGTGGATAATCTAAAAAAGTAATATATTGATTACTATTTTTATCGAAAGGCTCATTAAAAAGTGATTCCATTTCTTGAAAATCAAGCCCCATTGAAAGGAAAAAAGCTATTAATGCACCTCCAGATGAACCACTGATTCCAAATAAATTATTTTGTGGTATATTAATATCAAGGTCATCCGTTTTGAAGTTGACTGTGTTGACATGAGATAAAGGCAGAATTTTTTTTTCTTCCAATGCTTTTATTGCGCCTAAATAAGCAATGCATTTGCCTCCGCCACCTTCAAAAGTAAGATATTTTATTTCTTTACTGTTCATTTATCATACTTAGCATTTTTTTTCAATAGAAAAGATAATATCAACCCTCTGTATTTCATTTTTTTATTTATGGTATTATTATTAACGCTACAGTTTATATACTCTAAACTTTGGGTTAATTGAAGTCGAACAATATAATCGTTATTACTCCAATAACTTGGAGTATTATATGACTCTAAGACCATTTTATTGTTTAAGCCTGTTTCAATATTCTTGTCAACGATATTTTCATAATATTTTCTTTCAAGGATTATGTCCAAGCCAGTTAAGGTATCATGAAATGTTGGAGAAACAACGTTAAATAATTTAACAAATAAAGTATCATAAAAATGCATATCAGCAAAATCTATTTTATAATTTTCAATAGCCGTGTCAAGGTCAAAATCATTATCATAATGAATCCAATGAGGAGCCCATTCATAATTAATATAAGAAACTATACGGGTTTTGGGGTTGTATTCGTATATAACATTAAGTGGGAAGTCATACTTTTCTAAACGTTGAAAAATAACATATTGAGGGTTTTCTAAGTGGGAAGTTGGTCTTCTAATAATGGAATCCCACCAAGGGTCATTATCACCAGGAAAATGGTCGCATAAATCAACTCCTCGAGGGAAGTAGCTTATCTTAGAACCTAACTGTTTTTCGAATTTATACGCATCATTAATATACTTTATATTTAAGTTTATTACAGGATTTTCTTTAGAAAATAACTGAACAGAAGTATCAGCAAAAACCGGAGCAACAGGTTTGTTTTTTTCCTGCTTAGGGGTAGAGTTGCAGGAAATAAAAAAGATACTTAATGCCGTAATGGCAAGACAGAGTTTGCGCATGGTAATTAAGGTTATGGCAATAACTCTCCAGAAAAATCAGGCAATCCCGGACTTGAGCCATCGAGTTTTGTAAGGTAAACAAGATTGGTTGGAACTTTTTGAATCCACGGTTCGCCTTCCTGATTACCTCCGGTAAACTGTCCGTCAAATTCTTTCATTTCATCTATTATAGAAACATAAAGAGGGTCAGTTGGCGAAGGAACGTCTTCGCCATTCCAGATTTCGCCACCTGAACTAAGATAATAAAGTATGGCTTTTGTATAGGCAGGGCGAACAGGTACTAATACACGACATGCACCAGCTTGAAGAAATGCCATAAAAAGAGGATCGTTATCGTCACGTTTTAAAATGTTAACCCATTCGCGTTTTCGTGCCCAGAAGTAAGGGTAAAACATATATGTCATTTGTTCCCATTCGAAAGCCTGTTCAAAAAATTGGATGTAAGTTCCTTGGGCGATGGCGGCAGAAAAGGAAAATTCAGGGTAACCATAATCAGGAACATTAGGTTTAAGCGCATCAAAAGCTTCGAAACGCTGTCCCGAAATCATTTCGATAGAATGTTTTTTCAGTTCCGTTTTTTCTATAATGCGATTGATGTTTGGATTGTTCCCTTGTATTATTATTCCTTGTGATGCTACCCACTGGTCGTATTCGCGTTTTCTTTGCTTGTAAGCAGCAAGAATTTTATTGTATGTTTCAATTTTCCATTTGGTAGTAGCACTTTGTGTTGGCACACAAGTAATTTCTACACTTATGGCATAATCACCGCTATGAATACGTGCAATAATGGGAATACGGCCGGTTACAGACTCTTTATTGCTACTCGAACCAATTAAATTAAGTGGGAGTATTTTTGTAGATGCCCAATCAGATGAAACAAAGAGTTGGTCATCAATATACACGGAGATATAAAATTCATTGCCGAATGCATCCTCACCAGTACTTAAAAGAAAATTGACTTTAGCAAATTCAGCCTGATATCCTTGAGGCACGTCAAGTAATTCCTGCCATGTGTACCAGCCATCACCACTTGATGTTTCAGGTGCTTTTGTCGCTGATATTATAATGCTGTCGGAAGGAGGAGGAGCGACATCCGTTGCACCATACCGAGCAGAATAAATATCATAGTTTTCAGGCGTAATTTCATTAAATGATTTTAGATCAACTGGCTCGGGCAATGGAATTGCTGTATCGCCTACATTCCCTTTGGCAGCCTGTAAGCGGGAGTATATATAAAAGGCAGCTGGTTCGGGAATGATAAATTCAAACATTAACCGCTTCCCATAATTAATTACTTTGTTGTAATAATATTTATCAACCCATCTGTAAACACCTGCAATATTATCAGGGCTTTCGGATGTAGTATTATCAACACCATGTTCAGTGGTATCTTCAAACTCAATTATTGTCGTAGTGGTTTTTTGAGTTCTTGTTTTTTGAATTACCCTGCTGAGTGCACGGGACATTATGCTTTTGGCATAATCAGTAGCATTACGGTTGGATACTACCTGAGAGGTTGAGCTTGCAGAGGTATTAGAAGAACTTGAACCAAATGAAGCATTAAAAGAAGAGGTAACCGAGCCATAGGAAGCGGATACGCTTGCGCCAATTGAACTTTCTTTTTGATTTTGACTTTCCGTTTGCTGATCTTCCTGAATAACTTTTGCAGCCTCTGTGTGTAGTTCGAAACGTTCAGTTGTTTGCGTTTCTTTTTCGGTTTCAGAGGAGAATTCGCTTTCTTCAAGAAGAGTTTGCTCTGATCTATTAAAGTTGCGAAAGGTTCTTTTTTTTGTTTCACCAGCTAAAATATTTTCTATGTGAGCAACTTCCCCCAACTCATATTTTAATAACTGGCTCTGCACAACCTTAAGGTCGGCAATACCTATAGGCTTTATGTTACCGCTACCTTTAGCTATCTGAGCACCTGTAAAAGGATTGCATGGCGGTTCGGTGGAGTAAACCGAACATTCATCACTAATGCTAATAAGTCCTGTTCCAACTCTTACCGCATACTGAGTAGGCTTGGCGGTTTCAATTATGTTTACTTTAGCTTTCATGTCTGCTGATAATTCAGCAAGCACCTGAGGAACATAAATAAAGTCTAATGGAATACTTTTAGTTTCAAGAATCTCTTTTGTTACATCTTTTAGTCCAGGAGAAATTTCAGGGCTTATGATATGCTCGTTGTGATTTATTAACTCAGGGGTTTCTTCGTCTGGATTAGCAGGACGACTTTTTAAACTTCTGTAATTATAATTTTGGCGATTGTAAACTTGTTTAATATCATCATAAGCTAAACGTAAGTTCGACAATGTTTCAATTGCCACGTCCACATCAGGATCGGATGTGGGGTCTGACGTAACAGGGTCTTCCGCTTCGTCATTGATTATATCTTCTAACGGAAAAACTTTTTCAGGCAGGATTACAGTAGCAAGATAACCTTGATAAATTCCGTCACCTGTATCAAGGACGGAATCACCTGCATTCAGCCTCTCCATCAGTTTAAGCAGCCTGATTACCCTCAGAATTTCTGTTCGCAGAGGGGAGTTGTTAGCCAAAATTATTTGCGCAAAAAGATTATCCCATAAGTTTAATTTCTTAGGAAGATAAGCAGAATCTGTAATGTAAGTGTTTATAGAAGCACCAATATTATCTTCAATAACGCCTATAAGTTCTGCTTTGTCGGCAAGTTTTTGTTTTGTTCTCAAATAGTCGTCAATATTTTTAAACCCTTTATACCAATCAGAAGAATAAAGATCGGCAACAGATAATATATAATTGTCGTCAGATTGATACGTCACGCAATCTGCACGCATAACTGTTCTGGAATCAGGTTCAGTTCTGTGCGTAACCAGAGTTTCATAAAGCAGGTCAAAATCATCAAGAATATCCTGATCAACAAAACTGTAATCTACATAACGGGAAGGATAATCAGCTTCTAAATGTTTTTGAGGAGCACGAACGTTTGCAAATCTGAAAACTTCGTTGGGATATCTAAGGTCTGCCATCTGATTTGGTTTTTAGAGTGACTGAAATGTGAATCAAATTTATTATGAAAAAACTGGAATCGTATTAAATTAGTATAAATAAGTTATCAACAATAAGACATCTTGTGTGGATTTTTAGATTGATAGTTTGAGGAGAAAATTTGTGTACTGCAATTTTTAGCTGCATTGGTAATATTGTTTCTTTAAGACAAATAGAAAATAATAAATTCCGGAAAACCCCACTCGTCCTCGTCTGAAGTCAAGTACGTGCGTAAGGGACGAGGATGTGTGGGGCTCTATAACAGGTGTTAATCGCATCCTCGTCTCTCGCACACAACGGTACCCTTCAGACGAGGACGAGTGGTGTTTGCTGCTGTCAATGTGTGAATTCCAAACTTTCTAAAACGACTATAATTTCCTTATAATTTTTTTCAGGTTGGGCTTCATTTGTATAGTAAAACGTTGCCTGTAAAAAGAACAAGTCGGACTTGTGAAGGCAATAAGTTTCTATTAACTGAATATTAGGAGTGCCTAATGAATTATAGAATTTTTGCTTTATCAAGAAATAATTTTTTTTTTCTGACTGATAATTAGACTTAATACTGTTAATAATTTCTTTATCAAAACTTGATGCCAATTCCTCTAAGCTATCAACTTTTGCTAAACCTTTCATATATGAATTGAAGTTTACACTTAAACCAATATAATTGTATTCTTTTATAAAATCAGTAATTTTAATCTCTTCCCCTCTAAAAGAGGCAGAAAAAAGTTCATACTTATCACCAAGTATTTCTTTTTCGTACTTACTATCAATTAAGGAAAATGATTTGGGAATATAAATTGACAGCGTGTTTAAAGAGTCCTTAAAAAGAATGCCAATGGAATTTTGAGATTTAGAATCATTACCGCAATTTACAAAAAATAAAACCGAGATAAATAGAAACAGGTTATTGAACATTTTCGTAAATTTTTTTGTATGCATTTTCAATAACTTTTTCTTGCTTTTCTGCAAGAGCATTTAATTTTCTATACTGACGGTTTATTAATGGATTTGAGAAGTCCAGCAATTCTAAATCCGTCACATCAATGGAAATAGATAGGTTATTCTCAAGCGAGGATCTTATTTGCCCGTCTTCGCTTGGATAGAGTATGGTACTATATAGTTGCCCTATGAAATCTCTTATAATAAAGCTATTGCCTTCTTTGAAGTCATCTGATACCTCGTATTCCTTAACTGAATTTTGTAGTCGAATTCCCAGTATGCAATCACAAAATTCAGTAGCTGATAAACTAATATTTGGAGAAGCCAGAAAGTAGTTAGCAAAATCACCTTGGTAATTGATGTTTTTTGCAGGTCTGTAATCAAAAGCGTGAAGAGGATAATTATTGAGCATTCCTCCATCAACATACAGCCCAAGATAATCTTTATTATAATCAGCAGGAAGATTTGAATCGAGATTAACTTCTGATTCAATCACGTATGGCCTGAATAGAAAAGGAATACTCATTGATAAACTGACGGCATCAACAACTGAAAAGTCAGGAGTAAAGGCTGCAGAGAAATATTTTGGTTTGCCAAATGAAATATTGGTTCCTGTTACTACAAGATCAACCCCAGTCATGTAAAAAAAATCTTGAAAAGTGATATTCTCACCTTTGGATTTAATTTTTTTCATTTTTAGAGATGAGAGTTTAGGAAACAAATATTTTTCAATCAATTCTGAAAAATATTTACGTGATGCATCTCCGCTTAATAATCCTCTATTGTATACAATACTTAGAAAGTACTGCTTTAAATTTGTTGCAGCTAAAGGGTTACTTTCAGTAAATAATACTTTTTTTGCCAAAATTTCATAATCCGAAACAAAAGGCTTAAAGGGTAATTTGAATAAATTAAGAAATTCAGATAAAATATTACCTATGATTCTTATTGCTAAAGAAAGATTGTTATATTCCCTACTTGGAGATTTTCGGTTGTTAGTACGGTATTTATATAAATCCGGTTTATCAAAAAAAACCTCAAATTGTGTTACCGCAATATCATTGGGTAAGGTTCCTAAAGATAAACGTACTACTTTATTTGTTTCTTGAAGAATTTCATAGTGAGACATTCCCATTGCAACCATAAAAGCTGTAATTGCGCCTGCAGAAGATCCGCTAACACCAAGTATCTGTCTTTGTTTAATGGGTTGTGAAATCTTAATAATGGGAGTCTTATTTTCTGAAGTTATAGAATATGGAGTACCTCCTTCTGGGGGCCCGATTTTCTTATTTATTATTTCCTCTAAAGCCTGTATAACTCCTAAATAAGCAAGCCCTTTACCGCCACCTCCTTCAAAGCATAAATATTTTATCTGTGAAATTTCTACCATAATAAAATGTCTATGGCAATAACTCTCCAGAAAAATCAGGCAATCCCGGGCTTGTTCCATCCAATTTGGTAAGATAAACAAGATTGGTAGGTACTTTATTTATCCAAGGCTCACCCTCTTGATTGCCTCCAACAAAGAGTCCGTCAAATTCTTTCATTTCATATATTATAGAAACATGGAAGGATAATCTGCTTCTAAATGTTTTTGAAGAGCACGAACGTTTGCAAATCTGAAAACTTCGTTGGGATATCTAAGGTCTGCCATCTGATTTGGTTTTTAGAGTGACTGAAATGTGAATCAAATTTATTATGAAAAAACTGGAATCGTATTAAATTAGTATAAATAAGTTATCAACAATAAGACATCTTGTGTGGATTTTTAGATTGATAGTTTGAGGTAGAAAATTTGTGTGCTGCATTTTTTAGCTGCATAGGCACGATTATTTCTTTAAGGCAAATAGGAAATAATAAATTCCGGAAAATACCGACCTGTTGATATACAGTGGTTTGTCTATTTAAATTTTTTGGTACAAAATTTGAAATAAGGGTAAGTAAGTATAACATTTAATACTCCATATTATGAAAAAAACCATTGCTAAAAAAACCAAAAAAGCAAAGAAATTAATTGCAAAACCCGCAGCCATTGTTGCATTTCTTCGCGATTTATTTGCTGAAGAACTTGAAGTCCTTAACCGCAAAAACATAGCCATGCACAACTAATCTGCATGGCTTATTTTTCTTTTAATATACATTTCCAAACTTCATCAGCTTCAAAACCACGAGCCATTAGTTGTTGCGCAACCTTGTAGTTTTTTTTAATAGTATTACTTTCTTTTATTTTTTTTCTGCAAAGTTCTGTTTGTTCATTCAGCACTTTCAAATAGTCATCATCAGATATAGATTTTAACGCTTGCCTGATACAGTAGTCAGAAACTTTTTTTAGTTTCAATGCTTGTTTGATTTTATTTTTCCCCCAGTGTTTTATTCTGAATTTTCCTCCGGCATAGGCAATAGCAAATCGTTCCTCGTTAAGATAACCTTCTGTAACCATCATTGCAATGGTTTCTTCTACATCTTTTTTAAATAGTCCGAGCGAGTAAAGCTTTTCTCGCAGCTCCTGCTGACTTCTTTCCTGATAGGTGCAATACCTGCGGGCTTTATTCAACACATCGCTGCTAACCATCCTTAGTCCACTACATTAATTTTTAAAGTATTTACTCGCGAACGTTTTTTTAATGGCGTGCTGGCAACATGTATCACCACATCTCCTGCATCAACATAACCTTGCTCTTTCAAAATGTTCTTAATATCATCAATGGTCTGGTCAGTGCTTTCAAATTTATTGTAATATATGCCTCGCACACCCCAAACCAAATTCAAGGTGTTGAGAATGGGTTTGTAGTCAGTAAAAATAAAAAGCCCGGCCTTGGGCCGCTGACTCGAAATTCTGAAAGCCGTGTATCCTGAATGTGTCATTGCTGCAATAGCTTTTGCACCTGATTGATTGGCTAACTCCGCAGCATGATAACACAAGGTGTCCGAAATAAATGTTTTTGAATTTTTATCAGGTTGATTCATGCGGTAATAAATTTCCTGATCGTGTTCTATAGCCTGAATAATTTTTCTCATGGAATTTACCGTCTCAACAGGAAACTTTCCTACAGAAGTTTCTGCACTCAGCATCAAGGCATCGGCACCATCGTAAACAGCATTGCCCACATCGTTGGCTTCGGCACGTGTGGGTCTGAAATTGGTAATCATACTCTCCATCATTTGTGTGGCAATGATTACAGGAATTCCTGCAGCACGACATTTTTTTACAATCTTCTTCTGAATAATAGGAACCTGTGCCAGATCAATTTCTACACCTAAATCACCACGGGCTACCATAATACCATCAGCAACTTCAATAATCTCATTGATGTTTCTGACTGCTTCCGGTTTTTCAATTTTTGCAATAACCCTCATGGCATTGCCGCAGTCTTTAATGATTTTTTTTAGATTCAATATATCCTGAGCCGTTCTGGTAAATGATAAGCCAATCCATTCAATATTATTTTCAATGGCAAAGTCTATATCTGCACGGTCTTTTTCTGTTATTGATGGAATGCTGATATTGGTAAACGGAAGGTTAACACCTTTTTTCGACATCAGCACACCTCCATTTATCACTTGAGTAACAACATCCTGTTCCGCTGTGACTTGCTTTACCTCTAACTTTAATTTTCCGTCATCTATCAGAATAATATCGCCTTTCTTTACATCGTTAGCAAAATCTTTATAACGGATAGTAGCCTTTGTAGCATTACCGTCCATCTCTTTTGTTGTGAGAACAAATTGCTGCTTGTCGGCAAGTTCGCACTGCCCGCCTTCAATATCACCGACACGCAATTTAGGACCTTGTAAATCGAGTAAGAGCGCAATGTTCATTTGTTTTTCTTCATTGATTTCGCGGACATTATTTACAATAGACTTCAAAAAAGTATGATCGCCATGCGAAGCATTGATACGCATAACATCGGCACCTGCCTGAATGAGTTTGTAAATGGCTTCTTTTGAATTGGTGGCCGGACCCAGGGTGGTAATAATTTTAGTTTTATTAAAATGATGCATAATCAGTCGAAAATAAAGTTGTCAGCCGACTTGAGCTCTTCAACACGAAGCTCACTCACGGCAGATACCATTTCTATTTGTTTTATTTTGTTGCGAATGTCGTTAAAGTCAAAATAGGCTCCGTAATTTTTTACAATCATAAAAAAATCAAAGGCAGGCTTTTCAGGAATAAGTGTAGCCTGAACACTTTTGTTTCCGAGCACATAAAACTCTTCGCCAAAACGATTTATGGCTTTGTGAAAAGAAAAGGCTGCCACTGCACCCGGCTTGCCAAGATACAAGGTGTGATCTTTCATTCTTTTGAAAGAAAGTGTTAATGCACGGTTTAGTTCAAAACAAAGGCGATAGTCCTTATACGGACAAACAATTCCTGCAAGCAGAAAGTCAAGCTCACTGCTGTTATCAAACTTTATAACCTTCTTTGCCAAGAGAAACAGATTGTTTATTTAAAACGGATATTTTCGCTGCTAAATTAGATTAATTTGTAGTATGAGCATAATTCAGCAAGGTGATGATTCTTTTATGCAGGAAGCATTAAAGGAAGCAAGAAAAGCTTTTGATTGTGACGAAGTTCCTGTAGGTGCAGTAATTGTTCATGCAGGACGAATTATTGCACGCGCACATAATATGACTGAAAAACTGAATGATGTTACGGCACATGCAGAAATGATTTGTTTTACTTCAGCAGCAGCATTTTTAAACTCAAAATACCTGACCGATTGTGTTTTATATGTAACGCTTGAACCTTGTGTGATGTGTGCAGGAGCATCCTTCTGGACACAGATACCTCAGATAGTTTTTGGTGCTACTGATGCAAAACGCGGCTATCAGCGATGCAAAACCAACCTGCTGCATCCTTCAACAAAAATTAAAGGAGGCGTACTTGAGGAAGCATGCAGCAACTTACTGAAAGAATTTTTTCGTAAAAAGAGAAGCTAGAAGTTGATAGCCTGCAGCATGGAGTTGGTTAATGGTTTATTTAAAAACCTTCTCACATAACGGCATTTGTTGGCACGATTCAGATCTTTAAAACTGTCGGAGCTCGACAATAAAACTATCTTGCATTTCTGACGAACCGATTCAGATAGTTTTTCGAACTCATTCAAAAACTGAAAGCCATCCATTTCAGGCATTACAATGTCTAAGAAAATTATTTCGGGCAACTGATCTACTGGTGTTGCTTTAATAAAATCAAGTGCTTTACGGGCATCAGCATAAACATTCAGCTGATCGCAAAAAGGCTCCGATGTAATGATTTGTTTTATCATCACCTGTTCGGCTTCACTATCATCTACAACTAAAACAGAGTGGTATTTATTGGCCATAAGCTTATTCAAAATAGTTATTTAATGGTTTGGTGTTTAATTTATTTGGTATCTCAATGGTGAAAGCTGTTCCTGTATTTAAAACAGATTCAACAGCAATGTATCCTCCTAATTTTTCAATTATTTCTTTGGCCATATATAAGCCAATGCCTCTGCCGGGCTCGGGTTGTTTTTCTTTCTGAAACAGATTGAAGATTTTTCCTACTTCATCAGGTGCAATGCCCAGTCCGTTATCCTGAATATTGATGATGGCTTTTTGTTCATCACAATAAACATGTAATCGCATGGAAGATGGGTCACCGGTAATTTTTCTGTATTTAATTCCGTTTGAAATTAAATTATTGAAAACTACTTCCAGCAATTTGTTGTTGCCAGCAAAAGGAGCTTTCATATCTACTTTAATGTCAAAATTTACTTTATCAATTCCTTCTGTATAGCGCAACCGGTCTATTGACTGACGAATAACTTCGTTAAAGTCAACCGAATGAAAATTGCCTTCGGGAATTGAAGTGACCGTTCTGATCATTTTGAATGCTGATGTTCCGTTGAATTGGTCGCTGTAACTAATGCTTCTTCAATACAGTGTCCATAAATGCCTATATATCCTGCTTCGGGATATGGTATTACAGAGAAGTGAAACAAGTATTCAAGATATTGCACTGTTGTATCATGTGGCACAGGTGTTTTGACATTAAAAATTTCAGGATAAATAGCTTTTACCTGATTGTTTACAGGAGCATTTAGCTTGCATTGCCAATAGCTTAATATAGGCATTGCTGCAACATTGTGATAAATAATTTTTCCGCTGTAATCTAATTTAATTACCGGAAACATGTTGTTTTCGTACTTTGAAGTAGAGGTTTTGTGTTCTGCCATTGTGGAGATTTCTTTAAATTAAACAGTAGTTTAACGACAGTTTTTCAGAAATGCTTCACTACTATGACCGGTTATGCTTACAGATGTAAGATTTTGATCAGTTTATTTGGTTTTTTATTCATTAAAAATTAAAGCCCCCTCGATAAAGGAATAAATTCAGGAATCCTGAAGTGTAAAAAATATTGTAAGAAACCTAAACAAAGTGCTTCAAAATCTGTTTTCAGAACTGAATAACAAATAAGAGTATTTATATACTTTTGCAAAAAATAATTTAAAAATGCCGTATCCGGAACAATTATGCGCACCCATGCGCCAGGAATTAACCAATGTAGGTTTTGAGGAATTAAAAACCACTTCAGACGTTGAAGCGTCATTGCCAAACAGTAAGGGAACAGTGCTGTTGGTAATAAACTCAGTATGCGGATGTGCTGCAGGAACAGCACGGCCGGGAGTAACTCTTTCATTAAGAGGCGATAAAAAACCGGGTAAATTGGTTACAGTCTTTGCAGGACAAGATGTTGAAGCAACTGCACAAGCCAGAAAATACACCTTACCTTATCCTCCTTCATCACCTTGCATTGCTTTATTTAAGGATGGTGAGTTGGTGCATTTTGTAGAACGCCATCATATTGAAGGCCGCTCGGCAGAAATGATTGCAGAGAATCTGAAGGCCGCTTACGAAGAATTTTGTTAACCACATTTACTGCAGAGGCAATCTTTGCAGATGCTATTTTAGGTTTTTAAAGTTATTAATGGCTATTTTTGTTTATCGAATAGAAAAACAGAATTAGCCATTATTATTTTATATGCTTGTTAAAACTTACGGCTGTGCAGTCTATGGAATCAATGCCACACCAATAACGGTAGAAGTAAATGTTGATCAGGGAACCAAATTTTTTCATGTTGGCTTGCCCGATAATGCTGTAAAAGAAAGCCATCAGCGCATTGAAGCTGCATTGAAAAATACAGGTTTCAAGATGCCCGGAAAAAAAGTCGTAGTAAACATGGCCCCTGCAGATATTCGCAAAGAAGGCTCGGCTTATGATCTAACTATTGCTATGGGAATTCTTTCTGCAAGCCAGCAGATTGTTGCCGAAAATATTGAGCAATATATTATCATGGGTGAACTTTCACTCGATGGCAGCCTGCAACCCATAAAAGGAGCATTGCCAATAGCAATTGAAGCGCGCAAACATGGGTTTAAAGGTTTTTTTCTGCCACAACAAAATGCAAGAGAGGCAGCTATTGTTGATTCGCTTGATGTGTATGGTATCAGTAATATCAAAGAGGTTATAGACTTTTTCACCGGTGAAGCTACTTTACAGCCTGTTGTGATTAATACACGCGATGAGTTTTATTCTGCACAAATAAAAAGTGAGTTTGATTTCTGTGATGTTAAAGGTCAGGAAAACATTAAACGTTCGCTGGAAATTGCAGCAGCAGGAGGGCACAATGTAATATTGATTGGTCCGCCCGGTGCAGGCAAAACCATGCTGGCAAAGCGGCTTCCAACCATATTACCGCCATTGACATTGCATGAGGCATTGGAAACCACAAAAATTCATTCTGTTGCCGGCAAAATGGGCAAGCAGGCATCATTAATTTCCATTCGTCCATTCAGATCTCCACATCATACCATTAGCGATGTTGCACTGGTTGGCGGGGGTGGAATTCCACAGCCCGGAGAAATATCGTTAGCGCATAATGGCGTTTTGTTTTTAGACGAATTGCCTGAGTTTAAGCGAACCGTACTTGAAGTGATGCGACAGCCGTTGGAGGAGCGAAGAGTCACCATTTCAAGAGCAAAATTTTCTGTAGAATATCCTGCCAGTTTTATGCTTGTGGCTTCTATGAACCCTTGCCCCTGTGGTTTTTTTAATCATCCAGAAAAAGAATGTGTTTGTGCTCCGGGTATTGTTCAGCGCTATCTCAGTAAAATTTCAGGGCCATTGCTCGACAGGATTGACCTGCATGTTGAAGTTACACCGGTTTCTTTTTCAGAGCTATCGAAAAAGCGTGTCTCCGAAAAGAGCGAAGACATCAGAAAAAGAGTCGTTGAGGCACGGGTAATTCAGGAGGAAAGATATAAAGAACAGGACGGTATTTACTGTAATGCACAGATGAGCAGTAAGATGCTACACGACATCTGCCGTATTTCTGATGAGGGTAATCAACTGCTAAAGACTGCAATGGAGAAATTAGGTCTTTCGGCAAGGGCCTACGACAGAATATTAAAAGTATCTCGAACGATAGCCGATTTAGCTGCCAGCCCTGATATAAAAACCGAGCATCTTGCAGAGGCAATACACTTCAGAAGTTTAGATCGCGAAGGCTGGGCAGGATAAAAAAACGGGTTAAAATTTTTTTTTAACCAAAAAAAGCTATTTTTGCCGTCCCTTTACAAACGTGTTCGTGATTACACGTGCTTTAGTTCCGATTGTTTTCGGAATGGTTAGAGTTAAGAAAAACATTTTTCTGTCTTAGGGCAGAAATTCTTAAGAGGTAAATTCCTCCTTAGCTCAGCTGGTTAGAGCACATGACTGTTAATCATGGGGTCCCTGGTTCGAGCCCAGGAGGGGGAGCAAAGAGGCTGTCTCAAAAGTAGGC
>JRYD01001724.1_pt1 | contig 43555 bp, 33 predicted proteins | sample 235311 | NCBI WGS metagenome assembly JRYD01 (sample SAMN03074213, study PRJNA261472) | activated sludge metagenome | biome: Common Effluent Treatment Plant; feature: Wastewater; material: Activated sludge; isolation source: activated biomass in a lab-scale reactor treating industrial wastewater at... | reverse complement strand
GGGGTAAAAAACTTTTTCATTTGGCAGAGGATTTTAAAATTCGAATCTAAATATAAGGATTGTTAAGTAATGTCAAATAACACCACTCCATTAGCGATGACGGCTATTTCACATTTTATACCTATTGGCAGTAAGCGTTGGCTACTCTTATTTTAACTAAAAGCTTCTTTATGTATAAAAGCCTGAAACTCGTTACGCAGTTCTTTAAAATATCTTTCAAAAGAACCAAGTTTTTCACGTTCACTCTGATGTGCAGCTGCAAGATTTGTTACCGGATTTGAAGAGTGTGCTTCAATTTTATTTTCATGCTGTTTAAAATCATGTCGCATGATATCCAGAATATCTCTTTGCAGGATAAACTGATTCTGGTAATGCTCCACATTGGGCATGTTGTAATGATTTCTATCAGTCATAACTGCAGAGGCAAGATCGGTTTTCATCCGGTCAATCTCTGCACGATAGAAGTTAATTTTACCTTGCCACTCTTTGTGCTCGGCAAGCATTTCTTCAAGTTGTTCGATGGTGTGCATGTTATTAAGATTTAGAGTGAACGAAATAATTGCGGTTTATCTATACAACACGCTTCTTTGGAATGAGAAGCCACAAGAAAGAAAAATATCTTGCCTGAAAAGAATAATGATGAAAAATAAATACTGTAACTATAATTTTTCATTCTCAAACAGACTAAATTTTTCCTAAAAGTAATACTTTTTATCATTAAACAAGCATATTGTTCAAAAACTCCTGAAAACGTTCACACATTCATGTGTTTTTTAGGGTTATCAACAACCTTCAACCCTACCTTATCAGAAAGACATGTTTTTTATATGCTTTTCAATGCTTATTCGCTCTGATAATGGCTGCTAAAGCCATATTTCTTTCACCTGAAAAACTCAGGTCTTTCTGTTTCGGGTATTTTCTTTCAGAGGAGAATTCACAAAACAATGCAAAATCCTTTACTCAGGATAATAAAATCTTACAGATGTGATATCGCTGCGCTTTTCAAACAATTAAACCACATTCGGGAAAGCAATTTGCAATTCACTGTACAAATAATAAATAATATGAAAAGAATTGCAGAAATTGCCTTAATGTCTATGTGTGTCCTTAGTGTGTGTAAATGCACATTTGTAAATGCACAAAGTAACATTGCAGAGCGCAAGTACAGGGTCATTGCTTACAAGCAGGGAGCCAATGAAATCACCAGTATGTCGAATGAAACTACGGTGACACCTAATATGGCTATTTATGTGCCCAACTCCTTTACTCCTAATGGCGATGGTATAAACGAAACATTTGGAGCCTACAGCGAAGGTGTAAAAGACTTTACCATGCAGGTTTATGATCGCTGGGGAGCTATGATTTTTGAATCCAGTGATATCAATAAGCGCTGGGACGGTATGTATAAAGGTCAGATAGCACAGCAGGGAAGTTATGTATATAAAATACAGGCAAAAGCTATCAACGGCAGAATATTGACTAAAAAAGGAACCGTAAACCTTATAATGTAATCGCGAAAAAAAGATAATAATGTTTCACACTAAAAACTAAGAACATTGTCAATCATACTACTAAAATATCTCATCAGGCACTTCGACAAAAAGGGAATAGTAGTTTCGCAAATACATAAGCTGAAAACTAAAATTGCCATGCTTGGTTTGTGATTCCTGTAAAGTTGCTACTTTAGGGCAAACTTTCGGGCTACATGAAGCACATCGCAAAATTATTATGGCTTACTTTTCTTATTCCTCTTTTATCGTCAACTGCCTCGGCACAGGATTCTGAAGAAGAAACATCACGCTGGCAAATAGGTTTAACAGCAGGCATTAACATTCCACTAAGTGATTTTGCTGACAAGTTAGACGAAAACTTTAAATCCGGCTATGCCATGCTTGGCGCTACATCGCGTCTAAGGACTTCTTACCACCCAAGCAGCAAGTTATTTATTGCTGCCGATTATGTGTGGTTCTATAACCCCTCTGATGCAAATACATTGCTGAATAGTCTTGTTGAAACAAACCCTCCGGGGCCACAATACAAGACTACCACATATCCCTGGAAAGTCAACAGTTTACTTTTAGGAATTGGCACAACATTAAATTTTAACGAGCAAACAGATGCCACATTGAGAGGTATGCTTGGTTTTGCTAATGGCAAATATTCAAAGCGGATTTATCAATCTTTTGATGGCGTAAAAACTTTGCAGGTTACAGAAAATGCTTCTTCTGTTTTAGATATAGCACTCAACTTAGGCTTTGAAGTGAAATACTGTTTTCATAAAAACATAGGAGTAATGTTTGCAGGTGACTATTTCCGCACTGAATTTAACTTTGATGATGTGTATTTAATTTATTCCGAAACCGGAGAAAAAAGGTCAACCGGTGCATACTCACAACCTGTTGATGTTTTTCAATTTTCAGCCGGAATTTTTACCAAATTTTAATGGGTGAAAGTTCACTTATTTTGGGTGAATGTTATTTTTTTGATGGCGAATGATAGGTTATTAACAGGTGTTAATAACACTAATTACTGATTGTCAGTACTTTAACTTGCATTAGTCAAAAAGGTCTTTTTTGGGTGAAAATTCAAATTACTTTTGGGCGCGTTAACCAATTATTCTATTCCGTTTAACGATAAAAATTATTAATGCGAAAAAACTTCGGTTAATCGCAGGGGGCTTATTATGTTTAATTTCTAATTACCATTTCACATGATTAAATCAAATTTAATCTCAATTACAAGAATTATTGTATCAACGTTCTTGTTAGCAGTACCATCTTATTTGGTTGCGCAAAATTATCAGCCAAAGTCGTATTACACTTTCGAAGGCTCATCACCAATGAAAGATTCGATGGGGCATTTTAATCTTGATCCGAATTATTATCAGTCAAGCTATCAAATACTTACCAATACATCCGGAGGTGTAGGCAAGTATATGAAATTAGACACCAGCAGTACCATTATCAGAGGTGGCTTACTTGCCATTGATACTGCCGTTACGTTTGAGTTTATTTTTAAACCGGGCATGTACTTTGGCACTACTGTTTTTGCAAAAAGAATGGATGGCGCTCTTGAATTGCGCATGACCTATCCGGCAATTAACTTTATGACAGAGGTAAAAGCTGCTAATGGCTCATCTGTTTATGATGATTTTGAAATAAATCTTAACGGTATTGGTCGTGCATCTTACAGTTATTATGTGGACGATAACTGGCATCACATTGTATTTAAATATAATGCAAAAGCCGGTATTAAAGAGGTTTGGGTTGATGGACAATTACCTGCAGGATTTTCAAAAACAATTACAGGTGGAAGTTTCGCACAAAGTGGTAACAGAGATTATATGCTCAATTCTCAGGCTGATTACTATAAATATCAGGGAGCAATAGATGAAATTGCGGTTTATTATAACTCATTAGGTGGTAACTCTATTTATTCTCACTATTTGGATTTTATGGCTGGCAAACATTATTCATTTGCAAACCCAACGGTTACTGCGCCAACACCAAGTCCCGTAACAGCAGGTATCAATATTAACGACTTTGCTCCGGGCCATCCCTCACCATCACTTACACCCATAGAGCAATTGAAAAACTTTCCTACACCAAGATATAAGCCCGGGCATACATTGTTTCCTAACAATCCGTTTGTTGGCTACTATTATCTTTCAGGATATCAGACGTATGAGACTGTTTATTCAAAAGCAGTAGCAAACAGTGTTACACTACAGACAGATTTTGCAAAAAACTTTAACTACACCATTATGGCTGCCGAAAATACAGGTGCCTATAGTGATTACTCTAACCCAACTACATTTTCATATGCATGGATTAATCTGGCAAACAGCTATCCACAATACAAAGTATCTGCTTTATCATATTGGCCACAATTGCGTCCGACAGATGCAGGATATAAAAGCAATACTGCTTATGCAACATGTGGATGTTTGCCCGATAAGTATTATCTTAAAAACAGTTCTAATCAATATCTGAACCCTAACGGAGGAACCGGTTCAACAAAATATCTGAGTCCGGCAGGAGCACCTGATTCTTTAGTTAAAGATGGACTTACACAGAAATTTTACCTGCAACAACTGCTTACAAAATTGAGCAGACCTATTGATTATATATTAGATAATGGTGAAGTTATTCCATTCCTATATTATACTAACGTTATGCAATCTGACCCAAGTGTTGTTTCAGATAAAAATTCATCCGGTCTTGATTGGTTCACCTATGAAGGGCGCAGAGCAGCAACAAAAATAAATGCTTATCGCGATCAGTTCATGAGCTTAAGTGGTTTATCAAATACAAAATTTGCTTATTATCAGTTGGATGGTCAGCCAACATGGAATTTAAAATGGTCAGAAGTACGTACAGTGAATACAGCCATGAATGGTTCACACTATGCTACAGGTGATATTTATATGCGTTGGCCATCAAACTGGCGCTATTGGAGTGGTGCATGGAAAGGATGGCAGTGGGTTGTTGAATCAAGAAGAGAACAACTATTAGCCGGAGACAAATATTTTTCACCTGCAGTTTCACCAGGGTGGGACAATGACGAAACACAAAACGTTCGTCCTGCACAATGGTTAGGTTTTCTTAAAGCTGTTTCAATGACAGGTGCAGAATTTTTCACAACAGGTTATTTTGTAACATCTCAACCTTATCAGAATCCAAAAAATTATATCTGGCAATTGGTTATTCCGCCTTATGCACAAGCAATCACAAGTCGTTATGAGGATTTGTTCAGAAACGGATATCTGATGTCGGGTGATGTGCCTAACAGTACAACTAGTCCAACTTATATGGCTTACTCTTTCAATACAGGTGATCCCGGAAAATTAGTTGTTGTACGCAAACACAATTCACAAAATAAATATGCTATAACAGGTTCATCACAACCAATGTCTAATATGGCAGGTGCAGCACCTGATGAAGCTGTTGCACAAATCAATTTAGACGGTAGCAGAATTAAATTTAAAATCAGAAGACAAGGTAGTACTTATATTTATGACAACACCAACACTTCTGCTCCCATATTCTACCAGTTAGACGGATGGCATGAAAACACTTACCCCTATTACTGGTCAAAAGATTTTAAATTTGAAGCAGAGTTATATGACAACAGCAACAATAACGTATATCTGAAAACTACCCGTCCTGCAGGAGCAGCTGCCGGTGACTTTACAGATTACACCACTGCCATAGGCTTTAACTCTGTCAGCGATTTAACTTACAACTTCCAGCCTAGATCAACAACAAACTATACTTATTATGTTTGGGTTAGAGCTCGTTCTAAAAACTCACAAACAACAGGAATGACCATTTCTTTAGATGGCAGCAACAGCAAACAGATAGGATGTATTACTGATGCTAACTGGCAATGGTATAAATATGATGTAAATTCTGGTGCAGTGATTTCATTCTCATCTGTAACATCATTGATGGATCATGTATTGAAAATTACACCCACAAATACTAATCTTGAAATTGATCAGATTCATTTATCAACCAGCAGCAATGCTATTTATACAAGCCCTGCCCCTTGTTCGGGTGTTGCAGTGCCAACAATTACTGCAAGTGGACCTGTTGCATTTTGTGCAGGAGGAAATGTAAATCTTATTGCAAGCACTGGTCTCTCCTATCTGTGGAGCAATGGTTCAACAGATCCTTATATCAATGTAACTAGTGCTGGTTCTTATGTTGTTACTGTTACAACAGCAGCAGGAACTGCAACATCATCACCGGTAACAGTAACGGTTTATTCACTGCCGAATGCAACAATAACTGCAAATGGCTCAACTTCTTTTTGTGTTGGTGGAAGTGTTACACTCACCGCAAGCAGTGGCTCAACTTATCTTTGGAGCAGTGGTGCAACAACACAGTCAATTACTGCTATTGGAGGAGGGAATTATAATGTTATCGTAACAAATTCTAATGGATGTTCTGCAATGTCTGCTTCAACAGCGGTAACAGTTAAACCAGTTCCTACTGCTACCATTTCGCCTAGTGGTCCAACCACTTTTGCATCCGGAGGTAGTGTTACCTTAACGTCTTCTTCAGCAGGTACAGGTGGAAGTTACAAATGGTCACCAGGTGGTATGACAACACAAGCAGTTACAGTCAGCACAACAGGAAATTATGTTGTGACCGTTACCAACAACAGTGGATGTTCAGCAACATCAGCTCCACTATCTGTTACGGTTACCTCAGGAGCACCAACACCCAAAATAACAGCAAATGGCCCCACAACATTTTGTCAGGGCGGAAGTGTAGTTTTAACTTGTAGTGCAGCCAATTCATACTTATGGAGTAATGGTGCAACTACACAATCAATTACAGTTACCACTGCAGGTAGTTATACTTGTACTGCAACTACAGCAGGTGGTTCAGCCACTGCAGCAGCAGTGAATGTGATTGTAACAACACCTACACAGGCAACTATTACAGCATCAGGTAGTACATCATTCTGTTCCGGAGGTAGTGTGACACTAAATGCCAGTTCAGGAACTTCTTACCTGTGGAGCACAGGTGCAACTACTAGTTCAATTACAACATCATCTCCCGGTACATATACTGTAACTATAACTAACAATGGATGTCAGTCAACAACTAATAAAGTAGTTACTGTTTATGCATTACCAACTGCAACAATAACAGCAAATGGTTCAACAAACCTTCAGCAAGGTGGAAGCGTTCAGCTAACCTCTTCAAGTGCCGGAAGTGGTGGAAGCTATTTATGGAGTACCGGTGCAACTACACAATCAATCACTGTTTCAACTCCGGGAAATTATACGGTTAAAGTAACAAACAGCAATGGTTGTAGTAATACCTCATCAGCAATGACAGTAACAGTAAATTCTTCTTTCCAGCCTACCATTACTGTCAGTGGATCATTAAGTTTCTGCTCTGGTGGCAATGTTAAACTAACAGCAACAAAAGGTTCATCATATTTATGGAGTACTGGCGCAACAACACGTAAAATTACTGTAACAACATCAGGCAATTATGCCGTAACAGTAACACAGTTTACTACAGGCTATGTGGGAACCTCTTCAACTGTAAATGTAAATGTATTACCAGCACCAGCAGCTACAATCACAACTAATGGAAGTACAACTATTTGTCAGGGTTCAAGTGTTACATTAACATCAAGCAATGGTGCCAATTATCTTTGGAACAACGGTTCTACATCAAATTCAATTACAGCAACAACTGCCGGCAATTATATAGTTACAGTAACCGGAAGTAATGGCTGTACTAAGTCATCAGCAGCAACTACAGTGGTAGTTAACAATTGTGGCTCATCTTGCCCAACACCTGGAAATTTACATGTGACAAACCTCAGACCATCGTCTGCAGAGATGAATTGGAATCTGACGGCAGCTAATAACTATTATTTTAAAGTTGAAAATTTAAATACAGGATATGTTTATTATTCTAATGCATTATCAAGTGGTGTAAATTCAATAACAATTGGAACTGTACCTTCAACTCCTTATCGTTGGGCAGTACGTGCATTGTGTGGCAGCACATATTCCGCATGGAGTGCATACAATCAGTTTACAACTCCTGCTGCAAGAATGGGTGAAGGCAACAGTAATGAAGGTTTAAATATTACTCCATTAACTACGCAAATGCCATCAGAGTTTGAAGAAAATCCACTTCGCCTTGAATCGGATGACGCAAGCGTTACTTTCTTCCCAAATCCTGCAACTTCATTTGTAGTGTTTAATGTAACTGCATCTGAAAAGAACACAGCAACATTAACGCTTTTAGACTTGTCGGGTCGTACACTAAACAAAGAAAACTATCAATTTAACGAAGGACTTAACAACGGCAAAATTGATGTCAGCAATTATGCACGAGGCGTTTATATGATTCAATTAGTTTTTGATGGAAAAACTGTGATGAAAAAAGTTGTTCTTGAATAATTGGTTTTTATTATCATAAGTATTAAGAGCCGGCATCAGATAGATGACGGCTCTTTTTCATTTTGTACAATACCTGATAAATGAATACGTTTATTAAAATGTTATCTTCGCCCAATGAAATTTCGCATATTCAGTATAATGCTTTTTACATTTTTATGTTTTGGACAAAAAGCCAAAGCACAAGAATCTGAAAATATTATTGAAGACAACCTGCGTAATTATTACAGTCAGATTTTGGGTTATCAGGTTAAGGAAGTATTTAACATTAAAGTTTTTGACCTTATAGATACTTGGCTGAATACGCCTTATAAATATGCCGGTAAAAACGAAAATGGAATTGATTGTTCCGGATTTGTTAATGTTATCATCAAGGCTGTTTATGGCTCTTCATTCGGTTGCAGTTCTGTTGACATGTATAACAAACTGCCACATGTGTCACTTAAAAATTTAAATCCGGGTGACTTGGTATTTTTTAAAACCCGTGGGCGAAGAATTTCGCATGTTGGTATGTATTTAGGTCAGGATAAATTTGTTCACTCCAGCTCATCAAGTGGTGTAATTGTAAGTGACCTTAATGAGCCTTACTATAAAAAAAGATTCGCCAAAGGAGGAAGAATAACCCTTGACGAATCTACTACTGTCGTTTCTAAATAAATTTTTATTCAGATTCCATAAAAGGATAACGGTAATCTTTTGCCGGAACAAAAGTTTCCTTTATTGTTCGCGGTGATACCCAACGTAACAAATTTACCATAGCACCTGCCTTGTCATTAGTTCCCGAACCTCTGGCACCACCAAAAGGCTGCTGCCCAACAACTGCACCGGTACATTTATCATTTATATAGAAGTTACCTGCCGAATTTACCAATGCTCGTGTTGCAACGTCAACTGCATATCGGTCTTGAGAAATAATTGCTCCTGTAAGTGCATACTCACTGGTGCTGTCTACTAAATGCAATGTCTCTTCAAACTTCTCATCCTCGTAAACATACATAGTCAATACCGGACCGAAAATTTCTTCACACATGGTAGTATATTTTGGATCAGTTGTAAGAATAATGGTTGGCTCAATAAAATATCCTTTACTCTTATCAAAGTTTCCACCTACAATAATCTCTGCATTCTTACTCTTTTTTGCATTTTCAATGTAAACCGAAATTTTATCAAAAGATTTTTCGTCTATAACGGCATTTACGAAGTTACGGAAATCTTCAACCGGCCCCAATTGCATGGACTTTACCTCTTTAACCAGCTTACTTTTTACTTCTTCAAAAATTGATTTTGGAATATAACAACGGGATGCGGCACTGCATTTCTGACCTTGATATTCAAAAGCTCCACGTGCCAAAGCGGTCACAAGCACATCAATATCTGCACTCTTGTGAGCTATAATAAAATCTTTTCCTCCTGTTTCGCCAACAATACGAGGATAAGACTTATACAGAGGCATATTTTCTCCGATAGTTTTCCAGATTCCCTTAAACACTTCTGTTGACCCGGTAAAGTGAATACCACCAAAATCAGGATGTTTAAAAATAACATCTCCTGCATCAGGGCCGGAAACATAAACAAGATTGATTACTCCTGCAGGTAAACCTGCTTCAATCAGCAACTGCATTACCACATTAGCTGCATAGATTTGTGTATTGGCTGGTTTCCAAACAACAGTGTTACCCATCATGGCAGGTGCCGTAGGCAAATTTCCTGAAATTGCTGTAAAATTGAATGGTGTTAAAGCAAAAACAAATCCTTCAAGCGGACGTTGTTCTGTACGGTTCCATACACCCTTACCTACAACCGGTGGTTGTTGTGTATAAATCTCACGCATATACTGTACGTTGAAACGTAAGAAGTCAATCAACTCACATGCTGAATCAATTTCTGCCTGATAAGCATTTTTTGATTGTCCAAGCATAGTTGCAGCATTCATCTTATAGCGATAAGGACCTGCAAGCAAGTCAGCTGCTTTCAGAAAAATGGCTGCACGCTGCTCCCAAGGCATTTCTGCCCATTGCTTTTTAGCCTTTAATGCTGCATCTATTGCTAACTGTACATGCTTCTTTTCTCCTTTATGATACATGCCCAAAACATGCTGATGGTCGTGTGGAGGGCGAAGGGCTGAAGTGTTTCCTGTGCGCACCTCTTGTCCATCAATATACATGGGTATATCCATTTGTTTGGAGCGTGCTTCTGCAAGTGCTGCTTTTAATGCTGCTTTCTCCGGACTTCCTTGTGCATAATTCAATACCGGCTCATTATAGGCCGGAGGAATATTATAAACTGCGTTTGTCATACCTTAATTAATTTAATAATTTGCAAAGGTACGAAAATGAAATAAGGGCTTTTGTATCCTTGGTTACATCAACAAAAAGATTTAAAAATCAAGCTAAATTTAAACTCCTGATTTCAGTTTTTGTTAATGAAATAACTTCTGCCAACTTCTGAAGTAATTCATTCATTCCGGTTAGGTCTGCAAGCTTTCCTTTTTCCTCAATAATACGACAAACTTCAGAGAGTCTTTTAGCACCAATATTGAGGGCGCTTCCCTTTAATTTATGCGAAGCTTTATACAGTCCATCGGAATTATCTTCACTGAAAAAATTACTCATATCAGCATGTAGGTTATCCATCTGTTTAAGAAAAAGTTCAAATATATTTTTTACAAAAGAGGTATCATCTCCTACGGCCATTGCCTTCAGTCTTTCAATAGTTTGCTTGTCTATTAAAGGCTCATCATTTCGAGATGCCTTACTTTTTAAAATCACCTCGCCCCATTTTTCCAGCAATGACTGCACCACTTCAATTCTGATAGGCTTGGTAGTGTAGTCGTTCATGCCTGCATCAAGACATTGTTTTTTATCATCTTCTAATGCAAAAGCTGTCATGGCAATAATAATACTGCTGTTTTTTAACTTACGTAAAGCCGCTGTTGCTTCCATGCCATCCATTTCAGGCATTTGAACATCCATAAAAATAAGATCATATTTTCTGGTGGCAACTTTCTCAAGCACTAATTTACCGTTCTCTACAACATCTGGTTTGTAGCCTAATTTTTCCAGCACTGTAACTGCAAGCGTTTGATTGATTGGATTGTCTTCAGCAATCAGAATTTGTAGTGGATACTTTAACGCTACCTGGCTATCAAACACCGGAACAGCATCATCACCTCGGGCGAATGATGTTGCACTATCAATAAATGACTTGGTTAATACTGAAGAAATTTTAATTGCATCAACTCCTGCAGGCAACACTGCTTCAAAAAGTTTATTTCCATAAATGATATCGCCACCGGAAAATCTTGCATTAAATGCAAATACAGGAATATTTGACGACCGTATCTGCTCTTTCAGATCTTCTGCAAAAAGGAGATAATCCTGCATCTGTGCATCAAGTATCAAAGCATCGTAATTTGCATCAGGTGTAAGTTCTTTCTTTGCCTGTTCAAGCTGTGTCACCGACTGATGTAATATATGCCAGTCATTAAACAAATCGCTCAGATGCAAATCAAAATCAGTGCTGGTTGAAAAAATTAAAATCTTTTTACCTCTTAAAATCCTGAGGTTAGAGCGAACATTACGTGCAGCAGCAATTGGTGCAGGCTGCGTTATAACTGTAAAATAAAATTCTGAACCTGCACCCGGTTCACTCATCAATTCAATGGTGCCACCCATCAAAGCAACTAACTTGGCACTGATGGTGAGACCAAGTCCGGTACCGCCAAACTTTCTGTAGGTTGAAGTATCTGCCTGCTGGAATGATTGGAATAATCTCTGTCTTTGTTCTTCGCTAATGCCGGCACCGGTGTCTTTTACAGAAAACTTGATGTTTAACTTTTCTGACACCGATGGAATTAGTTGCGCAGTAATGAGAATGTGCCCCTTCTCTGTAAACTTAATGGCATTACCAACAAGATTGACAAGAACTTGCTTCAGTCGCATACTGTCACCCATCACATAGGCCGGTATAGTGCTTTCAATATTATAAAACAACTCAAGCCTTTTACCAAGTGCGCGATAATAGAGTAAGTCAAACGTCTCTTCAATAACTTTCTTCAGTTCAAATGGCTCATATTCGAGCTCCATCTTATCAGACTCAATCTTAGAAAAGTCGAGAACATCGTTAATAATACTAAGCATATTCTCACTACTGAGTTGCAAGGTACTCACATACTCTCTTTGCTTATCATTAAGTGTTGTCATGCGTAACAACTCCAGCATTCCAACAATACCATTAAGTGGTGTGCGGATTTCATGACTCATGGTGGCAAGAAACTGAGATTTGGCAGCAGTGGCTGTCTCAGCAGTTTCTTTTGCTTTCACCAGTTCATTTTCAAAATGAACTCTTTGTGTTACATCACGAGCAAACAAAGACACTCCTGCAACAATATTATGTTCGTCAACAACAGGTTGAAGCGAAAATTCAAAATAACGCTCTGTGCCATTTTTGCTAACTTCGTCATTATAGGTCACTCTCTTTCCCCTCATAACCTCAGTATGTCGTTGTGACCACAGCATTTGATCTTCTTCCTTCAATGCAGCACGAAAATCATCACCAACATTCAGCATCTTTCCTGTTAAAGTATTTAAATAATGCTGACATGAATGATTGATTACTGTAATGAGATGATTCATGTCTGTTGACAGAATCAAATCATTTGTATTTTCAATAACTGCACTGACATTGGCACGGGCATTTGTTAACTCTTGCTGCAAAAGAATTGATTCAGTAACATCTTCTGCATATATTTTTACCTCATCTTTATCATTACTGTTAAAGAAAGATTTAAGAAAATGCACTTTACCATCTTTATGAATAAACCTTATTGTAGCATTTACTCTTTCTTTTTTGCGACATTCAGCAATCAGTTGCTGCCAACGTAAAGTATCGGCCGGGTGGATGAGTTGAATAACAGGAATACGGCCTAGTTCCATTTCATCATAACCAATTGTATTGATAAATGATGGACTAAAAGAAATTAACTCATTTCCTGAATCTATTACCAACTGACTCCATCCTTCATCGGGCAATACAACTTCAGCGTTAATAGATTCGACAGGCTGCAAGTTTCTAATTGGTGTCCAATAATAAACCTGAATATTATCCAAAGTTCCTGTCTGCATTTGCAATGCAAAAGGATCCTGCTCATTAATTCTCAGAACAGAAAAATTATGCAATGGTTTGTTCTCAATAATAAAATTCTGAAACAAATGTTGAAGTGCTCCAAGGTCAACGGTTATAAAATCTTCTGCTTCTTTGCTCAGGTCAATAATTTTACCATCGGTTGTGGTAACAAAATATTGTCCGGGTAGTGAAACAGATTCCTTTTCTTTTATCTTTTCGCGTTCAGCAAACACCAACAACTCTTCTTCACTTTGTTTGATGGTTAACAAAACCTTCAATTGCTGAAATGTTTCAACCATTATGTTATTAAAGTTTCCTGCTTTTGATTTTGCAAAAAGTTCTGTATCGGAAAAGTCATCTAACTTAAAAACAGTACGAATATCCATTTCGGCTTGTGAATCAATACCGAGTAGATTCTGTGCTTCACGATTGCAATACAATAGTCCCAAATTATCTCTATCGAAAATCATTGCAGCAAAAGGAAGTTTCTCAAGATTATTTTCCAACGATTTTTCACCATCTTTATTCATACCCTGTCTGCGAAGGTTAAACCATTGATAAAGGAAACTTAACACCATTGCAATAACAATGATAAAAAACAGTCTTACCGGATCGGAACTTCCTGAAGTGCCCGAAATGAGAATATATTCTAATGAACCCAGTACAATTACATTGTACAATAAAAGGTAAATGACATTACGGATATGCAGGTTGGAAAATAAAATGACCGTTACTAATAAAAACTCCGGATGTCCTGAAAACTTATTCCTGAAAAGAAAAAACATCAGGTGAATTGTTAGTAGTAAAAACATTCCGGACAGTTGTTCTCCCGAATATTTTTTCGCAACAGGAAGAAAAAAACTGACTGCCAGCAATGCTAAAGGAACAAGTGCCATCCATGTCAGAGGCAGCAGCACATCAATAACTTTTTCGCTAAAAAAAATACCGAAAAGCAAATAACATATTGCTATAACTGCAAATAGTATGCGGTTATACAACACTTCCGATTCAGTGGTAAGGTTGTCTGTATTCTGCTTATTGCCGGTAGAAGCCATCATTTCTTATACGCAAAAATAGGTATTTGGTTAACCTTGAAATTGATTTTTTTATAGTGGAATGAATTGTTGCAAATACCCAATAATATTTTGTCATAATCTTACATTTGCCGTCATGGCAGAAAGCAAAAAAGTGCTGGGTTTAATGTCGGGCACTTCCTTAGACGGGTTAGACCTTGCATTGGTCAATATTACCGAAGCAAATGATGGCATGCATTATGAAATAGTAGCTGCAGAGACTATTGAATATGACCAAAAGCGAAGAGATGAATTAATAAATGCAAAAATGCTTTCGGGCGAAAAACTTTTTGAGTTACATCACAAATTTGGCGTTTTTTTAGGAGAAAGCTCTTTGAAATTTTTACAAAAACATCAACTTTCTTGCGACTTGATTGCATCGCATGGTCACACTATTTTTCATCAACCTGCTAATGGCTTTACTACACAAATTGGTCATGGTGCAGCTATTGCAGCTGTGACAGGCATTACTACTGTTTGCGATTTCAGAAGTATAGATGTTGCACTTGGAGGTCAGGGTGCACCATTGGTACCTATTGGTGATGAACTGTTTTTTGGGATGTATGATTACTGTCTAAACCTCGGAGGCATTGCAAACATTTCCTTCAGGAAAAACCTCAACCGGATAGCTTTTGATATTTGTCCTGTTAATATGGCATTAAATTATTTGGCAAATGCATGTGGGCAAAATTATGACGCTGAAGGAAAAATTGCTGCTTCAGGAAAATTGAATACAGCACTATTGGATAAGCTAAATGCATTAGAATTTTATCGCACACCTTATCCGCGTTCTTTAGGTGTAGAGTGGTTTAATGAATATTTTCTACCTGTGTTAAATGCATCTACTGCTTCATTGACTGATAAAACAACAACAGTAACACATCATATAGCAAAACAAATTGGTGATTCATTAACCATTTCGGACAATAAGTTAAAATCTACTTTACTAGTTACCGGTGGTGGATCAAAGAATAAATTTCTTGTACAAAAAATTCAGGAGAATACATCAGTACAAATTATTATTCCTGACGAAAAAATAATTGATTTTAAAGAAGCATTGATTTTTGCACTTTTAGGATATTTGAGAATAAACAACCATAAAAACACACTTGCCACTGTAACAGGTGCAAAAAAAGATTCTGTTGGTGGTGCCGTTTACTTAATGGCTTAAACCACAAACTATAATTAAGAATCTTATCCGTTGGGATTATTCCTCATCATCAAACCTGAAAAAATCTTCATCAGGAACCTCTTCCTCTTCCTTCAAGATTTTGTTCTTCCAGTTTTTTTCTTCACGATGGTTAGACATCTTATGCTTTTTTGCATGATAGTTGTCCGTTTCCCAATTGTCTTTTATTGACTTTTTTTGTTCAACTCTTTGATTTCTCATGTCATTGAAAATAAAAATTAGAATAATAAACTATTTTACTGCAAAACTGTTGTTGAGGTTTCATGAAACAGAAGTTTTTTTCAAAGGTTTTAAGCGGAAAATTTTAATATTTTCGTGCAAATTTTTTAAACATAATGCTGGATCTACTAAAGAAATTTGAAGAAAAGCGTCCTGAAATCGTTTTTGAATGGAGTGATGCTGAAACAGGCGCTGAAGGGTGGCTGGTTATAAACAGTCTGCGTAATGGCTCTGCCGGAGGCGGCACTCGTATGCGTAAAGGATGTGATAAGAGAGAAGTCGAGTCGTTAGCCAAAACAATGGAAGTAAAATTTACAGTTTCAGGTCCACCGATTGGCGGTGCTAAGTCGGGTATTAACTTCGACCCTGCTGACCCCAGAAAAAATCAGGTTCTTGAACGCTGGTTTAAAGCTATCAAGCCATTGCTGAAATCATATTATGGAACCGGTGGTGATTTAAACATTGACGAAATTCATGACGTGATTCCAATCTGCAATAAATTAGGAATATTACATCCGCAGGAAGGCACTGCTGTAGGTCACTTTAACGATGGAGAAGAAAATATTAAAAAACGTATCAGCAATCTGCAAAAAGGTGTATCTCTTGAATTGAAAGATTCGAACTTGTCACCTGATTTAGACAACAAATACAGAGTAGCCGATATGATTACAGGCTATGGTGTAGCTTATGCTGTAAAATATTACTATGAATTGTGGGGTGGAAAAATTTCTGAGAAAAGAGCTATCATACAGGGATGGGGTAATGTTGCAGCTGCTGCCGGTTTTTATCTTGCACAAATGGGTGTAAAAATTGTTGGAATCATTGACAGAGATGGCGGTTTAATCAACGAAAAAGGATATTCCTTTGAAGAAATAAAAACTTTATTCAACAATCGTAAGGGAAACAAATTGCATGCTGATAATATGCTATCACCACAACAGATGGCAGAAAAAGTGTGGAACCTTGATGCAGAAATTTTTATTCCCGGTGCCGCTTCGCGATTGGTAACGCAAGAACAAATGCAATCGCTCATCAGCAAAAAACTTGAAGTCATTTCATGTGGTGCCAACGTACCATTTGCCGATAAAGAGATTTTCTTCGGTCCCATTGGAATGTACTGCGACAAGCATGTAAGCGTTATTCCCGACTTTATTGCTAATTGTGGTATGGCTAGAGTTTTTGCTTACTTGCACAATGCAAATGCCGTTATTGATGACAGATTGATTTTTGATGATGCAGCAAACACTATCAAAAATGCATTGCAGGAAGTGATTGCAACACATAAAGATAAAAAAGGTATTGCTTCTGCTGCTTTTGAAATAGCTCTTAAAAAACTGCTGTAATGTTTATAGATGTTCTGCAACAAAGGATATTAGGAAACACCGTTGAGGATTATCTGTGGTTTGCAGGACTTATTCTGGCAGGACTTATTTTCAAGAATCTTATTTCCAGAATTCTGACTTTTTTACTCTTCAATGTTTTAAGAAAATATTTTAAAACCATTGGTGTAAAAAAATTTGTAGAGCTGACACAAAAACCTTTCTCTACAACACTTTTTCTGATTTTCATTTACATTGCTTGTCGTTATGTGCATTTTCCTGATGAATGGAAACTTGCTTCAGAGAGTGAGTTTGGTGTAAGAATGACAATTAAATTGATTTTTCAGATTGCCACAGTCTTTTTTATCACCTGGACATTGCTTCGGATAATTGATTACATCGGTTTGGTAATGCGTGCACGTGCCAACAAAACAGAATCGAAAATGGACGATTTGTTTGTTCCTTTTTTTGTATCCTCCATTAAAGCTTTAACAGTTATCATCAGTCTGTTTTTTATTTTGGGCGTTGTGTTTAAACTCAATGTAGCCAGCATAATTGCCGGTTTAGGTATTGGTGGTTTGGCCATTGCTTTGGCTTCTAAAGATACACTAGAAAATCTGTTAGGTTCTTTCTTAATTTTTATGGACAAGCCTTTTGTGGTAGGCGATTTAGTTAAAACCGATAATCTTCGTGGCCATATTGAAGAGGTTGGATTCCGATCAACAAAAGTACGTACCATTGAAAAAACATTGGTGATAGTTCCGAATAAAAAAATGATGGATGCTGAATTAGAAAATCAAACTGAAAGAACTTTTTACCGCCATAGGTTTGTTATTGGTTTGGTATATTCTACAACAGCCGATCAGATTCAAACCATTTCGCAACAAATTCTGGATATGCTTAACGAGCACCCATTGGTTAATGAAAATCCAAATGTTTACTTTACCAATTTTGGGGCAAGTGCTTTAGAGATTGAGGTTATTTATTTCGTTAAAACTCAAGAGTTGAGCGATTTCGAAAACACAAGACAAGAAGTCAATTTTGCCATTATGAAAATTGTGGCAGCCAATAAAAGTGACTTTGCATTTCCCAGCACTTCTGTTTATATTGAAAAGGAAGTGAAATAACCAACCATTTTGGGGCATTGAGTAACAGTTTTTAAAATTCTCCCAAGAAAGAAAATACCCACGCTATCTATTTCCCCTAGAAAAATCAGGCTGCTTTAAAAGTTTCTTTTAACCATAAAAGCACAATTTGCATCTGCCTTTATGCTACTTTTAAAACAGCCTTTGATTAAACATTACTGATTTTACTGAACTATCAATTTTCTGATGGTTTTTGTTTCTTCATTGCTAAGCGTTATTAAATACACACCGGGAGGTAATCTATGATGCACCATCCATGTTACTTGGTTTTTGACAGTTTCTTTATAGACTGTAACACCTGTTATATTGACTATGTTTAACTGATATTGCTTTTGTGCTTGCAGCCCTGTTATTGTAAAATAATCTTTTGAAGGATTGGGATTGACAGTGAAATTTATGGTGTGAGCTATTGCTGCAATAGAAACCGTTGTATCCGTTCCTAACTTTACCAACCAACAATCACTGGAAGGTTGTGTGGTAATATGATTACCGCTTACATCGCCATCGTTGGAATAGGTTCTCGCTGCTCCAATATAACCCTTGTCGTTGGTTACTCTAATGACACCAAAATATTCCGAACCTGTACCGCCCAAACACCTTTGCCATACTATATTGCTAACTGTATCTGTCTTTACTGCCCATAAATCTTCGTAATGATTGCCCACTACATCACCATCTATGGATTTAACCAAGCCGGCTAAAATATAACCCCCATCAGCAGTTTGCTCTGCACTGTAAAAGCCTTCTGTATCAGTACCACCATAGCAACGCTGCCATTGCAAAGTACCTGTAGCATTGAGCTTGAATGCCCACCCATCATAATACCTATAAAAATTAGAATGAAAGCCCACTACATCGCCATCATCAGAATTGGTTGCACCGGCAACCAAATAGCCCCCATCAGCGGTTTGAATGATTTGGTTCCCTCCATCTTGCCAACTGCCTCCATAACAACCTTGCCACTGTATGTTGCCGAAAGCATCTGTTTTAACTACCCAGACATCATCCCACCAATTACCGGCTATGGTATCAACATGCCAGCCACTTACATCGCCATCAACACTGTATGTACTGCCTGTCAAAATGTAGCCTCCATCTGTTGTTTGTATCACCGATGTTCCTCGCTCACCGCGGGTTCCTCCCAAACACTTTTGCCATAACAGCGAGCCTGTATTACTGATTTTAACCAACCAAACATCTGATGACAGGCCACCATGTAGTCCGCTGACATCTCCATCAACAGAGCCTGTTGTGCCTACAAAACAGTAGCTGCCATCACTGTTTTGAACTATATCCCATGAGTTGTCCACATCCGCACCACCATAGCAGTGCTGCCATTGTATCGTGCCTGATGCATCTAATTTAACTATCCAGGCATCACTATAACCTAATGAATCATGATAGCCTGAAACATCGCCATCATTGGGCGTATCTGTCGTACCGGCTATTATATAGCCTCCATCTAAGGTTTGTTTTATCCTTCGAGCTCTATCAAATCCCGAACCGCCCAGACATTTCTGCCATTGCAGGATTCCTACAGTATCTGTCTTTACCACCCAGATATCATTACCATGGTTGCCTGAAACATCACCCCCATTGCCAACGGTGGTTTCGCCCAATAGCACATAACCCCCATCGGAAGTCTGACCTACATCCCAGGCCATTTCTACTAATGCACTTCCAAAACAATGCTGCCAGGCTATGGTAGGCTGCCCTAGTACTATATTTTGAATGCATGTACCTAAAAACAAAATGATAATTACTTTAAACGGCAACATGCCTTTCAACTCAAATAGATTTGTTTTCATAACTTATTGATTTTTTGAGTTTGTGTTTTTCCTGTAGTAGTATTAGTAATTTGTAGTAAATACAGACCTGAGGCCATCTCTTTTGACGGACTCCAAATATACTCTTTCTTTTGCACATTTTCAATTTTTTCAATCACCTTACCCTTTCCATCTATAATTGAAATGGAATAAATGTCAAGTTCTGATCCTTCTAAGTTAAGAACAACCTTATCGTTAAAGGGATTGGGAAACACCTCTGATGGGCTCTGATTTTCAGTTGCTGCAACCCTGAACAACGTGTTGAATGAGGCACTGTAAATATTTTGTTTGAAATACACATCTTGCCCTCCGGGAGCACCGGTGTCATCATTATAAAAAGCAGCCAGAAAGTTGCTAAACTGTAGTGCGCGCCTACCTGATATGGAAGGTGCTAACTGATTCTTTTTGGTGGAACGGTTAACCACAAAATAATACTCTGACTGGTATGAAAAGGTTTGCCCATCCATATTCATGCGAATACCTATGAGGTCTTGTTGGTCGGGCACTGATACAGCGTAGCCTATGGGGTCAACCTGCCATAAAATAAAAATATAATCGCCTGCATAGCTTATAACAGGATAGCTGTTTTGATAAATAGTAATATCATTATTATTAAATGGTGACGCCAAGGAGCCATCATTGTAAACATAGGGTGAGCTGTTGAGAGGATGATTCCAACTTGTAGCAAATCCATGTATTTCTGTTCCACCTGTTGCAGCATTCATGGTTTGTGCCACAACAGCCCAGTTGTCATAGTTGTAATAGGTGTCAAAAAAAGATGAAATGCGGGGAAGGTCGTATGCATAATCAGTGTTTGAATAATTTAACACATAATTAGTCGGTGTGGTAATCTGTCCCGCCTTAATTACCAGCCAGTTCTGTTTCTCCACCTTTAGAATATTATTGGTGCCGTCAAATTCATTGTAAGTAAAATAAACATTATTTCTTAGTATTGTTACATCCGGTGCAGAGTAGATGCTTGTGCCATTGCCTTGTAAAATGACATTTCTATTAATGTCTATAACTGGCACTTGCAAAATTGGGTCAAAAAATCCTGCAGTAGCAAACACTGCCAACTGATCATCTTTATTCCACACCAGCATCCAACGTTCGCCAGTGCTGCTATCCCAAAAACCATCAATTTTAACGTTGATGCCTCCTTTATATACTTTAATAGTGGAAATAGAATAAAATAACAATGCTGCACCGTCCCATTTAAATAATTCTGCCATAATATAATCGTTGTAGGTATCTTGATATACAGCAATTGCCCATTCACCTGTTGACATCAGGCTGACATCAGGGTTCACGACAATGCAATTAGGTATGCCGGCACCAAGCAGGGTACAACCGGTATTTCCGTTACCATCGTCCCAAAAAAGTCCGGGATGAGAACCATCATATACAATGACTGAGCGTTTGGTGCTGCCTAATGGCGATTCAATGTAGTCGTTGTTGGTATTTACCGTTCCGCTTACATAACAACGTGAGCTAACATCAGCATTATTGGCAGGATAAAACGATTGCCCATAACTTTGGTGCCATTGAACTAATAATACAAATGTGATGGTTGCCATCAAACCTGAATAGAAATTACTTTTTTTCATAATAATGATTTTTTTAAATGGCCTACTCTTTTCAGGATTTTCAGCTTCCTCCTATTTTATCAATATTTTAGAAGTATCGAATCTGAAGTGGATAAGGTTTTACTTCTCTTTTTAAGAAAAGAGTTTCAGGTATAAATAAAAAAACCACACCTCCTAAAAAGTGGGAACTTGACAAAAAGATAAAATGCTTTAGTTTAGCTTGCCAAAATTTATCTTGGCTGCTTGGCTGCTTGGCTGAATTAATTGAATACTTTCATTCGAAACTTCAATAAATACTACTCTATATTGGATTGTTTTCATTACCGCAGTCTGAATAGTATGGCAAGTATAAGAAAAAAATTTAAATATTACGTTGGCAATAAGAAAGATTACTCAAGAAAATTTTCTTTTTATCACTTATTACCTCTATAAAATTCAGGAAAGTTTTTCTAACGCTTTTACAATGTTAGTATAAATACGCTGTTCTATATTTTCGTCTGCCGGTTTTACAAAAGATTTCCCTGTAATATTTTCAAACAATTCAATATAACGATCCGACACCATCTGAACAATTTCATCGGACATTTCAGGAACCGTTTGTCCTGCCAATCCCTGAAAATTATTTTCAATCAACCATTGTCTCAAAAATTCTTTTGACAATTGCTTTTGAGGTTGTTTTGATTTTTGTCTTTCTGCATAACCCTCTGCATAGAAATACCTTGACGAATCAGGCGTGTGAATTTCATCAATAAGATAAACCTTGCCCTGATGCACACCAAACTCATATTTAGTATCTACTAAAATCAACCCACGCTGTGCGGCCATCTCCGAGCCTCTTCTAAACAGTTGTTTTGTATATGTTTCTGCCTGCTCATAAATTGCTGCATCTACTATTCCCTGCTTAATTATTTCTTCCTTGCTTATGTCCTGGTCGTGACCATGTGCAGCTTTAGTAGTAGGCGTAATTATTGGCTCCGGCAAGACATCACTTTCATTCAACCCGTCAGGCAATTTAACACCACATAACATTCTTTTTCCCTGTTTGTACTCGCGCCAGGCATGACCGGAAAGATATCCCCTGATAACCATTTCTACTTTCAACGGCTGACATGGAATGCCGATAGACACCTGCACATCCGGTGTATCTACAATCCAATTAGGTACTAAATCGGCTGTTGCCTGCATAAAATGTGCTGCTATCTGATTTAAAACGGCTCCTTTATAAGGAATCGGTCTTGGCAAAACCACATCAAATGCCGAAACACGGTCGGTAACGACCATCACAAGCCATTTGTTATCAATAGAATAGACATCCCTGACCTTGCCTTTATAAAAAGCCGTCTGTCCCTGAAATTTAAAATTTGTTGATGATAAAGCTTGCATACACCACGATTTGTGGCCGTAAAATTATTCTTATTTTTAGACCATTAAAATTATTTTATCAGGAGTGCGACTTTTTGAAGAAAAAACGCACTTACCTAACATTAAATGGATGAGCGGTCAGGAGAAAATTTCGGGAAAGCAGAAAGCCTTCACAGATGCCTATCAGCAATTACATGAAAAGCTGGTTCGCTTTGTGCAGTCTATGGTTTATAACCGGGAGGATGTTAAAGATATTGTTGCTGAAACAATGTTGGTAGCTTATGAAAAGTTTGAAACCATTCGCCATAAAGATGCATTATTGAGTTATTTGTTTACCGTTTCAAGCAGGTTGGTGTATAAGCTTCAGGATAAAAAAAAGCAAATCTATACAGCCATTGACCCGGAACAAGCTGAACAAGTGAGTGATGATCATACCGGTGCCGATAGTAAAGTTCAGTTAAAAGAGTTGTATAATGCATTAGATCAATTGCCGCTAAAACAGAAAGAAGCCATAGTGTTGTTTGAAATCTCAGGGCTATCGTTAGCAGAAATACAGCAGATTCAGGGAGATAGTCTTTCTGCTGTGAAAAGCAGGATTGCCCGGGCACGTGAGTCACTTAAGAAAATATTAGAAGAAGAAATTGTATAATTGTAAATTACTTTTTTCACCATGGAAAATAATAAGTTGAATAAATTGTTTGATGCAGCAAGAAATGCAGATCCTGTAGTCTCGCTGGATGAAAGCTTAGAACAATTTAACAAAGAAGTTGAAGGCAAAGAAACCACTTCGGTTTACTTAAAATGGCTAAAGCCTGTCATTGCCGTTGCAACAATTGCTGTTGTCGGAGGAGGAATTTATTTTTTAGTTCAGAATCAAGGACAGCAAAACGCGCAACAAACACAGGAAAATACAGAGCAGACCGCAGAACCAACATTACAGGCATCAGAAACACAACCTGATGCTGATATTGAACAACCTCAGGCAACTGAAGAAAACAAAACAGAAAATCCTTCTGCAAATACTGAAATCAGTAATCCTGCTCCAATAAAAAATAAAGTTACACATGCTGTTGGCGCAAATGATGCATACATTGTTGAAACGCAAACCGTGAATATTAATAATGAAAATGGTGCATTTAAAATTTCAATCAGTGGTGATAATGTTGAACGAATTGTTTTAAACGGCAAAGAGGTGGAGAAATCCAACTGGTCAAACTATCAGGATGAAATAGCCGAAGCTATGGCAGCAAAAAGCACTTTGGGAATAAACAAAGAGAATGCTGCAAACAAGAAATTTGTTGATTATATGTTTACGACCTTAAAAGAAAATGGTCTCATAAAAAATAATCTTGCAGTAATCAAACTCAGTAACGACATGTTGCTGATAGAAGGACAGGAAGCAGACTCTGCTATTCACCAGCAATTATTAAAGGAGTATAAAAAAATTACTGGTAAGGATATTGGCTTACGGACACTTTATTTTAACTGATAACTTTTAACTGCGACTGAATTTTTTGGGCTTTTACAATTGCCTCATCAACGGTAGCTGCCGTTACAGTTACATGTCCCATTTTACGAAAAGGCTTAGTAATTTTCTTACCATATAAATGGATGTGAATATCACCAGTGTTTAACGCTTCTTGCACCCCAGAATAAATTGCCTTGCCATTAGAATCTTTATCACCTAACAGGTTAATCATTGCAGCAGGTAAAACAGATGCTGTATTACCAAGCGGCAGATTGAGAATAGCTCTTAAATGTTGCTCGAACTGAGAGGTATGATTTGCTTCAATGGTATGATGTCCGCTATTGTGTGGTCGTGGTGCAATTTCATTAATCAGTACTTGTCCTTCTTTTGTAACAAACATTTCTACAGCAAGAAGCCCAACCATGTTCAGCTTATTGATTAAATCTTCTGCTATTGAAATTGCCTTATGCTGTATGCTTGCCGAAGTTTTTGAAGGAGAAAAAAGTAATTCAACCAAATTGGCTTCTGCATTAAACTGCATTTCAACAACAGGATATGATTTTATTTCTCCCGAATTATTTCTTGCTGTAATAACTGCAATTTCTGCTGCAATAGCTACTTTACTTTCTATTACACTTGGTGCCTGAAACATCTTACTCATGCCATCTGCATCTTTAACAACCAGCACACCTTTTCCGTCATAACCCCCTTTGCGAAGTTTTTGAACAAATGGAAACTCATGTTTTATCTGTTCCGGTTTTTCTACTAAATAAAATGGGGCTGTGGGTAAATTATTCTTCTGATAAAATTCTTTCTGAAGTCCTTTATCCTGAACCATTTCAAGAATATGTGGTTGAGGATACACCCTTTTACCTAACTTTTCCAGTTCAAACAAAGCTTCTATATTGACATGTTCTATTTCAATGGTAATAATATCACAATCATTACCAAAGGCCATGACAGCCTGATAATCGCGAAAATCGCCATGTTCAAATGTTTTGCACATATAGCGACAAGGTGCAGATTCATCAGGATCAAGTACATGAATTGAAAGATTGTAATCGGCAGCTTTTTGCAACAACATTTTGCCTAGCTGACCACCACCTAAAACTCCGATAACTATATTGGGATTGAATGTATTCATAATTAACGCTATTTATTAAACAAAAATAAAGAACCTGTGGCAATGAAAACAAAATAAGCTAAGAATAGAAACTCCGTCAGCCATAGGGAATTTATTTTTACTTTAGCCGCACCCAAAAAAGTGGCAATGAACGAAGTTACCATACTTGATAAAACATTCACTATCATGATTCCGCGAAAGAAAATCGAAACCAGAATTCTGGAGATTGCTCGCGACTTGAATTCTGAATACAAAGACAAGAATCCTGTGTTTATTGGTGTGCTTAACGGTGCTTTTCTTTTTATGGCCGATTTATTCCGCAACATTGAGACTCCCTGTGAAATTTCTTTTATCAGAGTATCATCTTATAGCGGTACTGAATCTACCGGGCAAATGAAAAATGTAGTCGGTCTTTCAGGAAATATAAACAATAGACATGTCATCATTGTTGAAGATATTGTTGATACCGGTGAGACAGTTTCATATCTGATGCAGGAAATATCCAAGCATCAACCGGCATCAGTCAAATTAGCTACATTGCTTTTTAAACCAGAGGCATTGAAGAAACCGGTTACTGTTGATTATGCAGGGTTTGAAATTCCACCTGCTTTTGTTGTAGGTTATGGCTTAGACTATGATGGCTACGGACGAAATCTTCAGGACATTTATGTACTTAAATCATAATATCGGATAAAACGAAATGAGAAATTTATTACCAGAACCTTTTTAATTTATTATTATGCTCAACATTGTACTATTTGGTCCTCCGGGTGCAGGCAAAGGAACACAGTCCGAAAAACTTATTCAGCATTATGGCCTCATCCATTTATCAACCGGTGATTTGTTGCGAAACGAAATTGCAGGGCAAACTAAATTAGGTCTTGAAGCTAAAAAACTGATGGATCAGGGTGTATTAGTTCCCGATGAAGTTGTTATAGGAATGATTGAATCAAAACTTGATGCCAACCCAACAGCCAAAGGATTTATTTTTGATGGCTTCCCACGCACTACTGCACAAGCAGCAGCACTCGATAATTTGTTGCTACAAAAAAATACTACAATCAAAATGATGCTTGCTTTAGAAGTAACAGAAGTTGAATTATCGAAGCGACTATTGCTACGTGGCAAAGATTCCGGTCGCCCTGATGATCAGAATCCTGAAGTTATTAAAAAGCGCATTAACGAATACAACAATAAGACTGCTCCGGTAGCTGATTATTATCGTAAACAGAATAAATATTACGGCATCAATGGCATTGGAAGCATTGATGAAATTTTTAATCTGTTGTGCAAAGCAATAGATAAGTAACATTATTATTAAACAAAAAAACAAAATGAAATTTTTTATTGACACAGCCAATCTGGCACAAATAAAAGAAGCAAATGACTTAGGTGTACTCGATGGTGTAACAACCAATCCATCATTGATGGCTAAGGAAGGAATAAAAGGCAAAGCTGCAGTGATGAAACATTACGTTGATATCTGTAACATTGTAAAAGGCGACATCAGTGCTGAAGTTATTGCCACCGACTATGACGGCATTGTTGCAGAAGGCGAAGAATTAGCTAAGTTGCACGAACAGATAGTTGTTAAAGTACCTATGATAAAAGAAGGAATAAAAGCCATTCACTATTTTACTTCAAAAGGAATAAAGACCAATTGCACCTTGGTTTTTTCACCGGGCCAGGCATTGCTTGCCGCTAAGGCAGGTGCCACCTACGTTTCGCCATTTATTGGCCGCTTAGATGATGTGAGTACAGATGGTTTGCAACTGATAAGTGAAATCCGTCAGATTTATGACAACTATGGTTTTCAGACACAAATTCTCGCAGCCAGCATTCGCCATGCTATGCATATTATAAACTGTGCTAAGTTAGGTGCTGATGTAGCCACTTGCCCATTGAATGCCATTACCGATTTACTGAAACATCCTCTGACAGACATCGGACTTGAAAAGTTTCTTGCTGACGCAAAGAAGTTTGCGAATTAACTTTTATTGTAATGAAAAAAAACAAAGAAGTTGTTGCTAAAAAAAGTAACACAAAAACTGCCAATAAATCACCCAGCGAGACAACTTTAGTAAAACTTGAGAACTTATTATTGAAGAATGAGACAATAATATTTTTTTCAATTCTGCTTGTATCATTGATATTTTCCGTTTTGCTTTTTGACATAAAAATGAGTGAAGGAAATGATGACTCTGATTATATTGAAGGTGCATTTAAACTTACAAAAGATTTTAGTAGTTATTACAGTACCAAAGCACCACTCTATCCTATATTTTTAAGCTTGCCGGTTAGCATTTGGGGTATTAATCTTCCAATTCTAAAATCACTTTCTATTTTATTTAGTCTGTTGAATTTAACTGCAATGTATTATGCATTTCGCAAATTAATACCTTACACAATCTTGTTTGCTGTCTTAATTTTTACCGGAATAAACAGTTACTTTTTATACTTTGCAAGCCAAACCTATTCTGAAGCATTCTTTTGTTTTTTACAAGCATTGTTGTTTATTACCATACGGCCCATTCTTATTGCCTCTAAAGAAGACAATATACCTATTGCTAAATATTTAATTTTTGGAATTACTCTTACCTTGTTATCATTGACTAAAAATATCACTGTGGGAGCAATTGCTGCAGTAGCATTGTATTTTGTCTTTAATCGTGACTTTAAAAAATTAGCTTATGCTTTTGGTTCATTTGTTGTAGTGCGTGGTATTTTTGAAGTTATTAAATCTTTTATCTGGGGTTCACAAAATCAGTTCAGTAATCAGTATCAGATTCTGATTCAGAAAGACCCATACAATGCATCAAAAGGTGTAGATGATTTTGGAGGATTTGTTGACAGGCTTTTTTCTAATACAAGTATTTATATTGGTAAAAGGCTTTATCAGATTTTGGGATTTGTTTCACCGGAAAATACAAAAACCAATTCAGGGCTAGTGTTGATTACATTTGTTTTTGTTGGCATTGGTTTGTATTTCATTTTTAAGAATAAAGCCAGAATCATGCAATTTACTTTTCTGTATGTACTATTGATGGCAGGATTAACCTTTTTTGTTTTACAAACTTCATGGGATCAACCGCGCATGGTTTTAGTTTACGTACCATTTATTATGATGATTATTTTTTATGGGCTATATTATGCTTTTCAAAACACTCCTGCACTGCGCAGCTTTGTTTTTCTTATTGTTAGCATCATTATAATAATGAGTAGCCTGATAAAAACAGCTGATAAGTCTGTTGCCAATTTACCGATATTAAAAAAGAATATGGGTGGCGATATTTATTATGGTTATACAGAAGACTGGACAAACTTTTTAAAATTGAGTCGTTATTGTGGTGACAGTCTTCCTGAAACGGCCTATGTAGTTTCACGAAAAGCACCTATGTCGTTTATCTATTCCAATGGAAAATCATTTTATCCTATTTATACAGTACCGAGCACTGACCCGGATTCTGTACTTGCATTGTTAAAAGAAAATAAAGTGACACATGTGTTGATTGCAAGTTTAAGGCGAAACCCGAAAAAGAATGATGGCTATGTTATCAACACATTGCATAGAATGATGGGGCCTGTAGGACAAAAATATCCTGATAAATTAAAATTAGTGAAACAGGTCGGAACAAGTGAGCCTTCTTACTTATATGAAATAAAATATTGATGAGCGATAGAATTTCAAACGAATTAGAACATGGTAAAAAACTTCTGGAAGGTGGTGCAGAAGCAATATGGAACTGGGACAGTCCTGCCGGAAAAGTAAGAGCTGACAGACGTGCAGATTTAATAGCCCAATACTCACTTGCAGATAAAAGCAGCACTGTGTTAGAAATAGGTTGTGGAACAGGACTTTTTTCAGGCAAATTTTATCAGCGAACAGGTGCAAAAATAATTGCTACTGACATTTCACCGGAATTACTAAACGTTGCAAAAGAAAAATATCCGGAAGTAGAGTTTGTGTTGGCGGATGCCATGCAAATACAATTTGATGCAAATACTTTTGATGTTGTTTTCGGAAGTTCCGTTTTACATCATTTAGAGTTTGAACGCTCTCTGAATGAAATTTTCAGAGTACTAAAACCGGGAGGTCGTATGGTTTTTGCAGAGCCAAACATGTTAAATCCACAAATATTTATTCAAAAAAATATTCCATTTATAAAAAAATGGCTTGGTGATTCACCAGATGAAACTGCCGTTGTACGTTGGTCTTTCACCAAATTATTAAGGCAAAAAGGGTTCACCAACATCAATATTTTTCCTTATGACTTTTTACATCCTGTTGTACCCGGCTTTCTGATTTCTACTGTTGATACTATTGGAAAAATTATAGAGAAAACACCTCTGTTAAAAGAAATAGCCGGTTCAGTTATCATTGTTGCTGAAAAACAACGCTAATTGACCAAAAATCTTTTACTGACTATTTTATTATCTTTTAACAAACTAACTATATAAACACCTCTTTCTAAAGGACCTGTTTCTATTTGATTTTCTGTAAGATTTAAAGCGGCACTATACAAAGTCTTGCCCAAAATATCACAAATAGTTAAAACGCCCTTTCCATCATCATTTAGTTTAATTGTTAAGCCTTTTGTACTTAAATTTGGGTAAATAAAAAATGTTCCCGTTTGTTTATAGTCATCAAATCCAACTGATGATCCACAAACGGAAACGGCATCAATAAAATTCCCCAAACTTGCTAAATTTCCTCCTGAATAAACCGAGTTAAAACTAATCCTATAATAACCTGATACTGGTATTGTGTAGTTGATTACATAATACCCCCATGAGGAAGTGCCATCAGCAAAATATCCTAAAACTGCAGGAAGATTATTTTGAGTTCCTAAAGAAACGCTCATGGTATCAATACCAACTCTTGCTCTATGAGCAAAACTAATTGTCAGAGAATCTCCGGCTATTAAAGAAACATCCTGATAAACTGCTGCTACTTGATTTGCATTAATTTCCATAAACTGATTACCACTATAGGCTGTTACACCATTATAACCCGACTCCCACAACTCCATCAAACTATCTGTGGCAGTAGTTTGCCAACAACGCATTGCATTATTATTGACAAAATGAGGTGTTGAAATCACTAGTGGGTATTCAAAATCACCATTACACAGTAATTCACAATTCTGTGAAAATGACTTCAAGTTGCAAGAAATCATTGCACAAATCAAGCACAAAACAACCTTTTTCATAGTTTACAACTTCTATTTTCAAAATTACGATTTATTACTCAGAAACAAATATTATGCCCTACTAAAAATCTAAAATATTTAAAATGAATCATTAAATTGATTCTTTTGAATAAAAAACAATTTGTTGCATAATAATTTTATTTGCCCTATGTTTGAGTTCGTCAAATCAAGCTTATGAAGCCAACAATACTGGCCATTTTTCTTTTCTGTTTCAGCAATTTATCTGCCCAGACTTATCTTACTTCCGGAGGAGCACGTGCATCGGCATTGAGCGATGCTGCTGTCACCATTAACGATGTATTTGCCGCATTTAACAATCAGGCCTGCCTTTCAATGATAGAAAAACCGGAAGCCGGTCTAGCCTTGCAGAACCGTTTTGGCATGAAAGAACTCAACACATTATCTGCCGCTTTTGCTTTGCCGTTGGCATCCAACAAAGGTGTGTTTGCGCTCAGCGTCAACCGTTATGGCTACAAGCTTTTTAATCAGAATAAAATAGGTTTGGCTTTTGCAAAAAAACTAAGTCCCGTTTTCAGTGCAGGTGTGCAGGTTGATTATCTGAACACACACATTGACGAAGGCTATGGAAACAAATCATCTTTCACCATTGAAGGTGGTGTGCTGGCAGAGTTTAATAAACTTAAAGCAGGAGTACATATTTTTAATCCACTACATGTAAAAATTACCGATTATGATGATGAGCGGATTCCTGTAATCATCAAAGCAGGTATCAGCTACTCCTTTTCTGAAAAAGTTCTTGCAGCCGCAGAAATTTTTAAATCAATAGACAGCAAAGAAACTTTTAAAATTGCGCTGGAATATCATCCTGTTAAAGCACTATATGTTCGTGGCGGTGTGAGCACAGAACCTGTTCAGCTTACATTTGGTTTCGGATTAAAGTTTTCACAATTTTATGCTGACTTTACTTCAGGTTATTTTGAACCCTTAGGCTACAGTCCGGGTTTGGCTTTGCGTTATGCGTTTTAATCATGAAAACAATTCAACTGTTTTTTATTTCATTTTTAGTCTGCAACCTAACATTTGCACAGGTGGTGCCACCACAAGATGACAGTAAAATTGAAGAGAAAATTGAAAATATTGCCAATACAGCAGATGAGTCTGCTGACCTGACTGAGCTGACAGAGCAACTTCAGCAATTAGCTGCCAACCCAATAAATCTGAATAAAGCAACACGTGAAGATTTGTTGCAGACAGGATTGTTTAGCGAAGTGCAAGCCGATGCTATTATCGAACACCGTGAAATTTCAGGAAAATTTATTTCTCTTTATGAACTTCAGTCAATAGACTATCTCTCATTAGAGGACATAGAAGAAATTTTACCTTATGTAACTGTTGGAAATACAGAAGATATTAAAGCAACATTAAAAAAAATATTTTCTGATGGTAACAGCAGACTCATTGTTCGTGGTCAACGTTATCTTGAAAAGCAAAAAGGCTTTCGCGACAGCACAGCAACAGACAAAGTTCATCCTGCCTATCCCGGCAGCCCATGGAAACTTTATACACAATATCAATATCGCTACAAACAAAGATTCAGCTTTAATTTAACAGCAGAAAAAGATCAGGGGGAAGAGTTTTTTAAAGGTTCGCAAAAAAATGGCTTCGATTATTACTCTGCGCATTTAGCTATTCGTGATTTTGGAATTATTAAACGTGCCGTTATTGGTGACTACGATTTATTTTATGGGCAAGGATTAACACTATGTACGGGTTTGTCATTCGGCAAGTCGCCTGACGTTGCTGCAGTACGCAAATTTTCAACAGGCATTAGACCTTATACATCGCTAAACGAATCCAGTTTTAAAAGAGGGGTTGCCGTATCTGTTGGTAAAAAAAAATGGAATGCCGATGCTTTTTATAGTAACAGAAAGTTAGATGCTAACCTGAATAGTATTTTAGATACTACGCTTGAACAGCAAGATATCTTTACTTCGTTTATCGAATCAGGTTATCATCGCACCACAAGCGAACTTGAAAACAAAAATACCATTCGCGAAAAAATGTATGGCGTTAATGCAGGATATAATGTGCGCAACTTTTCTGCAGGAATAACAGCCCTTCATGTAGATTACGACAGACCTTTGCAACGCTCTTTTCAGCTTTACAATCGTTTTGATTTCAGCGGGAAACAATTTACCAAAGTGGGTATTGATTATAGCTGGTTATATCGCAACATCAATTTCTTTGGAGAATTTTCAAGAAGTGATAACGGTGCTATTGCTTTTGTTAATGGTGCAATCATCAGTTTGGGAACTACCGTAAGTATTTCTGTGGTGAACAGAAACTATCCTCGTGACTTTAATTTTCTTTATGCAAGTGGATTTGGCGAATCGAGTACTACAAGAAATGAAAAAGGAACCTATGCAGGAATTGTAATCAGGCCAAATCGCTACTGGGGTTTCAACGGATATTTAGATCGTTTTACCTTTCCATGGCTAAGATTTGGTGCCGATGCACCTTCTAAAGGTTATGAATATTTATGGCAGGTATCATGGAATCCGTCAAGGCAATTTGAAATTTATTTCCGAAACAGACGCACACATAAGGAAGAAAACAGCAGCGCAGCAGCAATTGCAGATTATCTTGTATTTAAAAGACAGGATAACTATCGCTTCAATCTTACTTACAGAATTTCAAAAGCTGTTGCTATCAGAAATCGTATTGAATGGGTTAGAATCAATTATGAAGAAAAACCCAATGAGAAAGGATTCATGATTTATCAGGATATTTTATTTAAGCCGCTTAGCTCTCCTATTTCAGGCTCTGTGCGCTATGGATTATTTGATACAGACAGCTATGATTCGAGGATATATGCCTTTGAAAACGACATTCTCTATTCCTATTCTATTCCATCATTTTACAATCGCGGGTTTCGTTATTATGTAACACTTCGCTATAAAGTTACAAAAGGTGTAGATCTGTGGTTCCGTTTTGCACAAACGGTTTATACCAATCAAAAAACATTTGGGTCGGGGCTTGATGAAATAAATAATAATAAAAGAAGTGAAATAAAGTTACAGGTTAGGTATCAGTTTTAGTAATTTTGTAGTGATGAAGATTTGGGGTTTGAAATTATTGGTTTTGATATGGGTAGTATTTACAGGATATTGGTTGCTGCCATTGAAAAAACCTAAAGCATATCGCGAAGACAGCGAGCCTAATACTATTTTAGCAACACAACAATTTTGTGAACCGCAATGTGCTGATATCATTATTAAAAGAGGAGCTTTAATTATTCCTGACAGCTTAAAAAAATTGTACCCCGAGTTGCGAAAGGATTGTGCACTTCTCGTGGGCAGCTCACCTTTCAGGAAGTCAAAGAGTGCACTCATGTTTTCATACGACTTTGTCTTGTCCGGTCATGTAGAGCGTGTTGGCTTTACACAGCAGGAAGGCTTTGTTCCGGTGTTTCATGTTGAAGAATGGTTTCCTACACAATACATTGCAAGGTTTTGGAAGTTGACGCATAACAGTGAGTTGTTGTATCTGATAAATCTAAATATCGGACTGCCATTGTTATTATTTTACTTTTTCAAGCAAGGTTCCTCACTCAACAAGTTTTTTTAAGCTGTCATATCTTCTTACAATGAATCTATGTTGAGGATTTAGCTTTAAGAAAAACAGCACCTTGATTTTTATTAACAAGTTCAAATAAAAGCATGCAATAGGTTAACTTTGCAGGTTATTACTATATGCAAACAGAGCACGAGAGCATTGAAATTTACGGAGCAAGGGAACATAATCTCAAAAATATAGACCTCGTTTTACCGCGCGAAAAGCTGATTGTCTTTACAGGTCTCAGCGGTAGTGGTAAGTCGTCTTTAGCATTCGACACTATTTATGCTGAAGGACAGAGACGCTATATGGAAAGTTTCAGTGCCTATGCAAGACAATTTCTTGGTAGTCTGGAACGCCCTGATGTAGATAAAATAAATGGCCTCTCTCCTGTTATCAGCATTGAACAAAAAACTACCAATCAAAATCCACGCTCAACAGTAGGAACAGTTACTGAAATTTATGACTTCATGCGTTTGCTGTTTGCACGTGCCGGTGAAGCTTTCTCCTACATGACAGGTGAAAAAATGGTTAGGCTTAGTGATGATCAGATCATAGAAATTATTCTTCGTGACTTTGATAAGAAAAATATTATTGTGCTTGCACCGGTTGTCAAAGCACGTAAAGGACATTACCGCGAATTGTTTGAACAAATCAGAGTCTCCGGCTTTATTCGTGTTCGAATTGATGGTGTGATTACCGAGATAAAAAAAGGTATGCAAACCGATCGCTACAAAACTCATGACATTGAAATTGTAGTGGATAAAATTGAAGTTAACGAAACTGCATCAAAAAGAATTGCTGACACAGTAAAAACCGCCATGCGTTTTGGTAAGAACACAATGATGATTACTGCTGATGATCAAAAAAGAGTTCGTTTTTTCAGCCGTAACCTGATGTGTCCTACTTCAGGAATCTCTTATGATGAACCTGCACCAAACACATTTTCTTTTAACTCGCCTTATGGTGCCTGTTCGCGTTGCAACGGACTTGGCACAATACCTGAAGCTGACTTATCATCCATCATTCCCGACAATAAAAAATCAATCCGCAAAGGTGGTATTTTACCATTAGGTGAATATAAAAACAACTGGATATTTGGAGAGTTGGAATATATAGGCAGGAGGTTTGGCTTCAACCTGAACACACCAATTCATGATATTCCGCATGAAGCACTCAACATAATCCTATATGGCACAGATGATGTTTCGCTCAATGCAACTCCGGGCAGCAATCATGGAATTACGTTTGAAGGTATTGTAAACTTTATTGTCAATCAGATGGAAGAGAATGCAACGTATTCCATCAAAAAGTGGGCACTGAATTTTATGCAGACAATTACCTGCCCCGAATGTGAAGGCACACGACTAAAAAAAGAATCGCTTGCATTTAAACTCAACAATAAAAATATTGCTGAACTTTCTCTGATGGACCTTAGTGAACTGCAGCAATGGTTTCAGCAACTACCTGCTTCACTTAGTGAAAAACAAAATATCATTGCTACAGAAGTACTGAAAGAAATAGTAAAACGTCTTGGTTTTCTGCTTGATGTCGGGCTTGATTATATAACCTTAAACCGTAGTACAAGAAGCTTATCCGGTGGCGAATCGCAACGTATTCGTTTGGCTACACAAATTGGTTCGCAGTTAGTGGGCGTGCTGTATATTCTTGATGAACCTTCTATAGGACTGCATCAACGCGATAATGAACGATTGATAAAAGCATTGAAAGACCTTCGCGACATTGGCAATACAGTTATTGTTGTTGAACATGACAGAGAAACTATTGAAGCTGCTGATTTTGTTGTTGACCTTGGCCCGGGTGCCGGCATCAACGGTGGTAATATTGTAGCAATAGGTAAACCCGAGGAATTAAAATTTCAACAATCACTCACAGCAAATTATATGAGTGGCGGCATTAAAATGCCTTCTTCAAAAAACAGAAAAGGAAATGGAAAAAAATTAACCATCACAGGTGCTAAAGGAAACAATCTTAAAAACGTGACTGCACACTTCCCACTAGGAACATTAATGTGTGTGACCGGTGTTTCAGGAAGCGGCAAGTCAACCTTAGTCAATGAGACTATTTATCCTGCACTGAACAAGCATTTTTATAGCAGTTCGCAAAAACCTTTACCATATGAAAAGATAAATGGCCTAAGTCATATTGATAAAGTTATTGAGATTGACCAATCGCCAATTGGTCGGACGCCTCGCAGTAATCCTGCAACATACACAGGAGTTTTTACCGACATAAGAAACTTATTTGCGCAATTACCTGAAGCAAAAATCAGAGGTTATGCTCCCGGAGTTTTTTCATTCAATGTTAGCGGTGGCCGATGTGATACCTGTCTGGGTGCAGGCTTGAAAATTATACAGATGAACTTTTTGCCCGATGTGCATGTACATTGTGAGACTTGTAATGGCAAACGCTACAAACGCGAAATTCTTGAAGTCCGCTATCGTGGTAAATCCATCAGCGATGTACTGAATCTGAGTATCAATGAAGCAGTTGATTTTTTTAATAACATCCCTGCCATTTTACATAAAATTAAAACCTTGCAGGACGTAGGTTTGGGTTACATAACATTAGGACAATCATCTACTACCCTATCAGGTGGTGAAGCACAACGAGTGAAATTAGCTTCGGAACTTTCAAAAAAAGATACAGGCAATACTTTTTATATTCTTGATGAACCAACAACAGGTCTGCATTTTGAAGATGTAAGAATTTTACTCTTGGTTTTGCAGCAGTTAGTTGACAAAGGCAATACCGTTGTTGTGATTGAGCATAACATGGATATTATTAAAGCAGCAGATTATATTCTTGACCTTGGTCCTGAAGGCGGAAAAAAAGGCGGAAATATTGTTGCAGAGGGCACACCATTACAAATCAGTAAAAATACCAACAGCATTACAGGAACTTTTCTGAAAAAAGAAATGGAATGGCATAATAAAGTTAGTGCTGAAGTCTGATTTTATTTTTTACTAAATCACTGCGCTTTTAAAAAACGCTCCTTGCCTGAAATATCCTTTATTATTTCAACTTGATTAAAACCTTTATCTTTAAAACACTGTGCTATCTGATTGGCATAAGTTGGATTGAGCTCTAAAAATACATAGCCGTTTTCATTCAATATTTTCGTTGCCAGGGCGGCTATTGTAATATAAAACTCAAGTGGGTGCTCCTTTACAAACAAGGCAGTATGTGGCTCCCATTTCAATACATTTGGATGCATCTCCTTGGCTTCATGCTGCGCAATATATGGTGGATTTGAAACAATTATATCTACCTTCGAATGCAGTGTTTCTGTGCCTGAATCAAACACCGATTCGTTAACAAACGTAACCGAAGCACCCAAATCAGAAGCATTCTTAATTGCAACGTTTATAGCTTCTGCTGAAATATCTGTTGCCTTCACCAAAGCTTTTGGAAACAGCAATGACAACTCAATAGCAATGCAACCCGAACCGGTACCTATTTCAATTATTGATCCAACATGTTCTGATTTCAGATTCTGTTTCATAAGCAGAATCAATTCTTCTGTTTCCGGTCGTGGGATAAGTACACTTGAGTTAACTTTATAAATATGATTACAGAACCATGTCTGGCCTAAAATATATTGTATTGGTTCGTAATTACGCAAACGCTCCAGAAATTGCTGAATTAAGGTTTCCTGTGACACATTTATTATTACAGTTTTGCTTGTCTTGTAGTCTGAACCGAAAACATGTTCCATAACCAACCTGGTGATGGCAACACTTTCGCCTTTGTCATAGATTAAATCAACCTCTGCCTGAAAAGCACTGATAATTTCTTTTAATGTCATTGTTGCAAAGCTAATTAAACGCATCATTTATTTTAATTTTGCCACAACGAATGTTTATGACTTTTGACGAAACAATAATGCATCGTTGTCTTGAATTAGCTAAAATAGCATCAGGACAAACCATACCTAATCCCATGGTGGGCAGTGTTCTTGTTTTTGAAAATAAAATTATCGGAGAAGGCTATCATCAACGCGCAGGAGAAGCGCATGCAGAAGTCAATGCAATAAACAGTGTAGAAAATAAATCTCTAATTCCGCTTTCAACACTTTATGTTTCATTAGAACCCTGTTCGCATTACGGTAAAACACCGCCCTGCTGTGAGCGAATTGTTCAGGAAGGAATTAAAAAAGTTATTGTTGGCACCCTCGATACAACAACTAAAGTTAATGGTAAAGGAATTAGCTATCTTCAGCAAAACAATGTGGAAGTCCTTACACCGATGCTAAATGATGCATGTCGTTTTTCAAACAGAAGATTTTTTACCTATCATGAAAAACACAGACCTTATATCATATTAAAATGGGCAGAAAGTGCTGATGGTTTTATTGCACCTGAAAATGCACAACAACAATATTCGATAAGTAACACCTTTAGTAAAACACTATCACATAAATGGCGGACAGAAGAGCAGGCTATATTGGTAGGAACAAAAACTGCTATCATTGACAACCCTCAACTGAATACCAGACTGTGGAAGGGAAATGCTCCAATAAGAGTTGTCATCGACAAAAACTTAGCTATTCCCACATCACATCATTTGTTTGATGGTTCTGTTAAAACTATTTTAATAAATCAGAAGAAAGAAATTAGTGAGAACAACATTAATTACATAAAAATTAACTTTCAGGAAAATCCTGCAACTCAAATTCTAAATGTATTATATCAGCTTAACATCCAATCAGTAATAATTGAAGGTGGAACAAAAACACTTCAATTATTTATTCAAAATAATTTGTGGGATGAAGGAAGAGTGTTTACTGCTAAGAAACAATTAATCCGTGGAATCAAGGCACCTGAATTTTCAATTTCACCTTCCGAAATAACAACTATTGCAGACGATACATTAAAAATAATTTACAACGTATGACAGTTACCGTTTTCATGGCAGTACTGTTTGCCTCTCTTCTCTTTGTCATACTTAAATTATTCGCTCGTTATAAAATCAGCAATATCCATGCATTAACATATAATTATTTTACAGCAGGTATTTGTTATACCTTGTATTCAAAGCAAACCTTCAGCTCAATTGCCGGATTTGTGGCAAGCTATTTCCCTTATTATCTTCTGAGTGGATGCTTGTTTATTGGCGTATTTTATCTCACTGCTTTATCATCACAAAAGAATGGAGTTGCTTCAACAACCATTGCCAGCAAAATGTCGTTAGTAATTCCCGCTTTGCTTGCTGTTTACCTGTACAATGAAACTTTCTCTCTGCTTAAAACAATAGGGTTGTTAATGGCACTTTCAGCAGTTTATTTATCAGCTAGGGGAAGTAACCCTGAATCATCAGAATCCGGTTGGAAACTACCGCTATTGGTTTTTGCAGGTGCAGGTTTAGTTGATGCTTCAATCAAATATACACAGCATGTCTTTACTGACAATGCAGGCAGTAGTGGTTTCCTATCGTTAGTATTTTTCTCTGCTGCAATTATTGGCAGTTTTGTTCTTTTATTTAAAAAAAACAAATCCATAGGAGGAAACAAATTCAGCAATATCATTGCAGGAATTATTTTAGGTTTCTTTAATTTTATTTCTCTTTACTATATGATTGCAGCACTTCAGGAATTTCATGAGGACAGTGGTAAAGCATTTATCATAATAAACTCAGGTGTTGTGCTGTTGAACTTTTTACTTTCTGTTATTTTATTTCAAGAAAAGAAAAATACACAAAGCCGTGTTGGTGTTACCCTTGCAGTAGCAGCAATCATTATATTGTCACAATAAATGTTTGAAACAAACTATAAATCAATTATTGGTCACTCTGAAGGTGTTTTCAGAGATAAAGGCAGCAGGTTTCTGGCTTTTGCCTACTATGTTGAAACGGAAAATGAATGTAAATCTGTTCTTGAACGAATAAAAAAAGAGCATCCTAAAGCAAATCATCACTGTTATGCTTATCGCTTAGGGCCTTATAAAAATATTTTCCGCTGGTATGATGACAGGGAGCCATCCAACACTGCCGGTCGCCCCATTTACGCAGTCATTCAATCTAACGACTTAACAAATATTCTTATTGTTGTAGTCCGTTACTTTGGTGGCACTTTACTTGGTGTCCCCGGGTTGATACAGGCCTACAGAAGTGCTGCAGAAGCAGCCATAGAGCAAAACACAATTATTGAAAAAGAAATAGAAGAAGAATACGAGCTTCAAATGTCGTTTGAAGAAATGGCAGAGGTGATGAAAATCGTCAAACAACATAAAGTGACTTTGACTCAAACTTCTACTGCAGACACTTTGACTTTAGTAGTAAAAACAAAAAAAACTTTTTCTGATCATTTTCTAAAAGCACTAACGGAAAATTACCTGTTGAAAGAAAAAATAAAGATAAAAGCGCTCTTCTGATTTTAATATAAATCATATTTAAGCAAGCGACACTCAATAGTTCCATTGTAGAACGGAATGCGGGCTGAAGTTCGCAGCCCTACTTTCTTTGCAAGTGTCAGGTCACCGGTAAAAATAAAACCTGTCTTTCCCTTACATTTTTGTTTGAAGAAATCACCAATTGACTTATAAAGAGCTTCCAAATCCATATTCTCCCCCAATCTTTCACCATAAGGAGGATTAATTACAATAACACCGTTGCCTTCAGGAATTAAAGTTTCTGCAAAATCACATTTATTCATTTCGATAAAAACATCAACTCCGGCACGTTCTGCATTTTCTCGTATGGCCTTTATTGCATAACCATTGTTATCTGTTGCAATGATGGCAGGCATGTTGTCAAAATTACTTTTCAATGCAAGTTCACTGCGAAGCATCTCAAACTTTTTTTTGTTAAAGTCGAACAAGTGCATGTATCCGAAATTCGATCTGGACAGCAAAGGCAATTTATTTCCTGCCATCAAAGCTGCTTCAATTGCAAAGGTGCCACTACCACACATGGGATTAATAAACGCACTTTTCTTATCCCATCCTGTTGCTTTTATAATTGCTGCTGCCAGATTTTCTTGCACAGGTGCCTTAAATGGATTCTGACGGTAACCATGTTTGTTTAATTGTTCACCGGAAGTGTCGAGATATACCCATGCTTTATTTTCCTGCCAATGCAGATGAATAACCACCTCACTGCGTAATGGTCCTGAATCGGGACGAATATTATAATGACTTTGAAAAAAATCTACCACTGCATCCTTACATAGCTGATTCAAAAACATACTATTGTTGATTGATGGATGATTAGTTTGAGACGTAATGGTGATGTACTTTTTCTCCGAAAAATAATCTGACCACCTGATGCGGCTAAGTTTATTATACAATTGTTTCTGGTCTGTTGCAGTAAATTTATCAACCAACCAAAGTACCCTGCTTGCTGTAGTGAGTTGAAAGTTTAACTCCATACAACGTTCAAATGCTGCTTTAATAAACAATCCTGTATAATTTTCATCAAAAGGTTTGTAACCTAAGTCATCCAATTCCTGCTTTAACCACGGCACAACATGTGGTGCACAACTGATAAAAAATGTCTCCTGACCTTTCATTGAAAGTTTAATTTCGCGCAAAGGTAGGTTTTAGTATAATCAGCATTGAAAAAGTTTAACACGTAATCTTAAAAACTCAGCTTAAAATATTAAACATTTCAATTCAACGTTGTAATATTGTCTTTGTACTGGCTTAACTTTGCACTAATGACAGAAAATCAAAAACCAAACAATCAGGAACTTCTTGCTATGATAAGCCTGCTTGATGATGAAGATGAAACGGTTTACGAATCACTTCTGAGTCACTTTTTGGAAATAGGTAAACCGGCTATTCCTTTGTTAGAAGAAAAATGGAGCCAATCACTTGATGCCTTATTACAAACACGAATTGAAAATATTGTACATAAAATTCAGTTTGAAGCTGTAAAATCAGAATTGACAAACTGGAAAGAACATAATCAAAAGAATTTACTTTCCGGTTTAATAACTATTGCACGTTATCAGTATCCCGACTTAGATGAAGACTCCATAAGAATATTTTTTAGCGAAGTAAGAAGACGTGTTTGGGATGACCTTCAACCCAACGACACCCCTTTAGAACAAGTCAGAATTCTTAATCAGGTTCTTTTTGTAGAGTTTGGTTTTAACGGCAATACAGCTAATTTTCACTCACCTCAAAACTCATTTATAAATACAGTAATTGAAAGTAAAAGAGGTAACCCTATTTTATTAAGTGTAATTTATGCAATCGTTGCTCAGGATCTTGACCTTCCTGTTTATGGTGTAAATCTGCCTGAACATTTTGTATTATGCTATCAGACATTACATAAAGACAAATTTGCAGAGTATGCTTTTCCTGAAGATAATATCTTGTTTTTTATCAATGCATTCAGCCGAGGCTCTGTATTCGGGAAAGATGAAATTGATCTTTATTTGAGGAAACTGAAACTGCCGTCTGATAAAAAATTTATTACACCTTGCAGTAATACAGATATTATCAGACGCATTTTGCACAACTTGAATTTTTCGTTCAACAAATCGGGCCTTACAGAGAAATCTGAGGAAATAGAAATACTTCTTGCTTTACTAGAAAAATAAAACCGCTTCCTGCCAGTTGGGAAGCGGCTAATTCAAATAATATGTAATTACAATACACTTATTCACTAGCAATATAAATATTAAGTTGGTGGAAAAACTATCTATTCAGAAGTAATATTACATTTTAAAGCAGATGCTTTACCATTAAAAAATCAATTTGGTATTCATCATCTACAAGAAAATAAATTATGATCTTCACTTATAACTCCTTACGCTTTTGCGAAGTACAATACTATTCATCCATTCAGCGTTGACTAATATCCTGTTTATTAAAAGCACCATAAGCATCAAAAAAAGTAGTTGCAGCTATAATTGAAAATACTGCTGCATCATTTATAGTTGCCTTTAATATTTTTAGATCTAACTTTCAATATATAAATATAGGAAAAAAATAAGGGGCAGTGCTTTGGCACTGCCCCTTATTAATTTATTTAAGCAAAAACTACTCCACTACCACTCTCACCTGATTGTTGCTGCCATTGGTTTGTACATTCAGCATGTACGCTCCTTTAGCTACCTTGCTCAGGTCTAGTTGCAGTGTATTTTGTCCTGCTGCATTGGCATGAGTCTGTGTCATCACTACACGGCCACTCAAATCAAGCACCGTTACCTGTGCTGTGCCTTTTTCTGCTGTGTATTCTACATTCAACACACCTGCTGTTGGGTTCGGATATACATTCAGCTTGTTGGCTGATGCTACCTCGCCTTCCTTGCAGCCTATGGTCACTGCAAAGGCCTTAGAGCCTGTGCCGCAGCCATTGCTTGCATTAACCACTACCGAGCCATTTCCTGTACCCCAATCCAAGGTAAGTGCATTTGAGTTGCCTCCGCCT
>JRYD01000592.1_pt1 | contig 44659 bp, 37 predicted proteins | sample 235311 | NCBI WGS metagenome assembly JRYD01 (sample SAMN03074213, study PRJNA261472) | activated sludge metagenome | biome: Common Effluent Treatment Plant; feature: Wastewater; material: Activated sludge; isolation source: activated biomass in a lab-scale reactor treating industrial wastewater at... | reverse complement strand
AGCATGAGGTTGTATGTGAGGAAGGGTTTATAGTATCTTGCCCTTTAGCGCTGAGAAATATGTGCGGGACTAAAGTCCCGGAGGAGGGGGGAGTGTTTAGGTCACCGTGCTAAAGCACGGTGTAAGAAGTTGCTTTCTGCAGAGAATAACAAGGGAGTGCAAGCCAACTTCATGCTTTAGCATGAGGTTGAATGTGAGGTACGGTTTATAGTATCTTGCGCTTTAGCGCTGAAAAATATGTACGGGACTAAAGTCCCGTAGGAAATGGAGAGTGTTTAGGTCACCGTGCTAAAGCACGGTGTAAAAAGGAGCTTTCTATAAAAAATATCAGGAGAGTGCANNATCTTGCGCTTTAGCGCTGAGTTAAGTATATTTGTTCTTCAATTAAAGAACTATGAAAATCTTTTCTACTTTTTTCTTCTTCTTATTTTCACTTGTTACGGTAGCACAACAGTACTCATGGACACAACGCTCTAACCTACCAGCAGCACAGCGTTACAACCCTGTTGGCTTTTCATTCCAGAAGAGTGGTTACGTTGGCTTGGGTAAAGGTGCATCGGGCACATTAACCGATCTATGGGAATTTAATACTTTAACCGGAGCATGGACACAAAGAGCTTCTTATCCTGGTTCAGCACGCTATGGTGCTGCATGTTTTGTTATTGGAGAGTTTGCTTATGTGGGCTGTGGTTGGGCACCTTCACCACAGGTTAATTTTTTCCGGTATCATATACCCACCAACACATGGTTTTCAATTGCATCATACCCCGGAACACCTTTCTATACAGGCGTAAGTTTTTCTATTGGTGGCAAGGGTTATGCTGGTATAGGCTTCTCACCCTACACGAAAGAGTTTTATGAGTACGATACACTCACCAATGCTTGGACACAAAAAGCAGATTTTGCAGGGGGAATCAGACAAAGTACGTTCAGCTTTTCTTATAATGGAAAAGGATTTGTAACAACAGGTTCGCATGGTTGGCCTGCAAATCCATATAATGACATGTGGGAGTATAACCCTCTTACTGATGCCTGGATACAGAAAAGCTCATTACCGGGTGCTGTGCGCTATGGTTGCTCAGGTTTTGTGATTGATTCTATAGCTTATGTTGGATTAGGGCAAAATGGGTCTGTGTATTTTAATGACATGTTTGCTTATAACATCAAGAGCGACACTTGGTCGCTGGCTGACTCTTTTCCGGGTACGCAACGTGTTTTCCCTGCTAATTTTTCAGTCAGCAGTTCAGGATTTTTATGTGCAGGAGGTATTTCAGGATTAAACATCAACTTTAATGATTTCTGGGAATATAGCCCATTAACCGGGTTTAGTTCGATAGCTTCTAAGGAGCTGATTTTACCTATGCCCAATATTTGTTCTGACTATTTTTATATTGATTTGCCCGAAAGGTTTGGCGATGCTGTACAATTATTTTTATATGATCAAAAAGGAAATCGTGTAATGGCTTCTGTTTTGTACAAAGGCAAGAATAAAATAATCATTAACCCTACTATTGCTTCAGGAGTTTATTATGGAGTATGCACTGCTGTTAATAAACACAGCAGTAATTTTAAAATAGTCATTCGGAAAGAAGGGCACTAAATTTTAGATATTTTCGTGCGCATGATTGACTATGTTGCTCCGATAAGTAAGCAGACTCTTAAACTTTCAGAACAAAAGTATTGTACTGTTGCAGGTGAATGTTTTCCTGTGATTAATGGTATTCCACGTTTTGTAGAACTGGATAACTATGCCAATGCTTTTGGATTGCAGTGGAAGTCGTTTGCAAAAATTCAGTTGGATAGCCACAATGGCAGTTCAATATCTAAAGACAGGCTTGAACGCTGCTTAGGCTTTCCCATCAACGAATTGAAAGGGAAGAATGTCCTTGAAGTAGGCTGTGGTGCCGGGCGATTTACGGAGCATCTTATCAGTGGTGGCGGTCATGTTCACTCAGTTGATTTAAGTGTTGCTGTAGAGGTCAATAGTGATAATATGGGCAATGCAGCTGATTACAGAGTAGCGCAAGCCAATGTTTATCGGTTGCCTTTTCCTGAAAAAGCTTTTGATATTGTTATTTGTCTCGGTGTAATTCAGCATACTCCATCTCCTGAAAAAACAATTGAATGCCTGTGGAATATGGTGAAACCAGGAGGATTATTAGTAATTGATCATTACACCTTTGACTGGATGTACTATACCAAACCTGTCATGCTGTATCGTTTTTTTCTTAGAAGGATGAAACCTGCAAGATCCAAGGCTATTGTGGAAAAATTAGTCAAGCTCTTTTTTCCGCTTCATTGGAAGTTTCGTAACAACAAGGTTGCAACAGTTTTGCTTAACCGCATCTCCCCCTGTTATGTGTATATACGTACATTCCCAAATATGGATTACGACTTTCACTTTCATCTGACGCGGCTCGATACCTATGACGGACTTACCGACTATTACAAACATTTACGAAGCAAACAGCAAATAGAAAATATATTAAATTCGTTAAATCCCCTGAAGGTTGATGTCTGGCATGGCGGCAATGGTGTGGAGGCAAGAGCAATAAAAAGTAAGTAAAACGTTAAGCATAAGAATTAGATTGTTTTATTTAGCCGATTGTTGATTTGATAACTTAATTGAAGCTTTGAAAAAGCCCAAACTGATTTTTGTTTACCCCAACACATCATCCTTTGTGAGACGTGATGCTGCCATCATGCAGAAGCAATATCATGTTGTTTCATTCTCTTTTAATCCGGCCAATAAAATATTGCTGCCATGGGTTTTTTTAAAACAGTTTTTCTTTTTGCTATACCATCTTCCGGCATCAAAAATTGTTGTCTGCCAGATAGCGGCCTACCACAGTTTTTTACCTGTGATTATGGCAAAACTTTTCCGCAAGCCTTCAGTTATTTTTTTAGCGGGCACAGACTGCGCCTATTTCCCTTCCATTCAATATGGAAATTTTTGTAAACCTTTGCTTGGGTGGTTCACGGCTGCAAGTGCTCGCATGGCAACACATTTAGCACCTAAGCATGAGTCGCTCATACATTTCGACTACACCTATGATCCATCAGGCGCACCCGTGCAGGGCATCATGCATTTTGTAAAAAATTTAACCACACCCTATACGGCCATCCCTAATGGGTTTGACAGCACCGTCTTCTTTCCTTTAGATGTAGCAAGAAAGCCTTGCTCATTTATTACCGTAGCTGTGGGCATTGGCACTGCAAATATTAATGCACTTAAAGGCATTGATTTGATTCTGGAGACCTCCCGCATTTTTCCGGATTGCACGTTTACATTAGTGGGCGTAGATGCTGCTGCAGTCCTAAAAGATATTCCGGCAAATGTTCACTGTTTGCCGTTGCAGAACACACAGCAGTTGCAGCAGCTTTATTCCGGCCATCAGTTTTATTTGCAGTTGTCGCTCAGCGAAGGGTTCCCCAATGCTGTTTGCGAAGCCATGCTTTGCGGTTGTGTTCCTATTGTTTCTGATGTTAATGCACTGCCTGATATTGCAGCAGGCTGTGGGTTTGTATTGCAACACCGCAATGTAGAACAATTACATCAACTATTGAAACAGGCTTTGCATACCGACAAAGAGCTATACAGCAACGCAGCCATCAATAAAATTAAAGGTAATTTTAGCTTAGAACAGAGAAAGGAGAGTTTGATGGAGTTGTTTGGTAATTTAACTTAATTTCGCGAATTATATAAAAAACAGAATGGCAAAGGAAAAGATATATGAGGATGTAGCAAATTACTATGATAAGCTTTGGGGCGATTTAGAAAAAGAAGCAAAAACAGGCGTTTTAAGCAGGCACCGAATGATTCTTTTAAAACTGAAACAGGCTGGCTTTAAATCAAAATCAACATTACTTGAAATTGGTTGTGGTATTGGTACGCTATCATCTTATTTAGCTAAAGTGAATAGTGCGGGTAAGGTTGATGCGGTGGATATAAGTCCAGCTACAATTGAGTTTGCAAAAAATAAATACAAAGGGCAAAAGAATCTTGAGTTTTTTGTCTCAGACATGACAAATTTTTCAATAGTCAGAAAATATGATTTTATTCTTTTCCCTGATGTGCTTGAACATATTCCGGTAGAGGCTCATGATAATATTTTTAACACAATTAAAAATTTATGTCACGAAAATTCAATTGTTGCCATTAACCTTCCTACTGCCAGAAGTTTGCGTTGGTTTCATAAGAACAATCCAGAGGCATTACAGATAATTGATCAGGATATTGAATCGGATAGTTTAATAGGTCAACTTTATAAACATGGTTTCTATCTGATTTCAAAAGAGACATATTCATTATATTTTGTTCAACCTGATTACGAATGGTTTGTTTTTAAAGTGCAAAGAGAATTCAATAAAATGGAGTTGAAATCAAAGATGTCTGTGCTTTTAAATAATATTAAGTTACGTATTTTAAATCTTCTTAACTAAAAAAAATTAGTGTATTGCTGCGGATCTTAGTGCGTTAAATAACTTCAGCATCATGTAATATTTTCTGTTATGATGGAAGAAAAAAATTGCACACAATATTTTTTGATGACATTGAAATAGAAGTTGTCATGAACGTAAAAATAGTAGTAGATTTTAGTAAAAGCTTTTGAGGTGGCATAAATTTTGACATCTACACTTTGAAATAACTAATTTTATTTTTTTATTATTAACCAAGTCATAGTCAAATATGATATATTTGAAACTTAATCAAAACATAATAGACATGAAGAAATTTACAGCCCTAGTTATTTCTACACTTATTTGTGTTTCATTTTCTTTTGCACAGCAGTTTGCATGGACTCAAAAGGCCAGCTTGCCAGGTTTTAGTAGGCATTCAGGAATTGGTTTTGCAATAGGTCAGTATGGTTATTTAGCTACAGGCTATGATAATGGAAGTTGCTATAATGATATGTGGCGGTATGATCAGCAGAATAACTCATGGACTCAGGTTGCATCAATGCCAGGAAATGCACGTTATGGTGCAAGTGCTTTCACTATAAATAATAGAGCTTATGCAGGCATCGGACTAAATTCTTCTAATCAGAGTTTGTCAGATTTTTATGAGTACGACCCCAGTGTTAATAGTTGGATTTCCAAAGCAGTTTATATTGGTCCTCCTGTTTATACAGCAGTTTCTTTTTCTGTAAATAACTTAGGTTATTTAGCGACCGGTTATCCACTTTCAAAAAGAGTATATCAATATAATGCTACTAATGATACATGGCAACAAAAAGCAGATTTTCCCGGGACTGAACGCCAAAGTGCTGCATCATTTGTTATTAATGATACTGCATACTTGACAACAGGATATTTGACTAATAGTCCAACTACGGAATTGTGGAGATATAATCAGCAGACTGACAGTTGGACACAATTGCAATGGTTGCCCAATAATGCAAGATACGGTGCTGTAGGTTTTAATGTTAATGGCTACGGTATTATCGCCACAGGAGGCAATGGCAATTATTATTTTACTGATTGTTATGCATATTATCCGCCAATTAATCAATGGGTCTCTTTGCCTGCTTTTACAGGAGCTATAAGGCGACATGCCAGTAGTTTTTCAATTAACCAAAAAGGATATCTTACATGTGGTATTACTGCAACAGGAAATACTGTCAACGACCTCTGGGAGTTGTCCGAAGTAACAGCAATGCCCGAAGCAGCAGTAGTGCAGCCTAAAGTTTATTTTAATAAATCCAACAAAACACTAACGGTAACAGGATTGCCGAATAAGCGGTTGACATTAAAAATATTTTCTCTGTCTGGGCAGTTGGTTTTCAATCAGGTCTTTCAATCAGATAATTTGCAAATCCCACTTCAACTCAATAGTGGTATTTATTCCTACAGCATTGAAGGTGTTGGTAAAATATTGAGTGGTAAATTTGAGTTACTATGAGAATAAAGAGTATAATTTTGATAGGATTATTACTTATTGCAAGCGCTGGTAGTAGTGCGCAGCAATGGCAATGGGCTAAATCAAATGGATCGCTGAATAATGATGCTGCCATTTCGGTTTCAACTGACTATGCAGGCAATGTTTTTGTTGCCGGAATTTTCAGAGATTCAATCTTCAGTGGAGCAAATAAATTATATAGTTATGGCCTTGATGATATTTATATAGTTAAATATAATCCTAATGGGAGTATTCTCTGGACTAAACGTTTTGGTGGGGCCGGCAATGATGGTTATGGTTTATATATTAAAGCAGATTCAATGGGAAACAGTTTTATTACCGGTGCTTACAGTTATTCAGCACAATTTGATTTAATAACATTGAATTCAGGTTATGTAAATAACATGTTTTTAGTAATGATGAATCCTACCGGAAGTATTGTGTTTGCAAATGATTTTCAAGGAACAAACAGTAGTGTTGGTTATGCATTGGAAGTGGATAGGAATCAGAATTGTTACCTAACAGGCTATTTTTATAATCAGCTTTTTGCTTTTCCAAATACAGTATATTCAAATGGTAGTCATGATATTTTTCTTGCTAAAATTGATGGCTCAGGGAATGTTCTGTGGTCTAAGCGTGCCGGAGGAAGCAGCTACGATGCAGGAGGAGGTGTTGCATTAGATGATTTTGGGAATGTATATATAACAGGATATTTTTCATCAACTTCTGATTTTGATACTGTAGTTCTGAATAGTAGCGGAGGAGATGATGTCTTTGTTGCAAAATATGACAGTAGCGGTAATTTCAATTGGATTAGCAGAACTTTTGGAAGTGGAATTTATGATATAGGTGTAAAGATTAGAATACAACAAGATAAAATTTGTGTTGTTGGCCAATTTGAAGACACAATGAGTATTGGACAACAAACATTAATCAGTTATGGAGGTATGGATGGATTTATTTCATTAATGGATAGTACCGGTAATTTTTTATGGGCAAAGCAATTAGGTAGTCCGGGAAATGATCGTTTTTCTGATGCTGCTTTTAGTGTCAATAATGAAATAGTCGCATCAGCCTGGATAAATCAAACAGCATTTTTAGATAATACTTTAATTAATGTATTCAATAAGAGTGGAGTGGTAAGTTGGTTTGATTATAATGGTAATGTGATTTCATATAAGCAATCATCCAATATGGCAAAAAATTCATTCAATGCTTTATGTACTAATGTTAGCAATGAAATTTTAGTTGCAGGTGCCATGGAAGATACACTTCAATTGGATAGTATTAAATTAGCTTCTTTTGGATTAGCTGATATGATTATTGGTAAAATAGTAAAAAGAGAAACAGCAGTTAATGAAGTGCTGGGCATTGAATATTTAGTACAGAATAGTTTGTTTTCAGATGAGACGCTGCCTTCAATAGTTTTTTCAGAGCAAGTTCAGATTAAGTCCATTGAGCTATTTGATATGAAAGGAAGTAGTGTGGTAAAATATTTTCCACAAAGAAATTTAGATGATGGGAATAGATTCACAATTAACAATCCTATTATGTCACAGCTTTCACGTGGCATTTATTTGGTCAGAATTACAACTGGTATTTCTGACAAAATTGTGTTAATCAAAATAATGAAAGTTTGAGTTATCAAATAAAAAACCATTTATTTTTGAGTCATGAGAATAATTGGTTTTATAATTTCAGGACTATTCATTGTATCTTGCACTAACAAGCCAGCTGAAGTAAAAACTTCAGCCCCCTTAATCAACAACATCACAATTCAGACTTTTGCCAACGACAGTACCTTAGGTGGCTTTGGCTACAATATTTTAGTTGATGGAAAAATTATGGTGCATCAGCCCAACATACCGGCAGTTATGGGTAACCGTGGATTTGACACAGACGAAGATGCCTCAAAAACAGCAGCACTTGTATCATTTAAACTAAAAAACAATATCATGCCACCCTCTGTTACCATTCAAGAGTTAGACAGCATAGGCATTAAATAATATTTATAAAACTTTTATATGGAAGAATTAGGAATAGGATCACGCATCAGACATCCCGAATTTGGCGTTGGTGTTGTGATAAATGTAAAGCCACGAACCTACATTACTGTTTTTACAGAGCGCGGTAAGATTGAAGTTGCCAAGACTTATCAAAATCTTGAAGTCATAGATGCTCAACCACCTGCGGGCGACCCTGTGAGTTTTGCCGACATGGAACGGGTGTTTACCAATATCATTAAAAAATATTCAGACGTGCAGGAAACAGTACCGCTTCATGGTCGCTGGATAGGAGGTAAGGTTGTGTTGCATCCCAACAACCCGTCACAAAAGCCCAAAGAAATTCCTATGGATGTTTTCTTTAATAAAATCATCATGATCCGCGACCGCCTGCGTGTGATGGAACAACGCATTAATGCACATGATAAATTAACAGAAGAAGATAAAATTAACCTGCAGCAGTACCTTACACGTATTTATGGCAGCCTCACCACTTTTAATGTTTTGTTTAAAGACGAAGAAGATGTTTTTGTAGGTGAGAAAGGAAATAAAGAATAATGAACAGGAAGATTTTAATATTTGCCACCATATCCGGCCTTTGCGCAGTGGCATTAGGTGCCTTTGGGGCACATAAGCTAAAAGAATTGTTATCACCACAGATGTTGTCAGCATTTGAAACCGGTGTGCGTTATCAGTTTTATCATACGCTTGCCTTATTGTTTGTTGCACTTGCTGCAAACGACAACAAAATGCTGAACCGTGCTGCAACTTTTTTTATGACAGGTATCATACTTTTCAGTGGCTCGATTTATGGCATGGCATTGTCATCAATTGGTGGCAACACCTGGGCATGGCTTGGTCCTGTTACTCCTGTTGGCGGACTATGTTTTATGACAGGATGGCTTTTTTTAATAATTCATGCATTTAAAAAATAATAATGAGTGAACTATATCAACAATATGTAACCCACCTTCAGAAGATTGCAGACATCAATTACAGCAGTGCTGTACTGCAATGGGATCAGGAAGTTTATATGCCTCCCAAAGGCGCACATTATCGGGCTCAGCAACTGTCAACTCTGGCAGGCTATGCACATGAGTTGATAACTGATAAACGCTATGAAGAGATTATAGAAAAACTGCATGATGATACTACCAAACTCAGCCCGGTGCAATGTGCCAATGTGCTGGAGTCGTATCGTGTTTTCAGACAACAGAAAAAATATACCACAGAATTTGTAGTTGCACTCAATCAATGTATTTCAAAAAGCTTTAATGCATGGCAACAGGCAAGGCAAGAAAATAATTTTAAGTTGTTTGAACCGCACCTTCAGGAACTGATAAAGTTTAAAAGACAGGAATCGGAGTTATTGGGTTATGAGCAACATCCCTATGATGCACATCTCAACCTCTATGAAACAGGGCTGAAGACAAGTTTTCTGGAAACAATTTTTAATCAGGTAAGGCAGAAGCTTGTGCCTTACATTCAACAATTAGTGCAGAAGCCACAACCTGATGACAGTTTCTTGTTTAAACAATACAATAAAGATGCTCAGTGGCATTTTGGATTAGACCTGTTGAAACAAATGCATTACGATTTTGACAGCGGAAGGCAGGACATATCTACACATCCTTTCACCACTTCGTTTTCTGCCAATGATGTGCGGGTAACCACACGCATCAGTGAGAATGATTTGTTTGAAATGATTGGCAGCTGTATCCACGAAGGCGGACATGCGCTGTATGAACAAGGATTGCCTGCAGATGATTATGGATTGCCATCGGGTGAGTATCTCAGCCTGAGTATTCATGAGTCGCAATCGCGTTTGTGGGAAAATCATGTTGGCAAATCGCAATATTTCTGGAATTATAATTTCAAAACACTAAAAAATATTTTTCCTCAGCAGTTGCATGATGTGAGCGAAAGGAGCTTTTACAAGGCAATAAACCGTATCAAACCATCACTCATCAGAACCAATGCCGATGAGCTAACTTATCATCTGCATGTATTAATTCGTTTTGAGATTGAGAAGGATATTTTATCAGGAACACTGCAGGCTGCACAACTTCCAGAGGTGTGGAATGCTAAGTATAAATCTTATCTGAACATTGATGTGCCATCAGACTCAAAGGGTGTGTTGCAGGATGTTCACTGGAGTCATGGCAGCTTTGGTTATTTCCCGACTTACTCCTTGGGAAGTTTCTATGCATCACAGTTTTTTCATCAGGCAAATAAAGAAATTCCTGCATTGATGCATCATATTCTGTACGGTGACACCATGCCGCTGCTGATGTGGTTAAGAAGTAATATCCATCGTCACGGAAGAACGATATTGGCAGATGAGCTATGTAAAAATGTGACCGGAGAAGTGCTTAACTTCAATTATTTTTTTAATTATGCAAAAACAAAATACGATGAACTATATGCTTAACAGGATGAATTGTTGTGCCTTGGTGCTGGTAGTTGCCATGGCCGGATCGTGTAAAACAAATAAAAACACAACTGCGGAAACGCCCAAACAGGAGCCTGCAGCAACAAACCCGCGTGTAGATTTGCCTGATAGTATGTATCGCGTAATTGTTTCATTCATCAGTATTGGTGCAGGTACAGATGCATCAGCAAAAGAAAAATTAGATCAGGTTGTGCAACAATATCAGACTGATGCCGGGATGCCTATTGCAAGAGAAGAAATTGCCTGGGGTAGAGAAGGAGAAGTAGATTTTTGTTTTAAACTTCTTGGTCAGGATAAAAAATCAAAAGACTCTTTTGTGCAGCAATTAAGAGATGCATTTAAAGGCAACAACTTGGTTCAGATAACTGAAAACACTCCTGCACTGCATCAGGCAAGGCCATCATTCAACAAATAGTAATTGCTTAGCAATGAAAAAAGCCGCCATGTTTTACAACACAGCGGCTTTTGATTTGGTTACAGGTTTAATGTATCACAGATATTTTCTGCGACTTAAATATATTTTCTCCTGACATCTGTAAGGTGTAAATACCTTCCGCCATTCCTTTAAGACTAACAGTTTCAGAAACAGTGTTACCTGAAAATTGATGCTGATATACTATTTGTCCAACTGTGTTGAATAATTTAACATCAACGGTTGCACCATTACCTTTCCATCCGAAATTAAGTTGCTCATTGGCAGGATTAGGATATGCATACCATGATAATATTGGTGTTTCAGCAATGCCTACAGGCTCGGCACTCCATATTTCAATATCATCAAGCAATGCTTCAACAAGGCTGCCATCGTTGGCATCTTCAGCAATAAATTTTAGTCGCATGTTTGCAGTAGGTGTCAGATAATCGGCTACACGAAAAGCAAAACGTCTCCAGCTATGGTCGGCAACTATACAATTTTCAAGAGGAACAAAAGTTGTTCCGCCATCATTACTAACAGAAACCTGCCAGTAATCTTTGCCCGGATCTGCCCCCTGATCGTTGGTGTACCAGCGCCAGTACGAAATGGCAGGATTGGAATAAGCCGAAAGATCAAAGTTGGGTGAGAGTAATGTTGTTTTTCCGTCATCAATGTCATTTGTTCCTGCGCCATCGTTAGGCGATGCATTTCCTGTCACTGCGCAAAGGTTGTTAGCGGTGCTTGTATGATCTACAGGAGGCTGTACATACACAGGAGGCGATCCACCGGGATTAAGAACAGACCCTACCGGAGATGCAATTATCCACTGTCCTGTTGTGGCATTGTCACCGGGCATACCCAATGTCCAACCCTGACTGTTGCCGGCATCGAAATAGTCATTATCCACTAAGTTGTACCCTACCAAAATATAATAAGGAACATTAGGGTTGGTGTCTGTAACATTAGATGGGGTAGTACTAAAGTGTGTGCCGCATTGATCGGTAGCATCAAGATAATAAGAAATCAGAGTGCCATTAGGTTGAGCAGGAATATTGCCCTGAAAGATAGAGCCATTATAAGTAAAGCTTATAGGGTTCCAGGTGGCAGAATGGTTCAGACTGTAATATCCGTTGATGCTTGTGCCCGGAGTATTGGCAAAAGCTGATGAACCGGAAACATTCAGGTTTATACTCTGTTGACCGGCAGCGCTGAGTACACTATTATGAGTAATAAGTTTACCAACAACAAACATGTTGATGCCATGTAAGCCAAAGGCAGAAGTGATTGCACAATAGTTGGGTGTACCATTGGTAAGGTCACCGTCATTATCGTCAATGGTTAAGGCTTCAACTAAAATATCGGTGTAGAGTTGTCCTTCTTGTCCATCGGGATAATCAATAGTTGCTGCAAAAGTCTGTACATATAAATCCTGACGTTGTTGCACATTGTTAAAGTTTACACCAACATCCCACCATGCACCGGCAATAATTTCACCATCGGCATGTACTTCGCCCATAATGTCATCAGGATAAACTTTTCTGCCTATATCATAGCGCCTTACAAAGTTTGTGGTACTGTTGGAATAAAATCCTATTCCCAAAATAGGATCTTCGGTTAAACCGTTTGCCCAGGTGTCGGCATAACCTTCACCAAGAGCACCATTGCTGAATATGCCGCCATAGTAGGAGTATAAATCATAATTAATACCATGACCATATTCGTGATAAACTACATCGTTTATAATCGAAGTAGCATTACATTGCCCACCTGCTGCATAAAAATTTAAATTGCCATCATAAAATGCATTACAATTTCCGGCAACATCAACTATAGTCTGCATCTGAAAATCCATAATAGCTTCAGCACCTGATCCAAGTAGTTTTGTTACATAATAATCATGAATTTCATTTACCGAATTGTATGCAGAAAGTTCTTTGATGTTGGCAGCGCTGAAAGTAATATTATTGGCACCGGGATTTAAAGTTGCTGTAAATTGTGGCGTTGTAGCACCTGTTTTTACATTAGCCCAGCTACCTTCTAATCTGAAAGTAGCAGTTACAGGTGATGTGTTTGGAAGTCCTAAATAACCATTTGCATCAGTCAGAAAAGGTACACCGGAGATGGTAACATTCATGTTGGCTAATGGCTCTACTGCTGTGGGCAAATAGGGTTGTGTAGGATAAACAGTTGCAGTTACATTGACATCTGTATTTGCAGCAAAATAATTTATTTTATTATGACGATAAAGTACTTCACCATTATGTGCATCAACAAGCGTATAGTATTCTCTCGGAAAACTTTCTGCATCGGTAGCTTTGACTGTTACTTCATATACCAAATGATAGTGGTTTTTTCCCTCATCCGGAACGGGTAAAATTTTAAGGTCATTATTTACTGAAGTGCCGTTGATGGTAAGATTTAAACCATTTGTTGCCGCTGCAGTGGCTGTCTGCGAACTAAGTGCAGGAGCAATATTTACAGCAATATCTTTATAAGCATCACAAATAAACTGATTCACCTTGCCGTCTTTGGTGATTTTAATTTGCACCTTAGACCACAACACTTCAAGTCCGTTATAACGCTGAATGTAGTTTACATAAAAGTATTTTTTGTTTTGTGCTGTATTGCGGAAGTATAAATCGTTCAGCGGCAGACCAAAAGCATTGAGCTTAGTGCTGATAAACGACCATGCTGTAGATTGCGCATCTAAAGGTAATCCTACTGAAATTGGTTTTCCGAATGCATTGTGTGGAAGACCTGTCTCTTCGCTAAAAACTACAGACCATCCTTTGTTTTGTTCTGAAAACTGTTGCCATGATTTTTGTTGTGCAAGACTTTCTTGACGATTTACATCAGGTAAACGTTTTCTGTTTTTAACAAACACTTTAAGATTGGGATCTTCATTACGGTCGAAACCGTTGTGATCATGGGCTGCATTAAGCATCAACGGTGCAAAAATTGCAACGAGTAAAATTCGCAAAGTCATAATTAAATAGATTTGATTTTTTGGACTGACAAAATTATTCATATAAAATTAAGGTGCAAATAAGATTGTGTCATTGATTAAACATATTTTTGGGGTCAAATGAAGCATTTCCGTAAACTTTGTGGGTTGAAAATCATGGCCGTGATGGTATTGCTGCTTTCTTCATTTAAAGCACCTGATTTTACACTTAAGCTTGCCAAACTGAAATATGCAGGTGGCGGTAATTGGTACGTAAGCCCTACAGCATTACATAATCTTGCAGTTTTCTGCAATCAGAATATTAATACCAACATCAGTCCCGAAGAGGCAGTTGTTGAACCCGGCAGCCCTGACTTGTTTAATTATCCGTTTGTGCACATGACAGGAAATGGTCGTTTTGTGTTCAGCAATCAGGAAGCCGAAAATCTTAGAAAATATCTGATTGCCGGTGGATTTTTAAATATCAACGACAGTTATGACATGGATAAGTTTGTCCGTCCTGAAATGAAAAAAGTCTTTCCGGAACTTGACTTCGTAGAATTACCATTCACTCATCCTATCTATCATCAGCGTTTTAATTTTCCGAATGGACTGCCTAAAATTCATGAACACAATGGGAAGGCGCCACAAGGCTTTGGACTGATTTATCAGGGTAGGTTAGTCTGTTTTTATGAATATGAAAGTGATATTGGCGATGGATGGGAAGACCCAGAAGTACATAACGACCCGCCAGAAATGCGACAAAAAGCTTTGCAGATGGGCGCTAATATTCTGCAATACGTTTTTAGCGGACAGTAATATTATTCAAAACCTGAATCAATATTCAACAAGGAATCAATTTTAATTGTTTCTAAATAAGGTGCCAACAGTGCAGAATTGTCAAAGGACTTAATCTTTTTAATACTGTTCTCATTGATGCTGTACCAAAGTTCAATGTAAAATTCATTGAAATAAAACAGATTTACTCTGTAGCCATACACTTCTCTTATATGAAGATGGATTGCTCCATTCCATATATACCAGGTTTGTTCATCATGTGAGAGTTTATTGAATTCTTTGCAGGTTACCAATGACATACTTCTTTGTTTAACGATTGTTGACTTAATTGTTAAACCAATTTGCAGTTTTATACTGACAGAAGGGGCAACCTTTTGGTCAAAATTGTTTTTTATTTGGCAAATGTCAAAGTAACGAAGTTGAAAGAATTGTACTTAAACTTTATTGCTGTACAGAAACGCTGAACTGATCACCGGCAACAGTAAAATGCCTAATGTTTACACATAAAACAGGCAGTTGAAGATCGTTGGCTACAATTTTTTGCTCTTCAACACCAATTACATAGTCGGCAACATCCAGGTCAGGCTCAATAGTAGTAACAATAATGTCGGCATTATGAGCAGCAGCTTGTTTGGTTAGCACTTCATATTTATCATCTAAAGAAAATGTCTGCTCAATCAATTCATATTTAATTTTTGCATTATCGAGTTCGTCTTCAAAGTATCCGGTGTTGAGGTCACTTCTTTTTTGAATGTAAGGGTCGTGATTATTTTGTTTAAGTAAAAGCACGCTTGCATTAAATAGCTGTGCATATTGAATTACAGCAGGTAACTCTTGTTTTACTTCTTTAGTGAAATCAACCGGCACAAGCATTTTTTTCAGTGGACTGAAATCTTTCTGTTGAACAACAATAAATGGAGTTTTTGAATGTGTTATCAGCTTCATGGCATGGCTGCCTAAAAAATGCTGAAGTCCTTTAATACCATGTGTAGCCATCACAACTAAATCGGCATTAACTTCTTTTGAAACATTACCTATTATTTCAAAAATGGCACCTTGTTTTACTTTGCTCTGAACAGTCAGATGTGCAGGCGCGGAATATTTGTTGGTTATGTTGCTGAGTTGCTGTTGTGCTTCTTTAGACTTTTTTATGTCATCAACAGCGTGAAAAAGGATTATTTCATTTGCAAAAGGTAGGGACAATGCATATTTGAATCCTTTTTCAGTAATATCGGTAAAGTCAACCGGAACTAAAATTTTCATATACATGTTATTTAGAATGATAACATTCCACAACATGAAAAGTTAAATCAGTTGATGACGATATGATGATTGTTTTTAAAGGCCACTGCCGGCATTGCCCCACCAGCCTTTGCGTCCGCTGAAAAGTTTTTTCCAGAATCCGGGACCTCTGTATCGGGTAGGATGTTGAGCCTGTGGGTTGTAAACTAAACCAATACCAAAGTGAATATAGTTGTCGTTTTTTGTTGCATTGGAGCGGTTTCGTCCCGTAGGATCCTGTGTTCTGTTTAGCCGTCTGTCAGCAAAGTAAGAAGCCAATTCACCTTTAGGTGTCAGTGATAATGCTTCCATGTTTGGATATTTTCCACTGGCATCATCTAAGTAATCTGTCAAAGTAAAATGCTCAGAGAACTCTACTTTCAGTCGCCATTTAGGATTGATTCTGATATACGTGCCAATGCCGATAGGAAATACAGCCTGATATAGTTTGTAAGGTTTAGGATAATCACCTTCAGTGATGTATTGTCCCTCTGTGCCTAACGGTTGTAATGAAACTAATTTTCCATAATACTCAGGATTGCTACCATAATAACGTGCTCTGGGATTGAAGAAAAACAAACCACCTCCTGCAAATACATAAGGTATGGCAAGTTTTTTTGTGCGGTTGGAGAATAAACTAGCACTGAGTTGAAAAGATATTTCGTCAATTCGGGTTTCAAAACTTAGATTGCGCTGTTTGTTGTCGCGTTCCTTTGTTAAAGAGTCTGCACCTTCAATACTACCATGATAGTAGTTTAGCTGTAAATTGACATGCCTTGTAAGATGAATACCGATGGCTGCATTACCATAGTTTCTGAAAATTTTTGTTGATGGAACAGGGCTTTTATCGTTAAGATCGCCATTGTAATAAAGAATACCTCCTGACAGAGAAAAGAAGGTGCGGCTTTGACCGTAAAGTTGATTTACAGACAACATTAAAAGTAACAGGGTAATTTTTTTCATGCTCACTCCCGATTGGTGCAAAAGTAGTTTCTTGCCTGAACCTACCACTATAAAACGCCCGCTGTTATATTTATGTTTTACACAGCAATATGTTAAGTAATGTTGTTCATGAAAGCAACGATTTTGCTGTCATTTCAGCGGGTTGTTGTACTTGCATCAGTTGCAGAATAGTAGGAGCAAGGTCGGCCAGGATACCGTTTTTTAAATTGAACTCATGCTCTGGCTGGATAAGAAACAGTGGAACAGGATTGGTTGTATGAGCAGTATTTGGTGAGCCATCATCGTTAATCATATAATCGGCATTACCATGATCTGCAGTGATTAAAAATGAATAACCCTGTTCCAGACCACATTGCACAATTTCGTTTACACAGGCATCTACTGTTTCTACTGCTTTTACGGCAGCCGTAAATACACCCGTATGACCAACCATATCTGCATTGGCAAAGTTGATGCAGACAAAATCTGTTTCGCCTTTTTTTAGCTCATTCACCAATGCATCTTTTAATGGCAATGCACTCATCTCCGGTTGAAGGTCGTAAGTGGCCACCTTGGGTGACGGAATCAAGATACGTTTTTCTCCTTTGAATTCATTCTCGCGTCCTCCGGAAAAAAAGAAAGTTACATGCGGATATTTTTCAGTTTCAGCAGTTCTTATCTGTGACTTATTAGCATTCTGCAAAACTTCGCCCAATGTGTTTTCTAAGTTGTCTTTGGAAAAAATTGCTTTAACACCTGTGAATTTATCATCATACACAGTCATGGTAACATACTCCAGATTTAGCTTATGCATATTCTGCTCATGGAAGTCTTGCTGTGTCAATGCTGTAGTTATCTCGCGGCAGCGGTCAGTACGGAAATTAAAACATATAACTGCATCACCATCTTGTATGGTTGCAACGGGTTTGTTGTTTTCTGTAATGCAAATGGGCTTTATAAATTCATCGGTGACATTGTTTTTGTAAGATGCCTCTATGCCGCTAACGGCATTGCCGAAGTGCACACCGATTCCGTTAACCATTAAATCGTATGCTTCTTTTATACGTTCCCAGCGTTTATCTCTATCCATTGCATAATATCGCCCTACAACAGAGGCAATTTTTCCCGAAGATATTTTTAAATGATTTTCTAGTTCCTTTATAAAACCTAAACCGCTTTTTGGATCACAATCGCGACCATCAGTAAATGCATGAATAAAAACATCTTTTACATCATTGTCTTTAGCAATGTCACAAAGCGCTTTAAGATGGTTGATGTGTGAATGTACACCACCATTACTCACCAGTCCGATAAGGTGTAATTTTTTTCCGGTACGTTTTACATAGTCAAGACAGGTGAGAATTACAGTATTGCTATGCAACGTTTTTTCTTCAACAGCTTTGTTGATGAGTGCTAATTCCTGATAAACTATTCTGCCTGCTCCAATGTTAAGGTGCCCAACTTCGCTGTTTCCCATCTGCCCGTCAGGAAGACCAACATTAAGTCCCGAAGTAAGTAACTCACTATGCGGATATTTATCATAACAAGAATCTATAAACGGAGTATTTGCCTCATAAACTGCATTGCTTTTGTCTTTACGGCCTTCACCCCAGCCATCCATAATAATCAGCACAACTTTTTTCTTGTTCATATTTATATTTTATTGTTTAATGATGGAATTACGACTTCAAAAATACAGCCTTGCGGATAATTATCCTGAACAGCTATCCGGCCTTTATGTTTTAAAACAATAAAGCGACAGATGTAAAGCCCTAATCCTGTACCTTTTGTTGTGCGTGTTTCTTCGTTACCTATCCGATAGAATTTTTCAAAAATTTTTCTTTTCTCAATATCAGCAATACCTGGGCCGTTATCACAAATCTGCATAAATACATCTTTGTCAATCTGAAATAACTTTACTTCAATGTCGGAGCCTGCAGGAGTATATTTCTGTGCATTTTCTATAAGGTTAAGTATCAGTGAATGTATAGCATTTTTATCAGCTGTAACATGAATATCGTTTTCAATTTTCAATTTAAAATTATGACTGTTTGCAGATTGTTGAAGTATAGTCATCAGGTCTGAAAGTGTTTCTGATAAATTAATATCAGCAAACTGAAAGTCCATATTTGCAGCTTCAATGCGTGTTGCAGTAAGAATATTTTCGACCAAAAAATTTATTCTGTCTGTTTCAAGTAAGGCGCGGCCAAGAATTTTATCGCGTTGTTGTTTTTCTACATCACGTCTTAACAATGTTTCTAAACTTAGTCGGATACCTGCAATGGGGGATTTAAACTCATGCGTAATACTCATCATAAAATTTTTCTGCTGCAGCGCTATCTGAAATTCTTTCTTAAACGACCTGCGTGCATAGAAAATTCCAATACCGAGAAGCGATAAAAACACCAAACCTTCACCAGCCACCATCAGATATTTTTCTTTTAACTTTTTACGAATTGCATTTTCCTGAAGTATGGTTGCTTCAGTTTGAGGCAGCGTTTCTAAGTAACGCAATTTTTCGTTGCCTAACTCAGAGTTTAATTTTACTAAGAGATACGACCACCAACCCAATTGCAGCAGCACATAAACGACTAACAGATAAAATATTTTAGTTGACTTCATCAGCTTGTTGTTTTTCTGAGTTAAAATAATTTACAACTATTGCAGCTTTTTGTTTTCCTATGACATCTGCAATTTGAGCTGCAGTGGCTTCTTTGATTTTTTTGACGCTTTTAAATTGGATAATCAGTTTCTCAAAAGTTGCATTACCTATACCGGGAATTTGCAATATTTCTGATTGCAGAAAATTGCGACTTCTTTTATTTCTGTGATGGGTTATTCCGAAACGGTGTACTTCATCTCTTAGTTGCTGAATGATTTTTAAGGTCTCACTTTTTTTGTCAAGATACATAGGTACAGAATCTCCGGGATAATATATCTCCTCTAATTTTTTAGCAATACCAATGGTTTGAATCTTTTTATTTAACCCTAATTTTTCAAGTCCGGTCAGTGCAGCATTAAGTTGTCCCTTGCCACCATCAATGATGATTAGTTGGGGTAAAGGTTGTTTTTCTTCCAAAACACGTTTGTAGCGCCTGTAGATGACTTCCTGCATAGATGCAAAATCATCAGGCCCTTCAACTGTTTTAATATTAAAGTGTCTGTATTCTTTTTTTGCTGCCTTACCATTGATAAATACACTCATGGCTGCAACGGCATTTGTACCCTGGAAATTTGAATTATCAAAACATTCAATCCTTCGCGGTTGCTCCATCATCCTTAAATCTGCTTTCATTTTCTCCATCAATCTGTCTGTTTTATGTTCAGGATTTAGTTTGTCATACTGCGCTAATTTTTCCAACTGATAGTAACGTGCATTTTTTTCGGAGAGACTGAGCAGATGTTTTTTTTCTCCTATTTTGGGAACACTCACCTCTACATCGGCAGGATAGGTGTCGGGCATTACATTTACCAATATTTCTGTTGCATCGCTTTCAAATCGCTGACGTAATTCTGTCAATGCAAAAGTTATCAGGTCGGTATCTGTTTCTGAAAGTTTTTTCTTCAGCTCAATTGTTTGCGATTGCAAAATTGCTCCGTTAATCACTTTCATATAATTGGCAAACCCATAATTTTCATCAGACACAATTGTCACTACATCAACATTATTAATAACAGGACTAACAATGACAGATTTACTTCGGAACTGTTCTAAAGTGTCGAGTTTACTTTTTATCTGCTGTGCTTTTTCAAATTCAAGATTTTGCGAAGCTGTCTGCATTTCATCCTGCAATATGCGAATCACCTGATTGATGTTGCCTTTTAATATATGTCTGATGTTATCAATGCCTTGCTGATAGTCTTCTGCAGATTGACGGCCTTCGCATGGACCCAAACAATTGCCTACATGAAACTCTAAACAAACTCTGAATTTTTTATTCTGAATATTTTCAGGAGTAAGATTTAGATTGCAATTTCTGAGTTTATAAAGTCTGTGAATCATGTCTAATAAAATGTTAATCATTTTCACAGAAGCATACGGACCAAAGTACTGTGAACCATCACGGATTTTTCTTCTTGTATAGAATATTCTCGGAAAAGGCTCATTTTTAATACAAATCCATGGGTATGTTTTATCGTCTTTAAGGAGAATGTTGTAGCGTGGTTGATGTTTTTTGATCAGGTTGTTTTCGAGTAACAGCGCATCTAATTCAGTTTCTGTAATGATAAAACGCAAGTCAGAAATCTGCCTTACCATAATAGCTGTTTTCCCACTTTCAAAAATGTCTTTAGAAAAATAACTGTAAACCCTTTTCTTCAGATTTTTTGCTTTCCCAACGTAAATTATCTTTTCATTTTTATCGAAAAACTGATAAACCCCAGGTTCATTTGGAAGTCCTTCTAGAATGGCTTTTATATGTTCGTTTTTTACGGCCATTATACCTTCTGATTTTCCTCTTGTAAAACCTGAGTATAGACAGCTTTTGTTTTCTCTGCAGTTCGCCTGAAAGTAAAGTCAGCTACCAGCTGCTGTGCATTGGTTGCAAGTGTATTTGCAAGATTACTGTCATTCATTACTTCCAATACAAGTTTGGCAAGTTGTTGTGCATTGCCAATTGGTGCGATTAATCCGGTTTGTTCATGCCGTACAATTTCCGGAATGCCACCTGCGTTAGTTGCCACCACAGGCACTTTAGCTGCAAAGGCATCTAAAATTGTTGTTCCTAAACCTTCTGTTTTCGATGTCATCAGAAAAAGATTGAGTTCAGGAAGTAATTCATTAACATCATTTCTGAAACCTGTAAAATGTATGTTAGCTGTAAGTTTTTTTTCTGTAACTCTTGTTTTAAGTGCATTCATTTCAGAACCATCACCAATCAGAAAGAAATGAATGTGTTGAGCTTGTTGTAAAATAATTTCTGCCGTATCAATAAATGTAAATAAGTCTTTATGATCAGCTAAGGCCGACACATTGCCAACAAGAAATGTTTCCTTTGGCAACCGGTATTCCTGATGTAGTTTTGTTTTACCGAAAATAAATTTATCTGTGTCAACTCCTGAATGAACAACTTCTAAAATTTTTTTTCTTTTAATAGCAGGTGCTGTAATTTGCCTGATGGCAACAGACACACAAATAATTTTTTTAATACTTGAGTGATTGTATTTTAAATGAGACAACAGGGAGGAAGAAACGGCAAAATCTACTCTGCGGCTTACTACAACCGGGCATTTATTGCCAAATAGCCATGATGATAAAAATGCTGCTGTATGTGCATGTGAGTCATGTGTATGTATAAGGTCAATTTGATTTTCTTTACAAAGTGTTTTTATCTTTCTTGCTAAAGATAGATTAAGTGCTTTACCTTTTTGAAAGACTTCTATCTTACAGTTAGAATTATTTAATCGTTGCATGATTGCAGCATCTTTTGGACATAATAAGAAACATGCTGTTTGCAGATTACCAAGTTGATTTATTAAATATGCTGCTTGCTGCTCGCCACCACGCCAACCTGTTGCTGTAGATATGTGTAATACCTTCATCAAAGACTATTTAGTTTTTCGTGGTTGCGAGGTTCCAATAAGGAATAGCGCAGATAAACACTTTTGGCAGAATATTTAGCAATGAGCCAGCCGTAGTACCCATCTAAAAATCCGGCTTTTAAAATATAGGTCTTCAAAAATCTTCCTGCCGTATGTAACAGCGTGTTGAATCCATTTGAAGATTGACCTTTAGCAAATTTTGCCTTGGCAGCAATAATGCCAAACTTTGTTGCCTGTTGTATGTGTTGCTCTATACTGTCAATACTGTAATGAAGTAAGTCGCCTTTTAAATGTTGAACGGAAGTTCTTTCTGACAGAATAATTTTGTCATGCGGATTTGTTCCTCCCCATTGTGCTTTTGTTTTATCAAACAAGCGCACCTTGACATCAGGATACCAACCACTATGATAGATCCACTTATCACAATATCGGGTAAGCCTGTTCATGCTGTATGCTGTTGTAGTTTGATTATTTTTAATTTGCTCAATTGACTTCTGTAAAGATTCGGAAAGACATTCATCTGCATCTAAAGAAAGCACTAAATTATTTGATGCAAAAGTCAAAGCATGGTTTTTTTGTTCAATGTACCCTAAAAACTTTTGTTTGATAAACCGGACTTCATAGCGACTGCATATTTCTTCTGTTTTATCAGTTGACAGCGAATCCAATACTACAATCTCATCACAAACAGGTAAAAGACTTTTCAGACATTGTTCAATCTTTTTCTCTTCGTTAAAAGTGATTATAACTCCTGAAATTTTTACCATGTAAGCATAAATATGATGCAAAAATAACATTATCTCACCGCAAAATGGCTACTCACATTTAAATGCAATTCTATCTTTGCAGCATGTCATTTAATTTAAATCAAGCCGAAATAAGTCAGGGCAATTATCGTTCGCTGGCAAAAGTTATTTCTCAGGTTGAGAATGCTGCTGATGGTGCAATGGATTTACTACGTCATCTGAAGATAAATTATGACATACCTGTGATTGGATTTACCGGTCCGCCCGGTGCAGGGAAAAGTTCACTGCTCAATGCATTGCTTGCTAAAATGGCTGACAAGTGGCGCATCGCAATTCTCGCAGTTGACCCAACATCACCTTTTACAAGTGGAAGTATTTTAGGTGATCGTTACAGAATGAATGATTACTTTTTGCATCAGAATGTGTTTATCAGGTCGTTGGCTACGAGAGGAAATCTTGGAGGGCTGTCTGCCAGAACTATTGAGATTACTGATGTGTTGCGTTCATGTGCATTCGATTTTATTTTTATAGAAACCGTTGGAGTAGGGCAGAGTGAAGTTGAAATTGCTGCATTAGCCGACACTACAGTATTGGTTTTAAATCCAGGTGCCGGTGATGACATTCAGGCATTGAAAGCCGGTATTATGGAAATTGCTGATGTTTTTGTTATTAATAAAGCAGACAAAGAGCAGGCTGATGTACTTGTTAAACACATTCAGAATATGTTACGCTTGCGAAATCAGACACGCTATTCTCCGATTTTTAAAACTGTGGCAACAGAAGGTACAGGAATAGATTTATTGACAGAATGTTTGGTTGATAAAACAAGTAAGCATTCAGATAAACTGAATTTGTTTTATGAAAAATCTATCCGTCTTATCATCAGCAATAAAATGAGAGATTTTGACTATCAGTCTTTAAAAATCAAACTTCAAACGGCTACCGATTCAAAGGACTTTAACCTCTATAATTTTCTTCATGAAAACTATTTTAAGTAGGAAGGGAATAACCAGACATACTTAGGAGAATTACACAGATAAAATCCTATATTGGATGCCCTTTGTTTGAGTAAATTACAAGAATTTTCACAAAAAATTTGAGGATTAAGTTTTTTTGTATTGTTTTGTGCAGGTATAAACCGAAAGAGCATTATATGCACGATTCAGAAAATAATGGAAACTCAAGAGAGGTAATCTTCTCTAAAGCAGTTAAGGCAGGAAAAAGAACCTATTTTTTCGATGTTAAGTCAACCCGGGCTAACGACTATTTTGTTACTATTACAGAGAGCAAAAAGAAGTTTAACATGGGCGATGACAAGCCTTTTTATGAAAAACATAAAATTTTCCTTTATAAAGAAGATTTTGAGAAATTTATCGAAGGCCTGAATGAGGCAGTGTCGCACATCAAAAATGGCAATGCAGGGAAATCAGATCATGACAATAACAGTTCCGGTGGTAGTTCAAACCCCTATACTGACATTAGTTTTGATGAAGAAACAAAGTGATTTGCCACGTATTAGGGTAATTTAACCCCTCTGTTTAAAACTTTTAGCTAAAAATATTTGGTTTTAATAAATTAATATCTACATTTGGTCATCAAAATTTTAATACTATGGCAGTAATAGCATTATCAAAAGCAGAAATGCAGAGCATTCAGAAGATAGGCTCAATGCTTTCAGGTCTCTCTAAAATTATTGGAGAAGATCAGTTGAATGAGTTCAAGCTTTATGATGAGATTGAAGCTGAAAAAGCAGCCGCACAATCTGCATCTCGTAAGCAAGCTTACTCAAGCAAGGCAACTATAGAAAAACTTATTTAAGAGTCCATATTTTAAGTTTGCGGTCACAGCCTGATTTTCAGGCTGTGACCGCATTTTTTATACCCTAACCTTAATTACTAACAAAGTTTATTCTCTTCTTTATTCATTGTAATTTCTAATTTCTGTATTCTTTGTAGGTTTGAACTTTAAATTTTATGTAATGGTCAAAAAAATACTTTCTCTTTTCTTCTTTGCTTTCGCAACTTTAAATCTGTACGCGCAAAAGAATTTTACTTATGCCGACATCTGGGGTTCATCACAGTTTGCGGCCAGGCAGGTTGCATCCTTAAAAAGCATGAACAGTGGCGACACCTATTCAAACACCGACAGGGCAGGAAACCTGATTCGTTACAGTTTTAAAACAGGAAATGTTATAGACACACTTATTAAAATTGATGAATTACAAGCATCAATCAAAGACTTCAGGTATTCTGATTATTCTTTTAGTAAAGACGAAAAAAAAGTTTTGCTGACCACAGCATCAGAGGCAATTTACAGACATTCCACCAAAGCAAACTTCTATGTTTTTGATTTCAAAAGCAGAAAGTTGATAGCTGTTTCAGAAAAAGGAAAACAAATGTATGCTCAATTTAATCCAACAGGAAGCATGGTAGCCTTTGTTCGTGATAATAATCTATATCTGAAAAATCTTTACGATTTAAGTGAAAAGATGGTTACTAACGATGGAAAGAAAAATTTTATCATCAATGGTGCATTAGACTGGGTTTACGAAGAAGAGTTTTCATTCAGTCAGGGATATCAATGGTCAAACGATGGAAAGTATTTAGCATACTACAGGTTTGATGAAAGCAATGTTAAAGAATTTACACTTACTTATTACGACTCACTTTATCCGAAAGAAGAGAAATATAAGTATCCTAAAGCCGGTGAAGAGAATTCTGTTGTTGATATTTATGTTTACGATTTGTCTTCAGGCAGAAGTGTTAGAATGCAAACAGGAGATGAAAAAGATCAGTATATTCCGAGAATAAAATGGACAGAAAAAGTAGGACAGTTATGTGTATTGAGAATGAACCGACATCAGAATAATCTGGATTATTTATTGTGTAATGCCGTTTCGGGCAAGACCACTTTATTAATGAATGAAAATAGTAACACTTTTATTGAGATTACCGATAACTTAGTTTTCTTGAATAATGGAACACAATTTATTTACAGCAGTGATAAAAGCGGTTACAATCAGATTTATCTTAGAAGCCTGAGTGATGGCTCTGAGAAGATGCTGACCAATGGTGGAGATGTAATAACTTTTTATGGCTATGATGAGAAAACAAAAAACTGTTTTTATCAGGTTGCAGACCCAACACCCATGGAAAGAGTTGTTTATTCAGTTGACCTGAATCAGAAGAAGAAATTGTTGTCGCCTGCCAACGGTACTGCATCAGCATCTTTCAGCAGCAATTTTAAGTATTCAGTAATTACACATAGCACAATTGACAAACCCTATATCTGTTATGTTCAGGACAGCAGAGGTAAAAAAATAAGGGTGTTGGAAAATAATGAAAGAGTGGTAAAGAATCTTGAATCTTATACAATTTCTAAACCTGAATTTTTTAAATTCACTAACTCTGAAAATATCAGCCTGAATGCATGGATGATAACGCCACCGGGTTTTAAAGCCAATGAGAATAAAAAGTACCCTGTTATTGTTTATTTATATGGAGGACCGGGCAGACAGACAGTCCTTAACCAATGGGGTGGAACAAATTTTCTCTGGCATCAGATGCTTGCGCAAAACGGTTTTATTGTTGTATCGGTTGACAACAGAGGTACACCGGGACGTGGAAAGGAATTTGCCAATAGTATTTATAAAAACATGGGTCATTATGAAACGATTGATCAGATAGAATTTGCAAAATATCTTCGTACCCTATCTTATGTTGACTCAACCCGTATTGGTGTTCATGGCTGGAGTTATGGTGGTTACCTGACATCTTTGCTTATGACAAAAGGGGCCGATTATTTTAAAACCGGAGTTGCCGTAGCACCTGTTATCAACTGGCGCTATTACGATTCAATTTATACAGAAAGATATTTGTCTCTGCCGGCAGAAAATCCAAAAGGTTATGATGATAACTCACCTGTTTTTTATGCCGATAAACTGAAAGGTAAATATTTACTCATTCACGGATTAACTGATGACAATGTACATTTTCAGAATAGTGCAGAAATGGTTATTGCATTAGTTAAGAATAAAAAACAATTCGACACTTTTTATTATCCCAATCAGGCACATGGCATCTCTCAGTCGAGGGGACATTTGTATGAAATGATGACAGAGTATTTTAAGAAAAACCTATAAATATTCATCATAGTTTTATCTCAAACAAAATCTAATTCTAAAATTGTGATTGTAATACTTAATATTAAAGGTCTGTGTGGAATTCTTGACAAGGATATATTAATCAAACGTGGACAGGATTTGCGCAGTTACATGTTTTTGCCTGATGCTTTTTTAGTAATAAAAGATGGTCTTATTAAGAGCTATGGTACTATGACTGAATGGGAGTCGGTTAAAGAAGAATATAGTGCTTATGAACCGGTTCAGGCAAAAGGGAAATATTTAATGCCGGGTTGGTGCGATTCGCATACACATCTTGTTTATGCTGCTTCGCGCGAAGAAGAGTTTGTTGACCGTATCAATGGATTGTCTTATGAAGATATTGCACAACGTGGTGGAGGCATTCTTAATTCATCAAAAAAACTTGCTGCGGCATCAGAGGAAGATTTGTTTCTTTCGGCAAAGCAACGTATTGATTCAATGATAGCCAAAGGAACCACAGCAATAGAAATAAAGAGCGGATATGGCTTAAGCCTTGAAAGCGAACTGAAAATGCTTAGGATAATAAAGAGAATAAAAGAAAGCTCATCGCTGATTATAAAATCTACATTTTTAGGTGCACATGCCGTCCCGGAAAAGTTCAAAAACAATAAAGCAGGCTATGTCAGACACATTATTGATGACATGATACCGGCAGTTGCTGCAGAAAGGTTAGCTGATTATTGTGATGTGTTTTGTGAGCGAAATTATTTTTCACAGCAGGAAACAGAAGATATTCTAAATGCAGGAGCAAAATATGGTTTAATACCCAAGGTACATGCCAATCAGATGAGTCGCTCAGGTGGTGTTCAGGCAGGCGTAAACTGCAATGCTATTAGTGTTGATCATCTTGAATTTGTAGAAGACGAAGAAATTGCTGCTCTAAAAAATAGCACTACAATGCCTGTTGTATTACCCGGTCCGGTGCTGCATTCTTTTTGAACTTACCACTGCCTCCTGCCAGAAAGATGATTGATGCCGGCTTACCTTTAGCAGTTGCAACGGATTTTAATCCCGGAAGTTCGCCCTCAGGCGATATGAATTTTATGATAAGTCTTCTTTGTGTACAGTATAAATTAAATCCTGAAGAAGCATTTAATGCAGCCACCATCAATGCTGCTTATGCCATGAATGTAAGTCATCTTACAGGTAGTATTTCTGTTGGTAAAAGAGCGGATTTTTTTATTACAAAAGCGATATCATCACCTTATATCATACCCTACTCATTCAATGAAAATGTGATTGAATCTGTTTATGTAAAAGGCAAAAAAGTTGTGTAAGTATGAGTCATCTTGTTGTTTACAGTCGGGAAGATATTAATCAGGAAACACGAACCCGCAAGAATGAAACCAAGGTGGGCGAGAATGTGCAGGTGCTCAATAAAAGCGATGCAACACTAATTGAACGTTTAAATCAGTGTGATGCAGAATATGTGTTGTTGGGTCTGCCTGAAGATATTGGAATCAGAGCTAATGGAGGTCGGGGTGGTGCTTACAGTGCCTGGAAGCCTGCATTGTTTAGTTTGTTGAATGTGCAGAGTAATTGTTTTGGTGATGGCAGTAATATTTTAGTTCTCGGTCATATTAATTTTGATGATCTGATGCTTGCTGCCGATGGCATTAATTTCAAAACTGAGAAAGGAATAAGCAAGGCAAGAGAACTTGTTGGACAGATTGATGAAAGAGTTTTCGAGGTTGTAAAGGCGATAATTCAATCCGGCAAGGAAGCCATTATAATTGGTGGAGGACATAATAACGCATATCCTAATATTAAGGCTGCTGCTATTGGTCTGCAAACAAGTGGAGTCATTAAAAGTGAGAGTATAAACTGTATAAATTGTGATGCACATTCCGATTTCAGAATTATGGAAGGTCGTCACAGTGGAAATGGATTTCGATATGCATATGAGCATAAATTTCTCAACAAGTATGCAATTGTAGGATTGCATGAGAGCTATAATGCAGGTAATGTGTTGCAGTTTATGATGGACAGACCTGAAAGGTTTTCGCTGTCTTTTTTTGAAGATATTTTTATCAGAGAAAATATTTCATTTACAGAAGCAGTTGATAAAGCTATTGAACATGTTAAAGACAACTTCTGTGGTATTGAAATTGATATGGATACCATTCAGAATATTCCTTCAAGTGCTAAAACATCAAGCGGTATCAGCACCATTCAGGCAAGGCAGTATATTAATCGCGCAGCCTCAAAGCTAAATGCCTGTTATTTGCATATTGCCGAAGCAGCACCGGTGCTTTCACACATTAAAACGGATAATAAAACCGGTAAACTCATTGGCTATTTAATTGCCGACTATATTAAAGCCCGCAGTACTTTTAAAAATAACAAAGTCTGATAACTTTTTTATTGACTTAAACCTGAGGAGGTTCTTTTAAGCTGTTAAAGCAATCTTTTGCACGCAGTTACTTTAAAACTTTTTTTATTGTTCATCTGCGGAATCTTTTTCAGGGTAATTTTGATGATCTTAGCAAACGTATTTTTCAAAAAGATTAAAACAAATTTAAATGAAACAATTGATTGAATGTGTTCCCAATTTCAGCGAAGGGAATGATTTGACTATTATCAAACAAATTACCGATAGTATTGAATCGGTAGAAGGAATAAAATTATTGAATGTTGATCCGGGTAAAGCAACAAACCGCACAGTTGTAACTTTTGTAGGTGAACCTGCAGCAGTAGTTGAAGCAGCATTTAAAGGTATTGCAATGGCAGCCACACTCATTGATATGAGTAAGCATAAAGGCGAACATCCACGAATGGGAGCCACCGATGTTTGTCCTTTTATTCCTGTAGCCAATATTTCAATGCAAGAAACGGTAGAGTGGTCAAAGAAGCTGGCTGCTCGTGTTGGCAATGAACTTCACATTCCGGTTTATTTATATGAAGAAGCACAAGAAAATAAGGAGAGAAGTAATCTTTCAATCATCAGAGCAGGTGAATATGAAGGCTTCTTTAGAAAGATAAAACAAAAAGAATGGAAACCTGATTTTGGTCCTGCAGAATTGCCTGCAAATTCAGGTGCTACAGTAATTGGTGCTCGTGATTTTTTAATTGCCTATAATGTTAATCTGAATACCAAATCGGTTAAACGTGCAAACTCTGTTGCTTTCGATATTCGTGAAGCAGGCCGCGTGAAAACTGATAGCAATGGAAAAAAAATATTGGATGCTGCGGGTAATGAAATCAGAATACCGGGTAAGCTTAAAGGTGTTAAAGCAATAGGATGGTATATAGAAGAATATGGTATTGCACAGGTCTCTATAAATATTACAAAGTTTAGAGAAACTCCACTGCATATTGTTTTTGAAGAAAGTGCGCGTAGTGCGTATGAGCGCGGATATCGTGCTACCGGCAGTGAGTTGGTAGGCTTGGTTCCATTGCAGGCCATGCTCGATGCAGGAAAGTATTTTCTTAACAAACAACGCTTGTCATCGGGGGTTTCTGATGATGAGTTAATTCATATTGCTGTTAAGTCGATGGGGCTTGATGAATTGTCACCATTCACTCCTGAGAAAAGAATTATTGAATATGTGATGGAGAGTGTTAACAAACCTGTACTGGCAAATATGAGGTTGAATGCTTTTGTTGATGAAACGGCCAGCGAATCTCCTGCTCCGGGTGGAGGATCAATAGCGGCATATTGCGGCTCATTGGGAGTTGCGCTTGCAACCATGGTAGCCAATCTTTCTGCGTCTAAAAAAGGATGGGAAGAAAGATGGAATGAATTTTCTGATTGGGCTGATAAAGGGCAGAAAATTAAAAAGCAATTACTTCATTTGGTTGATGAAGATACAGTGGCATTCAATAAAATAATGGATGCATTTAAGTTACCAAAAGCTACTGATCAGGAGAAGGCAGACAGGAAACAAGCTGTTGCTGAAGCCACACGTTATGCAATTGAAGTACCCTTATCAGTCATGAAAATTTCGTTGCAGTCAATGGAGCTCATTCAGGCAATGGCAACTAATGGTAATCCAAATTCTGTTTCAGATGCAGGTGTAGGAGCAATGTGTGCCAGAACTGCTGTTTTAGGGGCAGGTCTTAATGTGCGGATTAATGCTGCCGCATATTCAGATAAAACTTTTGTTGAAACTGTCTTAAAACAAGCTGCTGAGATGGAAAACAAAGCAATTGCCAATGAAAAAAACATTCTGGATATAGTAAATCGTAAAATTTCAGGACTTTAGAACCAAATTAATTGTGAAGCGTATAATATAGATGAAGATGCAGTAATGAATATTAAAGACAGACTAAAAATTTTCTGGCTTTCTTTTCCTGTTCAGTTGGTAATAATGCATGTAAAGAAGAGCCAACTGCTGTTAGTCTATTGGTTGATTTTGTTTGCCTGTGTAACGCAAAATTTTGGTAACCGCTTTGGTATTCCCTATCTTTTTCTTGACCCGGAATATATGGGTAAAGTAAGTTGGCTTGCTTTTTTTATTATTGGAATTTGTCTGGGTGTTTTTATTATGGCATATAATATTTCAAGTTATATGCTCAATAGTTTCAGATTTCCTTTTCTTGCATGTTTATATAAGACGTTTGAGAAATACTGCTACAACAATGCTGTGCTTCCCGTTCTGTTTATTCTGACTTATATCGGAGGCATCTACTATTTTCAGCTAAAAAATCAGTTGCTTCCAATAAGTATTGTCACCATTCAGGTAATAGCTCTTTTGATGGGAGTTGGCTTTGTTATCTTCTCAACATTAAAATATTTTCAGCATACCAATAAAGATATTTATAAACTTTTTGGTGTTGCTACACACGATGGCGACCATGATAATGTAAAATTCGTTTCACCAATTCGAGATAATAAACTTAAACGTCAGCGCAGACGCGGATGGAAAGTTGAAACGTACTTAACATTTCCGTTTAAACTCCGTTTAGTCCGAAGTACTTCGCACTACAAATCTTTTATGCTTGCATCGGTGTTCAGGCAAAACCACATTAATGCAGCCGTGCTTGAAATGATTATTTTCCTTCTGTTTATTTTACTCGGATTATTCCGTGATTACAGTGTATTCAGAATTCCCGCAGGGGGAAGCATATTGTTGCTTTTTACCATGATTATTATGATTGGTGGTGTTTTTCGTTACTGGCTTCGTGGCTGGGCATATACTGCATTAGTCGGTTTGTTTATTTTAATAAACTTTTTATCCGGTCTTGAAGTTTTTAATTTCAAAAACAAAGCATACGGTCTTAATTATGATGGTGCACAACCGGAGTATTCCATTCCGAAAATGGAGGAAATTCTAAGCCACTACCGTTTGCAGAAAGATTACGAAACAGGTTTGGTAAGTCTTAATAACTGGAAGAAGAAATGGCATGATGCCGGAGTTGAAAAACCAAAACTTGTTGTTCTGAGCGTTAGTGGTGGCGGTGTTCGTTCTGCTTTATTCACCTTTAATGCAATGCTTGAGTTGGATAGTGCACTGAATGGGCAGTTGCTTAGATATACTCAGTTTATAAGTGGATCATCAGGAGGATTGATAGGAGCTTCTTATTATCGTGAATTGTATTTGCGAAATAAAGGCTCACAGAAAATACTGGAAAATAAGGAAACCTATCTGAAGAACATTTCCAAAGACGTATTGAATGCTACGGCATTTAGTTTTATCATTAGTGATTTGTTTCTCAATTTTCAGCAGTTCAACTATCATGGTAAGACCTATCTTAAAGACCGCGCTTATGCATTTGAAGAACAATTGAATGAAAATACCGGACATATACTCGATAAGCAGTTAAGTGAGTATTATTTACCAGAGTTAAAATCCGAAATACCGAGATTGGTCATTTGCCCCACAGTGGTGAATGATGGTCGTTTCATGGTTATTTCTCCACTGCCATCAACCTATCTTCTAAAAAGTAAAAACAACAGTAATTTTAAAGAAGCCATTCCTGATGGAGTTGACCTGATGTCATATTTTGAAAACCAAGGTGCAGGTAATCTGCGTTATCTTTCTGCATTGAGAATGAATGCAACATTCCCATACATAATGCCTGTTGCACAGATGCCATCAGAACCAACCTTTCAGGTTATGGACGCAGGCGTTCGTGATAACTATGGTGTGCAGACTTCTGTTCGCTATCTCATTGCTTTCAGACAGTGGATAATGGAAAATACGTCAGGTGTTGTATTTGTTCAGATTCGCGATAATAATAAGTATGAGCAAAGTAAGATGAGAACAATACGCTCGTTATGGGAAAAAGTAATGTCCCCTTTTAAAAACCTGAGCAGCAATTTTATTGTAATGCAGGATTATGTAAACGACAGCTTTTCCGAATATTTAAAAACTTTGTATGGTCGTCAGATTCGGTTTGTTGATTTGCAGATGAATCAAAAAGAAGAACGTATATCATTGAGTTGGCATCTTACTCAAAAAGAAAAACTTTACGTCATTCAGGAAGGAAATAATGAGCTGAATAAATTCAGTATTGAAGCTTTTTGTAATCTGTTAACAGATAAAAAGTCCTGGTAGTTTGAGGTATTCTGATAAAGTTCCTGCATCAATAAAAATTATAGTAGTTGTATTTTTCAAGTGTAAAAAAAACCTGGTCTTTCCTGAATGGAATAAATCCCAAATCAATTTTATCAAATTGTTTAATTTGATTATGATTCATTCCTTCTTTGCTGTTATTTCTCTTTTTGATTTTATCAGATTTTACAATTTTAAACCGATCAAAAATTGTATCGCTTGAAGTCAGGAATATTGCAGATAATGTATCTTTATTAACATCAATAATCATTGACCCATGATGAATTTTAGAATAAGAATACATTGCCTTATGGGGCCAGTCACCCTGCGTTTTTACAACACCTCCTTGTCCACCCACACCATTCACAACATAAACAGTTCCTTTATATTCAGGAGCAGATTTTAGATAATATGGCGAATTTCCATCACTCTTGTCAACTATCATATCTTGTGTTAAGGTTGCTTGTTTGCCATAATGTCCATGTAACAAAAATGTGCGTTCATAATCATGTGCATGACCACTCATAACCAAATCAACTTTATACTTTTCAAGTAATGGAATAATGTTTTGACGTATATCGGTTGACTCTCCGGGCTTATCAGAATTGTGTGTTCCGCGACTGTAAGGCGGATGATGAAAATAACAAATAGTCCAGCGTGCATTATTAGCTTTCAAATCAGCATTAAGCCATTTATACATTTCACTTTCTTTATCTGAACGTGCTCCATAACTGTCTAATACAATGAAATGTATGTTGGCATAATTGTAGGAATAATATTTTTCTGTTTTACTTGGCACACCACCACATTCGCCTTGAGTAGGGCAGTCAAGAATCTTAAAGTAAGGAAAGTCGGTTCCTAACGAAGCACTGTCAAGGTAACCTTTCTTGGCATAGTCGTGATTGCCAATAGATGGAAAGACAGGCAGATGCTTGAGTATGGTTTTGTAAGGATTAAAAACTTTGTAGGTGAATTGTGCATCATAGCCATAAGAATAGGCATCATCACCAAGCCAGATCCAAATATCTGCAGGATGGTTTTTAGTGTAACGTAAATATGAATCGCGTACCTGCAGCTGTGGTGGTTTACCGGTACCAAAGTCTCCAATAGACCATATTCTTACCGGTTGAATGGTTCCGGTTTTTGGTGCTGTAATAAAATAATTCTCCTCATCGCCTTGTTTATCTTTACTCGTTGAGCCAACAGTGTAGAAATATTTTGTTCCCGGTTGAAGCCCTGTTAACAAAACAGTGTGCTCATTAACATTTACAGTATCCTCTTTAATTTTTCCATATTGCATTGTCTTGCCAAAACGTACGCTGCTGTTTTCAGAAACAAAAGTTCTCCATCTTATGACAACACTGTTTTCTGTTAACATTTGCAGATAGGCACCTCTCACAATTGAATCTTTAACGCTGACGTGTTTGGTTGTAAATGAAATTACATCACTTTCGCTACTTGTGTCATAGCCACAAATTGACCTGATTGAAACCATGTAGGTTGTCATTGGGTAAAGTGCAGTTAGCTGTAAGCTGTTGTTTGAAGAAATTAAAGAGTTGGACTTTCCTGATGAAGCAATTATTTGTAGTTGATATGATGAACCTGACTTAACTGCATTCCATGAAACTTGTGCTGACGAAGAGGTAACATCGGTTATTGTAATATTTTCAGGAGGCTTACAGTCTGATGCAAAAGTTAGAACAGGAAAATAAAAAAGAAGAATTGTGGTCAATAATTTCAGAAAACTATGCATAACTTGATTTGATAAAACAGGCTATAAATTTAGATAAGAATATTATTATGAATCTGACTTTTATCAGATGACTTAATTAAATTATCATTGTTTCATACTTTCGCAACATGAAAATTATAAATACAACAATGGCGCCCGCACCAATTGGGCCATACAGTCAGGCAGTACAATGCGGTAATATACTCTTTGTTTCAGGGCAGATTGCTCTTGATCCAACAAACGGACAACTGATTACTACATCTATTTCTGCTCAGACCACATGCATCATGCAAAATATTGAAGCAATACTTCATGCTGCAGGATTAAATTTTTCCAACATAGTAAAAACAACCATCTTCCTTACTTCAATGTCAGATTTTGATGAAGTTAATAAGGTTTATGGCAGTTATTTTAAAGACAATTTTCCGGCTCGCGAAACAGTTGCTGTTGCCGGCCTGCCCAAAGGAGTAAATGTGGAAATATCTGTTACAGCAGAAGTTTCATAGCAGAATCTAAAAATTTTGTGAAGGGTTTTGAATTTTTGTAGTGCAATGTGTCATGTTCAATGATTGGAATGATACATTTGCAGTGAAATTTTTCTGATTAACATTTAAAAACTAAATATTATGGGATTTATAAAAGAGTTTAAAGATTTTGCCATGCGCGGCAATCTTGTTGATTTTGCTATTGGTGTTGTAGTAGGTGGTGCTTTCGGCAAAGTTACTACATCGTTTGTTGATGGCATTGTGATGCCTGTTGTGGGTAAATTAGTAGGTGGTGCAGACTTCAGCGAGCTGAAATACAAAATTCAGGATGGCAGCAAGGAAGTTTTAGATGCTGCAGGTAATGTAACTACTAAGGCTGTGCCCGAAGTGTATATTAAATACGGTGAGTTTATTACTGTCTGTTTAAACTTTTTAATCATTGCTTTTGTAATGTTTTTAGTTATTAAAGTAATGAACAATTTGAAAAAAGAAGAGCCTGCACCAGCACCTGCCGGACCAACAAAAGATCAGGAGTTGCTTGGCGAGATTCGCGATTTACTAAAAAAATAAAATTTATGAATAGGGGGGAGGGGTTGACAACAATCCCTCTTTTGCTTTATATAATAGCTTTAAAAAATTAAAAATTAAAATCATTACAATGAAAAAAATTATTACAACTGTTATTACTGTTGCATTTGCAGGCAGCACCATGGCGCAAACTTCTACACCGGTTGATACTTCATGGAAAAAAGGTGGTATGGGGTCAATTAACTTCAATCAGGTAGCATTAAGTAACTGGGCAGCAGGTGGCGAAAACTCAATATCCGGAGCTGCATTTTTAACACTGTTTGCCAACTATGCAAAAGACCGTCTGGCTTGGGATAATCAACTTGATTTGGCTTATGGATTGCTAAAATCGGGTGATGCTAAAGTCAGAAAAAATGAAGATAAAATTGACCTTAACTCAAAGCTGGGATATAAGATGTCGCATGACAGTAAGTTCTATTACACTTTTCTTTTCAACTTCAAAAGTCAGTTTGCAAATGGCTATGATTATAAAAACGATACTTTGCTAAAGTATCCAATCTCTAAATTTTTAGCTCCCGGTTATTTGCTTTATTCAATCGGTATTGATTACAAACCCAATGATGCTTTTAGTTTGTATCTGTCGCCATTAACAGGTCGCACAATCATTGTAAATGATGATATGCTTTCTCAAGCAGGTGCTTTTGGTGTTGACCCGGGTAAAAAATCATTGACGCAATTAGGAGCTTACTTACGTGCTATGTATAAGAAAGATGTATTTACAAATGTGAACTTCCAAACCAAGCTGGAGTTGTTCAGTAACTATCTTGATAATCCACAAAATATTGCTGTAAATCATGAAATTCTGATTGCCATGAAGGTCAATAAATACATCACTGCCAACATAGGAACGCAAATGATTTATGATGATATCATTCCTGTGACTGTAATCAAAGAAAAAAGCGGAGTAAAGGAAGCTAAAACAGGTCCACGTCTGCAGTTCAAAGAAGTTTTCGGTATTGGTCTTTCCTATAAATTTTAATTACATAACTAATTGAATCACAATATAATTACTAAAATAATGCCCTGTCAAAGTATGGGGCTTTATTTTTTTTAGGAAATTAAATATTATAATCAAATAAAAACCTATCTTTGCGCACTTATTTTACAAAATCATAGTCTATACCAATGATAGTTACATCTGAAAGAAAAAAGGAACTGTTTAAACAGTTTGGCGGAAACGATAAAAATACCGGTAATTCTGAAGCACAAATTGCCATGTTTTCTGAGCGCATCAATCACCTTACTGATCATCTTAAAATTCAGCCAAAAGATTATGCTACACAACAGTCGCTGATTAAGCTTGTTGGAAAAAGAAGAAGTTTGCTGAACTATCTTCATAAAACCGATATTACCCGTTACCGTAAAATTGTAGCTGACCTCGGTTTAAGGAAGTAAAAATTAAGTTGAATACAATAATATTTCAAAAAGGCAATGGTAAACAATTGCCTTTTTGTTTTTAAATAATACGATAAAATGAATTTAGGAGTTAAACACACATTTACTTTACCCGATGGTAGAGAGATTTCAATTGAAACAGGCAAATTAGCCAAGCAAGCTGACGGTTCAGTTGTAGTAAGAATGGGCGACTGTATGCTTTTAGCAACAGCATGTGCCAAGCAAGATGCTATGCCCGGAGTGGACTTTATGCCTCTTACAGTTGACTATCAGGAAAAGTATGCCGGAGTTGGCCGCTTTCCGGGAGGATTTTTTAAGCGTGAGGCACGACCATCAGAATATGAAATTCTTATCAGCAGACTTATTGACCGCGCACTGCGTCCAATGTTTCCTGAAAATTTTCATGCCGATACACAGGTATTGGTTACATTACATTCCGGAGATAGCAATATTTATCCTGATGCGCTTGCAGCACTTGCAGCTTCTGCAGCATTAACCATAAGTGATATTCCATTTAACGGACCTATTTCTGAAGTTCGTGTTGCTCAAATTGATGGTGCAATGGTTATCAATCCTTATATTACGGACATTGCGCGTGCTACACTTGATTTAATTGTAGCCGGCTCAATGGAAAATATTGTGATGGTAGAAGGTGAGATGAGTGAAGTAAGCGAAGCCACCATGCTCGAAGCAATAAAAGAAGCGCATGAAGCAATTAAACTTCAGTGCAAAGCACAGTTGGATTTACTCGAAAAAATTGGTGGTAAAACCAAGCGTGAATACAACCACGAAGAGCATGACGAAGATTTAAGAAAATTGGTTCGTGATGAAACTTATCAGCAAGTTTATCAGGTGGCCTTACAAGGTAATCCAAATAAAAACGAAAGAAAAAAATCATTTGAAGCAATTGTAGAAGCGTTTAAAACCCGTTTTACAGAGGAAGAACTGGAAGAAAAATCAGCTTTCATAAACCACTACTATCATGAGGTGGAGTATGATGCTGTTCGTGAAGCCTTATTGGCAGAGAAAAAGCGTCTTGATGGCCGTGGATTAACTGATGTTCGTCCGATTTGGAGTGAAACAAACTACTTACCAACGGCACATGGTTCAGCTGTATTTACACGTGGTGAAACGCAGTCGCTCACTACAGTTACTCTTGGTGGTAAAATGGAAGAGCAGATTATTGATGGTGCCATGATTGAAGGAACGAAAAAGTTTTTGTTGCATTATAACTTTCCCCCATTCTCAACTGGCGAGGCCAAGCCAATGCGTGGAACAGGTCGCAGAGAAGTTGGACATGGTAACCTTGCATTAAGAGCATTAACAAAAGTACTTCCACCGGAATCAGAAAATCCATATACCATCAGAGTAGTATCAGATATTCTTGAATCGAACGGATCAAGTTCTATGGCAACTGTATGTGCAGGAAGTATGGCATTGATGGATGCAGGTATTAAAATGAAATCAACTGTGGCAGGTATTGCTATGGGATTGATTAGCGATGGAAAAGGACGTTATGCTATATTAAGCGATATACTTGGTGATGAAGATCACTTAGGCGACATGGATTTTAAAGTTGCAGGAACACGTAATGGTATCACTGCAACACAAATGGATTTGAAAGTAACAGGGTTGCCGTATGAAGTAATGGCGCAGGCACTGGAGCAGGCACGTCAGGGACGACTACATATTATCAGCGAAATGGAAAAAACTATTTCAGAGGCGCGTCCTGACTATAAACCGAATGCACCACGTATTATTGAGTTTACAATTGATACAGATCAGATAGGTGCAGTGATAGGACCCGGAGGAAAAATTATTCAGGAGATTCAACGTGAAAGTGGTGCTACCATCACAATTGAAGAAAAAAACAACAAAGGCTATGTGCAGATTGCTGCTGTAGGCAAAGAGAGTATGGATAAAGCATTAGAGCGTGTAAAAGCCATTGTTGCTGTACCCGAAGTGGGCACAGTATATAAAGGAAAAGTAAAGAACATTACAACCTTCGGTGCATTTGTCGAAATTATGCCCGGTAAAGATGGCCTGTTACATATATCCGAAATTACACATGAGCGTTTAGCAACTATGGATGGTGTTTTTAAAGAAGGTGATTTGGTAGAAGTGAAATTGATTGGTGTAGAAGAGAAAAGTGGTAAGTTGAAATTATCCCGCAAAGTGTTGTTGCCAAAACCTGAACGTCAACAAGGTGATGCCGGCAAGCCTAATGATGGCAAACCTCGTGAACGAAGAATGCCCAAAGAGAATCAAAACTCATAATATCTAAACCGGTCGTAAGGCCGGTTTTTTTTTTGACTTATTTTTGAAGATGTAAAAACTTTTTATAGTCCGTTGAATGATTTTTTTATATTTGTTTGATAAATCAAAACAGTTTGAACCACTAAAATCAAAAAATTATGAAAAAGTCTTTACTCTTTTTTGCATGGGTTTCACTTTGTCTTTTAAGTAATCAGTTAAATGCACAGCAATGGATAGTGCAACCCTCAAACATCAACCCAAACAACTACGTACAGTTTATTGATGCAGTTGATACCAATGTGGTATGGGGTTTAGCTTCTGATCGTACTTCACAGCAAAATCCCGTTCAGGAATTTACACGGACAACCAATGGCGGTCAAACATGGACAGCAGGTACCATTACCAATGCAGCCAATCATGGTCCTTCATGTATTATGGCACTCAATGCCGATACCGCATGGGTAGCTATGTTTAATGTCAGCGGTGGAGGAAGTATTTTACGAACCAATGATGGTGGCGTTTCCTGGACAAAACAAACAACAGCAACTTTTACAGCACCTAATGGCTTTCCCAATGTTGTGCATTTCTTTAATGCTAACGAAGGCTTTTGCATGGGCGACCCTAATGGTGGTTATTTTGAAATTTACACAACAGCAGATGGTGGCAACAACTGGATTCGTGTGCCGCAGGCAAACATTGCAGCAAACCTGACCGGTGAATTTGGCATTACTGATGTTTATACGAATTTTGGCGACAGTACTGTTTATTTCGGAACCAATAAAGGACGCATTTATAAGTCTGCTGACAGAGGCGCTAATTGGACAGTAAGCAGTACACCTTATACAGGATATATTGGTGCAATAACCTTCAGAGATGCTAACTTTGGTATTGCCTGTGAGGCTGATAATGCAACCACATCAACAGATTTAATTGTCACTAATGATGGTGGTGCAACATGGAATCTCCTACCTACCTCATCTGCCGGATTTACAATGAAACAATCCATTCGTTTTGTCCCCGGTACCGATTCCACCTTTGTGATTACTTCACCTTATACAATCTACGGCTCAGCATTCAGTGTTGATAATGGTAGTAACTGGCGTCTCATGGATAACCTCATACATTCTGATTGCGACTTCGTAAATGCCACTACCGGTTGGAGTGGAGGTGGTGAACTGAATTCGCCTATTTACAAATGGACAGGTCCCATGACTATTGCTGCCAATGATGCAACCGTTAAGAGTATTGATGTCCGCAGTGCTGTTGGTACAGGCACTCAAACTCCTATGGCAACGGTTTTAAATAATGGACTTACTACACAGACATTTAATGTCACAATGGATATAAGTGGCGGATATACATCTACTAAAACAGTAAGTAATTTGGCTTTCAATCAAACACAACAAATTAGTTTCGATCCATGGACACCCGGAGCAACAGGAAGTTATAACATTACTGTTTATTCTCAATTAGCAACCGACAGCGACTTATCAAATGATACATTGAATAAATCTACAACTGCTTTTAATGAACTTCCAAACTATGGATGGACAAGTAAAACAGCAGCTACAATAGCAACTTTCGGAGGAGCATCGGCATTTATTCCTTCTGTAAATGCGCCTTTAGATTCGGGATATTTATTTTCTGATGGCGGTAGTGATCTAAGTATCATTCAACCTAAGAATGAACGATTTGATGAGATGACAAACAATTGGACTTCTGCCACGGATATGCCTATTGGAGTTTATCAGTTTTCAATGCATGGCATACAAAATATGATGTATGCAATTGGTGGTTATAGTAGCGGCTTTGTTCCTTCTCCTACCAACTATATTTATAATCCACAGACCAACAGTTGGACATCAGGTGCGGTAATGCCACAGCCGGTGGGTGATTATGCAAGTGGCGTTTATAACGATTCATTAATTTATTTTATTGGCGGTTATGATGGAACTAATGATTTGAATACGGTTCAGATATACAACCCGGCAACGGACAGTTGGAGTATGGGTACACCTAAGCCCGGAACGGCTGTGTCAGGCTTTAGAGGAGGAATTTATAATAATTTTATTGTAGTAACTTGCGGTTACAGTCAGACTTTACAAGGTGCAATTGATGAAACATGGATAGGGCAGATAGATCCTTCAAATCCAACAAGTATTGCATGGCTGGCAACAGCACCATATCCCGGTGGCACTATGACACGTTTTGCAGGTGGTGGAACATTTAAAAACAGCTTGCCCTATGTAGTATTTACTGCAGGTGATCCTACCGGTGGCGGCACAGAAGTAAAAGATGATGTGTGGGCTTATGATTTGAATAATAATGAATGGCTTGTGGGTCCGCCAAAACCAACTGCATGTAGTAACGTAAGTAATTTTACAGGTGTAGTCAGCAATGACAGTTTATATATGGTTGTTGTTGGTGGCTACAATGGAGTTGGAACAACAGGAGCAAATGAATGGCTTAATCTGGGAGCTTCACCCTTTGTAGGAGTGAAAGAATTGAGTAGTCAGTTGGTAGTTGCTGTTTCGCCCAATCCTGTTTCTGATATTTTAACGGTGCAAATTCCGTCACCGTTGGAAATGACAACACTGGTTGTGTTTGACTTAAATGGAAGAATAGTAAAGAAGATTCAGGCTAATAGTAATAAGGTTCAAATTGTTGTCAGAGATTTGGATAATGGCGTTTACATATTAAAGTTGTCAGATAAAAAGAATTCAAGCACTGCACGGTTTACGGTGATGCATTAATTTATCCAAACAAACTTCCTGAAGCGTAGGAGTTACTTTTATTACAAATATTTTTAAAATCACAAGGGTAGGGCGAATTACAATGTTCGCCCTGTTCTTTTACAGGCATTTTTTTGTTACGAATGATTTCCTTAGCAGATAAAATGTTGTCTTCGACAAACTGTTGTTGTGACACACAATACTCTTTTACACTTTCTGTCACAAACAAAGCACCTATATCATCAGCGGGCAAATCTTTATAATCAGGCTTAAGGTGTATGATGCTGAAATCTTCCAATCCATAGCCTGCATTGGTGATGACAAAGTATTGCAGTGCTGCATCATTGAGTATAGTAGGATGGATGGCAGTAGTACTTTTTACTTCAAACGCATGGAGTAATCCTCCTTTGCGCACCAGAATATCCAATGCCACAACCACTTCATTTGCAATAAAGGCAGCTTCATAAATTACAGGTTGCTGTTTGAGTAGTAAAGCTTGTGTTTGTTTTGCTGATGTTGCATACTCAAATGGAGTAGGTGGTGAAACATCAATGCCTCCCGGAAATAGCTGATGTGCAATTTTTCCGTATTGATGTCCGCGATCAAACTTAGCTTGCTGCTCTGCACTAATTGGATCCCTGTCTTTGTAGTGAAACTTATAGAAATATAAAGACTTTAGACATTGCAGGCTGCGAATATAACTCGACTTGGACAATATGTGTTTCACTGCAAAATATATTTCTGTAAAAATAACTAATTAAACGCAGCTAAAATTTCATTACAAATAAATTCAGCAGCTTTACCATCACCGAAAATGGGTGGAAAATTTAAGGATGCAGTTTTTAGTGATTGATAGGCAGCAATAATTTTTTCGGAATCGGCACCTGCAATAATAGCTGTGCCTGCATCAACCAACTCTACCCATTCTGTTTCGTTACGTAAAATGACACAAGGTTTTTTAAAAAAGTAAGATTCTTTTTGAACCCCACCGGAATCGGTAATGATTAAGTTACACTCACTCTCCAAACGGATCATGTCTAAAAAAGAGACAGGCTCAATAATTTTTATCAGATTGTTGTTTTTAATTTCTTGCCACAACACATCTTCCTGATTTGCTGCAATGGCTTTTGCCGTTCGCGGATGTAGTGGTATGACAATGGGTTGATTTGCTGACAATGAAATATTGTTTAATGCTTTAAAAATAGCCTGCAGGTTTTCAGCAACATCAGTGTTGCTGTCGCGGTGAATGGTGCATAAAATAAACTGCCCGGATGAAATGCTTAAAGATTCAAGAATTTTTGATTTAAGCTTAGCTTCAGCAGAAAAATAAAGAGAGTTGTCGTACATCACATCACCGCAGGCAAATATTTTTGGATTGTTGATAGAGTAGGGTGGATTTGTTTTGGCAGAAAACCCTTCGCGAATTAAATTTTTTATTCCGGTTTGTGTTGGCGAAAACAGAAATGTGGAAACGTGGTCGCAGCATATACGGTTAATCTCTTCAGGCATTAGTTTGTTGAATGAGCGCATACCGGCCTCCACATGTACTAAAGGGATATGAAGTTTACTTGTAGCCAAAGCACCGGCAAGGGTTGAGTTGGTGTCGCCATAAACCAATACGGCATCGGGTTTTTCATGTAATAAAATAGGCTCAAACAAACGCATGATTTCTGCTGTTTGCACGGCATGACTTCCTGAACCGGTCTTTAAATTATAGTCTTCTCCCGGAATCTGAAGTTCAGAAAAAAAGACAGCCGACATTTTTTCATCATAGTGCTGCCCGGTATGAAC
>JRYD01000562.1_pt1 | contig 45658 bp, 34 predicted proteins | sample 235311 | NCBI WGS metagenome assembly JRYD01 (sample SAMN03074213, study PRJNA261472) | activated sludge metagenome | biome: Common Effluent Treatment Plant; feature: Wastewater; material: Activated sludge; isolation source: activated biomass in a lab-scale reactor treating industrial wastewater at... | reverse complement strand
TTACTTACCCAAATCGGCTACGGTCAGGTATGGAAACCATTTGCTGATCGTTTCGTTTCTCCGGGAGTTTTTGATTGCATAAATTTTAATAACCAACTTTATATATCTGGAGATTATTATGGCGATTCATTGAATCTGAGTAATGTATCACGATGGGATGGAAATGATTGGCAACCTTTGGCAGATGGTATTTTAGGTGGTGTTCTTACAATGACAAATTATAATGGTGAATTATATCTTGGAGGTCGCTTTTTATACATTAATAATGTTATAAATGCCCGAAAAATTGCAAGATGGGACGGAACATCTTTTTTTCCCTTAGCTAAGGGAATTACTTCGGGCGGATGGGTGGTTGCTACAATCTCTTATAATGGTAATTTATACGTTGGAGGAGACTTTCAAACGGTTGACAGCTTACCTATTCACACCATTGCCAAATGGGATGGCGTTGCATGGAGCCCGGTATGTAATATAACAGGCACATTTAAAGAAGTAGAATCCATGGCTATTTACAATGGCGATTTGTACATAGGCGGTTATTTTACAGGCGTAAACGGGCAACCCATGCGCAACATAGCACGGTTTGACGGCACATCATGGTCGGCAGTGGGTGATGGTTTAAGCAGCGATGTTATAGCATTGGTTGTAGATAGCGCAACCAACAGGTTATATGCTGCGGGAAATTTTACAAGCACGGGCACAGGCGCTATTGTTTTTCCATCCAATGTTGCTTATTGGGATGGCGTTGTCTGGACACCGGTGGGTAATGGGCCTGCTATTCGTCCAAGATCATTATGTTTTTATAAAAATTATTTATATGCAGGCTTTACTTTTGAGGCTGTTAAAACTAATAATGACACGCTTAAATTCATATCACAATTTGATGGGAATGACTGGCAACCGTTAGGCAAAGGAGTAAACTCAAGTGTACTTGCATTAACTGTTTTTAATAACGATTTAATTGTGGGTGGGGGTATTACCATGGCTGGTGACAGTGTAGTAAATTTAGTGGCTGCCTATACGGATACCACTACATCGGTACGGGAAATAAATATTTTGCAACAGGAAATAAAAATTACTCCCAACCCGACAAAAAACAGTATTGCTGTTACATCACCTGTTGCCGTTACGGCATACAGCATTACTTCGCCAACAGGGCAGATCATAAAAAAGCAAAATCAAAAACTGTTAAAAGAGTTTAGTGTTGATACTTCTGCATTGCCTGGTGGTTTGTACATTTTTACTGCAACAATGGGCAAACAGTCGGTGAGCATAAAATTTGCTAAAGAGTAAATGGTTAACTCCCGTACCCGCGAAGCTGTGCTTCGTGGGTTTTGTGTTTGGAGGTTTTACTTCAATCATATACTGATCTAAAAATTATCATTTTTGCATATATGCAAACAACAAATGTCTGAAGTTTATAAAACTTTTCCGGGCGGTTTATATTTTGTAACAATTACAACCATTGGCTGGGTTGATATTTTCACAAGGCGATTGTATCAGGATATAGTTACAGACAGTATTATTTACTGCCAAAAAAACAAAGGGCTGCAACTATATTGCTACTGCATCATGCCAAGCCATGTTCACATAATTGCATCAAGAGAAGAAGGAACTTTAAATGATTTAATGCGTGATATGAAATCTTTTACCGCTAAAACGATAATGCAGTCTATAGAAGAAAATATGCTGGAAAGCAGGCGCGAATGGTTGATGAAAGAATTTAAGTTTTATGGCAGACTATCATCACATAAACAGGAAAAACAGTTTTGGCAACACGATAATCACGCATTTGAATTATACTCTAACCGCATCATAGACCAAAAGGTTGATTACATACATCGTAATCCTGTTGAAGCAGGTTTTGTTGATGAACCGCATTTATGGAGGTTAAGCATCGCAAACGAAAACAGCCCGATTAAGGTGTTAAGTATGTAAGTGTTTTTTATCGGAAGCGCAGCTTCCCTGCACAAACCCCACGAAGCACAGCTTCGCAGGTACGGGGAAGGATGTCATAATCATTAAAAACATCTCCTAATACACCATAACGTCCCTCAGAAATAAAAATAAAACTCGATTTCTTTTTAATCATCTGCCTCTATAAAGCAGCGTATAAAAAAAGGCTGCCTCAATTTATTGTTTTGAAACAGCCTCTTTTAATTATTTTAAAGTAGGTTTACTTTACCGACTCAACAATTGCTTTAAAAGCGTCCGGATTGTTAAGTGCAAGGTCGGCAAGAACTTTGCGGTTAAGTTGGTTTCCTGCTTTATGCAGTTTACCCATAAACTCGCTGTAAGACATATCATAGTTTCTTACCTCAGCATTAATACGCTGAATCCATAAGCCGCGAAAGTTGCGTTTCTTTGTTTTACGGTCGCGGTAGGCGTATTGCAAACCTTTTTCTACGGTGTGTTTGGCAACGGTTAATACGTTACCTCTTGCGCCCCAATTTCCTTTGGCGCGGTTGAGCAGTTTTTTACGTCTTGCTCTTGATGCTACTGAATTTACCGAACGTGGCATGTGTTTTAATTTTTGGTGTTAGCGTTCCGCCTTGCGGAATCTTGATGCTAATTACCTGGTTAAACTTAATTGAATAATATTTTTTATGCTATTGAAAGCATTCTTTTTATGTTAAACTCGTCAGATTTGTGAACGATGGCTGCATTGGTTAATGCACGCTTGCGCTTAGTTGACTTTTTGGTAAGGATATGGCTTTTGAAAGCATGTTTTCTTTTTATTTTACCCGTTCCAGTAACACTGAATCTTTTCTTTGCACTGGAGTTTCTTTTCATTTTCGGCATAACGCTTCTAATTTTTATTTATTTATTATTTTATTTACTTCTTCTTTGCAAGTGGTGCCAGGTGCAGAAACATGCGGTTGCCTTCTAATTTCGGAAGCATTTCAACCTTTGCATATTGCTCCAACTCCTGTGCAAACTTCAGGAGGATAATTTCTCCTTTTTCTTTGTAAGCTATGCTACGTCCTTTAAAGTGAACATAAGCTTTAACTTTTGCTCCTTCTTCGAGGAATTTGATGGCATGTTTTAATTTGAAATTAAAATCATGCTCATCGGTATTCGGACCGAAGCGTATTTCCTTTACAACAGATTTAGCTGTCTTTGCTTTTTGTTCTTTGTCCTTCTTTTTTCTTTCGTAAAGGAATTTTTGATAATCAACTATCTTGCAAACCGGAGGATTACTGGTATTTGATATTTCAACCAAATCAAGACCCATATCCTGCGCCATATTCAGCGCAGTTTGTGTATCATAAATTCTGGGTTCAACGTTTTCGCCAACCAATCTTACCTGTGGTGAATGAATACGACCGTTAATGCGGTGCTCTTCTACTTTAGGGCGTGGTAATCTTCTGTCAGGAAAACGACCACCTGTGGGCGTATTTGGTTTGTTAAATGTTGCTATATAGCCTCCTTTTTACTTGTTTATTAATAATTGATCTTCAATCTCTTTTTTTACTAATTGACAAAATGCCTCAGGTGTCATGCTTCCCTTATCTCCTTCGCCATGCTTACGCACAGATACCTGTTTTTCATTCATTTCTTTCTCCCCCACAATCAGCATGAACGGTACTTTTTTAACTTCCGCATCTCTGATTTTTCTACCTATTTTTTCACCCCTTTCATCAACGAGGGCGCGAATATCGTAATTATTTAGTAACTGTGAAACAGATTTTGCAAAATCATTAAACTTTTCGCTTATGGGCAGAATGGCTACCTGCATAGGTGCCAGCCACAAAGGGAAATTACCTGCATAGTGCTCAATCAAAAATCCGATAAAACGCTCATGTGTTCCCAGCGGTGCACGGTGTATGCAAAGCGGTGTTTTCATTGTATTGTCAGCATCACGATAGGTAAGTCCAAAACGTGCAGGAACAGCAAAGTCAACCTGATTGGTGGCCAAAGTAAATTCACGACCAATGGCACTCCAAACCTGTACATCTATCTTAGGCCCGTAAAAAGCACTTTCATCAGGTACTTCAATATATGGAATATTAGATTCTATCAATACGCGTCTTACCATATCTTCAGTTTTTAGCCAAAGTTCGGGCTCATTAACATATTTTTTTCCTAATTTTTCAGGCGAATGGGTCGAAAAGCGCATGATGTATTTCTCAATTCCGAAGATTTTAAAATACTTTAAGTACATGTCGTTAACTGCCTTAAATTCAGAAGCAAACTGTTCTTCGGTACAATAAATATGGGCATCGTTCATCTGAAGGCAACGTACACGCATCAATCCAAACAATTCTCCAGATTGTTCATAACGATAACAGGTGCCGTACTCGGCCAATCGAATGGGTAAATCACGGTAGCTGGCATTCAGATTTCCAAAAATTTTATGATGGTGCGGGCAGTTCATTGGCTTCAGATAGTACTTTTCTCCATCCATTTCCATTGGCGGAAACATGCTTTCTGCATAGTATGGAAGATGCCCTGTAGTTAAATACATACTTTCCTTGGCTAAATGAGGTGTACGAACACGCTTGTAGCCTGCTTCATTTTCAGTACGTTTGGCCAGATTTTCCAACTGCTCAATTAAGACACCGCCATTAGGCAGCCATAAAGGCAAGCCGGGTCCAACTTCATCATCAAACATAAAGATGTCAAGTTCTTTGCCTAACTTTCTGTGGTCGCGCTTTTTGGCCTCTTCCAGCATTGCCAGGTATTCATCCAACTCTTTCTGCTTTGGAAAAGTAATGCCGTAAATACGTGTTAGCTGTTTGTTTTTTTCATCACCTTTCCAGTAAGCCCCGGCAAGGTTCATCAACTTAACCGCTTTAATATAACCTGTATGTGGAATATGAGGTCCACGACATAAGTCAGTGAAATTACCCTGTGTGTAGAAAGTGATATTACCATCTTCAAGGTTCTGAAGTAAGTCTAATTTATACTCATCATTTTTTTCGGTGAAATAAGCGATAGCTTCCTGCTTGGGAACTTCTTTTCTGATATAGACATTGTTTTTTCTGGCAAGCTCAATCATTTTGTCTTCAATCTTCTTAAAGTCATCGCTTGAAATTTGCTTGCCGCCTAAGTCCACATCATAATAAAAGCCGTTTTCAACAGGAGGTCCAACCCAGAATTTGATTCCCGGAAAATAAAACTCCAATGCTTCTGCCATTAAATGTGCCGATGAATGCCACATCGTATTTTTCCCATCCTGACTATCCCATGTCAATAATTCTAAAGTTGCATCACTGTTGATAGGTCGTGACAGGTCTGACACCTGACCATTAATTTTTGCAGCAAGAACGTTGCGTGCAAGCCCTTCGCTGATGCTCTTGGCTATATCCATTGCGGTGGTTCCATCAGGATATTCTCTGACGTTTTTATCCGGAAAAGTTATTTTCATTCTTAAAAAATTTGCGCAAAGATAATTAACTATCCATGTCGCTAAAAAAAACAGATATTTCTGTTTCTGCTTTTCTGCTTACATTTGCCCATGCACCAAACCATACTGATCATTGACTTTGGCTCACAATACACACAACTAATTGCCAGAAGGCTGCGTGAGCTTAATGTATATTGTGAGATTCATCCTTTTAACCACCTACCGGAAATGAGTGATTCCATTAAAGGAGTTATTTTTTCAGGAAGCCCATTTTCTGTTCGGGACAGTCAGGCCCCTTTTATTGATACTAAAAGTTTTTTTGGTAAAACACCTGTGTTGGGCCTGTGTTACGGAGCACAACTACTTGCACAACAGCATCAGGGTGAAGTGGTGGCTTCAAAAATCAGAGAATATGGGCGTGCAATTCTTAAAATTAATTTTGATGATGAAATTTTTAATGATGTCAGCGACAACAGTCAGGTGTGGATGTCGCATGCAGACACCATTCGCAGTGCAGGTAATGACTTTGAAGTCATAGCGCAGACTGATGATGTTGCAGTTGCAGCTTTCAGACATAAGCATTTGGCTGTTTATGGCTTTCAATATCACCCCGAAGTTTATCATAGTACGGATGGTAAGAAAATGTTGGCCAATTTTGTCTATAATATTTGTGGTTGCCGTGGAGATTGGACACCTTCGTCATTCGTAGATGAAACAGTTGCACAGTTGCAAGAGAAGTTAAAGAACGATAAAGTTATTCTTGGGCTATCAGGCGGTGTTGATTCAAGTGTGGCAGCATTACTGCTTCATAAAGCCATAGGAAAAAATCTGTATTGTATTTTTATTGATAATGGGCTACTGCGAAAAAATGAAGCACATCATGTTATGGAAGTTTTCCAACCGTTAGGGTTGAACATAAAGTGTGTAGATGCAGCCACAGTATTTTATGAAGCATTAAAAAATATTTCGGACCCGGAGCAGAAAAGAAAAACCATTGGCAGGGTATTTATTGAAGTTTTTGATAAAGAAGCGCATACAATTTCTGATGTAAAATGGTTGGCTCAGGGAACTATTTATCCTGATGTTATTGAGTCTGTATCTGTAAAAGGACCTTCGGCAACAATTAAGTCACATCATAATGTAGGCGGACTTCCGGAAAAAATGAATCTTAAAATTGTTGAGCCACTGCGATCGCTTTTTAAAGATGAAGTACGAAAGGTGGGCAAGGAGATGGGGCTAAAAGAAGAGTTGTTGAACCGTCACCCATTCCCGGGTCCCGGATTAGGAATTAGAATATTAGGTGATATAAGTGTTGAAAAGGTGCGCATGTTACAGGAAGCCGATCATGTTTTTATTTCCTTATTACACAAACATAACCTCTATCAGAAAGTGTGGCAGGCAGGAGCTATTTTCTTACCTGTTAACTCAGTTGGTGTTATGGGCGATGAGCGTACTTATGAAAATGCTATCTGCATCAGAGCGGTTACCAGTACCGATGGTATGACTGCTGACTGGGCACATCTGCCTTATGAATTTTTAAGTATTGTTTCTAACGAAATTATCAATAAGGTTAAAGGAATAAACAGGGTTGTTTATGACATCAGTTCAAAGCCACCTGCAACAATTGAATGGGAATAGGACTATGGATTTAAGAAGCAACAGAGATTATGTGATTTGGGTATTGGTCTTTACGCTGTTGTCAGGTTGCAGCAGCAGTAGGAAAACTTCGCAAATGCCACCACCGGCACCAGCACCCAAGCCTGCTGAACAACCGGTAAAGCAACCTGAAGTTGTGCATGAAAAACTTGAAAAGAAAGAGTTTAGAATAGGTCTGATGTTGCCATTGAATCTTGAACAACAGATTCAAATGTTTGATGATACTTCAGGGAATGCCATACCTGATTATAATAATTTGAGCAACCTTCAGTTTGTTGAAGGAGCACAGTTGGCTGCGGACAGTTTAAAGCAATTAGGAATCAATGTTAATTTAAACATTGCAGAGACCCCTGCAGATAGCTTTGCGCTATGGCGTTTGTGGCGGCAGAACAATTTTGTTAAGTGCGATGCTGTAATATCCTCTGTGCCGTCATCTTTTATTCCTGCTGTTGCACGCCTTAGTGTCAACAATAAACAAACCCTGATACTTACACAACCTTCCAACACAAATTTTAAATCAACTAATGAGCATGTTTTTATGCTCTCACCTTCGACTTATACGCAATGTATGGTTGCAGCTAAAGAAATTGCGACACGATTTCCTGACTTCAAGTATGTTTTGCTTGCACGCGATGTTAAGCCGGATAAAGACATTGCACAGATTTTTAAGGATCATTTGCCTGCAAAGCATCTGAAACAGTTTATCAGCAGTTCTTTTATTCCCGATTCAGTTTGTAAAATACTGAAATCGGAAAAAGCTGTTCTGATAATAACATCATCTGCCGAGGCCTATGTCAATACCATACTCAATCAGGTAAATGCCTGTATAGAAAAACCTGCATTAGCAATAGGACTGCCTACATGGGAAAATTTTGAAAGCATAGACTTCAGCGTTCTTAAAAATTTACGCATTGCCTTTTTTACGTCAACATATTTAGATTACCATGCTGCTTCTACCAAAAGTTTCAGAAATAGTTTTATTAACCATTACAAGACAGAACCATTCATATCAGCATTTCAGGGTTACGAAGCCATAATGGAATATGTGAAATCAAATACCGGGCATGGCCCTTTAAAGTCGGGTTATTTGCCAACTCTAAATATAAAATACGTGACCGATGCAGCTCATGGTATCAAAGAAAATCAGGGTATCAATCTTATTGAAATTAAGGATTATACATTAATACCTTTAGAATAGCGCAATGTATTTCAATTTAAATTGCTGATTCATAATTAGTTGTGATGTGAAGCAGAGAAAGTGTCGCTATAGTAAAAAATTATGAAAAGCATTTGGCATTAAACAAAAAATAATTACTTTTGCACTCCCTTAATAAAATTGAGTAGTTATGTCCCGTATATGTGATTTGACCGGAAAGACAAGTATTGTTGGAAACAATATTTCCTTTTCCAATCGTAAAACAAAGCGCAGATTCAATCCGAATTTGCAAACTAAAAAGTTTTTTATTCCGGAAACCGGAGAGTGGGTAACTTTAAAAGTATCAGCTTCTGCTATCCGTACCATCAATAAAAAAGGAATTTCAGCCTGCATAAACAGTCTGATAAAAAAAGGACACATTTAATCTTTTAGCATCATGGCAAAAAAAGGAAACAGAGTTCAGGTTATCATGGAGTGCACAGAGCATAAGAACAGCGGTATGCCCGGAACATCACGTTATATCACAACAAAAAACAAGAAGAACACAACAGAGCGTCTGGAGTTGAAAAAATACAACCCCATTCTGAAAAAAGTTACGCTTCATAAAGAAATTAAATAATTTAAAGCTTAAATAAAATGGCTAAGAAAGTAGTTGCAACACTTAAAACCGGTAAAGGAAAAGAGTTTTCCAAGGTGATTAAAATGGTGAAAGGTGCCAATGGAGCCTATTCATTCAAAGAAGAGATTGTGCATAACGATCACGTAAAAGATTTTTTGAAAGAGAAATAATATTTATGAAATCGAAAAACAGCTTTCTTCCTTCAGGAAGAAGGCTGTTTTTGTTTTAATACTACAACAAAAAGAATCAGACTATGGGATTTTTCGGACTGTTTTCGAAAAAAGATAAAGAATCACTCGACAGCGGATTAAATAAGACTCGTGAAAACTTTTTTACAAAAATTACCAAAGCCGTAATTGGTAAATCAACTGTTGACGATGAAGTGCTCGATAATGTTGAGGAGATTTTAGTTTCTTCTGATGTTGGAGTAGATACAACATTAAAAATTGTAAAACGAATACAGGATAGGGTTGCACGTGATAAATATGTGGGAACCGATCAGTTGAACACGATTTTAAAAGAAGAAATAGCAGCATTACTTGCCGAAAACAAGTCGGCTACTGTAGCAAATCTTATTGATGAAAGTAAAAAACCTTATATCATTATGGTTGTAGGTGTGAATGGAGTAGGCAAGACAACAACCATTGGAAAACTGGCATATCAGTTTAAACAATCAGGTAAAAATGTGTTGTTGGGTGCTGCTGATACTTTTCGTGCTGCTGCAGTAGATCAGTTAAACATTTGGGCAGAGCGTGTTCAGGTGCCAATTGTTTCGCAGGGAATGAATGCTGATCCTGCATCAGTTGCATTTGATACTGTAAAGTCAGGTGTTGCTCAAAACAGTGATGTGGTAATTATTGATACGGCAGGACGCCTGCATAATAAAGTTAACCTCATGAATGAGTTAACAAAAATAAAACGTGTAATGCAGAAAGTTGTGCCCGATGCACCTCATGAAATATTGTTGGTGCTTGATGCCTCAACAGGTCAGAATGCCATTGAGCAGGCAAGACAGTTTACTGCTGCAACTGAAGTCAATGCACTTGCACTCACAAAATTAGATGGTACAGCAAAAGGTGGTGTAGTTATTGGTATTTCTGATGAGTTTAAAATACCTGTAAAATATATTGGTGTAGGAGAGAAGATTACCGACCTTCAGGCTTTTGACAGAGTTAGTTTTGTTGATTCTCTTTTTGCAAAATAGTACTGCCGCTATTTAATTTCTTTTAACTCCTGCCATTTTTGGTTATTCATATTATCATCAAGGTTGGGATTGTAATCAACTTTATCGGTACTGATATATTCGCCATCGTTATTCATCCAGTATTGATTGTAACCGCTTTCAACTTTATACTTCTGCCCACTTTCATCCACAACATTGGTTCTTTCATAAATTCCATCTATACGTTGTTCTTGCATTCTGTCTGATGCAGCATTTCTTTCGCGCCAGCCACTCATAATGGCATCGTTTATTGCATTTGTTTTATTGATGTGCGCACGTTGTGATGCTTCAAAATTTGCCTGATTTTGTGCCATCCTTGCATTAAACTGCGCCCAACTTCTACCGGCTTTTTCAGCTTCAGATCTGTTATAAGCCATTATGGGCTCCAGTTCATAACGTACATTTGAAATCGAAAACAAGAGTTGCTTCTTTGCTTTTTCAAAAACATCCTTGTCTGCTTCCAGACTGGATACAAAATAACTCCACATACGCAGTTGCTCAGTTGTGCTGATTGAAAAATGTACAAGTAAAAAATATGGATTGCCATCAGCAGTTTGCCAATCTGTTCCAATAGCAAATGTTTTTCTGTCATTGGGTACAGCCTGATATAATTGATCGCTATACCATTTCTCGATACGAGATACTTCCGGCAACTCATAAAATTTTATGAATGAAAGACCCTGATTGCGGCAAACAGGAATTAAATCTTGTTGTATGACTTGTTCTACACCCGGAAAATCTCTAACCTGTTGCCCGCTTTGACTATAGATATACTGTGTGTTTTGGTCAAAAGGATAATTGAACATCTGAATCGGATAATCTTTAACTACAATTCCATCAGGACCTGTAAAGGTAGGATCGCCTTTTTGCCTGCTGTTATGTATTTTCCAGTTTGATGGTAAGGGAATTGTAGATACTAAATTGCCATTAGCATCACGATTTTCAACTGCAACTAATTTTTCCCAATTGCTGTTTTTACTTGAGGAATTTTCATCAGTTGCCTGTGATGTTGTATTTGTTTCTGTTTCTTCATCAGTTTCCTGCCCGGAAGAGTCACCATTGCTGCAAGATGCAATAATTGAAATGAGTAATCCGCAGCCAATCAATCTTAATGTTCTCATCTTTTATCAGTTTAATAAAATGTAAAACTAATCATATCAGATAGAATCACCAATCACCAATAATGGTGATATGAAACAAAAATTATTGATTTGATGTTTTCTGAAAAATGAGATTAATAAACCCCAAAGAAAATTAAAAGACTACAATATGCTGTCTATAATTTTTTCGACTGAAACACCATCGGCTTCAGCTTTATAATTACGTACTAAACGATGGCGGAGAATTGGAACGGCAACTGCTTTTACATCTTCAATATCAGGAGAATACTTACCATTAATTGCTGCATGACATTTAGCACCTATAACTAAAAACTGTGAGGCACGCGGACCTGCACCCCATGCAACATAATCATTTATCATAACAGATTTGTTTGCTGCCCCCGGACGCGTTTTGGCTGTTAGTCCAACGGCATAATTCAATACGTTATCAGCTACAGGAATTTTACGAATCAGTTCCTGAAAAAAAGTAATATCATTTTCCTCAAGTACTTTCTCCACTTTACCAATATTATTTCCTGTGGTGTTTTTTACAACCTGAACTTCTTCTTCAAACGAAGGATAGTCGAGAAAAACGTTGAACATAAATCGGTCGAGCTGTGCTTCAGGAAGGGGATAAGTACCTTCTTGTTCGATGGGGTTTTGTGTTGCCAAAACAAAAAATGGAATTGGCAACTCATAACGTTTTCCGGAAACAGTTACAGATCTTTCCTGCATGGCTTCAAGAAGTGCTGCCTGCGTTTTAGGAGGCGTACGGTTAATCTCATCGGCCAGAATAATATTGGCAAAGACGGGTCCTTTGATAAATTTAAAGTGTCTGTTTTCGTCTAATATTTCAATCCCTGTAATATCACTTGGCATTAAATCGGGAGTGAACTGAATGCGGTTGAACGAAAGACCTAAAGCTTGTGAAATAGTGTTTACTAAAAGCGTTTTTGCTAAGCCGGGTACACCAACAAGAAGGCAGTGTCCTTTGCTGAATATAGAAATAAGCACATCGCGTACAACCGCATCCTGTCCGACAATTACTTTTCCAATCTCTTTTCTCAGTTTCTGATAGCTGTTGACTAAGTCTTTTATTGCTTCAACATCTGAAGTATAGTGTTGATTCATTTTGAATATTTTTTATGTTAGTTTGACCATTTTTTTATCTCTTCGCAATGACTGTATTCAGGGTCAATTCTCACATAGGTTGACTTCCTCTTTCTCACAATCCAGTCATCCATCAATTTAGCTTGTTTATGACTTAATGCAGCCTGCTGAATACGTTGATAATCGTCAGTCAGATTTGCAACGTGTGGTTGTGTGCGTTTTTTGAGCAGAAAAATTTTATAATACTGTGAGCCATCGCGTGAAGTGATTAATGCAGGATTGCTCACTTCGCCTTCTTTAAGTTTGTCAAGCTGAAAAAACACCATAGCATCTACCTGATTGGCTTCAAAACGTGTATTGCCAGTTGCGGGGTTCACCACATTGCCGCCATTGTTTTTTGAGTCTTCTGCATCCGAAAATTGTATTGCTGCATCTTCAAATTTTATTTTTCCGCTTCTGATATCAAAAGCAATACTATCTGCTTTAGCTTTTGTGGCTAACAAATCTTTATTGCTGACCTCAGGTTTCAGTAATATGTGACGCACATTGATTGTTTCTCCTCTGCGATCAATTAATTGCACAACATGATAGCCGAATTTTGTTTCTATGATTGGTGAAATTTCACCTTTTTTCAATTTATAAGCAATGGCTTCAAACTCCGGAACAAACTGTCCACGTGGCACAAAACCTAATTCTCCACCATTCTTTGCAGAGCCTGCATCCTGCGAATAAAGAATTGCAAGTGTTGCAAAATCTTCACCTTTTAACAAACGGGTTCTGATCTCTTCAAGTCTGGTTTTAACTTTATTTTTTTCTTCATCGGAGACAGCAATTTTAAATGCAATCTCACCGTATTCCAATTCGGAATTAATGTATGGAAGGCTGTCTTTGGGTATGGAATTAAAATATGCTTTGACATCGGCAGGTGATGCAGATGCCTTACCAATTATTTTTTGTTGCATGGTTTGAGCAAGTAACTGCTCTTTAACTAAAGGACGAAACTCATCTTTAATTTCCGGAACAGATTTCTGATAATATTCTTCCAATTTTTCTGTTGAGCCGTTAAACTGTTCAGTAAAATAGGCAATGCGCTTTTCAATTTCACCTTCTACCTGTGCATCGCTCACTGTAACGCTGTCAATATTGGCATAATGAATAAGTAATTTGGTCAACAACAACTGATCCAGTACATCGCATTTTGCAGACTCATCTTTATAATGACCTTGTGCAAGATACTGTTGGTATTGTGCCTCAAGGTCAGATTGTAAAATGATTTTATTTCCAACTATACCAATGATCTGATCTATGACAGTGTCGGATTTTTGTGCATACAACAGTGATGGCATAATGAATACCATCAATAGGAGAAATGTTCTATTTATATATTTCAAAATCATTATTTTTAAGTGCTTGATCAAATGCAGATTTCTGCATTTGCTCTATGAGTGCAAGTTTTCTTTTGTTAATAATCAGGTTTTTTATATTGTCTTTTACAAAGGCAAGAGGCGAAACGTTTTCATTAGTTTTGAAGTCAGTAATTTTTACAAGGTAAATGTTTGCAGAATCAGCAGTTTCAATATTTCTGTTGTTACGCAAAAACTCTTCTTTGTCATATGTTTTAATCGGAACTCTTTTCAATAAATCATCAAACTGCATCCAGTCGTTGTCGTTTAGCGAATAGTCAATGGCATATTGAAAACAAAATTCTTCAAGAAGTTGTCTGTCTTTTTCTTTTGAAGAATTAAACCAGGATTTAAGTTTATCAATCTTCGGTGTTTTCTTAGCTGCTTTAATGAAAGTTGCTTTGATAATATTACTCTTCAACAAAAAGTTTTTACTGTTATCGTTGTAGTATTGTTCAATTTCCTGATCCGTAACTGTTGTGTCGAGTCGCTGGCGGACCAACTCCTGTTCGTAGGCAAAAGTGATTAACGAGTTACGATATTCCTGCAATTGCTTCTCTACATTTTTTTGTTCATCAAGGAGATTGTTTTCTGCCTGATGCAATACAATATTTTGTTTTATCCAATCGTCCACAAAACTTTTTACAATCATCGCGCTGTCTTGCGGTGTGGCATCTTTAGGCACAAGGTCTTTAATTTCGTAAGAATATAAATACTTGTCATAAACGCGGGCAATAGCATTTTTATTCTTATCCTTTTTGAAGTCAACAGGCAGATTGTTACAACTCATTAAAAAAACAGTTCCGGCAAATGCTAAAAGCAAGCCGGAACCATTAAATGTTATGTGTTGTTTTTTCAATATGCAGTTTCTTACTTGGCAAACATAGATTTTAAAACATCCTCGTTTACTGAATAGCTGTATTTTTTACGCAGCTCAGTTATCCATGATTTTTCAAGAAAATTCTGATAGTCGGCAGTTATTAATCCACGTGCCTCGTCTAATTTTTTAGGCTGTGCTGCAAGTATAGATTTTACATCTACAAAAACCACCTGATTGTTATCTTTCATGTCAGCAGATAAACCCGGTTTCCATTCAACTTTATCAATGATTTCATTATCACCTTTAGAATATTTTCCGTCTTTAATGTTTATGTTCAATGATGAATCTTTATTTAAAGTTGCAGCTATTTCACTGTCAGATTTTTTCTTTTTAATCATCTTTCTTGCCTCTTTTGCAACATCAGCATTTTTACAAGTGTATATTACAGCATCTAAACGCTCACCCCACATGTAGTTGTTTTTGTTTTTCTCATAAAACTGTTCTAATCCTGAGGTGTCTTTCACGGCTTTGCTCCAAACCATTTTATCAGTAAGATCGAAAAGTAATATACCATCTCTGTATTCATCCATCAATGCTTTGAAGTCAGGATATTTCTTATCTAACTGCGATTCTTCAAGTGCAATACATGCATCTGTTACAAAATTTTCGTATTGAGAATGCGCTATTGCCTGCGAGGTTATGTCTTTTCTTTTTGTCTGATGTTTTGCAAGATAAGCCGCAAAATCAAATTGCGTATAATCTTTACCTGCCAAATTAAACAAAGGCTTTGTTTTTTTAATTGCAGTAGAGTCGTTATAGGTACCATCGGCAAGCGTTGTGTCAAGCGATTTAATATATTCGTCTTTGTTAGCCGCAAATTCTTTAAAGTTGTTTTCTTTCTTGATTTTAGCAACTAAAGATGCTTTGCCCATTTCATTGCGGCTGTCACGCATAATCTGATTTTTCAGTTCATTTTTCTTTTCATCGAATGAAGCAATACCTCGTTTTTCTAAACGCTTTATGATATGCCATCCATAAGCAGATTTAATCGGTGCAGAAACATCGTTGTCTTTTAACAAGGCAAAAGATGCTTTTTCATATTCAGGAACCATTTTACCTGTGCCGAACCATGGAAGTACACCGCCATTTACAGCAGAGCCTTTATCATCAGAATATTGCTTGGCTAAATCTTCAAACTTTTCACCTGCCTTGAACTTAGTATAGATTTCATCAATTTTACGTTTAGCTTCTTTTTGCACAGAGTCATTATCACTTTTATTAACCTTAATCATGATGTGTGCAGTGTGAATTTCTCCAACAGCAGGGCGAATGTCACTAACCTTTATAATATGATATCCAAAGCGTGTTCTTACAGGCATTGACACCTGACCGGGTTTAGTATTGTAGGCTGCAGTTTCAAAAGGGTAAACCATTTGTAAGCCTGTAAAATAACCAAGGTCGCCACCATTATCTTTTGCAGAAGGATCTTCTGAACTATCGCGGGCCATCTTTTCAAAATCTGCACCTTTTACAATCTTTTCTCTGATTTTCATGATTCTGTTATATGCAGCCAAAGTGTCTTTTGGTAAAGCATCACTGCTTAATTTAATCAGAATATGGCTTGCTCTGACATCGTTTTGCAGTCGGTTATATGCTTCCTTAACTAAGTTGTCATTCACATCTTTGTCGGTCAGGTAGGGTTGAGCCAATTGCTTACGGTAGCCTGTTAGCTCATCTTTAAAAGCTGCAGAAGTATCCATTTTCAGAGATTCAGCTTCTTTAACTTTTAATTTGTAGTTGATAAAAAGCTCCATATAATCTCTGATGGATTTTTCATCGTTAGCAGTGCCTTTATTGTTGTTTTTGTAATAAACCCTTTCGAATTCTGAGCGGGTGATGTTTTGCCCGGCAACATTTACTAAAACAGGGTCGCTGATTGCAGCAGGTGCAGTAACAGCTTTTGTGGGTTTTACCGTTGCACTGTTAGTTTTCTTTTGTGCATAGGCATTTGTAAAAAAGCAGGAAATTAAAATAATTCCCAATGCGTTAAAGTTTTTCATTGTCTTGAAATTTAAGGAGGTGCAAATTTAAAAAAATAGATTAAACTGCTAAGCCGGGCTAAAATAGACGGTTACGTATGAATCAAAAATGAAAGTCAGGAAAATGCGTTTAGTCGTACGACTCAAACTTAATGGCTTTTTTATCATATCCCATAGCTTCCAAGCGCTGACGTGCTTCTTTCAGCATATCAGCCCAGCCACAGATAAAAAACTTTGCTGGACGTTTATCGGCAAAGATCTCCTCATATATCTGATGCACATAGCCTTTACGACCAGTCCAACCTTCATTATCACGAGATAAAACAGGGATAAATTTAAATTGGGGATAATCTTTTTCTAACTGCTCCATTTCTTGTCTGTAAAGGATGTCTTTAATCCAGCGGTTGCCAAAAACCATGTATAAGTTTTTATGCGGAATTTTACGATTGAGAATGTCAATAACCTGTGAACGTAATGGTGCAATTCCGGTACCTGTACAGATAAAACAAAGGTCGGTATCAATAGGTTCAGGAATCTGAAACTTACCTAAAACTCTTGAAAGTTTTACTGTAGTTCCAACTTTATAATTCTCCCACATATAGGGAGTACCCATTCCTTTGGGATTTAGAACTATACAAAGTTCAAATATATTGTCTGTTGACGGTGCTGATGCAATAGAATAGCTTCTGTTAGTATATTTAGAATCAATAGGCAAATCAAGCATCACAAACTGTCCGGCTTTAAAACTGAATGGACGCTCATCCGGTACTTTTATAAAATATCGTTTTACTACATCGTTTTCATCAATTATGTCAACAATTGTTGCATCGTAAAATTCGTAAGCCATAAATTCTTTGTGTTAGAATGATTAAATTTTCGCGACCAAAATAAATAAAATCACAAAACAAAAAGCGATAAAAAACGGTACCCTAATTAAAGAATACCGTCATTAACCATATACAATGAAAAAATCATCCTAAATAAACCTTCAGAATTTTACTTCTTGAGGTATGTTTCAATCTGCGAATAGCCTTCTCTTTTATCTGTCGGACTCTTTCGCGTGTAAGTTCAAATCTTTCTCCAATTTCTTCAAGTGTCATTGCTGGTTCGGGAGTTAGTCCGAAATACAGTCTGATGACATCAGCTTCGCGGGGAGTTAAAGTGGTTAGTGCGCGTTCAATTTCTCTTTTAAGTGATTCGCTCATCAGCGAAACTTCAGGGCTTTGTTCGTCTTCTGTCGGGATTAAATCAAGCATATTGCCATCTTCTCCCTGTAAGAGTGGTGCATCCATTGAAATATGTTTTCCGGCCGAACGAAGTGTGTCGTTTATTTCGTCAAGATTGGCATGTAGCACATTTGCAATTTCTTCGTTTGAGGGTTCTCTTTCAAAATCCTGCTCAAGTTGTGCGTATGTCTTGTTAATCTTATTGATAAAACCAAGTTTGTTTACAGGCAGTCTGACAATGCGAGCCTGTTCGGAAATAGCTTGTAGAATACTTTGGCGAATCCACCAAACAGCATACGAAATGAATTTAAAACCACGGGTTTCATCAAAACGATAAGCTGCTTTTATAAGACCAAGGTTGCCTTCGTTAATTAAGTCGCCAAGAGTCAGACCTTGATTCTGATATTGTTTAGCAACAGAAACTACAAATCGAAGGTTGGATTTTGTCAGCATTTCTAAAGCATGTTGATCGCCTTCTTTAATTTTTCGTGCATATTTGACTTCTTCTTCCGATGTCAGTAATGGCAATTTACCAATCTCGCTGAGGTACTTGTCCAATGAGTAGGTTTCGCGGTTGGTAACTTGTTTCGTGATTTTTAACTGACGCATAGTTTAATAGTTCTCCTGAAAATATTTATGAATAGTGAAACGCAACTACTCAATTACGGTTACACGACAGAGAAATGGTATTTGTATGAAAAGCAGAATATTTTCAATTATTCTACCATAAACATTGAGAAGTAAAAAGGATAAGTGCGATTGTTTTATGATAAAAATCTTAACAACACCTCTGAAAAGCAGTATTTTGCAGAGAAAAGAAAAAGGCATGGTTTGATGAAAAAATTATGTAATGAAATCAGAAAAAAAATCTTTTTGCACATGTTTTTTAAATTTGCGGTGAATGAAACCTGAATTAGAACAAGAAGGCAGTGCACAGGAGCATCTGGAGCAGGACGAACTCTTTGAACATCACCGCATAGTAGTTGATAATGGGCAAGAGCAGGTGAGAATAGATAAGTTTCTCACAGCAAGGATGGCCAACGTTACCCGCAACAGATTGCAGGTAGCCATAGATAGTGGAAGTATTCTGGTAAATGATCTGCCGACTAAGGCAAATTATAAGGTTAAGCCCGGAGATATGATCAGGGTTGTTTTACCATATCCGGTTCGCGAAATAGAATTGTTGTGTGAAGATATCCCTTTGAATATTGTCTATGAGGATAAATATCTTGCAGTAGTTAATAAGCCTGCCGGCATGGTGGTGCACCCTGCCTATGGTAACTACACAGGTACTTTATCAAATGCAATGGCAGGGCATTTTTATCCTGAGTTTAAAGGTCAGGCTTTGCCAAAAGATGTTTTTAAGCCAGGCATGGTGCATCGCATTGATAAAAACACATCAGGATTATTGGTTGTTGCTAAAGATGAGGATACACTAAATTATCTGGCTTTGCAATTTTATGAACGCACCATTAATAGAAATTATATTGCATTGGCATGGGGAGATATAAAACAACAAAAAGGTGAAATTGAGGGTCATGTAGGGAGAAATAAAATTAACAGAAAAGTTATGGATGTTTTTCCCGATGGCAGCTACGGCAAGTATGCCAAGACACATTACGAGGTTCTTGAGCGTTTTGGCTATGTAACACTAATTAGGCTAAAATTAGAAACAGGAAGAACACATCAGATTCGGGTACACATGCAGCATATCGGCCATCCTTTGTTTGGCGATTTTGAATATGGAGGAGATAAGATTCTGAAGGGAACAACAGAAAATAAATATAAGTCTTTTATACATAATTGTTTTGAACTCATGCCATATCAGGCTTTACATGCACAGTCGCTTGGTTTTATGCATCCGGTCAACGGTGAGATAAAATTTTTTGAAGCAGATTTGCCGGAGAATTTTAAGCAATTGTTAGAAAAATGGCGTAATTATACATCATCAACACATCGCGATGGATGAATGACCGGACTACAAAGGCTCATTATTTTCAGAAAGAATATATTTGCCTGAAATCTTTATGAGTGTTTTTGTTGAATGATTAATGCCGAGAACATTACTCTATTATTAGCAGCCTACTTATTGGGCTCTATTCCATCAGCAGTGTGGATTGGTAAATTGTTTTTCAATACTGATGTTCGCGAATATGGAAGCGGAAATGCCGGTGCAACAAATACTTTTCGTGTATTAGGACCAAAAGCTGGTGTGCCTGTATTGTTGATGGATATTGCAAAAGGTTGGATGGCAGTACAATTAGCAACTTATTTTGGAGAATATATGCCAGCAACACAGCAGTTTATTAATTTTAAGCTAACGTTGGGTGTGGCCGCATTATTAGGACATATTTTTCCTGTATTCGCAGGATTCAGAGGAGGTAAAGGGGTTGCCACTTTATTAGGTATCCTATGGGGTGTGAACCCACCTGCTGCTGTAATCTGTATGGGTGTTTTTTTACTATTCTTTTTAACAACAGGCTATGTTTCATTAGGCTCAATGGCTGCTGCTGTTTCTTTTCCTTTTATTGTAATGTGGTGGCTAAATGAAACAGTAACCAGTATGAATGTTTTTGCAATAGCAGTGCCTATTTTGGTGTTAGTTACACATCAGAAAAATATTGAACGCCTTCTTAAAAAAACAGAGAGCAGAGTTTATCTTTTCAGGCGTAAACAATAGAAACGTTAGCACCTTTCAATAATTACTGCATAACCTTGTCCAACACCAATACACATGGTGCAGAGGGCATATTGCTTTTTAGTCAGTGTTAACTGATGTGCTGCTGTAAGTATAATTCGTGCCCCTGACATACCTAATGGGTGACCTATTGCAATGGCACCGCCATTAGGGTTGATACGTTCATCACGATCATCTAAATTCCATTGTCTGATACATGCTAATGCTTGTGCTGCAAATGCCTCATTAAGTTCAATGATATCAATATTATTCCAATTGAGTCCTGCCTTTTTTAATGCAGCATTTGCTGCGGGCACAGGCCCAATACCCATTATTCTGGGTTCAACACCTGCTACTGCCGAAGACACTATACGTGCCATAGGCTTTAATTTATTCTGAGTAAGTGTATCTTCATCAGTTAAAAGAATTGCACATGCACCGTCATTAACACCGGAAGCATTTCCTGCCGTAACACTTCCTTCTTTTTTAAATGCAGGTTTTAATTTGGATAAAATTTCAATGCTTGTATCGGGTTTGATGAATTCATCAATAGAGGCAACAATAGGGTCACCTTTTTTGCGAGGAATGATTACAGGAGAGATTTCACATTCAAACCTGCCTTCACGTTGTGATTTGGCTGCTTTCTTTTGTGCATTTAAGGCAAAAAGATCCTGATCTTCTCTGTTGATTTTATATTGTGTTGCAACATTCTCTGCGGTTTCACCCATTGAGTCGGTGCCATACATTTCCTTCATGCGTGCATTAACAAAACGCCAGCCAATACTTGTGTCAAAAAGTTGAACATCACGTGCAAAAGCTGATGATGATTTTGACATAACATAAGGGGCTCTGCTCATGCTTTCAACGCCACCTGCAATCATACATGAGGTATCTCCTGTTCTAATTGCTCTTGCAGCATTTATTACTGCTGACATTCCTGAAGCACAAAGGCGATTAATAGTTTCACCGGGCACAGTAACAGGTAATCCTGCAAGTAATAAAGCCATTCTAGCAACATCACGGTTGTCTTCACCTGCCTGATTGGCACAACCTAAAATCACATCTTCAATCTTTTCAGGTGCAAGTCCGGAATTTCTTGCCATCAACTCCTTAATAACATGTGCTGCCATATCATCAGGTCGTACTGAAGATAGTATGCCTCCATAATTTCCTACAGGCGTGCGAATGCCATCAACTATATATGCTTGTTTCATTCAGTTATTTAAAATATTCTTTACTTGTTCTGTAAACAGTGCCTTTGAAAAATGCAACCTTAATATTATTTTGATTTGAAATTGTAATCTGATAAACACCAATTCTGTTTGTCAGAGAAAGTTCTTCGGTTGTTGCGGTAATTACATCGCCATTATGTACAGGCACAGGATAAGATATTGAACATTCCAATGCAACAGACAATCTTCCATAAGCATTGGAAGCAAAAGCAAGCGCACTGTCGGCAAGAGAAAAGGCAATGCCTCCATGAATGAGTCCGAAGCCATTCAGCATTTCTTCGCGTATCTGCATCTGAAGTACACTTTTTCCGGGCTCCATTACTAAGCATTTTATTCCCAACCATTGACTGAAACGATCGTGTTCCATCATGTGGTTGACTACTTTTTGGGCATGTGTCTGATTCTCCATGTGGGCAAAGATAATGAATGATATGAAGGTTAAATTCCTAAAATAAATTTGAAAAACTTAACTTTAGTACAAAAAGTGGTAAATCAAATTGAGCAAAAATGTTGCAATTAAGAGATTAAATTAATGCTGCTAAAAAAGCAAAAGCTTAATATATCAAGTGTTCTTTATATTACTATGATAACCTTACATGCTTAAAAACAATTACATTATCTTGATCTGTGGTTTTTATCCATTCGCCTGATGTTTCAAGTTCATTAATTTTTTTTTCAAGCTCTTCTTTGTTAAATGGAAAATTAATGACGGGTCTTAAAATGACAATATAGTCAGCGTCATTAATTACAGGAAATGCATATATGTAATCTCTGAAAGAAAGATGAGGTACTAAGCAATTGGTAGCTGAAACTTTTGCGTTTTCTGGTAGCAACTTTAGTATATTTTGAACCTTGGAAACATCGTAAGGAACTTCATAATGTTTCTTGTTATAGAATTGTAATTCCTCTGGATTATACCATATAGAAACACGGTGATCCATAGAAGAAGCGGTAGCTATAATGGTAATCAAACAGGGTAAAAGATAGATATAGATTTTTTTATTTAAATTCTTTTCATATAGAAAAGTATAAAGAGCAAGTGTTAAAATGGGTACAAACTCAATAGAGTACTGTGCATTTAATCCCCACTTAACAACATCGTCATTTAATAACTTCTGAGCATAAATCGGTATTAACATCGGTATGAATTGAGGCTTGTAAAACAAGGCATAACCGCCTGATAAAAGGACGAAAAAGTGTAATTCGGATTTGTTGAAATTTGCATCATTCCATCCTGTATTATTTTCAAATAATAAACTAAAAACGTATTGCGGTCTGTATATAATTGTATGTATTGCTTCTGAAAAATTCTTTCCTATAGCATGGTAGTTAAAGTGTAAATAATCACGTCCTTCGTTAGCTAATGATGGAATTACAACTTTAACTAACGTAATAAAGAAAGTTAAAGCAAACAAGCTAAGTAATAAGGAAATGTTACGGTGTTTCGGTGATTTGTAATTCAATAGAAAGGCAGTTAATGCAATAAATACTGCCCATAAAGCCATGTTTTCTTTACTTATACAAATCAATAAGAAAAAAAACGATGCGCCAGTCCAATTTTGTTTATCGAACAAATAAAAAAACCAAGGGACAAACATTGCTGCAATTACATTATCATGATAGTCAAAACTCAAGGCCGAATAAATTCCCCAGATGGAGTAAAAGTGTACCATAGCAATAACAGCGAGATTAGAATCAGAGGTTTTATTTATAAAATATTTATAAATACCAATACCGCCAAATATGATAGCAGCAATCTGAAAAAGCAACATGGTATAAGAACCGAAAATCCAATATAAAGGTGATACTAAAACAGGCAATAGGGTAAAGTGATCTGCTAAGATGTTCTTGAACTGAGGTTGTAATATCATGCAATCATTCCATCGGAAATGCGCATAATCGTAAATGGCATTATTAGATATTCCCAAATCCCAGGCATAGGTTCTGAAGTTATAATGATTGACCAATGATATCAAGGAATATATCAATGTATAGATAAGAATAGGAATTAGAATTTTTTTATTGTGATTAATTTTCAGTTTCATTAGTATAGTAATTTAATGGTATATTGAGAATTAGGATTAAACAAAATTACTTGACAGAAGCACTTATTTTTTTTCAATTGCACCAATATCTGGGGCAGCACCTTGTGGTCTGGTATTTCCGTCAATATCGGTGTTGAGTTCAGGAAATGTCAGCAATGCACCGTCACCGGCATCAATAGCAGGAGAGTTGTCCTTTAAAATAAAATTATACTTCGACTGTTCTTCAAATAATGGATCTTGATTTTTAAGGGTATTGATAAAAGCCGGAATCACACTTATGGGAGTAATTTTTTCATCAACCTTTATGAGGTTATTTTTAAAAGAGTATGTGTCCGCAAGACTATCAAGTAAATCTTTTTCAATTTCATTGTCGTTACCGCCATAAATAATACAATTGTCAACGGTGATGTTTAGCGGAATGTGAACATTAGCGGTGCCATCATTCACAAAATCATTCATAAAAAATGCAGGTGTACTGCGTTGCGAATAGCGCCAATAGTTTGCTATGGTATTTTGTTTCAGGTTATAAGTTCCACCTTGCGAGAATACAGTACAATAGCTCTTACAGTCGCTTATAATATTGTTATAGGCAGTGATATTAAAACTTCTCGCCAGTAACCCTATACTCATATTTCGGATGATGCTGTTACTTAATGTTAGCTGCGTAGGTGCGTCACCAATGACTCCATCATACTGAACATCTTCTGCCTGAACACCAAATAAACCATTCTTTATAATAGCGTAATTGATTTTATTTGTTCCACCTTCATTAATCCAGATTCTGTCCCACTGATTGGGTACTTCGCTATATGACGATTCTAATCTTGAGCCAGTAAACAATACCGGATGTTCTAAGTTTCCTTCTACTTGCAAATTACCATAACGATAAACCCACAAACCGGAGTTGTTGTAAAAATAAACTTTTGTGCCGGCATTAATTTTTAGTGTAAGACAACTATCAACCACAGCATAGCCATACACCACATAGGGTAAAAGACTGTCCCATTCTATAACTGTTCCACAAGGTGAGCTTTCTCCAATAATAGAATAGGGGAGTCCGCTGCCATCAGCAAATGTAATGGCATGTTTGGGTGTGATGAAGTGCGCATTTCTGCCATAAGCAACCAGATCTACATCCTGAATATTTCCATTGGTTTCAAAGATTATAGAATCTGTGACAATAAAGGGCATCAGGTCGCTTGTAGGATCAATAGTTACTTCAATAAAAATCCAAAGACTGTCCTTAGCACGAATTTCTATATCGTTAAGACTGTTGGCTGCTACACCATCAACATTCATTCTGAATGGAGAGGAATTTCCGCCTGCTAATTTTATAGAAGAAATTTTTATCGGACGATTATGATCGTTATGGACAAGAAGGTATTGTGTAGTGCTTCCTATTGATGCAAAAACAGTATCGAATAATACAGTATCTTCAGAAAAGTTGAGCTTTGCTGATGAATCGGTCAACAACTGATCTTTCCTACAGGCAATAAATACAACAAATAAAAGCAATAAGAATATTTTGAAAAAGTTGTTTTTATACATGTTTTTTTTGGCTAATATAAATGGATGAAGTTTGATACCCCTCAATTAAATATTTTCTCATTAATAAAACAGACGAGTTATTTACTTGAAGTAGCATTTCCGATTACCAGTCCAACATTAAAATAAAATGTACCGTATCGTGCTTCGGATTTGTAATATGCCGTATTATCGAGTGCATCAGAAAGGCCGATACTATAACCTAAATCAAAAGATATTTTCCAGAAATCAACACCAAGTCCAGCATCAAAATTAAAAACACCATTGTTGAAATTATCTTCAAGTTCTCCAAGAGTTACTTTGTCCAAATCATCGCTCTTGGCACTTTTAGAAATAAGAACATTGTAAGACGGGCCAATACTGAATCTGATTTTTGCATTTTCATCATCAAGAAGATTCAGTCCAAGACGGGCATTAAGTTTAATATCGCTACGTTGAAGATCTGTTTGAATTTTTAAAGAATCATTGATGAAAGCTGTAGAAGTTTGCCAATAATAAATTCCGGGTTGAACATAAAATCGTCTGCCTATTCTGAAATCGGCACCGGCATGCCATCCCACACGTGCTTTGGTAGATTCTTCACTTTCCAGATTTCTAAGCTTTGCAACCGACAAACCAATCTGAGGATTGAATGCAAACTGCGCAAATGATGCCATACTACTGAAAAGTGTGACCGTCAATAAAAGAATTCTTTTTAAAGTCATAAGATTGAAACGATAAAAGTAAAAAAATCTTATCATTCCTAAAGAATTTCAGAAAAATAAGTTGTTAACTTTCTAAAACTTTTCCCGTTTCTAATTTTATGATTCTTGCAGGAAAACGCTCAATCAACGAGTAATTATGTGTAGCCATTATCACTGAACACCGTGTTTTGCTGAGCTCAAAAAATAAGTTCATGATTTCATTACTTGTTTCAGGGTCGAGATTACCTGATGGTTCATCAGCAAGTATAAGTTCAGGCTCGTTAAGTAATGCACGTGCAATGGCTAAGCGTTGTTGTTCGCCTCCTGAAAGTTCATGTGGCATTTTAAATCCCTTGGTACCCAGACCAACTTTTTGTAAAACTTCGTTTATTCTATCATCTGTTTTTTGTTTGTTGTTCCAGCCTGTGGCTTTTAAAACAAAAAGCAGATTGTCTTTTGCAGTGCGGTCACCAAGCAATTGGAAATCCTGAAATACGATACCTAATTTTCTTCTTAAAAAAGGAATCTCTTTATTCTTGAGTTTGTTCAGGCTGAATCCTGCTACATTACCTTCGCCCTGATTTAATTTAATATCACCAAACAGTACACGCAATAATGAACTCTTTCCGCTCCCTGTTTTACCGATAAGATAAACGAATTCGTTTTTCTGCACATGCAGGTTGACGCCTGTGAGAATGAGATTTTTTTTAACGTAAATGTTGGCTTCCTGAAGTGAAACAATAGTATCTGTCATAATTCTATTTTTTGAACTTTACCGAATGGAATTTCAGCAATTATTTTTAAAAGATATTCTTCTTTATCCGATAGTCCGGCTTTAGCAATAGCTTTTTCGGGCCTGTCTGCTCTGAAATAGGCAATGAGTGTAAAATTATCATCCCGCATTTGAACATAATCAGGGATTTTGGCCGTGCCTTTAATTTTAAGAAGATACATTGTGGCAAATGTAAATAGTCGTATTGCTTAAAGATTTAAGTAATCCAAGTAATTATACACTTTCGTTTGTTCAAGAAAGCAAATTGCTTGTCTGCTGTTGATAATGTAATAAACCTTCTAGAAAAGTTAGAGAAATCAAAGGTGAAGTGTAATTTTTATGAAGAATTATGGGCAGTGCAATCTTTTTTATTGGCTTTAAAAGTTTAATAATATTTTCTTACACTAAATTCTGATTGGTATTAAAGGTCAGGAATAATTTTTACTTTGTATAAGGTGTTTTTAGGAGATGATTTTTTTACCAAAAAATTATAAATTCTTACAAAACTACCAAACATGCCATTTTCATTAGCGGTCACTTTTAAGGGGAAATAATTTTGATGGTATCAATAGAAAAGTGCCAGAAGTCTATTGACATAACATCAAAATCTGTTGCCTATGCGCAAGAATTTACTCAACATTTTTCTTACTTTGCTGATAGCTGCCGGTATGCACTACAAAAGTATGGCTACACACAGCATGGGTGCCGATCTGACCTACGAATGTGTAGGCGGGAATAATTATAAAATCAGGGTAGCTTTTTATCGGGATTGCATTGGAATTAATGCACCTAACAGTGTGAATGTTACAATTAGTTCTGCTTCATGCGGACAGCGCTTTACACGCACACTTTTTCCTGTTCCCGGAACAGGGCAGGAAATTACACCACTTTGTCCAAATGCTCTATCAACATGTAAAGGAGGGGTATTTACGGGTATTCAGGAATGGGTTTATGAAAGAGTAGTGACACTGCCGGCACAGTGCACCGACTGGACTTTTAGTTATGAACTTTGTTGTAGAAATGCAGCAATCAATACTATTACTAATCCATTGACAAATACTTTTTACATCTATGCAACTTTAAACAATACTATTTCACCTTGTAATACATCACCGGTGTTTAGTAACAAACCGGTTCCTTTTGCATGCTTGGGTCAGGAATTATGTTTTAATCATGGTGCGTCTGATGCAGATGGCGATTCATTAGTTTATGAGCTAATTACACCAAAGCAAAATGATTCTACTGATGTAAGTTATATTCCGCCATTCAGTGCATCAAATCCTCTGACATCAAACCCATCTGTATATTTCAATACGGCAACCGGAGATATTTGTATGACACCAACACAACTTGATGTGACAGTTATGGCTGTGCTCGTCAAGGAGTATAGAAATGGTGTCCTGATCGGAACTGTAGAACGTGATATTCAAGTAACTGTAATCAATTGTAACAATACTTTACCTACGTTATCAGGAATAAACGGCACCGACCAGTTCTCTGATACTATCTGTGCCAATCAGCCTTATTGTTTTAATGTTTATTCTAATGACCCTGATGCAGGGCAGAATCTAACGGTTGTTTATGACAGTTCAGTGACCGGTGCAACTTTTACAACAGCAGGAACTCCACATCCAACAGGAACTTTCTGCTGGACGCCAACAAATTCAGACATCAGTGGAGCGCCAAGATGCTTTACAATTAAAGTTACTGATGATAACTGCCCCTGGCTTGGTAGTCAGATTTATTCCTATTGTTTAACCGTAGTTGGAGTTAATGTAAATGCCGGTCCGGATCAGTCTATTACCTGTAGTGATCTTGCAACAGTTACAGCAACAGCTTCAGGAGGAACAGGAGGGCCATATACCTATCAATGGAGTAATGGATTTACGAATCCAACACAAACTGTCGGGCCGGGAACTTATATAGTAACTGTCAGCGATGGTATGTGTTCTGCGACCGATACCGTAGTTATTCAATATATCTCTTTCCCTACAGCAGCCTTCACTGCTTCGTCTGCTTGTTTGAATCAGGTAATTACTTTCACCGATCAGTCAACAGTTTCAGGCAGTAGTATTATAGATTGGTTTTGGGATTTTGGTGATGGAAATACAGCTACTGTTCAAAACCCAACACATTTGTATGATAGTGTTGGCACTTATAACGTAATGCTGGTCGTAACTACCAACCTTGGATGTATAGACACAATAATTCAACCGGTAACAATAAACCCACTGCCTGTTCCGGCATTTACGCTGTTGCCCGGTTGTGCAGGTACCGCAGTTACATTAACCAATAATACTTTGGATAGTGTTATAAACTGGAATTGGAATTTTGGAAATGGACAAGTTTCAACACAGCAAAATCCTACAATTGTTTATTCCGATTCAGGAACCTATAATGTAAGTGTTACCATCACAGATGTATTTGGATGTACAGGTACCACCAACGTTCCTGTGACTATAGAACCTGCACCTGTTGCAGCATTTACATTTACAGGACCAACGTGTATTGGCGATAGTTTCTTACTTAGCAATACTTCAACCGGAAATATTATTTCTTATTTATGGAATTTTGGCGGAACAGATACGTCAAACCTACAGAATCCTATTGTAAGCTTTACAACTCCGGGTGTTCATCCTGTAACATTAACAGTGACGTCAGCAAATGGATGTATCAGTACTTATGTTCAGAATATTACCATATCATCACCTCCGGTTGTAAATGCCGGTGCTGATGCAGCAATTTGTCTTGGTCAGTCTGTGACTCTTACTGCCAGCGGAGGATTAACCTATCAATGGAGTAATGGGCAAAATACCAATCCGGTTACCGTTAGTCCGTCACAATCCACGACCTATACAGTTACAGTTACTGATGTTAATGGATGTGTTGCTGTTGATTCTGTGCTTGTAAACATCAATCAGTTGCCCGTGGCAGTTGTTTCGCCACCACAGTCAATTTGTTTTGGTGATACTGCTACGCTAACTGCATCAGGAGGTGTAAGTTATTCATGGAGTCCGGTCGGATTGACAGGTTCAGTTATAAATGTGAACCCTAATTCATCATCAGTCTATACTGTTTTGGTTACTGATAATAATGGATGTACTGCCAATGCACAGGTAAATGTAACTGTAAATTCAAACCCTGTTGTAAATTTACCGACAACATTTGTTTGTACAGGAACCTTCACAACTTTAAATGCAGGAAATACCGGTTCATCTTATTTGTGGTCAACCGGTGATACAACTCAAACAATTGATGTCACCGCACCCGGCAACTACGCAGTTACTGTTACAAATAGCTTTGGTTGCTCTTCAACAGATACAGTATTGGTAACGCCAGGTGGCTCAATCACCAACAATCAAGCAAATATTTCGATGTGTCAGGGGTTAACCGCAACATTGGATGCGGGAAATCCTGGTAACAGTTTTCTATGGTCAACAGGTGCAGTAACACAAACTATAACTGTTTCAAGCAGTGGTCAATATGCAGTAACCATTACGAATCTTAATGGATGTACTGCCACTATGGTTAGTACGGTTCAGGTTAATCCTTTGCCTTCAGCTGCCATAACGATTAATGATGCATGTATAAACCAAGCTATTCAGTTTTTTGACAGCAGCACCATCAGTGCAGGAAATATTTCAAACTGGCAGTGGAACTTTGGTGATAGTACATCGTCAAGTGCTCAAAACCCAACGCATAATTTTGTAAATGCCGGAGCTTATAACATCAGTCTTGTAGTTACTTCTGCTGCAGGTTGTATGGATTCTATATCGCAATCCATCACAATATTTCCAAGACCTGTTGTAGCATTTACCGGTGTCAATGCCTGTCCCGGTAGTGCTATTCAGTTCCAGAACAGTTCTTCTGTGGCAACAGGAAGTATTAATGCTTATCATTGGAACTTTGGCGATGGCACAACATCTTCCGTCTTAACACCAACTCATACATACACTTCTTCGGGAAATTATCAGGTTGCACTGACAGTAAACTCTTCAGGTGGATGTGTGGATAGTCTGATTCAACAAATAACAATATATCCTAAACCTATAGCGCAATTCACTGCACCGGCTGTTTGTCTGAATCAGCAAACTAATTTTAACAATCAGTCAACAGTTAACGGAAATAATATCAACGCATGGAGCTGGAACTTTGGAAACGGAAATGTTTCAAATGTTCAAAGTCCTGCAATTACTTATCTGTCACCGGGAGTTTATAATGTTCAGTTAATTGTTCAGACAGCATATTTGTGTTCTGACACTATTGTTAAACCAATTACTATACATGCATTACCCATAGCTGATGCAGGTGTCAACCAATCTATTTGTTTAGGTAATCAAGTTGTACTTACTGCAAGTGGAGGGTCAACCTATAATTGGACACCTGTTGTGTCAAATTCAAATGTTTTAACAATTACACCTTTAACAACACAAGCCTATTATGTGCATGTTACTGACAGCAACAATTGTGCTGCAACAGACAGTGTAGTTGTAACAGTATTATTACCGCCAGTTGCAGATGCAGGGGTTGATAAGAGTATTTGTAAAGGTAGTTCAACAACACTAACAGCAACCGGAGGTGGCAGCTATATATGGATGCCAACTTCGCAAACATCGTCAGTGGTGACAGTATCACCGGCAAATAATACTATGTACACTGTAGTGGTAACAGCCACCAATGGATGTACGGCTACCGATTCAGTCTTAGTAACGGTAAATCCTTTACCTATGGCAAGTGCAGGCCCTAACAGAAATATTTGTGAGAATCAGGTTATATCTTTTTCAGCAAGTGGCGGAGTTTCTTATCTCTGGTATCCGACAGGCGACACTACTGCCACCATTATGGTTAATCCGGCAACTACTTCTGCCTATATTGTTGAAGTGACTGATATTAACGGTTGTAAAGCAATGGACACAATGATTGTTACCGTATTGCCTCGCCCCATCGTGAATTTAACTGATACTTTTGTTTGTATTGGCTACAATGCAACATTAGATGCAGGCAATGCAGGGTCAATCTTTCAATGGATTCCAAATGGTGAAACAACACAAACTATTCAGGTTTCAACGGCTGGAAGTTATGGCGTAATTGTAACTGCTCCTAACGGTTGTACTACTTATGATGATGCAATTGTTACAGTAAGCGACTCACTGATAAATAGTGCAGTGAATGTTGCCATTTGTTCAGGTCAGACAACTACATTGAATGCAGGAAATGCCGGTTCAACTTATCTTTGGTCAACAGGTGCTACAACAGCAACCATTACAGTTGCTTCACAGGGGACATACACAGTGACTGTCACAGGAACAGATGGATGCTCTGCAATCTTTAACAATCAGGTTAATGTTAACCCATTGCCATTACTGCAATTTACAGCATCACCATTATGTTTCGGAAGTCCAACACAGTTTGTAAATCAGTCCAGCATTACTTCGGGAAATATCAACAGTTTCTATTGGAGCTTTGGTGATGGTATGACTGATACTTCTGCTAATACCTCTTATCAATATCCGCTTGCAGGAACATACGCTGTATCGCTAATAGCAACTTCAACTTCAGGATGTGTGGATTCATTAACACAACAAGTCACTGTGCATGACATTCCTGATGCAAAGTTTGCAGCTAACAATGTTTGTAAAAATATTCAGACAACCTTTAATGATCAGTCATCGGTGGCTAATGGTATTATCGTTGCATGGGATTGGGATTTTGGTGATGGCGCTTCTTCACAGAGTAAAAATCCATTACATACGTATGCTTCAAACGGAATCTATCCTGTTGACCTGAGGGTTACTTCCAATCATGGTTGTAGTGATCTATATACTGATACTGTAGAAGTATTTGCATTGCCACAACCTCTAATAGCATTGACAAGTAACTGTATTAACATTCCTGTTAGTATGATTGATGTATCTGATACTTCAGGTATTTCAACTACAAACTGGCAATGGAATTTTGGTGACGGAAACTTTTCTACAAGCCAATCACCTGTGCATAGTTATGCAAATGCTGGCAATTACATGGTGACGCTCCAAACTACAAATATCAATGGCTGTATCTTTAGTGATACTACTTATATAGATGCTTATCCAAATCCTGTTGCTTCTTTTACAGGTGGTCCTGGTTGTGAAGGCGCTCCTGTAATGTTTAATAATTCAAGTACAATTTCATCAGGAAGTATTAACGGATTCCAATGGTTTTTTGGAGACAGTAGTTCAAGTCAGGCAACAAATCCGGAACATACTTTTACACCGGCAGGTAATTATGTTGTGACATTAATTGCTACTTCTGATCAGGGTTGTATTGATTCTACGCAAGCTACTGTTGTGATTCACCAGAATCCTGTTGCTCAGTTTCAATATGCTAATCATGCAGGTTGTGGACCTTTACATGTTCAGTTTTATGATTACTCACAGTCACCAGATGGAAGTATAGTAAACTGGGATTGGAGTTTTGGTGATGGCAATGCTGACTCAGTTCAGAATCCTCTGAACATTTATGCGCAAACCGGAGTTTACAATGTTGTGCTAACTGTTACATCACAATATGGTTGTGTTAATGCTGATACTGCTCTCAACGCAGTTACAGTTTATCCTAATCCTATAGCAGGCTTTACACCCGATCCACACGAAACAAATATTTTAAATCCTGTGATTAATTTTATCAATCAAAGCATAGGCGCAATTTCATGGGATTGGACTTTTGGTGATGGACATACTTCCGATATTTATTCACCAACACATGCTTATGGTGATACAGGATGGTATAATGTAAGTCAGATTGTAGTTAACTCATTCGGTTGTCGCGATTCTGCTTATGACAAAGTATATATTGCGCCAATTACAACCTTTTATATTCCAAATGCATTTACGCCAAATAATGATGGCACCAATGAAGAGTTTGATATTAAAGGAATAAATATTCTTGATTACACACTGTTAATCAATGATCGTTGGGGTGAGTTAATTTTTGAAGGTGATAATAAAGGTTGGGATGGCAGAGTAAAAGGTAAATCAACAGCAGCTAAGCAAGATGTTTATGTCTATACCGTAGTGGCTAAAGATGTGTTTGGCAAATACCATAAATTGGTTGGGCATGTAACCTTGTTACGTTAATTATTCTTCTACCACAGCACCACCTTTATAAAGTTGTTGTGCATATTTAAGAGAAGGAGAAGGGATAAATTTCCCTAATCCAAGTTTATCCCAGATTGCATCTATTCTTTCAATTGTAGTTGTATTAGAGGCAAGAATATTTGGCCAGTCACGCTGAAATCCATCGAAGGCCTTTGTTTTTCTTGTGCCATCAAAAAAGATTGTTGTGCCGTTTGTATGTTCAATAAAGAAGTGGTCTCTTTTAGGGTCAACATTATTGGAAAAACGCCATACACTGTCTGCAATATCATTGATGTTAAGTGTATGTTCCAGAAATATAATTGTTTTCACTGAGGTGAAAAATGGAATTTTCATAAGAGAAGTAGCCGCCTCTCTGACATGATTTTTTCTGTTTTTTTCTATTGATACAAATACAACAGAAATGTTTTTGTTAATTAATGATGCGTTTAAACCATTGATCTCAGGTAGAATCATTTTTACTTCGTCAATGCCGGGTATGTTAGTTGTAGCAGAATTAAATGTCTTTGTATTAAATAATTCCTCCGTAAATTTTTTTGTAGCATCAATACCTAATTTGCCTCCAAAAGCCATAGTGGAGCAGGAGTGGTCTAAAACATCTGTCGGCCCTGAGCTGAACGTGAAATCAGTTGATGGATTCGTGTTTTCTGAAATGTATCTTGCTACTTCCTCGTTGTTGTGAATGTTAACATCTCCATCAACTACAATCATCATTTTAGTAAACATCATTTGTCCTGCTCCCCATAGTGCATTCATTACTTTCAGCGCTTGTCCCGGATAGTCTTTTTTTATTTTTACAATAACCAGATTATGAAATACGCCTTCAACAGGAAGTACCATATCCACAATTTCGGGAACCATAGTCATTTTAATCGGTGCAAGAAAAATTCTCTCTGTGGCTTTTCCAATCCAGGCATCTTCCTGTGGTGGAATACCTACTATTGTTGCAGGATAAATAGCATCTTTTTTATGTGTAATACAGGTAATATGAAATTTTGGGTAATAATCTGCCAACGAATAATAGCCTGTATGATCTCCAAAAGGTCCTTCTAAAATCATCTCTTCAGATGGGTCAATATATCCTTCAATTACAATATCTGCATCAGCAGGTACCTGCATGTCCTGAGTCAGGCATTGAACTAATGAAACACTTTTTTTTCTGATAAATCCAGCCAGTAAAAACTCATCAACACCATCAGGCAGTGGTGCTGTAGCACAGTATGAATATGCCGGATCGCCACCAAGTGTAACTACTACGGGCATTTTTTGATTGGCCTTTTTATACTCATTAAAATGTCTGGCACTAACTTTATGTCTGTGCCAATGCATGGCAGTTAAGTCCTTTCCAAACACCTGCATTCTGTATAAACCAACATTACGAATGCCTGTATGCAAATCTTTTGTTTGTATCACAGGAAGTGTAAGAAACGGGCCACCATCTTCAGGCCAGCATTTTAGCACAGGAAATTTTGTTATATCAATATCGGTCATCACAACCTGTTGACATTCTCCACGACCAGAAATAACTTTTGGCATCCACGAAGCTATTGTGCTTAACTGTGGCAACATTTTCAATTTATCAATAAAACTACTTTTGGGAGCAGTCATATTTTTAAATAGTTGTTCAATTTCTTTTGCTACATCATCAAGATTTTCTACACCTAATGCCATAGCCATTCTTTTTTCAGTGCCCATGCTGTTGATAAGCAATGGAAAATCATAACCCGTATTTTCAAATAATAATGCAGGTCCATATTGTTTTGAAATGCGATCGGTGATTTCTGTTATTTCCAAATGCGGGTTAACATATTCCTTTATTCGTACCAATTCGCCACTTTGCTCCAGAATCTGAATAAAATGTGCTAAACTTTTATATGCCATGAAAAACAATATATAATGAAGTGCAAAATTAACAACATTGAATGATTTAAGCAGGTATTGAAAACCCCTCATGATAATGTTTGATAGAATAGCTTAATTTTGCATGAATATCACACTATGACAGTTTATTTAATTCTTACTGCTGTTATCACTGCAGTTGTCGTTTACTTTATTGTTCAGCAAAAACTGAGCGCAGAAATCAGAAACATCAAACAACTACTTTCTGAAAAAGAGATTGCTGTTGGCAGCATGGAAGTTTCTTTGCGTGAAGCAAAATCAAGAATTCTTGAAGCTGAAAATATGTTTTCGCAGGAACGTGATTCTATGCTGAAGTTAACGGCAGAGCATGCAACTTTAAATACAAAAAACGTTGACCTGCAGGGAAGACTTAATGAACAAAAGACTGAGTTGGAACAACTGCAACAACGTTTTAAAACAGAGTTTGAAAATTTGGCCAATAAAATCCTCGAAGAAAAAAGTGTTAAGTTTACTGAGCAGAACAGAATCAATCTTGACTTAGTATTGAACCCCTTGAAGGAAAAGATTAAAGATTTTGAAGACAAAGTTGAAAAGACTTATAAAACAGAATCTTCGGAGCGTATCTCGCTAAAGGAGCAGATAAAGAATTTACTTGATCTGAATAAACAACTTAGCAGTGAGGCAAATAATCTTGCTACAGCACTTAAAGGTGATAATAAAATGCAAGGTAATTGGGGTGAAATGGTTCTTGAAAAAATTTTGGAATCGTCAGGACTGATAAAGGAACATGAGTATAAAACACAGGTAGTCACCACCAATGTAGAGGGTGATAAAATTAAACCTGATGTGATGGTTTTTCTTCCGGAGCAGAAACATCTGATTATAGATTCAAAAGTTTCGTTACTTGCCTATAGCGAACTGGTAGCGACTGCTGATGAAACTCAGAGAGCAAAAGCAACTCAACTGCATGTACAGTCTGTAAAGAATCATATAAAGCTACTGAGTGATAAAAACTATCAGACAGCATCCGGCTACAATACACCTGACTTTGTGTTGTTATTTATGCCTATTGAGCCGGCATTTAGTATAGTCATGCAAGCCGACCCTGAAATTTATCAGTTTGCATGGGATAAAAAGATTGTGATTGTCAGTCCCACCACATTATTGGCGACCCTACGAACAGTTGCAAGTATCTGGAAACAGGAACGTCAGGTTAAAAATGCATTACTCATTGCCGAAGAAGGCGGAAAAATGTATGATAAACTAGTGCTGTTTATTAATGATATGATTTCGATCGGAAAGAAAATGGACGGAGCTAAAGAAGACTATGTTGAAGCAATGAAAAAGTTGACCGATGGATCGGGAAATCTTATTGGCAAAGCACAAAAGATGAAAGAACTTGGAGCTAAGGCGCAGAAAAACTTACCTCAGTCATTAATTGAAAGAGCAGGTGAATAAAGTTGGAGCAATCATACTTCTTTTTTTAGTGTCATGCAGTGGGCTTCACCGCGTAAGCAACAACGACCTGTCATGGATTTATAAAAACAGCAGATTGCAACAACCGAAATATCTTTTATACAACCATTCAAATGACAGCAGTACAATTTTTTTGAAACTGCCAGTTACAGCAATTAATTATAAGCAAGAAGATAAGAGTGATAAAAGCATTGAGCTAACATTGAAGATAATTGTTTTTCAAGCTTATGAAAGTAAAAAGATAAACGATAGTATTTCTTATTCTTTTACCGTTCCCTACACTGATGATACTTCAGCATTTATTCTCAAATCATTTTACATAAAGAAACCAGCCAACAGTTCATTGGTTGCATTACGTTTGCTAGGTGACATCAACAATCTTTTTCAAGAAAGTTATATTGAAGCCGACAGCAGTTTGCAAGGGAATAATTCTTTTATGTTTTATAATGAAACAACTGACTATCCAAGTTTCAGTAACTTTATTTCAAACGGTAGTACAACAAAAATTCAAAATGCTAATGTCCAATTGCCATTGTGGGTAAGATGTTTTTACAGAAATTATCCTATAGCAGAACCACCATTCAGCAGTAAACCTCCATTAGTTTTCAAGTATGCATCAGACAGTTCGTTTCAGTTGGTGAGTGATGCAGATAAGTTTTATAACCTGAACATAAACCGCTATGGTATGTATCAGTTGCAATATGATACCTTGCTCAAATCAGGTGCTGCATTATTTAATTTCGGAGGTGAGTTTCCGGCAGTAACCACTATTGAACCCATGGTATCGGCTTTACGATACATTACCACACTCAATGAGTTTAACAAAATTCAACAAGAAGATGATAAAAAAGAAGCTGTTGATCAATTCTGGATTGATGTTTCAGGAAGCAAGGAGAGAGCAAGGTTTCTGATAAAAATATTTTATTCAAGAATGCAAAATGCCAATCGTTTTTTTACTTCATATCTCGAAGGATGGAAAACCGACAGGGGAATGATTTATTTAATTTTTGGTTCACCCAAAACTGTTTATCGTACCAGTGATACAGAATATTGGGATTATGGTTTTTTTAAAGGATATGGAAGTTTAAATTTCTCATTCAGGAAAATGGCTAACCCATTCACAAATAATGATTATGTTCTTGTCCGTTCAGCAGCTTATGAGCCTGTTTGGTATATGGCTGTTGACCACTGGCGACAAGGTAGAATAATACAGAACAATGAGTAATGAACAATTAATATACGGCACACGCGCTGTTATGGAAGCAGTGAATGCAGGAAAGGATATTGAAAAAATATTTATCCAAAAAGGTGTCAATAACAGCTTGGTAAATGAGCTAAGACAATTGCTTGCCAAGAATAATATTCCGTTTCAGGTGGTGCCCGATTTTAAACTAAACAAACTTACAAAAGGAAATCATCAGGGTGTTGTTTGTGTTTTGTCATCAATAACCTATCATAAAACAGAGGATATTATTCCAATGATTTTTGAGAGAGGAGAAGTGCCACTTTTTTTAATGATAGATCGTGTAACAGATGTACGTAATGTTGGCGCTATGGCACGCACAGCAGCCTGTGCAGGTGTTCATGCGATTATAATTCCGGATCAAGGCTCAGCGCAACTGAATGCCGATGCTATTAAAACTTCTGCAGGTGCATTGCACAACATTCTTGTTTGCCGTGAAAATAATCTTAAACTTACCATTGAGTATCTGAAGGGCTCAGGAATTAAAATTGTAGCAGCAACAGAAAAAGCAAGTCAGCCTTATTTTACATCAGATTTGAAAGTGCCTTGTTGCATCATCATGGGTAGTGAAGATAGCGGCATTTCGCCTGAATATCTGAAGCGTGCTGACGAAAAAGTACTTATACCTATGAATAATGTGGTTCAATCGTTAAATGTTTCTGTTGCAGCCGGCATCATCCTTTTTGAAGCATATAGACAGCGAAACAATTGAAATACAGCTATCTTAATCTTTTAGTTTCATCAACAATTTTAACTTAAAAACTCCTTTAGTGATGTGCGGAAAACATATCCGTAAATTGTTTTATTTGCAACAATAGAAGATGGTGGAATAAATTAATTCCCGACACTAAATTTTTTTATGGATTTTCAAGCAACAAATAAGAAGAATTATCCGTCTGAAATTATTGAGATAAAACGGACAGGTAATGTATTTTTAATAGAAACTGCCAATTGTAGTTTAGAAGTACAGGTTTATTCATCAAGGATAATTCGTTTTCGTTATGGCATAGATTATTTATCACGTGATTTTTCCTATGCCAAAGCACCAGATTTTAATTTCACTGATACCCCTGTTGAACTGATTGAAGATGATAAACTGTTAGTGATTAAAACTTCTGAAGTTGTTTGCCACATTGAACGAGACACCATGAGTATTTCACTCTTTACTATTGATGGGCGGTTGATCAATTGTGACGATGGCGGATTTCATTGGGAGCCTAATCCCGGCTATGGGGGGCATTATGTTTATTGCACAAAACAAATTCAACAGCATGAGAATTTTTTCGGACTTGGTGACAAAGCAACTTCTCAGAATTTAAGAGGGAAAAGATTTTTAAACTGGGGTACTGACACCTATGGATTCGCCAAAGAGCAAGATCCATTGTACAGAAACATTCCTTTTTATTTCGGATTACATCACAACATTTCATACGGCATATTTTTCGATAACAGCTTTCAGACATTTTTTGATTTCGGAAAAGAAAGTAACACACATGCTAGTTTCTGGGCAGAAGGTGGTCAGATGTGTTATTACTTTATTTATGCACCTACTTTAATGCAGGTTGCAGAAGAGTATTGTAAAATCACAGGACTTCCTGAATTACCTCCAAAATGGACGTTAGGATATCATCAAAGCAAGTGGAGTTATTATCCTGAAACAGTAGTTAAAGAACTGGCCGGGCATTTTCGCAGTAAGGCTATTCCCTGCGATGTCATTCATCTTGACATTGACTACATGAAAGGCTTCAGATGTTTTACCTGGGACCTTGAACGTTTTCCGGACCCAAAAAGGATGATTGCAGAATTGCGTGAACAAGGTTTTAAGATTATTGTAATCATTGATCCGGGGGTTAAAAAAGATAAAGACTATTGGGTGTTTCAACAGGCACTTGAAAGAGATTATTTCTGTCGCAGACAGGACGGTGATTATATGGAAGGTAAAGTATGGCCCGGTGATTGTTATTTTCCCGATTTCACTCACCCCGATGTAAGAAAGTGGTGGAGTGGTTTGTATAAAGAACTCTTGGAGCAGGGTGTTAGTGGTGTTTGGAATGACATGAATGAACCTGCAGTTTTTGAAATTGCAACATTTCCAGATGATGTACGACACAATTATGATGGACTGAATGTAAGCCATCGCATGGGGCATAATGTTTATGGTATGCAAATGGCACGCGCCACCTATGAAGGACTTAAACAATTTACTCCCGAAAAAAGACCTTTTGTTTTAACGCGTTCAGGATTTTCAGGTGTGCAGCGCTATGCAGCAGTGTGGACAGGAGACAATGTTGCATCTTGGGAGCATATATGGGTTGCCAACATGCAATGTCAACGACTGAGTATTTCCGGAATTTCTTTTTGTGGAACAGACATTGGTGGATTTATCGGTGAGCCTGATGGCGAATTGTTTGTTCGCTATATTCAAATGGCAATTTTCCATCCATTTTTCAGAGGCCATTCAAGCAGCGATCAGGGTGATAAAGAGCCTTGGGCTTTTGGTGCAGCTTACGAGGCACTTATCAGAAAATCAATTGAACTCCGATATCAGTTAATCCCTTACATATACACCACATTCTGGCAGTATGTAAACAAGGGAACACCCATGATAAGACCATTAGCTTTCCTTGCACAAGACGATGTTGAAACACACATGCGCATGGATGAATTTGGTTTTGGAGATCAGATGCTTATTTGCCCAATCAATGTAAGTGCATCAAGTGGCAGGGCTGTATATCTGCCCAAAGGAAACTGGTATTACTATTGGAATGATAAACAATTCAAAGGGGGACATGAATATCATGTTGAAGCACCACTTGACCGCTTTCCACTCTTTGTTAAAGAAGGTGCAGTTATTCCGCATCAGCCTGTAATGCAAAATCTGGATGGTAGTCCTGCGCGTCAGATTACTTTACATGTTTACTATTCATCAAACAGAAATATCAGCTATTTCTATGAGGATGACGGAGAAAATTATTCATACAGGCAAGGAAATTTCTCAGTAAAAAAATTTACTGTATTTGGCAACAGAAGACAAATGAGAATAATTTGTGAGAAGTTTGGATCCTATAAACAGCAATATACAGAGTGTAGGATGGTTATTCATGGACTTCCTTTTCGCCCACATCAGTTGATGATTGACGATAAAGAAATTTCTTTGCCCAGACGCCTGCGTGACAAAACACTTACCATCAATGTAGCAGCCAACTTCAGCAGAATAAAGATTAGCTGAGGTTTAATGGATAGACGAAAGCTACTGATTACATTAATACTATCAGCATGAATTAGCAGCTTGCTTTGGAGTGTTTCGGGATATGAAACTATGAAAATCCTATTTAATATTACTCAAACACAATCTTCCCATTATAACTCTTCTTTTTATTACTCAGCACAACATTANNCTGCTCCAAATTCAATTTTATATTGCCACCATTCATCTCTAATGTTTTTTGCTGAATGAGTTTGCCGGTGTTGTCATAAATGCTTAAAACAAGGTTTGCTTCATTTAAAAAATCATCAGGTATGGTTATGTTGCATTTGCCTTGGTTGGGGTTGGCATAAATTTTAAGTTCATTGTTGGCTTTTCTTTCTTCTCCGCCTCCAATGCCGGTGATGGCATCGGATTTCGCGATAAAAATATCGTTGCCTCCGTAACCCGTTAGTGTAGGGATGCTGCCAAATGTTATATTCCCATTATAAGTGCCTGTTACAATACATGAACCATCTTGTGTTGTTTGTACTCCATAGCCAACGCCTTGCCCTTCGTGTCTTACTCCAATGCAGTTTCCATTGTTATCGTATCGTGCAATAAACATATCTTCAGAAGTATTGGAAGTTATGTTAAATGTGCCGAACGTTGCATTTCCGGAAAAGCTGCCGGAAATATAAACATTTCCGTTTGCATCTGACGAGCATCCAATAGCCCTTGCTTTGTCGCTTGCATGGCTTTGTCGCACCCATTGCTTGTTTAAGTTTTGGTCGTACTTTGCAAAAAAGAAATCTGTTGTGCCTGCTGAGTGTATAGTATCGCTACCAAATATTGCTATGCCACCGGAGAAACGACTTGCAAAATAGCAGTTGCCGGAGTTGTCTATTGATAATCTTGAGCCCTCAGCGAAAGGCCCCCCTGCCTCAATAGCCGAAATTACGTTTCCTTGTGCTGTAAATTTAGATAATATATGAGGATAATTACTGCTTGAAATAAACTGTATCGTGCTGTCAACAATACATGTATCAGCTGACTTTAAACTTAAAATAGATATTTCATTATTAAAATACGCAAGAGAAAATGGTATGGCTCCTGAGCCAGACCCGCCTGATAAACTAACTGAAACGGCATTAATAATATTTTTAACCCATAAGAGTGTTCCGTTATTATCTATCTTACCTAAATAACCGCCTCCGGATACCGCCAATGTATCAATATATCCTATACCACTAAAAGTTGTTGTGAAAAAAATATCTCCGGCAGGGGTTAAATTGAAAGCAAAACCGTAAATATCATCGCTATATGGGTTTCCAATATTTTTCGCCCATAAGCAGTTGCCGTTCAAATCAAATTTGGCTATAAATCCGTTTTTATCGTTTCCAAAAGTTGTTAGTGTTACTGAACCAAAGTTACAAGTGCCTATATAGCTGCCTAAAATGTATAAGCAACTTGAATTTATATCATATTTTAATCCACCTGCTCCTTCGGATTTTATAATTGTTGAGCTATTGTATGAGCCTCCGAATTGTTTAATCCAAAGTTCGTTACCATTATTATCATATTTGACAAGGAAAAAGTCATCCCAGCCATTTACTGTAAATGTATCAGTTTGGAAATATGCTGTTGGTCCATCTACGTTAAATGTAGCATACACATTACCTAAATTATCTTCAGCTACTGAAGAACCGGTATCGTAACCTGAACCTCCGGCTTTATTCGCCCATTGCCAGTTTTGAGCATTGCTATGTTGATTTATTGCAAAGAATAAAATCAATAATATGGTGTATTTTATATTTTTCACTTTCTTTTGTTTTAATGTATTATGATTTTTTTGATTTCTGCATTTTGCCTGGTTATAATTTTAGCATAATATATTCCTTTTGAGAAGTGTGCAAGATTTATCTCAACCATGCTGTTGTTAACCATGTATGAATGAACCAAATCGCCAATGTTGTTGGTTATTGAAACGGTTTTAATTTTATTTAACTTATCATTATCATGTAATTTTATACTAAAAAAACCATTATTAGGGTTTGGGAAAATGGTTACAAAAGCATCTTTGATTTTATCAAAGGCTATTTCTATTTGTTTTTTATCATTTGCTGCGTTAGTTGACAAACTATTTGCCTGCCGCTGCATGAGAAGAGTTTGGAAATCATTGCAATCTGAAAACACTTGCGGCTGGCAATAAATATGAACCTCTGTGCCACTGGCAACATGAAATTCGCTATTGACTTTAACTTCCTTACGTGCTGTAAAATTACCTGCAAATCCGGTTTGAATATCAATATTTGTTAAAGTTAGCGTATTCCATCCTTTATAGTTAGTTGGAAAGGTACTTGCCGTAAGCGTTTGGTTTTGCAATACACCATCGTAATTAAAATCTATTTTTTTTAAGGTAATGGGTGATGCTGGAAGCACAACGCATCCGGGACACCAATCCCATTTTAAGCGTTCAGAACCTGCCGCAGAAATTACAACTTTTGTCAGCCATAGCCCATCATTATAAGGAAATGTATAATCCATTGGTATAGCTGTAAAAGAACCATTATCATCAGTATTTGTATAAAAAAAATCGTATTCATCATCACCAGTTGCTTGATTAATCCCAATATGAAAATGGCAAGCGACTACAGCATTTTTAATTGGATTACCATTTTGATCAATTAAAGTCCTTGTAATTTCATGAGTTGGATTGGGTGGATATAAATTGCTGTTGTAGTAAAGTTTGGTTGGGTCATAAAGTGAACTGCGGTCAACTGGGCAGTTTCCATTAACTATCGGCTGATAAGTTGGAAAGTGGGTAGCGGCTGGTTTATCGGAAGTAGCAGAGGGGTATGTGTCCCAATAAAGAAGTCCAAAAAAATTACCAGCGTAATCATTCGCACCTGAACAAAATAAAGGTGGTGGATTTGGAGGCCAACTGCAATAGTGTACATCCTGATAAGCCCACCAACTGTAACCACTACTACCGCAATTGCAAACGGCATCTAATGAATACGCAGCATAGTTTGATTGGTCAGACAATGTGCCATGTAAATTTCTTGTTTTCCAATCAAGATTATTCGCATCAATTAAATTTGCTGTAAAGCCTGTTTCACCAACTATCCAGGGCATAGGAGAGTTTTGGTTAATCCAGTACAGCTCATTAACACTTCTTGTTTTCATTCTGTCTTGAATTGAAGTTAAAGTACGGTCTTCAAGAGCCTCTTTCCAATCAGGGTAATAATGCAGCGACAAAAAATCAAGTTTAAGAATAGCAGGGTCGGCAGAAAAAACATCGCTTCTTCCGCATGAGCCAATTGTTACCAAATGTAAGGGGTCGTTGCTTTTAATAATATCGTACCAACCAGCGAACATTGAACATGCTTCTTCCTTTGTTTTTTCAACACTAAAGCTATAACAGGGTTCATTCATTAAATCGTAAGCTAAAAGAGCATTTGCATTGGATGCTGTTGCCATGTAAGTAGATAATGCAGCAAGAAAATTATTCCATGCTGTAACTTCGGTTGCATCATAAGGCGACTTAGAACCTGTGATAATAAATATCACTTTTAAAGGAGTTGGTTGTGAAGTGGTAGTATTAACTGCGCTGTTAGCTAACGATAGTATATGATTATACATAGGAAGAATGGTTAGCATTCCAGGGTCAGAAACATTTAGAGGGTCAAGCGGAACGATTGTAGTGCCGGAAAGGTCGTGATTTGTAAAACGAAATACCAACCCTTGCCCTGACACATAAGTTGGATAAAATCCGGCAATTCTGATTGAATTAAAACCCATTGTAGCAACATGATTGAAGTCGTTTTGAATTTGTACATCGCAGGTTGTTTGGTCAAAATTTTCTAAATCATTTGTGGGGCCATAAGAGTGGTCAGAAGAAATAAAATATTGCTGCGTTGTTAAATGATAGCACTTTTCAATAGAAAAATTCATAATCATTGGATAGAAGTTACTCCCATTTAATTTAAACTGCTTTCCCTCAATTGATACATTTTGAGCTAACAGACATGAGTAAAATATAACCGATAAGAAGGATAATAAAATTTTGGTTTTCATATTATTTCCTCCTTTCTAAATTTTTCA
>JRYD01000079.1_pt1 | contig 45803 bp, 44 predicted proteins | sample 235311 | NCBI WGS metagenome assembly JRYD01 (sample SAMN03074213, study PRJNA261472) | activated sludge metagenome | biome: Common Effluent Treatment Plant; feature: Wastewater; material: Activated sludge; isolation source: activated biomass in a lab-scale reactor treating industrial wastewater at... | reverse complement strand
CGAGCGCCTCGAGCGCCTCGCATCGCTCACGAAACCGCCCGCGGCTCGCCGGCATCCACGCCGGCCTCGACCCACCCTCAACCCACCCGCTGCGGATGACCACGGGAGTCCCATCGTCCGCCACCTCGCGATCACGATCGAACGCGTGTGGATCGAACGCCTCGCCAAGCAGGTTGACGCCCCACACCCACGCCACCACGTGCCCACCACGACGGATTGCCCCTCGTTGGTCCGCGTTCGTCGCGTTCGCGTCGATCCTGCATGCGCTCGCTCGCTCACGCCCTCTCAAGTTCTCTTCGCTCATCTCGTCGGATCGTACCGAGCGTTTGGCACGCCGCGTGCGAATGGCTCCGGCGCGTCGGAGTGCGCGCGTCCTCGGCGGAGCCGGAAGCCAATTTGTGTATTTCCATTGAAGGTCCCTCCGCCCTGCCGAGGTGTTCTGCGCCATGGACAACGTCCAACTGCCGTGGGTTTTCGCCGCGCCCTCGCCCTCGTCCGAGAATGACGAGAGCCGACCGCGCGAGCCAGAACCGACCGAGTCATCGCTCCACGATCGCATTCGGAGCCTGAATCCTTCCGCGAAACCTGAGTTCCTGCTGCGATTTTCGCGCCGCGACCTGGCGGCGTACCTCGCCCACCTCGAGTCCCTCGCCATCCCACGCGGCAGAACGGCCGTCTGGCGCCCCGCCGACGGCGAGAGCGCGATAAGCAGCGCGCGGGTGGGATAACGCTGCGAACCTGAGCGGACCCTTCCGCCTCGGGTGGTTGTGCGCCCTCGCCTCGGCCCCGATGGGGGCGGACGCCTCACACCCGCGAGGGCCGAATCCGATGACACCCACGCCAGTGCGCCACGCAAGCCATCGCGCCCAAGCGCGAGGACCGGGCGTCTCTGGTCGTGTGCTCGGCGTCCGGAGGTCGGAACCTCTCGGGCGCGGCCCGGCGACGCGTGGAGCCGGCGGGCCAGCACACGAGGCGTGGGAGATCGATCGATGGGAACTCTGGCCACCTTCCGGAGCGCGTCGTTTCTGACGAGCGCTGCCGCTCTTGCCATGCTCGCCGGCTGCGCCAACCACGGCGCCGTGAACGGGCCTTTCTCGCGGACCAGCCCCAAGGCGACCGCGGTGGTGACCCAGAACGTCGAGACTCCTTCGATGGCCCATGCTCCGCAGAACCGCGAGTCCCTGGGTTCCGCTATGAGCGCCCAGCGCGAGCCCGAGCCGCCCGCGCCTGGCGTCACCCGCGTCACCATCGCCCAGGAGGGCGCCGACTTTGACCCCTGCGTCACACCCGATGGCGAGCACATCGTCTTTGCCAGCACGCGCCACCGCCCCACCGCCGACATCTACGTGAAGCGCGCCGATGGGCAGGTCATGACCCAACTCACCAGCGACCCCGCCGACGACGCCATGCCCGCCGTCAGCCCCGATGGGCAGCGCATCGCCTTCGCCAGCAACCGTTCGGGAAACTGGGACATCTACATCATGCCCAGCATCGGTGGCCGGGCCGTCCAGGTCACCAGCGATCCCGCCGACGAACTCCACCCCTCCTGGTCGCCCGACGGCACGAATCTGACCTTCTCGCGCATGGGCGAGGCCAGCCGTCGCTGGGAGATCTGGGTCACCAACGTCTCCAACTCCGCCACCGCGAACTTCATTGGTTACGGACTCTTCCCCCAGTGGGCCCCCGTCGCCGGCACCGGCTCGACCGGCGGCGATCTCATCCTCTACCAACTCGGTCGCGAGCGGGGCAAACGCACTTTCGGCCTGTGGACCATCGAGTACACCAACGGCCAGGTCACCAGCAAATCCGAGATCGCCTCCAGTTCGGACACCGCCCTGATCAGTCCAACCTGGAGCCCCGACGGGCAGTGGATCGCCTACGCCGAGGTCCCCGCCGTCACCCCCGACACTCCCACCAGCCGCGCCTCGATCTTCCCGACCAAGGGCACCATGTGGATGGTCGGCGTGGACGGCTCGAACAAGGTCCAGTTGGCCTCGGGCCCGGGCGCTTCGCTCATGCCCACGTGGAGCGTCAACCAACGCCTCTTCTTCGTGAGCAATCGCGAAGGCCGCGAGAGCATCTGGTCCATGGACATGCGCTCGGCCCTCCTCGCCGCTACAGGATACGAACACCAGGGGAACGCCCGGGTCGCCAACACCCCCGAGCCCGACGACGGCACGACCCCGGCAGGCCATCAGTAACTACTTGTGACTTTTCGACGGCGCGCGGCTTGGAAACGAGCAGCCGCCGATTCAACCTTGCCGATGAGAGGGATGAACATTCCCACATCCGGCCCACCCCGGCGACACCTCCGGGAGATGGGGGCAAGGAGGCCCATGAGCCGTTCCACACCAAGACCGTTGATCGCGGCCTTCGCGATCTCGTGCGTCCTCCCCTTCGCGTGCGCGCCAAAGTCCCAACTGATCGCGCCGGAGGTCACGCTCTCACCCTATGGCACCCAGCGCGAGGTCCTCTGGGCCGTCGTCCCCCCCACCAACGAAACCGGCACAACCCTCGTCAACCCGCTGGAGATGGGCGACATCCTCGTGCAAGCGATCGAGGAAGCGCAAGGATTGCGCAGCGTCCCGTTGAACAGAACACTCGACGCCATGCGGGCCTTGGAAATGCCCGCGGTCCGCACGCCCGGCGATGCTCGACGCCTTGGGGCGGCCATGGGCGTGGATGGAATAGTCGTTGGAACGATGACTGCCTACGACCCCTACACGCCAATCCTCGGCCTGTCGCTCGCTCTCTTTGCCAGACCCGGAAGCCCCGGCACCGGCGGGAGCGAGCCGCTCAAACCCTGGATTCTGGAAGGTGCCGCCACCGAACCGACCGCCAATGGCCGGGTCTTCTCGGACCGCCCCCAATCCACGTCCTCGATGATCCTGGACGCCAAGAACCACCAGGTCCTGATGGACCTCCGTCGATACGCCACCGGCCGGAGCGACGAAGACTCGGCCCTGGGCTGGAGGCGGTACACCAAAAGCATGGCGTTGTACAGCCAGTTTGTCTGCCACGAGGCGATCGGCGAGTTGCTCCGCTCTGAATGGTCGCGTCTGGCTCAGGCCCGGCACGCGGGCGAAACGAACCCTAGTGCATCCAGGAGCGATAGATATGCGGACGTTCCCGAGGGCCGTGATGGGCCCTGAGCGGCCGTTGACGAGAAGTGACCACGAGGCCACGCGTGTGAGCCGGTGTTTCCACTGGGTCTTAGGTGAAGTTTCGAGTGAAGAGAAATCCGGCTCTATCGGGCGTTGAAAACCGCCGATGAGAGCCTCGTCGGTATGCGGACCTGTGTGTGGTCCGGGCCGGCGAGTGACGACGAGTTTGGGCCTCTGGGGCGATGGAACGCCACAAGCCTGTTGGGAGTCTGGCCCATGACGCTACCGATTACCGAGGGATTCACGACCTATCTTGCGGACGAGCGCCACTTCAGCCCGTACACGGCCCGTTGCTACGGCGCGGACCTTCGCCAGTACATCGAGTTCCTCGAGAGCAAGCACTCCATCACCATCAACCCGGGCGCCGAGCGCCAGGCGATGCAGAAGGCCCAGGAGACCAAGGGCTCCTTTGGCAGCATGCCGATCACCACGATCACCCAGGCGATCTGCGGCGCGAACGCGGACTCCATCCGCGAGTTCCTGACGCACCTCGGCTCGAATCAGTATTCGGCCGCGACGATGGCGCGCAAGATTGCCACGCTGCGTTCCTTCTATAAGTGGGCCGACCGCCGGGGCTACTGCTCGGGCAACCCGATGACCGCGATCCGCACGCCGCGCCAGGGCAAGCGACTTCCCAAGGCCGTCACCATCGAGCAGATCGAGCAGTTGCTGGCCGCCCCGAGCGATGCCGACGTGCTGGGTCGTCGCGACCGCGCGATGCTCGAGACGCTGTACTCCACGGGCATCCGCGTCAGCGAGTTGGTCGCGCTCAACGTGGCCGATCTCGATCTCACCGGAGAGGCCCTGAAGGTCCGCGGGAAGGGCAAGAAGGAGCGGGTGGTCCCGCTCGGCGCCCACGCGCTCGCCTCGGTGCAGCGGTACTTCGAGATGCTCCGCACGGACTCTCGCTTTGGCCCGATGGTCCGCGACAACCCGTCGAATCTGCCCCTCTTCCTCAACAAGCACGGCGCGCGCCTCAGCTCGCGTTCGGTTCGCCGCAAGTTGGACAAGTACCTCAAGCAGGTCGGGCTCGACCCGACGATCAGCCCGCACACGCTGCGTCACAGTTTCGCGACGCACCTCTTGGACAATGGAGCCGACCTGCGCAGCGTCCAGGAACTCCTCGGGCACCAGTCGCTCAGCACCACCCAGGTCTATACCCACCTGAGCAACCAGCGCGTGCAGGACTCGTACAACAAGGCCCATCCTCGCGCCCAGGCGAGCTGATCGGGTCAAGGACAATCCTGTGGGACGCATCGAGGGCCTGTACAACGCAGGCTCTCTGCGTTTTTGTCGAGGTGTTGCCATGCACGCGCTTCGATGCACTCGGCCCGACCCACGTGAGGGGCTCGTGTCGAATCACACGTGTGCCTAGGGCCCTCCCCCACGTTCGGACGTCCTGTCCATCCACAACGCATGAGTGGGATTCTCGAATGAGTTATGGCGCGGGCTCCCGAGGCGTGCTCGACGCGGCGCTCGCCAGGATGTCACGCAAGGTTGCGTACCAGCGGGCCGGCCCGCTCGTCCAGCCGTCGGAGGGGAGCACGCCGACGATCTTATTCTGGGCGTTGATGACCACCGTGGTGACGTTGCTCGAGGCGTCGAGGCGTTCGATGGCACGCCACCCGGCCGTGGACCAGAGCGGAACTTGTTCGGCTCGGCGATCGGTGGCGGGGAGCCCATCCCACCATTTCATCGAGTCCGCGTGGAGTTTCTCGGGGTCGAAGGGATCGAGTCCCATCACGCCGACGGCACGCACGATCAATGTCGGCCTCGCTCCCCTGGTCGCGTCCCACATCTGATCGAGAACACCCATCGCGCCATCGACGGCGGCGGTCGCGTCCTGATGGATCTCGCGCGCTTTCGTCGCCTGGTCCGTGCGGAAGAAGATCAGGCACGCGAGCGCGGGCCCGGACTCGGGCGAACCCGGGTTGGGCGATGATCCCGATTCCGCCAGGGCCTGCGTGAGATTCCACACCGCGAGGTCGTGCGTGAAAATCGTGATCGCGGGGAAGGGATCGCCCGGCTCGACCTCGGCGCGCGTCCGCTCGAGGGCGGCGAGGGTCTCGACCCGCGTCCGACCCGAGAGATCGAGGCCCCACGTTGATGGGTCGGTGATCGGCATGGGGATGATCGAGAGTTCGAGGGCTCGACCATCGGGCCAGGAGAGCGAGAGCGCGCGGGCGCGCCAGGTGCGCGAGTCGACAACCAGTCGCAGGCCGATGGTCCCAGTCGAAGGGGCGGGGGTCGTGCCCTCGAGGGTGATCTGGTTGCGGTCGGTGGAGTCGGCTTTGGTCCACGTCGCGCGAAGGGCCAGCGGCGGGAGGATCGCCTCGTCATCCGTGCTCGTGCCGGCCGCGAGCGCCCAGTTGATCTGCGGGATCGGGATCGGCGGGAGCGACTCGCGTACGGCGGCGGCATCCACACGCGAGGATCGCGCCTGCTCATACGCGTGGCGGGCGCTCAGGCGACTCAGTGCTCGTAGCGAAGTCGTGTCCATCCACACCTGGATGCGCTCGAGATCGAGGCGGATCGAGGGCGTCCGCGAGAGGGATGGGTCGATCGTGTCGGGCGTGCCGGGATCGATCCGCACGAGGAGCGAAGTGAGCCGATCGAGCTGGTTGGGGCGTGTGAGTTTGAGGTTCACGCGTTCGGCGGTCGGGCCGGCGCGATACGCCGCCTTCAGCGACGAGAGGACCTGCTCGGGCGTCAGCGTGGCCGCGGGCTTTGCATCACCCGGCGAATCCGACTTCGGTTCTGGTGCTGGCGGATCGCCGGGCTGCACCCGTGCCAGCGTTGCGAGTGACGTGAAGATCGCGGCGACGAGAGCGCATGTGATGAATCGAGTTCGCTCGGGCATGGAGAACTCTACGTGTGCAGCGCGGCGAGGCACTCGCGCACGCTGGCGTTCCGCCCCGGGATTCGCAGTTCGGGCGCGATCTCGGCGAGCGGCACGAGCACGAACGCCCGCTCGTGGAGGCGCGGGTGCGGGAGCGTGAGCGAGGGCTCGGTCAGGATCAGGTCGTCGTAGACGAGCAGGTCGAGATCGAGCGGACGCGGGCCGTTGCGGATGGTGCGCTCTCGATCGCGGCCGAACGCGGCCTCGATACCCAGGAGCGTGCCGAGGAGCTCGTGGGGCGAGAGTCCCGTCTCCACGATCACCGCGGCGTTGAGGAATCGCGGTTGGTCGAGTAGACCAACAGGTTCGGTGGAGTGGAAGGCCGACCGCGCGACGACGCGCGTGCAGGGCAGGCGTTGGATCGCGAGCGTCGCCTGGTGGAGGGTCTCGTCGGGCCGACCAAAGACACTGGGGAGATTGGAACCAAGAGCGATCGCGGCGCGGGGCATCGGTGACGATCGTAGCGGATGACACTCGAATCGCGCAGCACAGATGCACCGCGAGCCGGGTGGTGGCCCAGCTCGCGTGAGGTCCGTGTCGGGGAGTTGCTTATTCGCCGGACTCGAGTTCGCCCATGCGGAATCGCATCTGGGCCTTGAGACGGGCGAGGATGGAACTGTGCATCTGGCTGACGCGGCTCTCGGAAAGATCGAGCGTGGCACCGATCTCCTTCATCGTCATGGCCTCGTAGTAATAGAGGATGACAATGAGTCGCTCGGCCCGCGAGAGGCCCTTGGTGATGAGGTCGCGGAGGTCGCGGCGCTGGAGGTCGCCCAGCGGGTTGCTCTGGGTCTCGTCGCGGATCACGTCGATCTCACGGACGTCACGCCCCGAGTCGGACGTGAAACAGCGCTGCGTCAGGCTCCGCGTGCTAACGGCGGCGGAGTCCTTCTTGAGTTTGTCGTATTCCTCGAGGGGAAGGCCGAGCGACTTGGCGACCTGCTCCTCGGTGGCGGGCTCGCCGGTCGCCTTCTCGATCGCCTGGCGGGCCTGATCGACCTTGGCGCTGCGGTGGCGGACGAGGCGCGGGACCCAGTCCATCGAGCGGAGTTCGTCGAGGATCGCGCCGCGGATGCGCGGGGCACAGTAGGTCTCGAACTTGACCTTCCGCGCGAGATCGAAGGCGTCGATCGCGTCCATCAGCCCGAAGACGCCGACGGACATGAGGTCCTCGACGTCGACCTCGTCGGGGAGACGCTGGTGGATGCGCTCGGCGTTGTAACGGACGAGCGGGAGGAACTTCTCGACGAGATAGTTCCGGATGCCCTCGTCGTGAGTCTTCTGGTACTTCTTCCAGACCTCGTTGATCGGGACCGAGTCGTACTTGCTCGGCGTTTTCGACGGCTCGGCATGGCGCGCGGCAAAGCGACCATGCCTCATAGCACCACGAGAAAGTTTGACGACGGACATGGTCCTCTCCTTGACCTACTTGCGGTGACCGTCGCGAGTGAGGTGGTCTCGCGACCGCCTCCCAGGCGAACTCCCCATCCGGGGATCCTGTCACTGCCCGCGATCGATCCGCGGTCGGCACACGACTCCATGCGTGCCCGCGTGCAATCCTTGCACGCGAGTTGGGAGCAGTATACCGAGTCGCGACCCGATGCGTAGATCTATTTTACAAAATTTCATGCAGTTTCGGACTCATCCACGGGTGAGACTTCGATGATGGGTTCGTCGTTGACACCGGCCGGCGCCGCGGCGGCACGCGCGACCTGGCGAGAGTTCAGGTGGTCTTCAATGACCGACTTGCCGATCGCGCCTAGAACCATCCCGACCAGTTGACAAACGATCATGGCGAGGAGCGCACGGACGAGGGTGCTGGTCGCGTCGTTGCCGACGAGCATCCCCGAGACGAGTGCCACGATGAACCCCGCGAGGCCAAGCATCGACGCGATGGTCCGCACTGGGTTACCCACTCGTGGTTCCTCTTGGGTGTGATCGGTGCGGTGGAGCCCCGGCGCACGTCGCCTTGACGCTCAGGATCGGCTGGAGATCGACCCCGATTCACGAAAACTCGGCAGAACCGCGTAGATTGTGCCGTGTGAAGGACTTATGACGCGTCGGCCTGACGCCTTGACCGGCGTCCGAAGGGCCAGAACCCACGCGGCTCGCGCGTGGTGGCGAGCGGGCGATCGAGTCGCAAGGTTGATGCCAAAACCTGCGCGAGGCGACGCACATCCTGCGTGGCGGGCGAGGCGAATGGTCGAACGATGAACGGCTGACGCGCGCGCACTGAGGCGAGCACGGTCTCATCGCGGCGGACGTGACCCGAACACGGCAGTTCGACATCGAGAAAGCGTCGCGCGACGCCGGCGATGCGCCGATGGACGGCCTCGCCCTCGTCGGGGGATTCAACCTGGTTCACCATGAGCGAGACGCCTGGCGGGCGATCGTCGGAGATCGTGGCACGGTGGGCGACGGCCTTGAGCAGCGCGTACGCGTCGGCGATCGAGGTTGGCTCGGGTGTGGCGACGATCACGGCATGATCGGCGGCCTCAACCATGGAGAGCACGCAGGGACTCATGCCGGCGCCGGTGTCGATGATGATCACGTCGTAGTGTGCGCGCAAGGCGAAGATGGAGGCGAGGAGGGCGTCGCGTTCGGCGAGCCCGAGGGCCGCCATGCGCCGAACGCCGACCGAACCGGGGATGAGCCAGGCATTGGGCGCGCACGCAATCGCGATGGAGCGGAGGGTGTCGGCGCCGGCGGTCGGATCATCGTGGGCGGCGAGGAGGGCGCATTCCAGGCGGCGGGTAGGGGAGACCCCGAGGAGGACATCGGCGTTGGCCATGCCCATGTCGGCGTCGAGAAGCGCGACGCGCCGGCCAGTGGAGGCGAGGGCGAGGGTGAGGTTGACGGCGAGGGTCGTCTTGCCGACGCCGCCTTTTCCAGAGGAGATGGCGAGGATGGGGGCGAGGGGTATCGGGGTCGACTGGCTTGGTGCCAGGCGATCGGCGGAGGAAGGCTGGAGCGCGGCGACGCTCGTGTTGTTGGACGTGAGCGAGTGATCGTCGGGTGTGGTCGGTTCGTGGATCGGCGTGGCGCGCATCAGGCCACGGAGGCGAGCCGCCTGGTCCTGGGGGGGAGGAGTTGTTTGCGGCTCCAAATCGGACGCGGCCTCTGGCGAGAGCGAGGTCGTGAAGATGGAGGTCATGGCGTGCCTCCCCCCCCTCCGATCGAGAGGGTGGCGCTCGCAGCGCCATCGAGCACGTGTCGCGCGAGGCGATCGGGGGCGGCGATCTCGATCTGGTCGGGGACTTCCTGGCCCGTGGTGACGTAGCCAACGGGCAGGCGCGTGGCGCGCATGGCGGAGATGACGACGCCAAGGTTCACGGCCTCGTCGAGCTTGGTGAAGAGGACGCGCGTGGGGAGGAGCCTCGAGAACTGCTCGATGGTGCGCAGGATCACCGGCTCGGCGGAAGCGAGGGAGAGGACCAGGTGCGTCTCGTGCGGTCGGGCGGCATCGACGAGTCGGGCGAGTTCGGTGAGTTTGCCCGAGTCGTGCTGCGAGCGGCCCATGGTGTCGATGAGGATCACGTCGCAGTCGGTCATCGCGTCGAGGGCCTGGACCATCTCGGAGGGCGAGTTCACGACACGGAGGGGAAGGCCGATGATGTTCGCGTAGGTGCGGAGTTGCTCGACGGCGGCGATGCGGTAGGTATCGCAGGTGAGCAGGCCGACGCGTTGGGCGTGGCGGAGTTTGTAGGTGGCGGCGAGTTTGGCAATGGTGGTGGTCTTCCCGACGCCGGTGGGCCCGAGCATGGCGATGGTGAGGGGCCTGCCGTCGCGTTGCATGCCGCCTTTGGTGGTCTGGCCGACGACGGGGATGAGCGAGGCGAGTCGGCGGAGGACGCTCTGGCGGACAACGCCGTCGTCATCGAGTTCGGCACTGGTGAGTTCGTCGCGCACGCCCCCGATGATGGATTCGACGAGATCGGCGGGGACGCCGGACTCCTGCAGTCGCATGTACGAGGCCATCAGGGGGTCGGAGAGGGCGCCGAGAGGCGAGAGATTTGGTGTGGTGGCGACGTGGACGGCGGTCTGGCGTGTCGCGTGGAGGACCTGGCCGACGAGTCTTTTGATGGAGAGGAGTTCGTCCTGGAGCGCGGAGTAGTTGGCGTCGGGCGCGGGGGCGATGCGCGTGGAGAGCATCGCGATGGCGTCGCGACGGGCGGGCGATTGGACGGCGACGGTTGGGGACGGCTGGGATGGCGTTGGAAGAGGACGATCCGGAGTTGGCGAGGGCGATTCAGTGCGAGTGATCGGGGCCTTGGCGGCGACGAACTGCTCGTGCGCTCCCGCGCGAACGGCGGGTGAACCTTCGTCGCGCTCGTGTGTGAGTGGCGTCGGTGGAGATGCCGCACGGCGGGTCTGCAGCGAGGCGAAGGACGAGGGCGTGAACTCGTCGATTGTCGCGTCACGATCGGCGATGGCGGCGGCACCTGGTGGAGAAGCGGCGCCCGGGGGTCGCGGATTGGCGTAGGCGGCGCGAGTGGCCGCGCTGCCCGCGGCGGCCGCGGCGGATGACGCGCCGGCACGTTGCGATCGTGCGAGGCGGGCGCTGGCCTGATCGGAGGCGGTGATCTCGACGACGGTCTTGCCGCCCAGGCCCATGACCGAGCCGACCTTGTAGGTCCTGGTGTGGAGGATGACGGCGTCCTTCCCGAGGTCTTTCTTCACCTCGGCGAGGGCGTCGGCCATCGATCGTGCTCGATAGGTCTTGAGATTCATCCGGGCCATCCGTGGCGCGAGCGAGAGTCGGGATGTGGACGAGGGGCATCCATGCCTCTCGGGTTCGCACGCGGCGCACGCGTGAACCAACGCAGTGTATCAGCGGAGCCTCGAGCGAGCGAGAAGATTTCCTCGATCGTGTTCGGCGTCATGCGGCGGCCCCCGTGGTGGCGCGTGAGGCGTCGGTGGGCGGCATCACGAGTGCGCTCGACTCGACATCCACGCCCGTCGCGACCTCGTTGTACCCCAGGACCGCGACGCCAGGGACGTGGGGCTCCAGGATCTGGCGGACGATGGCGCGGACCTGGGGTGAGGCGATGACGACGGCGTGGTGGCCAAGGTCGGTGACCGACTTGAGCGCCCGCGCGATCTGGGTCGCGATGGCGTTGGCGACACGCGCGGGCATGCTGATGACGGTTCCGGCGTTCCCGCGATCGATGTAGCCGGCGATCTGGTCCTCGAGCGTTGGGTCGAGGGTGACGCAGGGGAGGCGCTGCCCGCCGTGGTCGTTGGGGACGGCGTACTGATTGGAAATTGTTCGGCGCAGGGCGTTTCGGACGTATTCAGTGAGGACGTCGAGGTCCTTGGTCTTGGGGCCCCACTCGGCGAGGGCTTCGAGGATGGTCTCGAGGTCTCGGATAGGGACTCGTTCGCGGAGGAGATTCTGGAGGACCTTCATGAGGTCCATGGGCTTGATGATCGCGGGAATAGCCTCCTCGACCAGTTTGGGAGACTTCTGCTTGAGTTGCTCGATGAGGTTGTTGACCTCGTCACGGGTCAGGAGTTCGTCGGCGTGACGCTTCACGACCTCGGTGATGTGGGTCGCGATGACGCTGGTGGGATCGACGACGGTGTAGTTCAGGGTCTCGGCACGCGAGCGCGCAGATGGAGAGATCCACCACGCGTCGAGCCCGAAGGCGGGTTCCTTGGTCGGCTCGCCCTCGATCGGGCCCGAGGCGATCCCCGAGTCCATGGCGAGGAACTTCCCGGGACGCGACTCGCCCTTGGCGACGGCGTTGCCCCGGATCTTGACCCGATACTCGTGGGCGGCGAGCTGGATGTTGTCGCGGATGCGCACGGGGGGCATGACCAGTCCGAGTTCGATCGCGAGTTGTCGGCGGACGGCGGAGATGCGCTCGAGGAGATCGCCGCCCTGGCCCTGATCAACGAGCGGGACGATGGTGTAACTGACCTCGAGTTCGAGCGTGTCCACTTTCAGGAGGGTCTCGACGGGCGGCGGCTCGGGCTTGCCGAGGGGCGCGGCGTGCTCATCGCTCTCGGCGGCGAGTTTCTCGCGGCGGGTGCGGGTCAGCGACCAGCCAAGGAGACCCAGGCCGGCGGCTGTCGCGAGGAGCGGCGCGGCGGGGAGGGGCGTGAACGCCATGAGCGTGAGGAAGCCCGCGGTGATATAGAGGCCCCGGGGCTGGCTGGTGATCTGGTCGGTGAACTCGCTACCGAGGTTGGCCTTGGAGCCCGAACGCGTGACGATGAGGGCGGAGGCGATGGAGATGATGAAGGAGGGGAGTTGGGCAGTGAGCCCGTCGCCGATGGTGAGCTTGGTGTAGACGGCGGCGGTGGCGCCGATGTCCCAGCCGCGTATGAGCATCCCGACGGCCATGCCGCCGAGGACGTTGATGATGGTAATGATGATGCCGGCGATGGCGTCGCCGCGAACAAACTTGCTGGCACCGTCCATGGCGCCGAAGAAGTCGGCCTCCTGGGCGATTCGCTCGCGGCGTCGGCGTGCTTCCTTCTCGTCGATGATGCCGGCGTTGAGATCGGCATCGATCGCCATCTGCTTGCCGGGCATGGCGTCGAGAGTGAAGCGAGCGGCGACCTCGCTGATGCGCCCGGCGCCCTTGGTGACGACGACGAACTGGATGATGGAGAGGATAAAGAAGATGACGCCACCGACGACGAGGGAATCGCCCGCGACGAACTGCCCGAAGGCCATGATGACATTTCCCGCGGCGTCCGCGGCGTCGGCGGGCGAGGCCGCGTCGGCGGAGAGGATGAGTCGCGTGGAGGCGATGTTCAGGACGAGCCGCAGCAGCGTCGTTACGAGCAGGAGCGAGGGGAAGACGCTGAAATCCAGCGGCTGCTCCATGTAGATCGTCGTGAGCAGGATGATGATGCCCAGGCTGATGTTGAGCGAGATGAGCACGTCGAGCACGACTGGCGGGAGTGGGACCACGAGCACCGCGAGCAGCATCACGAACCCGACGGGAAGGATGAGGCTGCGGTACTCCTTGAGTTTCAAGAGCCACAGGGGGAGGCCTTGGCCTTGGAGTCGGGCTGTGGTGGCGACGGGTGGCATAAGTGGTCGTCAGCGCGCGGTCGAAGGGTCAGGCCGCCTGCTCCTCCAGTCTGTAGACGAAGGCGAGGATCTCCGCGACGGCCTGGTAGTGATCGGGCTGGATCTCGTGGCCGACATCGACGTTGAAGTAGAGCGACCGCGCTAGGGGCGGACGCTCGACGATGGGGACGCCATGGATCGCGGCGACCTGGCGGACGCGCATGGCCATGTGATCGACTCCCTTGGCGACGACCTTGGGGGCGCGCATCGTGTCGCTGTCGTACTGGATCGCGACGGCGAAGTGGGTGGGGTTGGTGACGATGACGTCGGCCTTGGGGACGTTCTGGTTGATGCGCTGCAGCGCGATCTTCTGGGCCATCTTGAACCGCTGGGACTTCACTTGTGGATCGCCCTCCATGGCTCGGCGTTCGTCCTTGACGTCGGCCTTGGTCATGCGAAGGTCCTGGTGGTGCTGCCAGCGCTGGTAGAGGTAATCGGCGACGCCCACGATCGCGAGGATAAGCAGGAGCCAGAGGGCAAGGTCGAAGGCGAGTCTGGCGATCGTGTACATCCCTTGGATCGGCTCGAGAAGGGGCAATCGCGCGACGCTCGCGACGATACCGGTGAGCACGAGGGCGGCGACGGCGAGGACACCCGAGAGTTTGAGAGTGTTGATGAGCGTCTTGGCGATGCCACGCTTGCCGACGATGTTCGACAGGCCCTTGATCGGGTTGAGTTTCGCGAGGTTGGGCTGCAGGGGATCGGTGGAGAAGTTGAAGCCGACCTGGGCGAACTGGGAGATCGCAGCGATGACGAGGGTGATCGCGAGGAACGGCGCGAGGGCCCGGGCGGCCTGGGCCGAGGCGAAGATGATGAAAGGGAAGAGGGTGGTGGAATCCACGGAAGCGGGCAGGCCGTCGAAGGTGCGGCGGAAGACCATGAGGACGGCACGGATGGCGAATCCGCCGAAGAGCACGAGTATGAGGAGCGCGCCACCGAGTTCCACCGCCGCGGTGAGATCGGTGCTCTTGGGGATGCGTCCCTTCTGGCGCGCCTCGCCGAGGCGTCGCGGGGTTGGGGCTTCGGTCTTGTCTCCGAGATCTTCGGCCACGGCTTCTCCGGTCTAGTGGTTTCCCAGCGCGTCCACCCAGTTTGTCGCGTGGGCGAGGGCGTCGTGGACTTTCTCGCCGACGACGGTCTGGACGGCATAGAGCGCCAGCGCGGTCATCGCGACCCCCGCCATGATCTTCACGGTGAATCCCACGGACATGATGTTGATCTGGGGCATGGTCTTGGAGACCGCGCCAAAGACGATGATGAGCAGCAGGATAATCGCGGTGACGGGTGCGGCGGCCTGCATCGCGAGTTCGAAGCCCGAGGAGAGCACGCCAACGATCGTCTCCAGCGGGGCCTGCCCGATGGTGATCCCGCCCAGGGGGACTCGCTCGAAGGAGTTGATGACGCCCGCGATGACGATGTCGAGCCCGCCGAGGCCGAAGAAGACGCCGGCGCCGACGTAGAACAGCAACTGCCCGAGGACGTCGACGTCGTAGTCGGCCTCGGGGTTGTAGACGCGGGCGAGACCCAGGCCCATCTGCTGGCCCATGAGCACGCCGCTCATCTCGAGGGCGGCGAGGGGGAGCGTCGCGAGGACGCCGATGACGAATCCGATGAGCGTCTCGCCCAGGATGACGGGGACGGCGGAGAAAACGTCCATGCGCCCCGCGAGGGCCGGCGTCACGTGGAGATCCAGCGAGGGATAGAGCGCGGCGGTGAGCATGACGCCCAGGAGCGCCTTGTTCTTCGAGGGGATGATCACGCTCGAGAGCATCGGCGCAAAGACAAAGATTCCCAGCACGCGGAACGACGCGAGGGTGAACGGCACGGCATGCGCCAGGGCCAACTCGATCTGGGATGCGGCGGATGCCATCGGCATGAGACGCGAGAACGACTAGGGGGATTGGTTCAGGGTGAGATACTGTGTGGTGAACTCGATAAGACGGAGGGAGATCCACGGGATAAGCACGGCGGCGGCGAGGATCATCACGATGATCTTCGGGACCGTGCTGAGCGTCTGATCCTGGATCGACGTCACGGATTGCACCAGGCTGATCCCCAGGCCCACGACGATGCCGGCGAGGAGGATGGGCGCGGCGATCTTGAGCGTGAAGATCAGCGCCTGACGCACGAGGTCGATGGTGGTCTCGTCATAGTGCACGCGCGGAACTCCTATCCGAGGCCGAGGGACTGCATGAACGTGGCGCCGCCATCGCCGAGCAGCGCCACCTGGGACGCCGGGCCCGAGATGCTCCTCATGAGACTCCCCACGACGAGCGTCCAGCCATCGACCATCACAAAGAGAAGGACCTTGAAGGGCAGACTGACCAGGACGGGCGGGAGCATCATCATGCTCATGGAGATGAGCATGGTGCTGATGACCATGTCAATGACGAGGAAGGGGACATAGACGCGGAAGCCCATGAGGAAAGCGACCTTGAGTTCGCTGAGCATGTACGCCGGCACGAGCTCGACCATGTCGACATCGGCGCGGGAGAGTTGCTCGGGACGGCTGATGTCCTTGCCGCGATGCTCCATGAGCATGTAGAGGCTGGACCAGTTGCCGCTGGCCTCAATCTGGCTGAACATGAAGTCACGGATGGGCTGCTTGGCGCTGTCCCAGAGCGAGTTGTAGTCGCGGATCTCGCCGGATCGCCAGGGCTCGAGGGCCTCTTTCTCGATGCGCTGGACGGTCGGAGCCATCACGAACATCGTGACAAAGAGCGCGAGGGCCGTCGTGACCTGGGGCGGCGGGATGGACTGCGTCCCGAGGGCTTGCTTCAAGAATCCAAGCACGATGAGGACGCGCATGAAGCACGTCATCATGAGCATGAGCGACGGCGCGAGGGAGATCACCGTCAGGACGAGCATGACGTTGATCGTGGTGGAGAGACCGCCCTTCTTGTCTTCGTCGGAGGATGACGAGGCACTCGATGTTCGACCATTGACGGCCTGGCCCGCCTCCGCCATGACCTCGAGTGGGTTGAGGCCGCTGGCGGGAGAGAAGGAACTCGAGCCGGGCTGCTGAAGGAACTTCTCGGCGAGTCCTCCAAGTTGGGAGAGCGAGGTGCCACCCCCACCACCGGCGAGGGCATCGCCGCCCGGATAGGCCGGGCCGAGCAGACCCTGCGCCATCACGGGCCGGGCAAGGAGGATCGCGATGAGGATGAAGAGGACGCGTCGGATCACACAGCGGCCTCCGTCTTCGTGGCCGAGTGTGCGGCACGGCTTCCGCTCATGCGCGCGCGGATGAGGTCCACCGTGCGCCCGATGGCGTCCAGCGGCGAGGTCCCCGGGGCCTCCACGATCTCGATCTCATGCGTGGCGTCGAAATGCTGCACCTCACCGGGCGCGGGATCGCGCGGGATCGCGAGTTCGGGGCGATTCTGATGGTCGAGGAGATCCTGGAATCGACGGGCCATCGTCTCACCCTCGTCGTCGCGGGACTTGACGAGGAGCGAGGCGACATCCTCGGCATCGGTGATCTCGCAGAGCGTGCTCATCGAGGTCCCGGCCCTGCGGCTCGAAGACTGGCTGAGCAGAAGGACACGCCGATCAACGCGAAGCAGGACCAGCGTCACTCCGCGCGAGACGGGGTAGCGTCCGAGCACCTCGAGCACGCCCGACGGCGCGCGTCCACCGGGCCCGAGCGAGGCGCGTAGCCCGCCTTGGGCGCGGGCGGCCTTGCGCAGAATGGCCCCGACAAAGAGCGCGAACGAGACGACGCCCGCAAGGGACAGAACGGTTCGGACGATGCCCCATTCGCTCGTGGCCCGCTGTGTCGCGGGCATCCCAGAGGCATTCGTTGGTTGCGAGTGCGTGCCGAGAGGAATGGAGCGTTCATGGGCCGCGGGGTCGACGGTCGTGTGCGCAACGGTGTTGTTGACTGAGGGCGCGGGCTGGGCGAGTCCGCGCGAGGCGAGGAGCATGAGCGCAAGGCCCAGGCCGAGCATCACGAAAGCCCAACGGCGCTGACGCGTCGGGGCCGCGCGGACGGCCTCGTCATGGTCGTGGATGGCGCGCGGTCTCCAGCAGGTGACGCGGCTCCGGGTCGGCTTGATGTGCAGCGTCCCCATCGTCCCCCCTTTCAGCCGGCCTTTTCCTGTGGTGCATCGATGGCTTCGAGGATCTCGTTGATGCGCACGCAGAAGTTGTCGTTGAGCACGAGAACCTCGCCCCGCGCGACGTGGCGTTCGTTGACGTAGACATCAACGGGGTCGCCGGCGAGCTTGTCGAGTTCGACGACCGCGCCCTCGGTGAGTTTCAGCACGTCCTCGACGAGCATCCGCGTCCGCCCGAGTTCGATCTTCACGTTGAGATTGACGTCGGAGAGCAGCGTGATGGCACGGGCCTGCTCGGGCGAGGCGCCCATCGAGAACGTGGGCAGGTCCAGGGGCGAGCCCCCGGCCGCGGGATCCTGGGCGTCACCCGAACCGGTGGCGTCGGAGGCGAGATCGCCGAGGCTGGAGATCTCGTTGCGGGCCGCCTCGATCGCGGCCTGTGCGTCGTCATTCACCGGATCGCCAGAGGGCTGAGCTCCGCTGATCTCGTTGGGCGTGTCGTCGCCGAGCGGCTGATCGCCTGGAACTTTGGTCTCGTCGGCCATCCTGGCCTCCTGTCTCGCGCAGTCCTTGCGCGCATGGGCGGCAGTCCTACAGGGACCCTCCGCCATGGATCCACCTCAATCGGACCCCGACTGCTCGATTCGCCAGAATTGGCGCAGGAGACGCCCACGTCCGAGAACGACGCGCAAGATTCGCGCGCCGCTCTCCGTCTGATGCTCTGATTGGAGTGTTGCCGTTTGGATCAGCCCGCGCCGAATCCGCGGCAACGGGGGATCAGCACCTTCTCGAATCGCGGGTTGCCTTCGGCGTCCTTGCCGAGGATGCCTTCGAGATATGCCGAGACCTGGCGATTGATGGTCTCGAATCCCGGCTCGCGGAGTTGGTTGGGCTGGGCCTTGCGGAACATCGTCGCGATAGCCTCACGGATCTCGGCGTGGCGACGCTCGAGTTCGGCCTCGACATACTCCTGGTCCTTGGCCTTGACCTTCAGGACCATGTTCGTGTCCCAGATCCAGATCTGGCTCCCCTGGAGCGTCTGGAACTCCTCTTCGAGGAGCGTGACCTCGACGCTGAGATTCTCTTCGGGGTGCTCCTCGCCATGGACGACCACGGCCTCGGCGGCCTTGGGCTTGCCGGTCATCCCAGCGACCATGAAGACGGCGACCGCTTCGAGGACCATGACCACGGCGACCACGGCGATCATCTTGATCGGGGGCTTCCTCTTGGCCTCGCCACCCTCGCCGCCTTGCTTTGCTTCCTTCTCGTCGGCCATGACTCCCTCCACGCGCGCCGGCGTGAGCCGGGCGTACGTGTGCGGAATCGGATGTTGGGATGATCGGAATCAGTGCGCGTGAGTGTGTGCGGTTCGGGATTGCCCGCAAAGCCCGCAGGGATGCGCGGCGCGGGGATTCTCGGACGATCAGGCGGCCTTGCGGGACTGTTCCTGGGCGACTACCGAGGACGACCGCTCCTGCCGAGCGATGCCGGGCGAGGTCCAGACACTGACGGCAAGGAAACTCAGCAAAAGGCCGCAGTAGGCGCTGATTGCGTAGCCCGGGTTGAGCATCGAGGTGATCTCGAGCCAGCCCATGAGAACGAGGAGACACGCGGCCGAGCCGAGGAGTGTCGCGAGCGAGCCCATCAGCGTGGTGCGGAAGGACATGAGGCGTTCGAGGCGGAGGACGCGGGCACCGAGAATGCCGAAGCCCACACCGGCGCCGCCGAGTCCTAAGAGCCCGGCCAGGAGCATTCCGTCCGAGAGTTGTTCGATGAACATGCGAGTCTCCAGATAGGGGCGATCGCCCGGTATCGGAGTTATCGGGAGGGGACGGGGCGGAGTTCAGTCGGTTCTGGTACTTGGATTAGCGCCCGAGGACGAGGAGTTGCTGCATGAGTTCGTCGGCGGTCCGGATAACCCGCGAGGAGGCGGAGTAGCCGGTGGAGGCGAGGATCATCTTGATGAACTCCTCGCCGAGATCGACGTTGGAGAGTTCGAGGGCGCCGCCGATGGTGCGGCCTGCGCCGAGGACGGTGGGCGTGGTGACGATCGGGGAGCCGCTGTTGGCGCCGACGCCGAAGAGGTTGCCGCCCTGGTCCACGAGGCCCTCATTGTTGGGGAAGGTGGCGAGGGCGACCTGGCCGATGGTTCGTGTGAGCCCGTTGGAGAACGTCCCGGTGATAAAACCGTCGATCCCGATGCCGAACCCGGAGAGCGTGCCGATGGGCGCGCCGTCGCGGTAGGTAGCGGCGACAGACGAGGTCTCATCGGTGAGCGCGGTAACGGTGTCGTCGCCCTCGGCAAAGCTCAACGAGAAGCCCAGGGGCGAGTCGGCGCCGGTGTCCGAGCGATCGATGGAGATCGCGATGGGGACGGTGGTGTCGAGTTGGCCCTCGGTGTCAAAGGCGAGGACACCGGTAGTGATGGCGAGGTCCGGGCCTGTCGCATCGGCGGATTCGATGGTGTAGCGCCAGGTCGTGCCGGCGTTGGACTTGCCCTCGAGCGTCATCGCGAGATCGACCTCGACGGGCGTGCCCAGCGAGTCGTAGACGATGAACGTTGTTCGAACGGACTCGCCATCGGCGGCGGCGGTCTTCTGGGGGACGAAGGGCTGGCGCACGACCTGGCCCGAGGCGTTCAGGAGGCGCATGTCGGAAGAGTCGATGGCGATGTCGTTGACCGTGCCGGTGTTTCCGGTGATGGAGACGACGCCGGTGGTCGGGTCGAGGGTGACCCCGGGCGTGTTCCCGTCGGGGTTGGCGCCGGTGGTGCCGTTGATCCCGATGGTCTCGCGCATGAACGTCATGAGGTCGTCGAGCGTGGACGTCGTCGTGATCGGGAAGATCGCGGTGGGGAGCGTGCGTCCGCCCTTCTCGATGTTGCGGAGTTCGATGGACTGGCCATCGAGGAACATGGGCGTGCCCGAGCCGACGAGTTCGGGGTCCTCGATGTCGACGAGGCGCGTCGTGCCCTCGATGAGATTGCCGGGGGCGGGGGCCGGAGCAGCGGCGGCGATGGCGCGCAGGCCATCGGTCTGCGTCCCGAGAAGGTTCACGTTGGAGCCTTGCGACGGGATGGAGCCCGAGGCATCGAGATTGCCTCGGAATCGCACGTTCTGTGTGGCCTCGGCGATGGTGAGCGTGCCGAGGGGGATGCGCATGTCGCCGAGTCGCCCCGGGACGATGTTGAAGTTCTCGTCGATGCCGTAGCCCTGGAGTCGCTCGCCCGAGGGGGTCGCGAGATACTGCTCGGCGTCTGGGCGGAAGTTGCCGGCGCGGGTGTAGAAGGGCTGGGTGCCGCGGTTCACGACGAAGAACCCGTCGCCATCGATCGCGAGGTCGCGAAGATCACCGGTGGGCGAGATGGTCCCGGTGGCGAAGTTCTTCTGGGTGCCCGAGACGCGCACGCCGTAGCCGATCTGGAACGGGTTGGTCCCGCCGACGGTGTCGCCCGGGGGTGTTCCGGCGTTGAATGTCCTGGAGAACATGGTCTCGAAGTTGGCACGGGCGGACTTGAAGGCGACGGTGTTGCCGTTCGCGATGTTGTTGCCGATGACGTCGAGATTTCTCGCGTTGGCGTTGAGCCCGGTGAGGCCCGTGAAGAGCGCGGTGGTGGATGCCATGGGGTGGCGCGCCGTGGGCGCGCGGCTCCTCTGTTTGGGTCGGCGTGCGTGCCGACCCGGTACGAATGAGGGCCTCCGTGCCCATAGGGAGTTTTTGGCGCGATCTCCATATCGCGCCCCATCGCGAGCGTGGTCGTCCACGCAACGGGCGTGCCTACTCGGCGGCGATCACGCCGGCGTCGATGATCTGGTCCACGCGATCGAGCGCGATCGTGTAGCCCGTGTCGAGGACCACCGCGGAGTTGCCGTCCTGTTTGGTGACGGCGGCAACGGTTCCCGCAACACGCTGGGTGTCGTCGGTCAGACCGGTCACGACCTTGCCGATGAGCGACGCCGAGGAGGCGAACTCGTTCTGGGAGACGAGCAACTTGAGCGTTGAGATCAGGTCCGTGCTCGATTGCACCTGGCGGATGCTGGAGATCTGTTGCAGGAGCGTGTTGGTGTCGTTGGGCGCGAGCGGGTCCTGCTTGGAGAGTTCGGCAAAGATGAGTTTGGTGAAGTCCTGGGAACTCAGTGTGCTGAAGGCGTCGGCGCCGGTCGTCGAGGTGGTTCTGGCGTTGGAGGAGATGCTGTCGATGGAGGCCATGGGTCGTGCTCCTTATGGGTCCACTCAGGCGAGCGTGTTGATCAGGGATCGGGCGCCGAGTGAGTCGATCGCGTGGTCGGCGCCTGAGGCGTGTCGCCACGCGTCATCGGGCGAGGACTGATCCTCGCGCGAGGCATAGTGAGGGTCGTTGGTGCTCCCGTCCTGTCGGAAGGCGTTCTGGTGTTGACCACCCGTGTCATTCGAGGTCGAGCCATGGGAAGTGTCGTCGCTCGATCGCGAGAGATCGGGGAAAGGCAGGTGGACCAGCCGATCGGTGCGGAGATCGGGAGCGAGTTCCTTCGCGGTGTGGCTGGCGTCCACGATCTCGAGGCGTTCGACGAGCATGCCCTTCTCGTGCATCGATTCGCGGAGGACGCCCTGGTGGGTCTTCAGGAGTTCGGCGGCCTCGCTCGTGCCCGCCTCGATCTTGGCGTTGACGACGCCGTTGCGCATCGAGACGGTGATTCGGAGTTGACCCAGCGATTCGGGCTCGAGTTTGAGGACGACGCTGCCACCCTTCTGGCGGATGGCGGCGGCGAGGCCCTGGGTCGCTTTCGAGATCACTTCCTTTGCATCGGGTGTGGTCGGTGCGTTGGGCTTGGTCGCGGCACGCGCGATGCCGGTGCGTCCGGCGCCCGCCCCACCGAGATCGACCTGCGCTGTCGGCGCGGACCGGGCGCCAACAACGGGCGCCGCGGTCGCGGCATTGACCGCGGTCGGTGACGGCTGGGACTGAGGAACCGACGGTATGGCTGCCGCGGTCGTTGGAGCGGCTTTGGTTGCCGCCTGTGTGGTTGCCGCAGGTTGTGGGGATGTGGGAACAGACTTCGCGTTGGGCGTAGCCGGCGTGGCACGCGGCTGGGCGTCGGAGTCCGATGTCGCTTGGTTGGTCTCGAGACCGGACTCGACGGGCACGGTCGCGCTCATTGGTGGTGCTGGATGTGGTCCGGTCGCCCCCGGTTTGGGCGGGGCGGTCGAAGTCTCGTTTTCAACTGGGGTGCTCGTGCGGAGTTCCGCCGCGGCACGGTCGGCGACGCTCACCTGGCCAGCGAGTTCTCTGGAGACGGAGAGCGCGACACCGGCGCTGGTCGACCCGGCCTGAGTCGCGATGGTCTGCGAGTTCGATGTCGGAGAATCGACCGCAACGCTCGAGGCCGCGTTCAACTCGGCGGTGTTGTCGTTGGATGATCCAACCCAGCCATGCGGATCGCTCGTGAACGCCTTGGCCTCGGCCCGATCGCGATCACGGCGCGATTCGAGTTCTCGCGCAAAGTCCGACGCTCCCCGCGCACTTTCGGCGCGGTTGCGCAGCGCAACGGACGACGCCTCCGAGGTCGATCGGGTCTTGGAGATGGGCGTGTTCGAGGATGGAAAAGTGGATGCGGAATCGGTCATGGAGAAGATGCCTGGGCCGTGGGGGCGAACTGCCCCTGCGTGCGCAGCATCTCCAGCAACTCGCCTGCCAGAACCGGGTCGGCTTTCAGGATCTCGGTGATGACTCGGGTTCTCGAGCGGTCCTCCATCTGGTTGAGGTAGGCGGCGACGAGGGTCTTGCCGTGGAGCCTGGTGGTGGTCGCGGTCTGGGCCTTTGCCGGCGAGAGTTCCGCGGGCTGGTTCGATGATGGATCGGTCGCGAGGTTGGCGAAAGCGGTCGCGGCGCTCGTGGCATCCTGGGCGATGATCTCCATCATCGCGGCCTTCGCGTCGGTCGGCTTGAGCGACTCGAGCACGCCGAGCGTCTTCTTGAACTGGGCGTCCTCGACGAGGGCGTTGTGGGCGGCGATCTGGGCGTTGAACTGCTTCTCGGCGGCCTCGACGATCTTTCGGCGAGTCTCGAGATCGGCGATCTGGCGATCGAGTTCCGCCTTCAGCGAGGCGGCCTCGGCACGCATCGCCGCGATCCGCTGCTCGTCGATCTCCGAAGCGCCGAGGCGCACGACGAGTTGCTCGCTCGCGGTGAGGGGCGGGCGGGCTCTCTTGGCGTCCTGCTCGCGCTGGGCGGCCTCGGCCTCGGCCTGGCGCTTCGCTTCTTCCGCTTCGGTCCTCTGCTGCGCGATGGTCTTCGTGTACATCTCGCGCGTCTCACGAAGTCGATCGGTATCGAGACGATCGGTGGACTTCAGCCAGCCGATGAAGCCCGCGAGGCCGAGCAGATTTGCCACGGCGACGATCGAGATGATGGTCCAGAGAGACTTCATGGCAGAACTCCTGTCGCGCCGGCTCGCATCACGGCGAGCTCATCGAGGCTCGCGTTCTCGGCCCGCGATTGGGCGGCTCGGAACTCCTCGAGCCTTCGTTCCTTCAGCAGTTCAACGGCCTTGCGACGCGTCATGGCATCGGTGAGATCACGCCGCGCCGCGGCGAGACGCGCGTTCGTCTTCTCGAGCGCGACGGTGAGGCGCTGCGTCTCGGCGAGGACGGCGAGGGAGGCCGACGCCTGCCAACTCGCGGCACGCAGGCTGACGGGACCCGTGCCACCGGCCACGCCCGTCGCCTCCCGCGGCCCGAGGATTGAGCGGAGTTCCTCACGCTCGCGGGCGAATCGCTCGTGCCCCTCCTGGATTCGGGCCTCGATTGCCAGACGCTCGCGCTCGACGCCCGCGAGCGCGATCTGCTTCTCTCGCTCGACGGCGAGTCGCTGTCGAAGCACGGGCTCGAGTTGGAAGCGAAACTTGGGCATGAGTCAGCGGTTCACAGTCGAATCCGTCACGCGGCCTTGGTCCTTATCAGCCTTTGCTTGAGATCGGTGGAGAGGGCGGCGATCTTGATCAGTTCCGAGCGGGATTCGTCGAATGACGCCGGTTTTCCGCTCGAATCCCGCGATTGGTGGAGCAGTTCGAGCACACGCCCGCGTAACTCGATCGCGACGTCGGCCTCGGGATTGCTCCCCTTCGCGTACGCCCCGATCTGCACGAGTTCGGCGACGTCGGCATAGGCCGAGAGAAGGCGGCGGAGCGCGTGCCTCGCGTGGACGTGGTCGCGATCGCACACGTCGTCGGCGACGCGGCTGACCGAGTCGAGCACATCGATCGCGGGATAGTGCGCCTGCTGGGCGAGTTTGCGAGAGAGCATGACGTGCCCGTCGAGGATGCCTCGGGCGGCGTCGGCAATCGGCTCGGTCATGTCGTCGCCCTCGACGAGGATGGTGTACAGACCGGTGATCGAGCCGCTGGGCGAGCCGTCTTGGTTCAGGATCGCACCGGCGCGCTCGAGCAGGAGCGCCAGCCCCGCGTAGACGCTCGGCGTGTAGCCCTTCGTCGCGGGCGGCTCGCCGATGGAAAGTCCGATCTGTCGCTGGGCGTGCGCGAAACGAGTGATCGAGTCCATCATGAGCAGAACGCTCTTGCCCCGATCGCGGAAATGCTCGGCGGCGGCGCACGCGAGCCTCGACGCACGCACGCGGAGCACGGGCGACTCGTCACCCGTCGCGACGACCACGATGCTCTTGGCCAGACCCTGCGGCCCCAGCGAGTGGGCGATGAAGTCCTTGACCTCGCGTCCTCGCTCGCCGATGAGCGCGATGACGTTGACATCGGCGTCGCTTTGACGCGAGATCGCGCCGAGCAGCGTGGACTTGCCGACGCCCGGGCCGGCAAAGACGCCGAGCCGCTGCCCGCGCCCCAGTGTGAGCATGGTGTCGATCGCGCGAACGCCGGTGGCGAGTCGCTCGTGGATGGGTTGTCGCCGCATCGCGGGGACCGGCTCGGGGCTCAGTGGCATGGGCGAGAGGCCCGCCATCGGACCAAGCCCGTCGATCGGCTCGCCCATGCCGTTGATGCAGCGTCCGAGCATGCCGGGCCCGACCATCGCGACGGGTGAGGATCGCACACCGACGACGCTGTCGCCCGGGCGTACGCCGCTGGATTGCGCGAGCATCATGACGACGCCCTGTCGCCCCGTGAATCCGACGAGTTCCGCGGGGATCACGCCGCCGAACGAGGTGTGGATGTGGACGAGCGTCCCCACGGGCATGGGAAGATCCTCGACGATGACGCTGAGTCCGCGCAGCGCGACGACTCGTCCCGCGAGGCATACCGGTTCGGCCCGCGCCACCGAATCGAAAACGCCGGCGAGGGAGGAGACCTCATGGAGCACGGAAGATGGCGCGGCGACGCTCATGACCCGGGCGTGCCTCCATCTGGTGTGGATGGGCTCGGCGCGCCCGGTGGCGTAACACCCTCCGTCGCTACCACTCCATGATCCTCCGGGCGATCCAGGATCGCCCGAGCAAGGCGATCGATCTGTGTCGAGAGCGACGCGTCGATCGACGCGCCCGACGGCAGACGAACCACGCACGACCCCGCGGCGGCACCCTTCACCCCCACAACCTCGGCGTGCTCGACCTGCCGGAACCGCTCCCATAGAGCCGGTAGGCTCGCCTCGACGAGCGCGCGATCCTCCTCGCGGACCTCGACGACCAGCCGCGTCGAGTGCGTCACGTTGGCCAGAGCGCTCGCGACCAGATCGGTCATGCGCGTGGGATCGTCAGAAAGCGTGTGCGAGAGCACACGACCGGCGATCGCGAGGGCGAGGCGCACCGTCTCCTCGCGGGCCTCGCGCATGAGGCCCTCACGCAGCGCGAGGAACTGCTCCAGCCCGGCGATCCACGCGGCCTCGATCTCCGCGAGACGAGCCGAGTGCTCGGCGCTCGCCTTGGCGATGCCGTCGGACTTTCCCGCCGCGAATCCAGCGTCTCGACCGGCCTTCTCGCCGATCGCGTGCCCCTCGGCCTGGGCCGTGGCGATGAGCCGATCTCGCTCGGCGCGGGCCTTGGCGAGGATCGCGTCGGCCTCGATGCGGGCTCTCGCCTTGATCTGCTCGCCCTGGCGGAAGAGATCGCCCAGGTCGAGCGCCACGGCATCCTTGCTGAGCGAATCGAACTCGGACTGTCGGATCAGGGCCATCGGAACGCTTGCCGCCTTCTGGGTTCACACGATCACACGATGAGGTCAGACTCGCCGCCGCCTCGACCCTCGACGATGACCTCGCCGGCCTCTTCGAGTCGCCGGACGATGTCCACGATGCGCTGCTGCGCCGCCTCGACGTCGCTGACGCGAACGGGACCCATGTACTCCATGTCCTCGCGGATGAGCGACGCCGCCCGCTCGGACATGTTCTTGAGGATCTTGTTCTGCAGGTCGGGCGAGGCGGTCTTGAGCGCCAGCGCCAACTCGCTGTTGTCCACTTCCTTGAGCACGGCCTGGATGCCCTTGTCGTTCACACGCATGATGTCCTCGAAGACAAACATCAGGCGGCGGATCTGCTCGACGAGGTCCGGGTCGTCGGCCTCGAGCCCCTCGAGGATCGCCTTCTCCGTCGAGCGATCGGCAAGATTCAGAATCTCGGAAACCGTCGGCACGCCCCCCGCCTTCTCCATGCTCTGCACGAGCATGTTCGCGAGTCGACTCTCCAGCCCACGCTCGACCTCCTTGATCACGTCGGGATTGGTCTGCTCCATGTTCGCGACGCGCTTGATGACCTCGATCTGTTTCTGGAGCGCCAGCCCGCCGAGGATCTCGCCCGCCTTGTGGTGCGGCAGATGGCAGAGGATCAGCGCGATCGTCTGCGGGTGCTCGTCCTGGATGAACGTCAGCACGTTCTCGCTCTCGGCACGCTGAAGGAACGAGAACGGCTTCTTCTGCACCTGAGTCTGGATCTGCGACAGAACGCGATCCGCGGCCTTGGGATCCATCGAGTTCTTCAGGATCTCCTTCGCGTAATCCAAACCGCCCTCGCTGTAGTACTGCGATGCGATCGTGACGCCATAGAACTCCTCGACGACGGCGTTCTGGAGTTCCGGGGGGACGCGGCCAAGCCCGGCGAGTTCACGCGTGACCTCTTCGACGGCGTCGGGGGCGAGTTGCTGGAGCAGTCTCGAGGCACGATCGGGCCCGATGGCGAGGAGAAGGATCGCCGCCTTGGTGATGCCATCGAGCGCGTCGGCGGTCGTGGGGAGTTTTTCGTTGGGCTTTCGAGGCATGATCGTTCCTTCCGATTACTCCTCGACAGTGATCCACCGGTTGAGCAGTTTCGCCGCCGCCGACGGGTTCTCCTCCACGAGTTCGCCGACCTGCTCGAGCATCTTCTGGACCTGGACCTGGGTCTCGTTGACCTCGATGCCGGTGAGCGGGGTCTCGCCGACATCGGCCTCTCCGACAAGGTCGCTCTGGGTGTCGAGTTGGGGCGGGAGCCCGACGAGTTCCTCGGCGCTGGGCATCACGACACGCTTCCCGGCCCGCTTGAGCATCAGGAACATCATCCCCAGCGCGATCAGCCCAAGCGTGCCAAGACCGATCTTCTCGATGAGCGAGCCGCCCAAGCCGCCGCCGCCCGTCGCGGTGAGCGTGCCGAGGAGGCCCGCGCTCACCGGCCCGAGCGTCTTCGGGACGCCGATGGGGATCATCGCGACCGAGACGGATTGCCCGAGGAGTTTGTCCAGATCGGCATCAGAGAGGGTGCGATTCGCCTGCTGGGTCATCACGCGGACGTGGGGCCTGATCGTGGCCTCGATCTGGGGCTTGATCTGCGCGATGAAGTAATCCTGGATCGCCTTCTCGTCGGGGGCCGATCCGCTCGACCCACCACCCCCACCACTCCCGCCGGTGTTGCCCCCCTGGTCGCCGAGGAGTTGCTCGATATATCCACGGGGCACGTTCACCGAGACGGCGACCATCGTGGTCATGCCCTTGGGATCGACGACCGTCTCCGTGCGTGTGCCGGGGATGACCGTCATCTCCGTTTCGGTCTTGGACGTGTTGTTTGATCGACCGGGGACGCCCTGGCTGTTGGCGATGTCGGACTCAACATTCGACCGCAAGCCCGGCTCGGCGCCCGGGACGCCCTCGGTGGATGAGGTGACATCCTCGGTGACGCGCTTGGGCTCCACGAGCGTCCCGCTTCCTTTGGGGAGCGTCGCCGTCGTCTGCGTGTTCACGCGGGTGACATCGACCTGGGCGGTGACGGCCACAATCGCGCCGGGGATGTACGACAAGAGCGAACTCAGTTTCTCCTGCGTCAGCCGCTCGACCTTCGTGGCATGCTCGAGATAGGTCGAGGGAATCTGGTCGGTCTCGGTGGAGGCACGCCTCTGGACGCCCGTCGTCGCGTCGATCACGCGCACACGGTCGATCTCCAGGCCCGCCCGGCTTCCCGCGACGTACCCCGCGATCGCGTCCACCGCGGGTTGGCTCAGAGCGCTCCCCGTCGTCGAAACGGTGACCGACGCCGTGGGAAGTCGCACGGCACGCCCGATCCCCTGGGCCTCGGGGATGTCGAGGATCACCGTCGCCGACTTGATCCCCTTGAACTGCGAGATGTCCTGGGCCAGTTGGTTCTGGAGCGCGATGAGGTAGATCTGCTCGTTCTGCTGGCGCGAGTTGATCCAACTCTGCTTCTCGAGCAGGTTGTCGAAGAGAATGGTCTTGTCGCTGGGGAGTTTCCCGTTCTCGGCGAGCAGGGCCCGAGCCTGGGCCTCGCGATCGGCGGGGACCGTGAGCCGTCCGTCGGCGGTGAGCGTGTTCGGGATGTTGGCGCTGGTGAGAAAGATCGAGGCCCGCTGCTGGTCGGCGGCCGGATACCCCTTCAGCGGCTCGGTCCACGAGGCACGACCCGCATACAGGCTCACGAACGCGAGGGTCATCACCACGATCACCGCGAGGCTGCCCATGAGCAACTTCTGCGACGCCGTGAGCGCCCCCAGTTGCTTGCGGATCGTCTCGATCGCCTGGCGGAGCATGTCCATTCCATCGGCCTCCATGCCGCGGGCGAACAATCGCCCGCCCGAGTCGTGCGCACTCCATGCGTACCACACCCGGCAGGATCCGCCGAGTGAGACCCTACCTTCGGCCGATCGCCGTGATCGACTTCAAAGTCGCGCGAGATGGGGAAGGTCCGAGAATAGAAACGCCCGAATCGCGCAGTTCACGCGCGAGTCCGCGTCAGACGCGGGTCTGCTTGATCTCGTCGTACGCCTCGACCACCTTGTTCCGCAGAGCCTGGAGCATCCTGAAGGCGTTGTCGGCCTTCTGCGTCGCGAGCACGACGTCCTCGATGCTTGGGTTCTTGCCCGTGGCGTAGTCCTCGACGGCGCGCGTCGCCTCCTGCTCGGCCTTGTTCACCTGGTCGAGTTGATCGACGAGAACATCCTTGAAACTCGGCGCGTTGGGATCGACCGGGCCATTGGCACCGCCCATGGGCATGCGTGCCCCTGCTGCTCCTGCTCCGCCTATGAGTCCCAACGGATCCGCCATCACTCACTCCAATCCGGTCCCGTTCTGGTTCCAGCCTCGCCCGAACGCTAGGGGCTTTGGTGCCGGCTGATCTGGGCCTCCTGCCCCGATTGTGGCGCACTCCATCCGTGGTTGCGAGCCGTGGTCGCTAGGCGATGAGCCGCAAGGCTTGTGCCAGCATCGACTTCGTCGCCTCCGCCGCCGAGACGTTCGCCTCGTAGGCCCGAGAGGCCTCCATCGCCTGCATGGTCTCGACAACCACATTCACGTTGGGCTCGGGGACATATCCAACGTTCGGGCCGTCCTTGTACGCGTACGGGTTCGTCGGGTCGAAGCGCAGATTCGGGGGGGCGGTGTCGTCCTCGATCCCCGAGACGTGGACGCCCATCGAACGCCCCTCAGTCGTGCTGGCCGACGGATCGCCCGCGGTCACGAAGACTCGCTTGGCGCGATAGGGGTTGACCTGCCCGTGCTCGTCGAGGATCGCGTTGCGGTTCGCGATGTTGGCGGCGGCGGCCGTCAGGCGAATCCGGTTGGCGATCATGCCGCTCGTCGAAATGTCCAACATCCCATACATCGGTCACTCCTCCATCCGGGCACGGTCGATTAGACCCGCTGGCTGATCGCGATTCGAAGCGTCTCGTTGCGGGACCGCATCAGGTCCGAGGCCACGCGATAGACCGCGGCATTCTCGGCAAGGCCCTGCATGAGGCGTTCGAGGTTTCGATTGTTCTTGTCGTGGGTGAGCACGCCCCCCGACGGTGACTTGGCGACGAGCCGCAGGTGCCCATTGTCGTCGGTTTGGAGTTCGTCGGACTCGCGGAGGACGAGGTCGCCGCTGGAGCCACCGGTGCGCGCGCGTCGCTCGTCGATGGCGTCGGAGAGGGCCTTCTGGAACCCGGGGATGGAGACGTCGCGCTGGTCGAACCCCGGGGTGGCGATGTTGGCGATGTTGTGCGCAAGAATGCGCTGACGCTGCCCGGCGAAGCGCATGACCTGCTCGAGGACGGCCATCGAACCGGAGTTGGAGAGGTCGCTGAGCATCGCGTGCGGGATCCAACGCAAACACCGGGCCGGAGCCGACCCGGACCGGCGGGCTTAGACGTCCTGGCCGACGAGGTTCTGGTCCTTCCACTTCTTCAGTTTGAGCCCCAGGGTGCGAACGCCGATGCCCAGGGCCTGGGCGGTCTTCTGGCGGTGCCCGTTGAATCGCCCGAGGGTGGTGACGATGGCGTCGCGCTCGATCTCTTCGAGTTTGCGGTCGCCCGCGATTGTCGAGGCGAGGCTCTCGCCGTTCTGGCGGGCGAGGGCGCCCGGGTGATCCAGAACGTTCTTTGGTTCGAAGATCTGCACGCTCGTTGCACGGGTGGGCGCGAGGGTCAGCCACGGCTCCATGAGCGTCCGTGAGATCACGCCATCGCTCCGGGTGGCGGCCCCGAGCACGACCGCTCGCTCGCAGATGTTCTGGAGTTCGCGCACGTTCCCCGGCCAGCGGTACGTGCGGAGCAGGTCCATCGCCCCGGCGTCAAACTTCATCTCGGACCGACCCTCGCGGGCGCAGGTCTCGCGGACGAAATGCTCGGCGAGCGTGGGAACATCCTCCAACCGCTCTCGCAGCGGCGGGACGAGCACGGGGAGCACGTTGAGGCGGTAGTACAGGTCCTGGCGGAACTCGTCCCTCTCGACCGAGGCTGGAAGGTCGCGATTGCTGGTCGCGACGACGCGAACGTCCACGCCCATCGTGATGCTCGAGCCCACACGCTCGAAGGCCCGCTCCTGGAGGACCCGGAGGAGTTTCGCCTGGATCTGGGGCGAGACCTCGCTCACCTCGTCGAGCAGGAGCGTGCCCGAGTCGGCGAGTTCGAAGCGGCCCTTGCGGAGCTTGTCAGCGCCGGTGAAGGCCCCACGCTCATGTCCGAAGAGTTCGCTCTCCAGCAGCGACTCGGAGAGGGCGGCACAGTTGACGGCGAGGAACGGGCCGGTCTCGCGCGTGCTGCACTCGTGGATCGCGCGGGCGACAACCTCCTTGCCCGAGCCTGACTCGCCAGTCACCAGGACCGTGCCTTGCGACTTGGCGACGGCCATCACCTGCTCGCGGAGTTGCCGCATCGCGGGAGAGTTTCCGATGAGTCGTGTGAGCCCGGCACGCCCGTCCACGCCCGATGGCGCCTGGGAGACACGGAGGACGGCGTTCTCGCGCACCACCCGCCTGTGCTCGATGGCGCGCTTGACCGCGATGATGAGCTCGTCGCCCTCGAAGGGCTTGGTGAGATAATCGAACGCGCCGAGTTTCATGGCCTTGACGGCGGTCTCGATCGTGCCGAAGGCCGTCATGAGCACGATGGGGAGCTCGTCGTCGATCTGACGCACGCGCTCGAGGAGCTCCATCCCCGAGACGCCGGGCATGCGCATGTCGGTGACGACGGCGTCGGGGCGCTCCCTGGCGATCGAGTCGAGCGCGCCCTGCCCATCGGTCGCGGTGAGCGTGCGGAAGCCGGCCCGCTCGAGGGTCGTCCCGACGCTGTCTCTCATCATTTCCTTGTCGTCGACGATAAGTACGGTGCGCATCATTCGTGCTCCAGTGTGGGCCTATCGCCCGCGTGTACCTCGTGAAGGCGCGGCGTGGGCCGCACCGGGGAAGATCAACTCGACGGCGGCGCCGGTATCCCAGGCCGGCTCGTCGTGTGTGGCAGTTTGGGTGTTGTTGCGCACGCGGACCGAGCCGCCGTGTGCTTCCATGATCCGGTGAACGATGGGGAGGCCCAGGCCCGTGCCCGCGGCGCGAGTCGAGAAGAAGGGGTTGAACATGCGTGAAACGATCTCGTCGGTGACGCCGGGGCCGGTGTCACGGATGACGATTCGGCACGTAGCGTCGTCGTCCTTGCTCGCGATCAGCCTAAGACGAGCATTCTCTCGTCCTTCCATCGCCTCGATCGCGTTGCGCACGACGTTCACGATCGCCTGGAAGGCCAGCCCGGAATCGGCGTGGAACTCGATACTTTCGCCCGAGAACTCGACGAGGACCCGGTCGCGGACGGGCGTGGGCGGGACGCCGACGCCATCGCACGCGTCGAGAGCTCGCTGGAAGAGGTCCCCGGCGAGGATCGGCTCGTGGCGCAGGCGGAGTTCGCGCGAGAACATAAGGACGTCGCCCACGATCGCGTCGATCGCCATCGCGGCCCGAGAGATCTTCGTGGCCGTCGTCCGCTCGCGGGCGTGATCGTGGAGATCCTGCTCGAGCATCTCCGCATAGAGGCGGATGGAGCCCAGCGGGTTGCGGACCTCGTGGGCGATCCCCGCGGCCATCTCGCCGAGCGCGGCGAGCCGCTTGGAACGCGCGATCTCCTCGTTGGCCTGCTCGAGCTCGCGATTGAGGCGCGCCACCTCGGCGTGGAGTTGCGCGTGCGTCCGCTCGAGTTTGCCCGTGACCTCGTTGAACGCAGACATCAGGCCGGCGAGATCGGTCGCCGAGAGCGTGACGCCCGACGCCACAGGCGAGGCCACGGTAGCGGCGGCGTTCGTCGCGGGGGATTTCATCGCGGCCCGAGCGCTCATGCCTGGCGATCCTGGATGTTCGGCGAGACCTGGGCGGCCCGCATGCCATACGCCCCGGTCGCGCGACGACTCTGGAAGAGTTCGGCGAGTTCCGATGCCACCTCGTCGCGACGCCGGGAGAGATTCTCACGGCTCTGGTCGTCCGCCACGCGGATCGCCTGGAGCAACTCACTGATGAGAGACACGCGACGATCGATCTCGGCACTCTCGCGGGGCGCGAGATCCTTCGAACGCGTGTCGAGTTCCACAAGGCGATCGACGATCGACTGGCGATGGGCCATCAGGTCCGCGAGTTCATCGGGGGTGGAGGTCTCGAAACGCGGCGCCTGACTCCGCGCCACGCCCTCGAGTTCGCGCAGAAGTTCCAACTGGCGATCGAGGTTGTCCAGGAGCGCGAGCGTCGGGTCCGCCGGCGTGGCGTGGTGGGGATTCCGTCGTGTGTCGGCCATCCGTGACCTTCTTTCCGGGCATCCTGCCCAGCGTGTGAATCGACTCGAGTCCGTCTATTCCTGCTCGCCCGGCTCGTCGTGGGCCGCCTCTCGTGTGACGCCGGGCCCGGGCCCGACGAGCGTCGCGCTCACCGCCAGCCATCGCTCCCACGCGCGACGATCCATCGGGAGCGTCGGGTCGTCCCAGACCGAGTCGGGGAGGCTCTCGAAGAACTTCCTGGCCCTGGCGTGGGCGGCCCGGGCTTGATCGAGTTCGCCCCGCGCCTGGTGGGCCGCGACGATCTGGATCATCGCGACGAGCGCGGACGGATCTCGCGAGTATCGCTCGCGGGCCTCGTCGTACGCGCGGATCGAGCCCTCGAAGTCCTCGAGATCGAAGGCGACCTCGCCGAGGTAGAAGTAGCAGTTGCGGAGCTGGTGGTCGCGGAGTTGATTCCTGGACCGAAGTTCGGCCAGCCCCTTCTTCGCGAGTTCGAAGGCGTCCTGGGCCGCGACGAGGTGCGCGTGGCGCTCGTTCTCCGAGGCTCGGCGCGCCGTCTGGGTGATCGCGGGATTCTTGAGTTCCTGGGCGAGGCGCTCGGCCTCGAGGCGATGGGAATCCGCGAGCATGTACCGCGCGCCGTCGATCGTGCCGTCGCCACGATCCTCGCTCGCGTAGCGCTCGACGATCTCGGTGAATCGCGCGATGGCCTCGGCGTATCGCTTCGACTGGTAGAGATACCCGGCGAACTCGAGAAGGCCCTGACGGAAGACCTCGGTCCCCGGGCCGCCCGCCTCGCCGCTGACCACGCGAACCAGCAACCGCTCGGCCTCGGTGTCGTTGTCCGTCGACGTGTCGGAGAGCAACGCCCGCGCCAGGGGAATGAGGCTCATGTCGGCGAACGGCCCGGAACTCTGGGCGGCGCCCCGGACGGCGATGAGCTCACGGAAGAGCCGCTGCGCGTCGTTCAACTCGCCACGCGCCATCGCCATGATCGCCAGGCGATACTTCGCCTCGGGTGCCTTGGGGTCGATGGGAAACTCGGAGAGGAACTGGCGGAAGGCGCCCATCGACTCGTCGGAATCGCCCGCGAGGTCATAGACCTCGCCCGACGCCCACAGGCTCGAGGCATGAGCGCCCAAGTCCTTCACCAGCGTCCGTCGAGCATGCTCCTTGAACGCACGCCCGCTCGCGAGGAAGTGCTCCTTCGCCTGCGCCTGGGTGACGGGATCGGCCGTCGCCACGGTGAGCGCCTCGCCTCCCGACGCCTGGAGCGTCTGCTCACCCAGGAGCCGATTCACCTGGCCGATCGCTGCGAGCACGTCCAATCCGACCTCGCCCCGCAACTGCCCCGCGCGACGCGCGATCTCGACATAGCGCAGCGCGTTGTCATAGTCCTCGGCGTCGAAGCGATCGAGGTAGTGAGACATCGCGCTCGACTCGATCGTCCCGAGTGTGACCGTCGGCCAGAGAAGAGACTCACCGGCGCTCGGAGTGCCGTGGGAGTCGCCCACGACGCCCGACGCCGCGTGGCTTTCGGTGGCGTTCGTGTTGTCCGTGTGCGCCGGCTGCTCGGTAGCGCCGTTCGTCTCACCGTGCGAATCGGCCTTGGTGCCGTCGTCGCGGAGGTACTCCACCTTGCCACCGGGATGTTCGACCTCCGTGACCTCGGCTTGCTTCTCGGCATTCGCGGGCGTGGCGCGGGCATCGTGTGCCGTACCGGATGGCTCGGAATCGGATGACCCTGGCGCCCCTCCGGCGACGCGGCCTCGCTCGCCGCCCGCGCCGTGCGGCGCCACACCAGGCGAATCACTCCGCCCCACGATCGCCAGCAACTCCTGATAGTTCGCGATCGCCGAGTCGTGGTGACCATCGGCGGCGTCCACGTCAGCGAGACCAAGCAACGCCGCGGGATGTTCGGGAACACCCTTGAATCGCTCGAGGAGCGCCCGATACCGCTCACGCGCCCGCTCCCGATCGTGCTCCTGCGCCAGGCGTCCCTGGGCCAAGAGCACCCGCGGCATCATCGGATCATCGGGAGACAAAATCGTCTCCACCCGTGCCAACTGTGTCAGGGCCTGCTCCGTGTCGCCCGTCTCGGCGTACGCCTGAGCGAGCATCATGAAGAGCGGCGCGGCATCGTGTGGCGAGATCCCGTCCAGGCGGGGCATGGCGCGCAACAGCCGCGTGATCGCCTCCTCGTGGAATCCTTGCGAGAGCAGGACCATCGCCTGCTGCCCGACGCACCACCAGCGGAGTGGCTCGGAGGTATTGGGATCGGTCGAGATCCGTGTCAACCACGCCATCGCGTCGTCGTGTCGCCCGGCCGACGTCTGCGCCTCGATGAGCGATCGGGTGAGCCGCTCACGCGTTGAGACGTCGGCGATCCTGGGCACGCGCGACTCGGCCTCGTTGAACATCTTCAGCCCGATCATCGCCTCGGTCCGCAGCGACTCGTCGCGTGCGTCCAGCGGGACGTGCCCGGCCTCGGCCTTCGCATAGTGCTCCACGATCGCCGAGTTGTTCTCGCGCCGGTCAACGCCCAACTCGCGCTGTCCCAACGCGACCGCCCGAGCCGTCAGGAGCGACATTTCCGCCATCTGCTGGGGCGACAGCGCGCCCTTGGCCACCAGGGGCAGAACATTCGTGTTGATCGATCCCAGCGCCTCGGCATACTTCTGCGAGGCGAGCAGCGTCTGGGCCTCTTGCAGCGCCCCCGAGTGGTCGGGCTTGGGCGCGCGAAGGAACGCGAGCACAACGCCGCCTATCAGGAGACAGACGCCCGCGAGTGCCACGGGCATCTGCCAGACGCGCCCCAGATTCGGGGTCGCCGCGGGCGCACCCTCACCACTCGAGGGAAGGTCTCTCGCTGTGGTCGCCTGGAGTTTGGCCTCCGTCTCGCTCACGCTCGGTCCTTTGCGACGTGCCGGTGAGACTCCGTCGTCTCGTCGGCGCGCCAACCCTGCGCGTCCGATATCGGCCAACGCGCAAGACCGGCATGAACCAAATCGGCGTTTGTTGCGCGTCCGGAACCGCCCAGCCCCCCGCATCCCCCGGGGCCGAACTACGCCGCGTCCGTTTCCACACGGATCACGACGACCGACCGGGAGAACCGGTCCCCGGGGTGGCGCCACTCGGGATCGACCAAGGCGACGATGCCCAGGGGCGGCAGGCCCCATTTCAGAACGTTCCGAAGGAGACACATACTCAGCGAGGGACGCTCCACCGGTCCCGTCCCCTCGGGCCCGCCACAGCCGGCGTCGATCACCTCGCACGCCGTCAGCATCTTTCCGAACGATCGACCCCAGAACGCCTCACCGATGGTCCCGGCGATGCATCCCAGAATCAGGCCCACAAGCACGACGAGGAACGCCCGCCCGCTCACCAGACCCTGCACGGAGAAGGCCTCGACCAGGGACGACCCCATGCCCGTCGCGGCCACGACCGCCCAGATCGAGAAGTCCAGGAGCGTCGCCATCATCCGCCGCCCCGGCTCGGCGAGCGCGAACCCCGTGGGAAGGAGCACGCCCTCGCGCGTGTCTGCCCGCACCACAAAGAGCAGCACCACCGCCGTGATCGCCACGAGCAGCAGCATGATCTGCCACACATCATTCTTCGAGATCGCGGCGACCAATCGCGCCTCACCGTCATAAATCGTCGCGCCGGTCACGCTGGAGAACTCGGTCATCCGGCTGAGTGCTCCAGCTTTCGCGGAGGCCGCGGCAAACGCGACGATGAGGCGGTCCAGCCCCGCGATCGGGATCACCGTCCCTCCGCCATGCGGCACCTCGACGAGCGTTCGGAACCCCCGGCGATCCAGCGACTCGCGCCAGAACGTCATCGATGGCCCACGATCGCACCAGCGCACGAGCCAGTCCCCCACGCACGTCACGCCCCCCTCGACGCCCGCCCCGATCGGGTCCACGCGCGTCGTGTGGGTCCACACGCACGCCACAAGGGACGGCCCATCGTCCTTCGAATCAAAGATCGATGCCGGACTCTCGCCCGGCGACGTGAACCCTCGATCCCGGGTCGCCTTGACGCGTTCTTCGAGGATTGATCGCACGCCCTGGAGCGCAGGCCCCTCCCATACATCGATCGTGCCTCCTTGCTCGAGGCCAAGGCGAATCAGCAGCACACGATCGCCCCGAACGAGAACATGCCATCGATCGGGATCAAAGGGCGATCGGTCCTCACTCGCCGCGGCCTCTCGAGCGGGCCTGGCCGACAACTCGCCCCGGAGTTCATCGGGGAGTTCGATATCGACCCAGCGCGTGGGGCCCGCCGCCCGAAGCGAGAGCCGCCAGGTCGAGCCGCGTCCCACGGCCTCGCTCGTCAGCGCCACAGGCCCGGTCTCTCCCGCGGCAAAGCCCAGCACCACGCCCTCGCCATCCAGCGGCGGATGGATCGTCGCGCCCTGCACCGGCTCGTAGCCCCACAGGTCGAGTCCACCGGCGGCACGGACCGCCCGGATGGAAAGCACGCGTCGCGATCTCGCCTCCGCGGTCCCCATCGGGCTGCGCTCGAGCACGTACAGACGATCGTTCCATGCCGCCGCATGCCCGACCGTGTGCGCGAACTGGGCCGCCAGTCGATAGCCGCCATCCGAGACGCCACGCCCCTCGGTTCCCATCCCCGTCGCCGAACGTCGGGGCGGGAGATGGAAGAGCGTGCTCCCCCCGGAACTCGTTGGTTTCACGATCCAGGCGTGCGTCACGAAGGGAAACGCCTCGTCGCCCCCACACGCGCTCCCGGCCCCGACCACGCCCGGATCGGCGCCGCGCGCCATGAACGCGAGCGTGAGCATCGCCACGATGGTGATGGCTCGGACCATAAAGCGACCGGGGATTGTCCCATCAATCATCGATCGCCTCCACGCTCGATGTTCAATCCGCCTCGCGATCCATCGCCGGGGCGAGTCGGCGATTGCGCCGTCCCCGGCTTGGGCGCCTCGTCGAGCGAGTAGAACTGCTCCACGCGATAGATGCCCTTGAGTCGCTCCAGATCGAAGTTCGCGCTCTTGATCTTGTCCACGCCGGGATTCTTCACGTCGTTTAGACGCATCGTAACCTTTGCCGGAATCCCCGGCAGGTCCACGTCGAGATTGCCGGGCATGGCCGCCCCCGTCAGCGCCTCGCTCACGACCGTCACGTCGACCCAGCGCGAGAGCACGCCCGCGGCGGCGATCCCGCCCCTCGCGTCGAGCAACTCGATCCGCATCGGGAGGAAGGAGACCCGATCGAGCACGTAGCGTGTGCTCCCCCATTCGCGTCCTCGCCCCGGGAGCACTATCTCGAGCCGCCCGTCCTTGAGGAGCGTGGGCACAACGAGGTCCAGTGACGCCTCATCCTCGGGAAGCGGCATCACGCCGAGAAGTTCCAGCAGATCGAGCGGATACACCGGCACGCCAAACGCCGCCGCCGACTGGGGCGAGGCGAGGCGGTGCAGCCCCACAAGCCCGACGCGCTTCTCGCCGCCGAGGTCCAGCCACCAGAATCGCGACGAGTCCGACCCGAGCACGAAGTAGGTCTGCGAGACCTTGTCGATCCGCAGGGAGACCTTGCGCGGACGCACGAGCAGCAGGAACCCCTCGGCGTTGTTCTCGACCGCCTTGCCGTCGTTGTCTCTGCTCTCGACGTGGATCTCGGCATTGGCCGTCACGCACTCGAGTCGGCGGATGCGCGCGTTGTACGCCGAGGCGATTTCCGCGTACGTCACTCCCGTGGCCCGAGGCCCCTTGGACTGCGCCGATTCGGCCGTCGACTCGGGATCGATCCTTCGCGGCGCCTGGGCTGTGCCGGGAGATGGGCTAAGCGTGCTCTGACAGCCCGCAAGACCCAACGCGATGCATGCCACCACGCCGATCACACCGGAACGAAGGCCATCGCACCTTGAGCGTTCATGCATCGATGTCCGCGGAGTCAATCGCCAGCCCCCGCCCCGCCGGCGGAGTCCCCCGTGTCCATGATCTGCCCGACCTGGTCAAGCGCCTCCTGGATCGCGCTCTCGCTCAATCCCGGATCGGGAATCAAGAACGTCTCCTGGGGTGTCGGGTCCTTCACGCTTACCTTGCGTTGCACGCTCAACTCGCCCTCGCGCTGCGAGACCACACGCAACACGCGTCGACGCACGAGCAGGAGCGTGAGGAGATATCGAAAGCCGCTCCGCCGAGCGTCGCCCTTGACCGTCGTATCCCGCGCGAGTTCCTCGAAGAGGTCCAGAAGATCCGAGTCACCCAGGAGCGGCCGCTTCTTCTCCTCGCTTGTGCCCATCGTGCTGCGCCACGACGCGAAGAGGACCAGGGGCGGCTCCGGGCGTGAGCCGTTCTGCCACGCGTCCAGCGAATAATCGAGGCGTTCGAAACCGCCAGAGCCTTCCGGGGGATCGCGCTCCACCAGCGCGGCGACATAGGCCTGCCCAACCTCGATCGGGGCCCCGGTCGCGGCACATCGTCCTGTGGCCCGAATCAACGGGTACGAACTTCCAGTCATCATGACGCAATCATCGTAGCCGACGAGGCGAATTCAGCCGCAGACGACCTCAACGACCGCACTGGACCTCGAAGAACCGGGCCGACGTCCCCCCCTGGCCAACGGCAAAGCGGACACTCTTGCCACATGATGGGCACGTCGCGACGTACCGATCGCCCTCCTTGCTCCGATAGACCCGCAGATAGTCGCCGCGGCAGGAAAATCTCACACCAAGCCACGGCCTCGAAGACCAAGTGTTTTCCCTAGAACCCCCGCGCGCGTCCACATCCACAAGGTCCACAGACCCTGGCTGGCGCGGCATTTGAGAGTCGTTACTCACCCATATATCAATCGACACATCGAGTTGTGTGGATTGAAGGTGTGTTTGTTCCTATTTTGATAGGTATATCAGCGACTGTTCTCGGTCATGGGAGTGGGAATGCCGATGGAACTGATGACACGCTGCCGTGTCGGAATCCCGGGTATAGTGTCCGCTCGTTTCGGAGGGCAGATTTCGGTTGTGTTGGGTGCCAGACGACGGGACGTTGTCTGAGGTTGCCCCGCCCCCCGTGGAACGTTCGACGATGACCTCTCTTTACGCAACTCCGACTATCACGATCCTGCCCGATCCGCCGCCGCCGCCGACGGCGATTGGTCTGATTGCGGGCGGGGGTCGCCTGCCGATCCTCGTGGCGGACGGGTTGCGCGCGCAAGGCCATCCCGTGCATGGGCTTGGGCTTTCGAACCAGTACGAGTTGGAACTCCCGTCGCGCTGCTCGACCTTTGAGGAGGTGGGGCTGCTGCGGATCGGGTCGTGGGGCCGAATCCTGGCCCGCAAGGGTGTCCACCACGCCATCATGGTTGGGAAGGTGGACAAGGCCAAGTTGATGCACGACCCGTGGCGGATGTTCAAGAATCTGCCCGACCTGCGCTGCGTCGTTAACTGGTACAAGCACCTGCGGCATGATCGCCGGTCCCACGCCGTGCTGACCGCGATCGCCAACGAACTCGATCGCTGGGGCGTGGCGCTCCTGGACTCGACGGCCCCGATCACCAACGAACTCGCCGCCCCGGGGATCATGACAAACCGTCGCCCCACGGCCGAGCAGCAGGCCGACATCGACTTTGTCTGGCCCATGCTGGGCGAGGCGCTTCGGCTGGACATCGGGCAGGCGATCGCTGTGCGTGAGCGTGACGTGATCTCGGTCGAGGCGGTCGAGGGGACCGACCGGATGATCGAGCGGACGGGAACGCTCTGCAAGGCCAAGGGTTGGACGCTCTGCAAGGGCGCCCGCACAGGACACGATCGACGCAGCGACGTCCCGACCGTCGGCATCAACACGCTCCGCAAACTCCACGAGAACGGCGGCGGGTGCCTGGCGCTTGCGGCGGGCGATGTCATCATGCTCGACAAGGCCGAAATGATCGACGTGGCCGACCGCCTGGGCATCTCGATCGTCGGTGTTCCGCCGGCGCACGCCTGAGTCCACCCCTCGCACGCGATGGATGAGCCGAAGTATGTCTCCCGCGGCGGCCTGAAACTCCGGCACGCGCTGGAGGCGTTTTCGATCGACGTCACGAGATTCGTCGCGGCCGATCTGGGATGTTCGACGGGCGGGTTCACCGATTGTCTGCTCCAGTCCGGCGCCTCGAAGGTGTACTCGGTCGACACGGCGTATGGCGAACTCGCGTGGACGCTGCGCAACGATCCGCGTGTGGTGGTGATGGAGCGGACCAACGCCCTGCACGCCGAGTCACGCGAGCGTGTGGATCTCGTCGTCGCGGACATGAGTTGGACGCCCCAGCGCCTGGTGATCCCGGCGGCGCTCCGCTGGTGCAAGCCGGAGGGGCTGATCATCACGCTCGTCAAGCCGCACTATGAGTTGAAAGACGTGGACCCCAAGGGCGTGCCCCGAGGCGGCGTGCTGAGCGAGGACCGGGCCGAGGCCGAGTTCCAGCGCGTGCTGGCGACACTCACGGACCTCGGCGTGCGAGTCCTCGGCTCGGCAAAGTCGCCGATCCTGGGCGGTGGGGGCAAAAGCAGGGGGAACGTGGAGTATCTGGTGCTCCTCCAGCCGCTGTAGTTTTTTTCGCGTGATCCGAATCGATCACCCACGGGTTTCGGCGAGATTGCCCTTGTGTGGGCCGACTGTCCGATGGAGAATGGACCGTACCCATTCGACGAGGGAGGCCACGATGCGTTCCCGCTCTGCTCGTGCGTTCACGCTGATCGAACTCCTCGTGGTCATCGCGATCATCGCGCTGCTGATCGCGATACTTCTCCCGGCCCTGGGGGCGGCCCGCGAGTCGATGCGTACGACCAAGTGCGCCAACAACCTCCGCCAACTGGCCGTGCTCATGACGACGTACACGGTGGACAGCCGGGACGTCTACACGCCCCACCGCTCGTCGGTGGGGAGCGGGTTCGACATGGACTGGTGGTGGGGAACGCTGATATATGAGTCCACGCTGCCGACGCGTCGTGACCGCCAGAGTGCGACGCCGCAGACTCGGCGCGCCCTGTACGACCTCTTCCGTTGTCCGACGTACCGCGATCACACCACGGTCCATGGCTTCGAGTGGACGTGGGACTTCACGATCCATCGCTCGTCCTATGGCTTCAACGGATTCTGGCTCGGTTTCTCGCCCTATGACGGCTCTCTCGCGCAGCGGTACAACGCGCACTGGGCCAACCGCGATGGACACCCGCTCATCACCGCACGATTCATGCGGACTTCCGACGTCACCCGGCCCTCGAACACGATCCTCTTCTCCGACGCGAATCCGACGCCACACGGCGACTGGTCCGCCTCGCTGTGGTTCCCACATCTCGAGTCCCAGTTCGAGGGGGTCTACACGCTGCACTCGAAGAAAGGGAACGTCGCGTTCACCGACGGCCACCTGGGCAAACTCGACGACGAGACCGCGAACCGGCTCGTGACCTCGAGGCACCTGTGGGACCCGCGATACCCGTCATCGAGTGGCCAATGGTGGTGAACAGGCGGGCTCTCACTCCGGCGAGGCGAGGCTCTTCCATCCTGCCGCGGGCTCGTCGGTCGGGTGGAGTTCTCGCCAGAGTCGCTCGAGGAGCGGGCGCAGGCCGAGTTTCGCCGCCCCGCTGATGGCGAGGACATCGCGGTCGGGCCGCAGCGAGAGGGCGGAGCAGAGGTCGTTGACCGCGGCACGCTGTTCCCCCTCGCCTCCAAGCAAATCGATCTTATTGAGCACGACGATCTCGGGCTTGTCGGCGAGGGCGTTGGAATAGGCCGCCAGTTCCTCTCGGATCGTGCGATAGTTGTCGGCCGGGTTGCTCCCGTCGGGCGGCATGGCGTCCAGGAGGTGCACGATCATCTTCGTGCGCTCGATGTGTCGGAGGAAGTCGTGCCCGAGCCCCGCGCCCTGGGCGGCGCCCTCGATCAGCCCGGGGATGTCGGCGAGCACGATTCGTCGGCGTGGGTCGACCTCGGCGATGCCCAGTTGCGGGCTGAGCGTCGTGAAGGGGTAGTCGGCGATCTTGGGATTCGCGCGGGTAAGGGCCGCCAGGAGCGTGGACTTGCCCGCGTTGGGCATGCCCACGAAGCCGACGTCGGCGATGAGTTTGAGTTCGAGTCGGAGTTCGAAGCGTTCTCCCTCGCCGCCGGGCGTGGCCTTGCGGGGCGTCTGATTGATCGCCGACTTGAAGTGCTCGTTGCCGAACCCGCCTCGTCCGCCCTTAGCGATGACGACGCGTTCGTCGGGGCGAAGGTCGTGCATGAGGTCGCCGGTCTTGTTGTTGAAGACCATCGTGCCGGGGGGGAGTTTGATGATGAGATCCTGGGCATTTCGCCCATGGCACTGCTTCTTGCCGCCGGCCTCGCCCTCCTGGGCGCTCCAGAGCGGGTTGCCTCGGAAGTCATAGAGGGTGCTCATGCCCCCCTCGGCCTGGAGGATGACCGAGCCGCCGTCGCCGCCGTCGCCTCCGTCGGGTCCCCCCTTGGGTTCGGCCTTTTCACGGCGGAATGAGACATGCCCGGCCCCGCCGTGGCCGGCTTGTACGGTGATGATGGCACGATCGACGAACATCGGCGATCGTATGGGCCGCCGATCGTGCTCGCAGGATACAAGGGATCAGGCAGCGCGGGAGAGCAGGCCCCGGTGGAAGCAAGCCAAGAGCCGCTCCCGATCGCCCTCGCGGGCAAAGCGGGTAAAGGCCAGGGCCATGCGGACCGGGCCCGGCTCGGCGTCGTCCATCCACACGATGTTGCCAAAGGCGAAGACCGAGCGCCCGGGGCCGCCGATCTTTTCGGTCACGTACTCGGGAAGATCGATCCGGATCGCGACGCCGATGCCCGGCTCGAGGGCGCGATCGAGTTCGAACTGGACGCCACCCTCGGAGATGTCGTAGGCGTGGCCGTCGAGGGTGAACTTCTCGTCCGACAGCAGGCGGATCGAGAGTGGAGCGTGCATGGGAAGGAGTGCGAAACGCTCGAAACGACGACGATTCGTGATGTATCCGCTCATGGTGCCTCGCCCGGTCTTGTTATGTGCCGTGGATCGACCCTCGCGAGTCCGTGCCCGCGGCGCGTCCATAGATGAGGTATCGGACCCGGCACGGGGCGACTTCAGGCAACCTCAGAAGATTCGGAAGAGTGCCACGCCCGAAGCACCACACGGCAGGCCCAGTTCACAGGTCCCGCGGGCGGATCCCCCTGCTCTCGCCCGTATCAGCCGCCCCGCACGCCCTGCGGCTCGACGATGACCTGGACGCTCAGGCGGTCGATGGGCTGGCCCACGATCCTGGCTATCTCGGCCTTGGACTCTCCCTGGAGCGCCTCGAGGAGCGGGAGGATCACCGACTCGGGAAGATCGACCACGCGACCATCAGGAAGCGAGGCGTGCGCGTGTGGCGAGAGGTCGGCGTCGAATCGGCAGGCGCCCTGGCTCTTGCCCCCGCCCCGCGTGTCCCACGTCGGGACGCGCCGGCACAACCCGGCGGCACAGAGCGCCTCGAGCGTGTTGTAGACCGTGGCGAGACTAAGCCCGGGCTCGCGCTCGCGCACATGCGCGTGGAGTTCTTCGGCGGTCGGGTGTGCGCGGGAGTCACGCAGTGCGGAGTAGACGACCTCACGCTGGCGCGTCGGGCGGATGCCGTGTCGCTCGAGCATGGGCCCGACGGGCTCGGTGGACTCCGTTTGTTTGGACGGCGTGTCGCGCATGCGGGACTCGAATGGTTCTCGAGAAATAGTAGGAACTTTGAGGCGGATCCGGTTCTGGCGACCTCTCGACGTGGCAACTGGGCGCATGCGCTCGCGTACCGTCTTGTGTCATGCCGACACGCGATGGGGACGCACGCGAACACGATCTGCTCTGCGAGGACTGCGGGTATGAACTCCGCGGGCTCTCGGTGGTCGCCTAATCTAAAAAAAAAANNGCGCCCGGGGGCTCCTGCACGCCGCCGGCCGCGGGCTTGGCGTCGCCGAGTCCTTGCCCGAGGCACGCACCGGATCGCCGTTCCAGAGAGCACCCTCGATCACGTCGTGGGCGGCGACGTGCTGGCGCGTTCTGCGCCACCCGCGAACAACGATGCGGCGGGTGCGTGTCGAGCGATCGTCGTCCAGGCGACTCTTGCTCGTGAATCTCACCCTTGCCGGATTGCTGGCGGCGGGCCCATGGGTTGGTGTGCTCATTGGCGATCCGGCGCGATCGGCGTCGTCCCTGGGGCCCG
>JRYD01003548.1_pt1 | contig 45865 bp, 37 predicted proteins | sample 235311 | NCBI WGS metagenome assembly JRYD01 (sample SAMN03074213, study PRJNA261472) | activated sludge metagenome | biome: Common Effluent Treatment Plant; feature: Wastewater; material: Activated sludge; isolation source: activated biomass in a lab-scale reactor treating industrial wastewater at... | reverse complement strand
CGTAGCCCGCTTCTGCGAGCGTACCCATCTTCACCTCACTGTCTACAAGGTTCTTGGGGCATCCTAAGCTAACAAAACCAACCTTTTTCATCGCATTTCGCACAAACTTAATATTATAACCCACTCTCTGCTCAAGAGCGACAACAGCCGCGAACCTTGGGCATTCATTGCCATGCCAAGGTTGACACACCACTCAAACGGGTGATACATTGCCTTCAACTTGGCTTAAATACCCCCATAATGCCCAAAAAGAAGGAAAAGCAGAGTATAAAGGTAGCCGGACGACGTTATTCAGGTTCCGACGGCAAAGATCCTCTATCGACTGCCCTCGATGACACGGCGAGGTTATTCAATAATGGGTCGCTCTCTCTCGAAGCTCGCAAAGAAGAAGCCGCGTCAGGGGAAAGATCGCTCTCTCGCGAACTCGACGATGTGTTCATAAATAAGTACATCGAAACATTTGGTGACATCAAACNNGTCGTTTGAAAAAACGGAGATATATAAGGGCTTCTTCCGGGAATACAATATTTTCAACTACGAATATCACGCTCTCGTCCGTCCGGACGGCGTAATGGCCGGGTTCAGCATTTCGCTGCCGGAACGCAAAAAGGTCTATAGCAAGAAGGAGCGTGGATCACTGGATTCGCTTCTCCCACACCTCCATCAGTCGTTAAACGACAGCCTTGCAGACATAACCAAAACATCCGATGCTGTCCTGAACGAAACCGTGAGCAAGATGACGCGGCCGGCCTTGATCGTGGATCAAAATGCGCGGGTGCGAACGGCTAATTCTCGTGCTGCTAGGATCCTGGAGGCTAATGACGGACTGTCGGTCGATAAAAATGGCTCCCTGGCAGCTCGAAATCCCGAGGCGACCAGAGACCTTCACGCGATCCTCGAGACAGTTCATTCCCGACACAGAGACGGAACCCCGGACGCAGCGGCTATATGTCTTCTGCGGAGGCCATCCGGCAATCGGCATCTCCAACTTTTGGCATCGCCAATTGGAGACGATGCGGGGATCGAAGGTGAATTCTTAGCTCTCGTTTTTTTGTGCGACCCCGAAAGATCGGTAAGGGTTAGCGAAGCGGTCCTTCGAAAGCTTTACGAGCTTACACCCGCCGAGGCCGCGGTCGCTTCCCGGCTTGCAAAGGGCGAATCGGTCGAACAGATCTGCGACCACCTCACGATCACCGCCAACACCTGTCGCACCCACTTGAAGCGCATCTATTCCAAGACCTCAACTTCCAGACAAGGCGAACTCATTTCGCTCGTCCTTACCAGCATCGCAACGATTCCCGAGCCATCCTAACCGCTTTAGTACTCTTTTCGTTTCCTAAGATCGCGTAGATCGCACGATCTTCATTCCCACAAATGGCATGCTGCTTTTTCTCCCACTAAAGCGGTATGCCGTTTTCTTTTGTCCGCGAGATCTTTAGCCGATCGAACCGCATCGTACAAACAGGCCATCGGGCTCTGCCGCGTGGGCCGATTCTTCCCGTTCATCGCGCTAGATACTTGTCTAACCTTAGCCCGATCAAACCGACCAATTTATATGGCATACCTCAATTGAGTGACGACAGGGTCTCCTCAACCTGTGCAATCTATACGGAAAATTAGCAAAGACCTGCGGTCTTCCTTTGGCATTTGCCCCCAAAGAGCGTTTCTCGTCCTCGTTCGAAAGAGTTTCGTGAGTGACGCGCAATTCCTTTCCCGGGCGGCGGCTTGAAGTGGTGACCGCTTTTTCTGTTTTACTCGGCGAACGGAAGCGCATTTTTTTAGGTTCTCAGGAGAAAGCCAAATGTTTCTGAAAAGGATTCCTCTCGTATTAATTTCTGCTCTTCGATATTTTGGAAATATAGCCTCCGGGCTTGAACCACGTTTGAAGATCTCAGCCTCCGTTGTTGCCGTGGGCATTGCTGCCGGCCTTTGTTGGATACAGCCGACGTTTGCAAACTCGGCGGACATACCCGCTGAGGTGAGCTTCTCGCTTTCGAGCATTTCGGATCACATTTGGTCATTCTTCTCGAACGACGATCGAGGGCGGATACCGCCGCCGCATCAGGCCCGACGTGGCTCATCATTTGGCAGTCGCGAAGGCACTCCCCAAACTTCGTCTGCCGCTCCTTGTTCTCCTTCCGGCGTAACCCTGAATGTTCCGGGGACGTATCCCACCATACAGGCGGCAATAAACGCGGCGAGCATCTCCGGCGGCGATACGATCGCAGTTGCTGCAGGCAGCTATACTGAGCAAATATCGGCAGGCAAGTGCGTATCGATCGTCGGCTCGGGCGTCAACAGTACGACGATATTTGCTCCAGCGGCAATGGTGGACAGTACAGTGCCCGGCGGTTCGGCGAGGGCGATCGTAGAAGCCCGTGCAAATGCATATGTCACGATCAAAGATCTGACGATCTCCGGCCCGGTCACGTTTTCTCCGACGAGCGGAACCTTTGGCGTGTTCGTGGCGGAATCCGCAACCTTGAACATGCGCAACGCACGCGTCACCACTATTCAGCAATCTTCCGGAATTAACTCTGCCCAAGACGGACAAGGTATTGTTGCGGGTGATACGACATTTGGCACTGCGGGCTCGCTTGATCTTGATGGGGTTACGGTCGATGGATATCAGGAGAACGGCATTCTCGTTGGCGGTGCAGGCTCTTCCGCAACCATCGCAAATACCACGGTAACCGGCACGGGACCTACCAGCTTAATAGCACAGAGCGGGATCCAGATCTATGGCGGAGCGTCAGGGGCTATCTCCACCTCGACCATAAACGATAATCTGTACTCATTGAATTCAGGAGCCGCTACGGGAATTCTCACTGCGGATGCCGGCGCTGTATCGGTTACCGGCAGTTCATTCAGCGGAAATAGCTACGCGATCTACCAGTACAATTCGGCCCTTCCGCTTACCCCTTCAACGTTTTCAACGACGGCCTGCACGTTCACGAACAATCCCGGAGCAGGCATCGTTTATTCAGCGGCCGCAAGCCCGACGATCACAAACAACTTCATCACCGGGAGCAATATCGGCATCGCCGGATTTGTTGCGGACAATCAAACGTCAACAGTGACGGGAAACTCGATCACCAACGCGACGGGAGCCAACAGCGTTGCGATCTTTTTCAACGACTTCAGCAGTTCGGTCAACACAACATTGGCGACGATCAACGCGAACTTTAACCGACTCTCGAGCAACGGCACGGGCGGCCTCGTGGGCCTACAAAACGACTCTGCCAGTTCGGTCAATGCTGAAAATAATTGGTGGGGATGCAATGCCGGCCCGGGTGCTGCCGGGTGCGACATAGTCGTCGTAACAAGCCCCGGAATTGCCGACAGTGATCCGTGGTTAACTCTCAGTGGGATAACTGCTTCGCCTGTAAGTCTAAATTATTCGCAGCCCTCAGCGATTAGCGGTGTAAACCTGTGCACAAACTCGGCCTCGGCAAGCGTGTGCAGTCCTGCCAATCACACTCTTGATAGCCTCAGCGTTGCTTACACCTCGTCGCCGGGCACGAACGGTTCAGTTGCTCCGGTAAGCGGTGCGTTCACTACAGGTGTTGCTGCGGGCACCACATTCACCGCCACGAGCGGTCCGATCGTCGGCAACCAGGTCGAGAACGTCGGTGCCATTTTCGACAATCAAACCATCACAACGCCGATCACGATCTTNNGGAAACAGCAGCGGCAGTCCGGTCAGCCTTTCGACAACCACAGCGTCCGGCGGGAACTTCGCGTTCAGCGGCGGTCTTTCCGCTAATGGCTCCTACTCCATCGTTCCTTCGTGTCCGAGTGATCCGCAATGCTCTGCTTTCACCTTTGATGCTTCCCAGCGAGACTATCTCAACCCAGCCGGTAGCGTAACGACTGCGGATTTTGTTGGCTATAACGGAGATAATCCAAGAGATGTGGTGATCAAGAACACAACTCAAACGCCTGTTCTTCCGGGACAGCCGGCCGGAGTGGGCGCCAATATTACCGTGCCGATTCAGATCGCAAGTCAAGGTACCGAGAATGCAATGGCATTTACGCTGGTCTATGACTCGAGTAAGCTGCAGTTCTTATCGGCCGCATGCGACCCTTCTCTGGCATCGTTGGGATGCGGGGTAACACAACCCGGCCCCGGCGGGTCGCCGACGACCTTGACGATGGCCTTACAGCCCGGAGCTGTTCTGCCGGCATCAGCCTCGCCGGCAACGGCCTTGTTGGTCACCTTCAAGGCGACGCCGGGGTCCTCTACGTCGACTCCCCTTACTTTCAATACGATTCCGAGCTCCAAATCCGTCAGCAACTTGAGTGGATATGCGATTCCTGCAGATTGGATCGATGGCACGATCACCTTTGCTGGCGGCTTTGAAGGTGACGTGGCTGGTGGTCAGCCCGGCGGTTCGGGAATTCCGAATGGCCTGATCACGTCCGGAGACATCACGAGGATTCTCAATCTCGTTGCACATAATGCAACCCCGAATCCTAACGTCAATGAGTATCAGCGAGCCGATTGTGCACCGACGGGAACTTTCGGAAACGGGATTCTGACGTCGGGGGATATTACGGTTGCCTTACGGTACGCGAATGGAGATCTGATCGGTGTTCGCAATCCGGCAGCGGGGCCTGGTTCAGGTCTTCGTCAGACTCAGTCTCCAAACGGAAATGGACCGCGGGTCCGGTCGTTGATGCTGGCGCCTGGAGATGTTAGTGTACTTGGCGCACGTGCAACTCCCGGTGGCACAGCCGCAATTGACATTGAACTTGAAGGTCAGGGTGTTGAGGCGGGTTTCTCGTTCACGCTTGAGTTCGATACCGGTGTCCTTAGTAACCCTTTGGTCACACTAGGAACTGACGCTGCGGCTTATTCAAACTTCTTCACCGTGAATACTTCGCAGGTCTCGTCCGGTAGGGTCGGCATAGTGTATGCAACAAATCCCGCTTTAGCTCTAACTCCTGCGGGACCGAAACAGATCATACACGCAACTTTCTCAGTGAATCCGTCAGCCGTGGTTGGCACTACAACACCGATCGCACTAACGGGAAACCTCATCCCAAGAGATCTGACAAATGTTGATGGCGACTCTCTATTTCCAAACTGGAACGACGGTATTGTTGAGATCATGCTCAATCCAACGGCGGCGGAGTCTTCAGTTGGCGGGCAAGTAAGGACGAATGATGGTCGAGGACTTGGAAATACTGTCGTTACGCTGACCGGTGTTGACGGTGTAGTCCGTAGAGCGTTGACGAACTCCTTTGGATACTATCGGATAGATAATGTGCCGACAGGAGCGACGTACGCCTTAGGAGCTACTTCGAAGCGGTATGCTTTTGATACTCGGGTCATCACAGTGGGCGACAATATCACTGACGCAGACCTCACACCGCGCGAATGAGTTGAATTTGGCCGTGGTCGACGGCTCGCGGAGTGACACCTAAATCCATCATCTAGCAGGTCGCTCGGGCCGCCGCGCATTTGCCATTTTTTCGGCGTACCGCCAACAGAAATTTCTCTGAGTCGGTACGCCGTTTTTATGTCTTGTCCTAGGAGCCGATCTTATCAGGGCTAGAATTGCCCCCTCAATTCCCGTTCAGTTCCTCTCCGTTGGTCGAAGGACGATAAGCCGGATGATGGGCAGGACTCCCCGGCGCTTCGACAAGCCCGTTCTCGTAGGCATAGATCACCAGGTTAAGCCTGTCGTCAACACCGATCTTTCCGTAGATCGAACTTAGATGGTGCCGAATGGTCGCCTCACTGACGGCGAGTTCACGGGCGAGTTCCTTGTTCTTTCGACCGGCCGCCAAAAGCTTAATTACCTCAAGTTCTCTAGGAGTCAAAGATTCCGCGTCGGTTGCCCTAGAATGGTTTGCCGATGTCTCGCTTGGGTGTTTCTCCCTCTCAAGGATCTTGTGAAGGACGGTTTGATTCAACCAGGTTTCGCCGGCATAGGTCTGGCGGATAGCCTCGACCAAGAGTTTTGCACTCTGCTCGATCTGAACGATGCCGACAGCACCCATTTTCAGAGCACGAGCCTGCGAGTCCAGATCCGCTCCGGCAACAAGGATAACGACCCGAAGGGCTGGATTTTCGTTCAATAAATGCCCAACGACGTCAACCTGATCTTCCGCCGTCAAATAGACGACAGCAACATCGGCACTTAAGATGCCGGATGTGCTGCCTTTTGTACGGTCGAAAGTGTATAGGCCCGTGACGGAGAAGCCCTCATTCGACTCGATAAGATGCCTAAGACTCTCCTGCACGATCTCGTACTTACCGACAAGGAGGACACCGATATGTTTACTTCTACTCATGGGGATCAAATTGCGATCTCGCTATTAAACTCTGGACAGTATTTGCAAGGAAACGCGGGGAACCGGCTGAGTCCAGTTTCCCACATCGAATCCTACATCATTTATCTAATCTTGCATAGCGCAAATATACAGCACCCGTTTAACGCAAACGCCCATCGTTCCGACCCTTTACGTTTCGACGAAGGGCAATTCCTCTTATTTGTGATCTCTGAATGTCGCCATACTTTAAGACGGATTCCACCTAAAGAAAGTAGAAAAACTTGTGTATTTTCAACTTTTCTTAGCATTTGTTCACCTCAACACGTCTATAAGACGCACCTCAGCTATCCGTTTTGCCGTGAAACGCGCATTGCAACAGGCCGAGAAGTGCTGTGGTTTTGGCTCCTTAGCATAATTGTAGGAGGATTGGCCTACGCAAATTGACCGAAAGTATCGAAATGCGCCATCTGTCTATTAGTCAGATGTCTAATACCGCTATATTTGGCCTGAGGGACATTTGTATCACGAAATATATCGAATTAGCCGATGATGTGTGCTCATCTAGGGTCTTAACATTAAGGGCATATTCAATCCAAGACGAGGAACGGTGATCGCTGCCAGTTCCTCTTGTTGGGATTCAAGCTGAAAGCTGGTAAGAGTCTCGAATGAATATGTGTCTATAGAGGGCTGTATGGGTAGGCCATGTGGAAACAAGCATCAGCGGCTCAATAATCCGGACTATTTGACCCGGTTGAGAGACGGCCGCGTGTTCGACCCGAAACGTACCAATCTGATCGTTGGTTTGAGTTTAATATTTTTCCCACCTGTTACTCCGAATCAATGCGGAAGGAGCGACGAGTTGAAGTAATAAATTAAGGTAGGAAATTTATGACATCCCCAATCATCAAGCTGGTCATGATCGGAGAATATTCGATCTTTAGGGGAGCATTGCGAATGCTCCTCGAAACTGACCCCAAGTTTCGCGTTATAGGCGAAGCTAAGAATCCTGAATCTGCACTGCAAATTATCGATGACGAGAGGCCGGACCTTATCTTGGTTGACCTTCCCGACAACGATGTTGCCAAACTGCTTCCTCTTCTCAAAGACGCGGAACTGCCCGTCTTGCTGCTCATCGATGAACTTGACGTTGAGATCTATAAGCAATGCCTGAGAATCGGCATCCGCGGGCTCGTCCTAAAGCAGGAGCGCGCGGACACTCTGTTCAAGGCAATTGAAAAGATCCATGCAGGTGAGATCTGGTTCGATCGGATCGTAATGGGTGACACCATTCGTCATCTGATCGGAGAAATGCAAATGCTTCACTCCCTTCCCCTCAGTCCGGTAGCGTCCGCGCTGACCGATCGGGAACGCGAAGTGATAGGTCTGATCTGCAAGGGAATGAAGAATAAGGAGATCGCAGAATCTCTCTTCATTTCTGAAACAACGGTCCGGCATCACCTGACCTCGATCTTCAACAAACTGGATATAACCAGCCGTCTCGAACTCGTTGTTTATGCGTTCGAGAACAACCTGGTAAAGAAACTGAACGAAAGCAGCTTCTATCCAATGAACGGCTACGCCAGGAACACAACGGATTCGTTGGGAGCCTGACGGTCTTGGAACTTGGGTCGTGGGTCTGCCGACTTGAGGACATGGATCGCGCATATGTGGCTATGGATTAGCAGCAGATTTTCTGAATTTCAATTGCCTGGATTCAGGCTTCCCTGCGGGGTTTGTACGTCTGATTGGAACAGGTCGTAAGGATAGAGGTGTAAGAAAATGTCGAGCGAAAAGGAAAAGATTGACAAGAAGTTGAAGAAGCTTCAACGCCGAAAGAAGAAAAAGAACGCCCTGATAATGTGCCATGACGGAAAGGAGTATTGGACAACTCAGACTGAGTTTTGGCAATGGGTGCGCAGCTGTGTAGTACGAAAGGTGAGCGATGCTCCACTTAGAGGCCAGTTCATCCGTCAGAACGAAGAGTACAACGTTGTTATCGGCAATACGGTTCTAAACTTAAAGTGCCCGAACCATCTAAGCGAGGCTCTGTATGCCCGAAGAAAAGCGTATTGACCGGACAAGCTGCTGGACTTATATGGGGGGAATCATTTCGAATAAGTTGATCTTCGCTCTTGCGATCCTCTTTTGCGTATGTATTCCGCAAATGACGTTGGGCCAGTCGCCGAATGCCACCCCAGAACTGAAGGGTCCTGTTGCTGCGATGAACTATAGGATCGGGCCGGGCGATGTGATCGACGTACTCGTAACGAAGAACGAGACGTTGTCTCGAACCGGTGTTCGTGTAAATAGCCAAGGCACAATACAGTTGCCGATGCTCGATAGCGATATATCGGCAGCCTGTCTCACTGAAGGGCAATTAGCAGAACGGGTCGAGGAAGCGTACAAGAAATATCTTGTTTCGCCATCGGTAAATGTTTCTGTTCGAGAATTCAATTCAAACCCGGTTGCGGTCATTGGAGCGGTAAACTCGCCAGGACGATTCCAAATGCAGCGTCCGATCCGACTCGCCGAACTCCTTACGTTCGTCAACGGGCCGAGCACAAACGCCGGAAAGACGATCGAGATAATCCGCGACCCGTCGCATCCTTTCTGCGATGGACCTAACCTTGAAAGGCCGATCGCGACCGGTGAGGAACTCTTGTCTTTTCGACTCGATGATGTGTTCCGCGGCGGAGAACAAACCAACCCGTTAATAAAAGCAGGAGATGTGGTGCGGATCGCCGAGGCCGATAAAATAAACGCCTATATTCAAGGAAATATCCGGAGTGCGCTCGCGATAAATCTAGCGGATCCCGTTACCCTCACGCAGGCAATCGCAATGGCCGGAGGAACAACCTCCGGAGCACAACTCGACAAAGTTTCCATCAGGCGACAAATAGCTGGGTCGATAAACCGCAATGAAATGGTCGTTAACGTCAAAGAGATCAATCAAGGCAAGCGTGACGACGTGTTATTAGAACCGAACGACATTATCAACGTACCCGGGCCAACCGGGGGCAAAAAGATCCTTGGTGATATTTTCCGTTCGATCATTCCGACGATAACCCGGTTTCCGGTTTCAGTTATCCCATAGGGGAACAGCGGATGGTAGACCTATAGATGCAAAATAACCAGCAGGTCGTAAAAAGAGGTTTGCGGGACGATCCCGAGTCGATCGAGTTCTACGACCACGCTTATCCATATGCAGATAGCTATTATGGCGATTCGGTAAATGATTCGACCGAAAAGCAACAGATCTTCAGCGTTCTCTCGATACTGAAAAAACACTGGCTCTTGATCGCTTTGATCACGATCCTTGGCACGTCGCTGGTAATCGTTTATGAGGCGCAAAAGCCGGATATCTATCAAGCCTCGGTCCGGGTGCAGGTGAACAATGAATCTAACCCCGCGGCGAGCGAGGGCGGCGCAAGTTCGATCATTCTCAATCAAGGGAGCGATCCAACATACTTCGCGACGCAGCTGCAGATCCTTGAAGGCCCAGGGCTTTTGAGGCGAGTGGTAAAGAACTTGGACCTCGAGCATAACCCAACTTTCTTCAGGCCGGGCAAGGATCAGGAGACGACGGTTTGGCAAAACGTGCTGCGCATGTTCGGACTATATAAACAACCGGTCAGGTCTCAATCTGCGAATCTATCATCGACTGACGATAAACTTGAACTTAAGACCGACCCAACGGTCGATCTTGACAGCCAAGCCGAGGCCTTGGCTCCATACGTTGGATACATCAAACGAAACCTAGAGGTCGCACCGGTAAAAGACTCTAGGACGGCCACAAAAGAGACGAGGTTGATACAGATAGGCTATCAACACTACGACCCCATAGTCGCCACAAAGGTAGTAAACGCCATTGCTGATACATATGTCCTACAAAACCTTGAGCAAAAGGTACAAACGAATGCTTCTGCGAGCGACTTCCTACAGAAGCGCGTCGCTGAGCTCCAGGCGCAGATTCGCTCCGGAGAGGAAAGTCTGATCAACTATGCAAAAAACAACCAGATCCTGTCGTTAGATGCAAATCAGAACACTGTTGTACAAAGGCTGTCGGACCTTAATACGAAACTCAGCCAGGCCGAAAACGATAGAATAACAGCCGAAGCTGCTTACAAGGCGGCGCTCCAGAATCCTTTGGCGAGCACATCTGCCGAAACGAAGGATGCGAGGACGACCGGGCTCGAATCTCAATTGACGACCCTTAAACAACAGCTAGCTCAGCTGAAAGTTGACTATACCGATGCTTGGCCAGAGGTGAAAAAGGTCGAAAAGCAGATAGCGGCGATCGAGAAGGAACTTCAGTCGAACCGAAAACGTTCCGCCGATACGCAGATGTCAACGCTTTTACAGACATACCGTGAGGCCGCGTCGCGGGAAAGTGAACTGCGAAAGAACTTTGATACGCAAAGAAGCGCTGTGCTAAGCCAAAATGAGGCGGCCATCAACTATCGGATCATCCAACAAGAGATCGATACCAACAAGAGCCTTCTAAACAACCTTCTTCAGAGATCGCGCGAGACGGAGGTCGTTCTGAACGGTACACCGAACAACGTCCATGTGGTTGATCGAGCGCTTGTTCCCGGGTCTCCAAGTAGTCCGCAAAGAACAAAGAACGTAGTCCTGGCCTTCTTTGTGTCCCTTCTTGGTGGTATGGCCATCGCCTTTGGACTCAACTGGCTCGATGATACGATCCGCATTCCTATTACCTTTCAGGCTCAGCTTGGGGTACCGATCATCGGGATGATCCCGCAAGTCGGGCACAACGGCGGCCGAAGGCGATTCCCTGCAAAATTCTCAACATTTAAAAATGGCAATGGGAATGGGAGCATTGACGACACAGAAGATTCGACTTACAGCGAGAGCTTTAATCATCCGCTGATAACCGAAGCCTTCTATCAGCTTCGAACTTCCCTGCTTCTGTCGACCGCCGGCGGGTCGCCAAAAACCGTATTGGTTACATCGGGTGAACCGTCCGAAGGAAAGACAATAACTTCATTGAATCTCGCAAAGAGCCTTGCTCAACTTGGAGAGAAAGTTCTCCTTGTGGATGCCGACCTCAGGTGCCCCAAGATGCATTTGATCAATCGCCTTAGCAACTCATCCGGGTTAAGTACGGCGTTGACCGCTAAAGACTTGGATCAGCCTCAACTCGACGAGGCGATTAAAAAAGATGTTGAGCCGAACTTGGATATTATGACCTCGGGGCCGCGTGTTCCGGATCCGGCAAATTTGTTTTCGTCCGTCCAAATGAGGTCACTCATCGAGCGACTTGGCGCAATATATACATACATTGTGATCGATTCGCCGCCTCTTCTTTATTTCGCTGATAGCGTGATCCTTTCTACTGAGGTAGATGCCGTCGTTCTTGTAGCACGATCGGACTTCAGTTCCCGCGATGTCCTGCTCCGTGCGCGTCAAAAAATGCAGGATGTCCGGGGAAATGTCGTCGGGGTGGTCCTGAACGATATACAACTAAACAGCTTTAAGTACTACAACCATACGTATTACAAACAGCTGATCGCGCAGGAGGCCGAGCCCGAAGACGGGAACGTCCTTCATATCTAGTCAAGCAGATAGCCTTTTTCTACCATATTCGATTCTCTGCTATTGACAGCCGCTTAATGACCAAAAGCTTCCGACACGAATGCCTTCGGAGCATACCAGGGAGGTCAGAACCTGGAAAATGCCTTCTGATTGGAGAAGTGGCGCAAACTCATGACGGAAGTCTAGGGATCGCCCATGCGTTCATTGATGCTATCGCGGACGCCGGAGCTGACGGCGTCAAGTTTCAGACTCACATAGCCGAAGAAGAGAGTACGACCGAAGAACCTTGGCGTGTGAAGTTCAGCCCAAAGGATGAGTCGCGCTTTGAATACTGGAAGCGAATGGAGTTTACAAAAGATGAATGGCGGGGGCTTAAAGTGCACGCCGACGAACGTAATCTCCTTTTTATGAGCACGCCTTTTTCAGAGAGAGCGGCGGAAATGCTCGCGGAAATCGGTATGCGCGTTTGGAAGATCGCTTCCGGCGAAGTCGGAAACGTCCCTTTGCTAAAGCGGATAATTGCTTCGCAGGATCCCGTTATTCTCTCGTCAGGGATGAGCGACTGGAGTGAGCTGGATATGGCCGTTTCGGCGATCCGAGACGCTGGAAACCCGCTAGCGGTGCTTCAATGCACATCAGCCTACCCATGTCCGCCGGAACAAGTGGGATTGAATGTGCTAGCTTCCTTGAGAGACCGATATGGTGTCGCAACGGGACTTTCGGATCATACGGGAAATATCTTCGCATCACTTGCGGCCGTTACTCTCGGTGCGGAGGTCGTCGAGGTTCATGTAACTTTAAGCCGTGAAATGTATGGCCCGGATGTACCGGCATCGTTGACAACAGCCGAACTCCGTCAACTGGTGGACGGCACCCGCCAAATAGAGCGAATCCAGGCGGCACCCGTCGATAAAGATCTGGCCGCCAGAGATATGTCTGAGCTTCGTTTGATATTTACGAAGAGTGTTGTGGCTAGTCGAGCCCTGCCGGCCGGGACTACGATCGTCGCCGAGGATCTTAAATTAAAGAAACCCGGAACTGGGATCCCTGCGAGCGAACTTCATAAATTGATCGGACGAAAGATCAAGCAGGCTGTTCTAGCGAACGAGATGCTCCAGGAAGAACATCTCGACGCTTGAGGCTTGTTTCCGCAACCAATTTCCTTATATGCCCAGAAAGATCTGCGTTGTTGTAACTGCACGGCCGAGCTATAGCCGGATCAAGACTGCTCTTCGGGCAATAATGGAGCACCCGGATCTCGAGCTTCAGTTGGTCGTGGCAGCATCAGCTTTGCTTGANNACTCGAAGGCGAAAATCCGGCTTCGATGGCAAAGACGACCGGACTTGGAATGATCGAACTTGCGACGGTTTTTGACAATCTCAAGCCGGATATTGTGGTTACTGTTGCGGATCGATTCGAGACGCTGGCGACGGCCGTCGCGGCATCGTATATGAATATTCCGGTCGCCCATATTCAGGGCGGCGAGGTAACGGGCTCGATCGATGAAAAGGTTCGTCATGCTGTAACAAAACTCTCCGACCTTCATTTGGTCTCGACCACCGGTGCGGGCAACCGAGTTGAACGGATGGGCGAGGAACACCGCAAGGTCTTCGTGACCGGATGTCCTTCAATAGATCTTGCGGCCGAGATCGCAGATGACCCATCGCTCAACTTTAACCCTTTCGAGCGGTACGGCGGAGTTGGTGAACTTCACGAACTAACGAACGGATATCTTGTGGTCATGCAGCATCCTGTAACGACCGAGCACGAAATGGCTCGGGCCCACGTAATCGAGACACTCGAGGCCGTTCGTGAGATCAATATGCCGACATTGTGGTTTTGGCCGAATGTTGACGCGGGCTCCGATGGTACCTCGAACGGAATACGTTCCTTTAGAGAAAAATATAAGCCGGAAAACATTAATTTCTTTAAGAATATGGCTCCGACCGACTTTCTTCGGCTCCTATACAGCAGCCGTTGCCTAGTCGGAAATTCGAGCGTTGGCATCCGCGAGTGCTCCTTTCTTGGAGTGCCGGTGGTCAATATCGGCACGCGGCAGCAAGGTCGGGAGCGCGGTAAGAACGTCATTGATGTCGGCTATTCGAAAGATGAGATCCGAGCGGCGATCGAGAAGCAACTTGGGAACGGAAGGTATTTGAAGGACAGTCTTTACGGTGATGGACATGCGGGAGAGCAGATTTCGCACGTACTCGCTGACGCCGCACTCGAGATCGAGAAGCGTCTAACTTATTGAATCACGGCAGCTATGAAGGTCCTTGGAATCATTCCTGCACGCGGAGGCTCAAAGGGCGTTCCGCGAAAGAACATCAAGTTTCTTTGCGGCAAACCCCTCCTTGCCTATACGGCTGAGAGTGCCCTCGCCGCGTCCGGGCTATCAAAGATCGTCCTCAGCACGGAAGATGAAGAGATCGCGATGATCGGCCGCGAACACGGCCTCTGCGTGCCGTTTATGCGACCGGCGAAACTCGCCCAAGACTCGACGCCTACACTGCCGGTTGTGCTTCACGCAATGGAAGCACTCGAGAACCAAGGTGAGTCATTTGATGCTGTTTGTATTTTGCAGCCAACGAATCCTCTGCGGCGGCCTGAGCACATAGACGCGTGTATAGAGCTCTTGAACCAGACCGATTCTGACTCAGTGGTCAGCGTTTTACCGGTGCCCGATACTTTCAACCCAATGTGGACATTCTGGAAGAACGAGGATGGCACGATCGAACTCACGTCCGGCGAGACTGAACCGACCGTAAGAAGGCAAGAGCTCCCGAGAGCATTCTATCGAGATGGCTCGGTCTATGTAACGCGAACGAACGTGCTGCGAGATCAAGGAAGTCTTTATGGACGTAAGGTCCAAAGCTTCGAGATGGATCCACAATTTGCCGTCAATATTGACACAGATAGCGACTGGGAAATGGCCGAGCGAATGATCGCTCGTGACAGAACCGAGGATTCGAAATAGTGGGTTCAACGATTTACGAGATACTGCGGCGAAGTTGTGACCCGCTACTCCCGCCGCTGAACCGAAAGGTTCGCCACCGAACAATGCAGGAGGTCAAACACAGCGAGAGGCGACTGTCGATCCTGGACGTCGGTGGACGGAAATCTCCTTACACGATCGGCGTGCCGGCAGATATTACGATCATCGATCTTCCTCGTGATACCGAGATCCAAAGGGACCTTCATTTAGGCCTGAGCGAACAGATCGCAAGCGAGATAAAGAAGCGACGCAGTAATATCCACGCCGTGATAATTGGCGATATGACGAAGTCGGATCTTCCATCCGCCGCATACGATACGGTTATAGCTGTTGAAGTGCTTGAACATGTCCTCGAAGATGAGCAGTTCGTTAGCGAGGTATCCAGGGTGCTCGTCCCGGGCGGCAAGTTCATAATGACAACTCCGAATGGCGATTTTGTCGAAAATAGAAATCCTGATCATAAACGCCACTATAAGAAAGATCAGTTGGCCGATCTCCTATCAAGATACTTCGATAAGGTACAGGTCGAATATGCAATTGCCGGAGGCTTCTACCGCAAGATCGGCTTGAGATCATGGTCGATCTCTCGTCCCCATCACACGATCTTGAGTATTTTCGGAAACATTGTTAACTCCCTTCAATCACGTCGAATTGGAATCTCTGAACGGGCCATCGGCACGCATCATTTGATAGCAATTGCGGAGAAGACCGTCGGGTCGGGCGAAATGACTGTTCCCGTATTGCCAAACACCATCTAACTCGAATGGCTGAGCAAAACTTGAAAGACCTTGGAGCGAATCCATTTTCCGACGGAAGCCGTAAGACCTTCAGCGCAATGATCATCGGCTCCGGGACTCTGGCCATACAGTGCGCAGAGATCCTCTTAAACCTCCGTCATCGCTTGGTCGCAGTCGCTTCCTCAGATATGAGTGTTTCAACATGGGCCGCCAAGAAAGGCGTTCCATGCTACGCTCCGAACGACACGCTCTCGGAAAAAATCACAGAGCCCGTCGACTATCTTTTCAGCATCGTAAACGACCACATTCTAAGCGGCGATATCCTGCAGATACCTAAGGAGTTGGCGATAAACTACCATGACGCCCTTCTGCCTCGATACGCCGGTACCCATGCAACTTCATGGGCGATAATCAATGGTGAGACTCAGCACGGCGTAACCTGGCATTGCGTCGGAGAGCGTGTGGATGCAGGAGACATTTTGGAACAACAGTCCGTTGAGATCGGAGCCGGCGATACTGCATTCACGCTAAACACAAAGTGTTTTGAAGCGGCGATCAGATCATTCGGGACCCTTGTTGACAGCCTCGCTGTAGAGTCATATGAGCGGACGCCGCAGGATCTGACCAAACGAACATTCTTTCCGCGCTTCAAGCGTTTGCCTAATGGCGGCTTGATCGATTGGAATACATCTGCCGATAAAATATCGTCGATCGTACGGGGCTTGTCATTTGGCCGACATCCAAACCCACTTGGCACTCCAAAAGTCGATATTGCGGGAGAGTATTTCATCGTTTCTAAGGTTGAGATCCTAGACGAGCATTCACGTTCACCGGCCGGCGTGATATGCGGAATCGGTGATACAAGTATTGACGTCTCGACCGCGGATACGAATCTTCGACTAACTAAGATTCACTCGCTCGCGGGTCAAGTGGTCGATCTGACAGAACTCGTCAAAAGGCTTGGCCGGAAGATCGGGCAGCCTTTATCGGAAACGTGCCAGCCGCTAGACGCCCGCTTCATGTCGGCCGTCAAGGTTGAGTCCGCATTAGTCCACAAGCTTCACGCAATTGAACCGGCACCGGTGCCTCTTGCTTCAAATACAGGCCCGGTGAACGACGGAAGCTTTGGCTCATTAAAGTTTAGGGTACCAGAAGTATTTGCTGCTTTTTCTCACCAAAAACGGGCTGACATGTCCTTGCCAGATGTGGTGTGTTCCGCTTTTGGCGTGCTCTTGGCCCGGCTTAACGGAAGCTTCAATTTTTTAGTAGGTTTTGACGCATCATCGATAGCACCGAAAGTCACAAACGAGGAAAGCCTCTTCGTAACAAACTTACCGTTCCATTTTGACATCGACGCGCGAGAGGGTTTTGACACATTGCTGGATTCGACCAAACGCGAATTCGAGTCGATTCGGACCGTCCCCTTTTTCATGGCTGATATCTTTTGGAGATATCCGCAGATCCGTCCGCTCGCGGCCGATATGCTCTTGAATGGGATACCCGTAACTATCTCAATGAACCCTGATCTGCCTGAGTATCATCCTACGTCGGCAAACGCTCTTTCGATGCTGATCTCTGACAATGGAGAGGGTTACTGGGTGTACAACTCCGCCATGATCAAGCCTGACGAGGTTCTGCGTCTGGATCGTTATTTCAATTCCTTGCTACGGTCGATCGTGGCCGAGCCGGAAAGGGCGGTTGCGACGCTGCCTCTACTTCAGCCGGACGAGCGGAAACGGCAGTTGGTCGAGTGGAACAACACCTCACGAGATTTTCCACAAGATCTTTGCGTGCATCGGCTTGTGTCAGACGTGGCTCGAAGATTCCCTGACAAGAATGCCGTAGTTTCGGACGTCAGTGAGCTAACGTATGCGGAATTGGATCGGCGAAGCGACCGGCTGGCGTGTCGATTAAATGCTATCGGCGTACAGCGAGAATCTCTTGTTGCAGTCTTTATGGAACGTTCGGTCGATATGGTAACTGCATTGCTTGGGATACTAAAGTCAGGCGCAGCTTATGTTCCGCTGGACCCTGCCCAACCGAAAGAACGGCTGGACTTTATGATCCGCGACTGCGGAACAAGAGTTTTGATAGCTCAAGAACATCTGCTGGAACGCCTCCCACAGACCAAATGTGAGGTTATTTTTGCGGAATCCCTTTCGGACTCACTTTCAGATCAAGTCACTTGGGACAACAAATTGACCGCACGCCCGAACAACTTGGCCTACGTGATCTACACCTCCGGCTCGACCGNNCACCTCCGGCTCGACCGGCGAACCAAAAGGAGTTGAGGTCGAACATCGCTCGCTCATGAATCTGGTTGCGTGGCACCATCGGAGCTATAAAATATCTTCCGAAGATCGAGCAACGATGTTGGCCGGGCCCGCATTCGATGCATCAGTGTGGGAGCTTTGGCCGTACCTTTGTATAGGATCCTGCATATATGTTCCCGACGACGATACACGGAGAACACCGTCAAAATTGCTCAGGTACTTCTCTGACAACAGTATCTCGATTGCATTTGCTCCGACCCCATTGGCCGAAGCCTTGCTCACGACCGTCATGCCGGCTGACCTGAGATTGCGGACCTTGTTAACAGGCGGCGATCGGCTTCATGCCTTTAGCGGTGAACCGATCTCTTTCAACCTCGTCAACCATTACGGACCGACTGAAAGCACGGTGGTAACGACATGCGAGATAGTCGATCCAGAAAGCTCAGAATCTCCGACGATCGGACGCCCAATAGACAATACAGAGGTGTTTATCCTGGATCAAGAGATGCAGCCGGTGCCGATCGGCATCCCCGGTGAGATCTACATTGCAGGTGTTGGCCTTGCGCGTGGATATCGGAATCGACCTGACCTAACATCAGCACGATTCATTAACCACGAAATTGAAGGAAGAGGCTGCCTCCGGCTCTACCGGACAGGTGNNGCCTTCATCGAGCTCGGCGCGCTCCCGATCACACCGAACGGAAAGATTGATCGAAAGGCACTCCCGGCTCCAAGTCTTGTGCCTCTCGAAGCTTCACGGAGACTCGAAGCACCTAAGAACGAGGTGGAGGCCAAGCTGATAAATATTTGGGAAAAGTTGCTGGATCTCAGCCCGATCGGAGTTGCGGACAATTTCTTTGATCTCGGCGGTGATTCTCTTATCTCGGTCAGCCTCTTCGTTGAGATCGAAGAAGCCTTTCATCTCGACTTGCCACTTTCGACCCTTATCAATGCTCCAACGATCAAGCAGCTCGCACAGTTCATTTGTGAAGAAAAACATAAGGCCTCGTGGAAGTATATTGTTCCCCTTCAGACAATGGGAGCGAGGACACCGATCTTTTTGGTTCATGCTGCTGGCGGGAATGTTCTGTTCTATCGAGATCTGGCGAGGGAGATGGGGGCGAACCAGCCGGTTTACGGATTACAGGCGCGTGGTGTCGCCGACAAGGCCGAAACAGCCCACGATAGGGTCGAGGACATGGCCGCCGATTATCTCGATGAGATGCGAAAACTCCAACCAGTCGGCCCATACCGGGTCTGTGGTTCGTCGTTTGGGGGATTGGTCGCATTTGAGATCGCAGTTCAGCTCGAGCGCCTAGGGGAGAAAGTAGAGACTCTAGGCTTGTTTGATACTTATGCTCCCGGCTATTTGGACGAACACGCCGTGGCCGGTGGTGCGGGTACGGGACGGTTCATCGCTCACATTCGAACCATTATTGCCCAGCTGCGGGAGATCAAGTCAACGAAGGACCGCGTTTACTTTGTCATCAGCAAAGGACAGAAAGTGAAGAAGAGCTTGAAGAGAAAAGTGATCTGGAAAAAAAACCAGTTCGCGATCGAGTACAACCGGGCAACAGGCCGTGACCTCCCGGTCAACGTTATGCGGAATCACGAAGCGATTCAGCGGGCTCTCGACGCCTATAGACCCGGACGCTATGCGGGTGACATTACGATCTTCAGAGCGAGCGAACAGCCCAAGAACACAAAGTTTGACCCAAGTCTTGGCTGGGCAGAGCTTGTCGATGGAGATGTCGTAACGGAAGTTGTGAAAGGATCCCATGGAGCTTTGACGGTCCATCCGTATGCAGCCGACCTGGCGGCGAAATTCGAAGAAGTCGAATCAAGAAAGGATGCTTGGTCGCGAGATATCGCCCGGAGCGCAGCAGCCTAGCAGGGTTTCTTTTTCTCAGTATGTGCGGAATTAGCGCGATCATCGGAAATGGCTGCGGCCGTAATCGATTGTTGGCGATGAGAGAAAGTCAAGCACACCGCGGCCCGGATGGCGTCGGCCTGTACGTCGACGTAGAGCGGAAAGCAGTGCTTGGACACAATCGGCTGAGCATCATCGACCTCTCCGCGGGCGGGGATCAGCCGATGATCAGCTCTGACGGGCGGTTCGTGATAGTCCAGAATGGCGAGGTCTACAACTACCTAGAACTCAGACACGAGCTTGCCGGCGATTACTCCTTCCGAACAAGTTCGGATACAGAGGTTCTGCTGGCAGCCTACACCAAATGGGGCGTGGATTGTCTGGATCGCCTCGTAGGGATGTTCGCTTTCGTTATTTGGGACACGGTAGAGAAGACCGCATTTGCGGCGAGAGATCGTTTTGGAGTTAAGCCTCTCTACTACCACCAAGAGGTCGATGGAACGGTCCTTCTTGCCAGTGAGATCAAGGCTCTGCACGCGGCGGGCATACCTGCTACGCCTGACGACGAAACGTGGGCGACGTATCTTGCTCACGGCCTTTACGACCATGCGGAGCGAACTTTCTGGGCGCAAATAACTTCGCTGCCGGGCGGCCATTGCCTTCAGATCAGAGACGGAAAGATCGAGATCAGGAAATGGTATGACCTTGCGGAAAGAGTAGGGGTTGAGTTCGACGACAGGCCCGAGAATGAGGTAAGAGAAGAGTATTTCACACTGATGAAGGAGAGCGTAACTCTCCGATTCCGATCGGATGTGCCCGTCGGGATCAATTTAAGCGGCGGTCTCGATTCATCAAGTCTTCTTGGCTTGGTCCACAAAGTTCAGGGCGACGAGAGCGATGTAAAGACCTTTACCTTTACTACCGGTGACGATGCTTATGATGAGCTGAAATGGGTCGAGCAAATGCTTGCGCAGACACGGCATCCCCTTGTTGTATGCCAATTGGCTCCATCGGACGTCCCGACTCTCGCCGCAGATGTCCAAGCACACCAGGATGAACCTTTCGGCGGCCTTCCAACCTTGGCTTACGCCCGCCTTTTTGAATTTGCCAAGCAAAACGGAGTTACGGTGCTTCTTGACGGCAACGGAATGGATGAGCAATGGGCGGGCTACGACTACTACGACGCTGCGAACAATGGGCGTTCTGCCGGCCTAGTGCAGGGCATAAATGACCGCCCCGTTAGACCGGAATGCCTCGTCCCGGAACTTCGATCTCTTGCGAAACAAATCGACTCGCCGACCGTTTTCCCAGATCGATTGCGGAATCTTCAGTATCGTGACATCCGCTTTACAAAGATCCCCAGAGCTATGCGTTTTAATGACCGGATCTCGATGCGATCAGCGACCGAACTCCGAGAACCATTCTTGGATCATCGTCTTTTCGAGATCGCAATGCGGCAACCAGACGATCGGAAGATCAAGGACGGCGTACGCAAGAAGATGCTAAGGGAGATAGCTGGAAACTACCTGCCAAAGGCAGTAGCAGATCCGCCCAAAAGGCCGCTTCAGACACCCCAACGTGAATGGCTTCGCGGGCCGTTGCGTGAATGGGCCGGCTCGATGATCAACACTTCCCTTTCGGGACCGCTTGGATCGTATCTGGATCGGCGATTGGTTAGGAAAGAAGCAATGGCATTCTTCGATGGCGGCTTTGATAACAGCTTCTTTATTTGGCAGTGGATAAGCCTTGGGCTTATAGGGACGCACACGGCAAGACCGTTAGGCGCATCGGGCTGAGTTGAGCTTCGAGTGGCAACAGCGACCGTTAATTCTTGATGAAGACCATTTCGGAAAATGAGGCGTGGGACCTGGTGATAGAAGGTCACGGCCCACTCTTTGACCTAAAGATCTCTGAGGTCTGGAGTTATCGTGACCTCCTTCTGATGTTCGTCAAACGCGACTTTGTTAGCTTTTATAAGCAAACGGTTTTTGGTCCGCTTTGGTTCTTTATTCAACCGCTCTTTACAACCATCATCTTCACATTTGTCTTTGGCAATTTGGCTGGCCTGAGCACCGACGGTTTGCCGCAGCCTTTGTTCTACATGGCTGGAATAACCGCATGGAATTATTTCGCGGACTGCATTACAAAAACGAGCACCGTCTTCAAAGACAATTCGCAGATCTTCGGCAAGGTGTATTTTCCACGACTTATCCTTCCACTGAGCATCGTAACAAGCAACTTGGTGCGATTCGGCGTTCAGATGTTGTTGTTCACTGGAATGATGGCATATTACGCAATTGCGGGAGGCTCTTTTCGAATCACATGGGCGATTGTTCTTTTTCCATTCCTTGTCCTGCTGATGGCATGTCTTGGCCTCGGACTCGGGTTAATGATCACAGCCTTGACGACCAAGTACCGAGATCTTAGCTTCCTCGTGACATTTGGAGTGCAGTTGCTGATGTACATGACGACAGTCATCTATCCGCTCAGTGCGGCTCCGGAACGCTATAAGCATTTGATCCAGCTAAATCCCATGACTGGCATTATCGAGGCATTTCGGTTTGCATTCCTCGGACAAGGCACCCTTACCGCGACGAGCCTTGGATACAGCGGCGCGGTCACTTTGGCGATCCTCATCGGCGGAATATTGATATTCAACAAGACAGAGAGGAGCTTTGTGGACACTGTATGAGCGTTGCGATCCGTGTTGAGGCGTTGTCCAAAATGTATCAGTTGGGACAGATCGGAACAGGCACGATCAGCCTCGATATGGAGCGTTGGTTCGTTACAAGGGTATTGCGTAAGCCGGATCCATTCTTGAAGCTAGCGGAAGCTAACCACCGAGAAGTAAAGGGAGACAGCAATTTCGTTTGGAGCCTGAAAGACGTAAGTTTCGAGATCGAAAAGGGTGAAACTGTAGGAATTATCGGCAAGAACGGTGCGGGTAAGAGCACGCTGCTCAAACTCCTCTCACGAGTGACATCCCCGACCAAGGGAACTATCAAACTGAAAGGGCGAGTCGCGAGTTTGCTTGAGGTAGGAACGGGCTTTCACCCTGAATTATCAGGTCGAGAGAACATTTATCTGAACGGCTCGATCCTTGGAATGCGGAAGAAAGAGATCGATCAAAAGCTGGATGAGATCATTGATTTCAGCGGCGTCGAACGGTATATCGACACTCCGGTAAAGCGTTTTTCATCAGGGATGTATGTACGTCTCGCTTTTGCAGTTGCTGCGCATTTGGAAAGCGAGATCCTTATCGTAGATGAGGTGCTGGCCGTCGGTGACGCAGAGTTTCAAAAGAAATGTCTTGGGAAGATGGAGGAGATCGGCAAGCGGGATGGGAGAACGATCCTTTTCGTCAGCCACAATATGGGCGCGATCCTTGAGTTGTGCAAACGAGGGTTGCTGCTTGAAAAGGGCCAAATTGTAAGAGACTCGGACGTTGGAACCTGCGTTGCTTCTTTTCTGGAAAGGGACAAACATCGACAACCGTCCGAAAGGAGCGACAAGAACGGACTTCTCGACTTAGGCCGCATCTCGATCAACAACGAGTATTCATATCAGATCGACAATTCGTCACCATTCGAGGTGACTGTGCACCTCGCCGCAAAAGATATTGCGAACGCCACGCTCTTTTTTATAGTTGAAAATGCGTTCGGCCAGTCAGTGGTCCATAAGCGAGTGTCCAGTGCCGAGATCGGTCATTCGGTGATCGACGGAGAGTTCAGACTTCACGTAAAGATCCCCACACTTTGGATCAGCCCGGGCATCTATACGATGTACTTTAAGACAATCGCACCAGCCACCGGCTGGTCCGGTCGTGCATTCTCCGAACGAATCTCTGTTGAGGTAACCGGACAGGCAGAGGCGAGCGGAAAGGCATTTATGAACCCAAGTGTGACGTGGAGTATGCACCCGGAAGAAGCCAAGGCGGAGGCTCTGCTCGTCTAGTTGTTTCTAATATTGAGTTCTTGGTAACGAATCGCGACAGATTAAGAACAATGCTGCGAAGGCTGGTTAGATCTGCGAGGAACACGGAATTGGGATGGCGGTATGGTTCAAATCTGCGACCAACCATTCGGTTTTTGCTTGGCGAAAAAAGGCCCGTTGGGAGTGAGGTAGAGATACTTAGAGATCTGGACAAGAACGGTGTGGCCGTCGTGCCGTTTGAATCGTTGGATACGGGAGTTAGCTTTTCCGACCTTGAAAACGAAGTTGGCGGCTTGGTCGAAGATCAGATGCCGGCGATTCTGAATATAAAGGAATCGGCGAATACCGACCATTCTGTTGGACGAAAAACCTTTAACCTCGAAATGTTTGGCAGCGAGGTAACCTTTGATCCCAATAGTATTTTCTCTCGGCTTGCACTCAACAAGTCATTCCTTAACATTGCCGATTGCTACTTCCGAATGCAAACTCGTCTGCGATACTACAATGTTTGGTACACATCGGCATCAGTGTCTGCTGCTCGGGAATCACAACTTTGGCATTTCGATCGTGAAGACCGATTTATCCTGAAGATCTTTGTGTATCTAAGTGATGTCGATCGTGGAGCAGGACCGTTCACGTACGCACCAGGAACACATAAGAAGGGCTCCTTCTCGTCGATCTCACCAGCGTTTTTTGATGAGGATGGTGTGCGACGAACAACTGACGAGCAAATGTCGAACGCTTATCCGCGAGAGAACTGGCGCGTGTGCACCGGGAAGAAAGGCTCGGTCATTCTTGCCGATACACGCGGCTTTCACAAGGGCGGAGAGGCAAGGACCGGCGACCGGTTAATGTTCACTTGCATGTTTACATCGCCAGCTTCCGAATCAAAGAATCTGATCCGATACCCTGACGATGCAACGTTCTCGAACTTCGAGCGAGCCCAGAAAGCCGCTCTCGGATACTAACGGTCAAACGGCCGCGTCGTGAAGACCAAGTGAGACCCAGCTTTCTCTTACTATCCACCTCGCTCCTCGTCGACCGCGTGTTCAAATACACTGGGCTGATCAGAGCTTTAGCGAAGCATGGCGACGTGTGTGTATGGACGTCGTCCCTCGACGACCATGCGTCATTGTCTGACTGGGCCGGAGTTGAGGCGACGGTTGAAGCTTTCCCTGTCGTCCGGCCCTTTCGCGAAAGGCCGTACAACTATCTTCGGAGACTAAATGAGTTCGTTTGGGACTATCGTTTGATGGCTCCAAGCCGCGTCAGTATGCAAAAACACGTGAGGGACAAAAGGTTGCCCGGTCAGATCCGCGCACTAAAGTTTCCAGCGAAGTTGTTGGCATACAGCGGCTCCGAAACGATCTTTGAAAATGCCTTGGAACGGCTTCTCGTGTCATATCCTCGATCGACTGAAGCGACCGCCCGACTGAGCGTCAAGAGGCCGAGCGTCCTCGTGTCCACCGGCCCATTCCAATTCGAGCAGCCTGGTGTGTTCGCGGCGGCAAAGAGACTCGGTATCCCGACCCTTGCATATATTCCATCTTGGGACAATGTTTCTACCAAGAACAGAATGGTATTTAAGTACGATGGCTATATCGTCTGGAACGAACAAAACAAGGCAGAGCTCTTGGACTTTTATCCGCACGCACGAGACGTACCGTCCTATGTCGTTGGAGCTCCGCAGTTTGACGTTTTCTATTCGAACCGCTTCAAGATCGATCGCGAATCCTATTGCGCCGAACGACAGCTGCGACCGGATAGTAAGATCATCGTATATTCACTTGGGTCACCAAACTTCCTTAAAGAGCATCACGGTGCGATCGAAATAGCCCGTCGGGTCAAGATCGGACATTTTGGTGACGCCCAGCTGATCGTCCGTCCCCATCCGATTCACGATAATGCCGAAATGCGGGAGATCTTCTCTGGATTCGGTCCGAACGTACGGCTTCAGCGCACACCAAATGCGGGAAAAGATCTAATAAAACGAACGCAGGATGAAGCTCAGATAATCGATTGGGTAAATACTTTTCGGCATGCTGACGTCGTCGTCAACTTGTCATCCACTGTTACGGTCGATGCCGCCATCTTTGACACGCCGGTCGTCAATCTAGATTTTGATCCCCAGCCCGGCCGGTTCGATCAAGCTCTTATCAATGACGTCAATCACAAATGGAGTCATTTTAAGCCGATCGCGGAGTCTGGCGGGGTTTGGCTTGTGAACGATTTTGATGAGTTGGAGAATGCGATCAAGACGTACCTAGAGAATCCCAGCTTGCACGCGGCTGACCGTAAATGGATCGCCGCGTATGTGTGCGGCAGTCTTGACGGCCGTTGCGGTGAAAGGATGGCCGAAGCAATCGCAGATTTTGTCAGCCGTACAAAAAAGGGGGATACAAAGTGACCGCTTTACCCGCAGCAGTAATAAGAAGGGACCATTCTTCCGAATCTCTGCCCGACCGAAAAACGACCGCAAAGAAAGCGCGCCGCAATGTGGTCGCAATCGTACCACGTGGTGAGGTCATACGTAATTTTGTCCACTCCGGATGTTTTGAGAAGATCGCTGAATCTTGTGATCTGTCCCTCCTCACTGTCGTTCAAGGGACCGCGATCTCGAAAGCTACCGGCCAAGCGTATGCAACGCAGTACTCGCTTGATCCGGTCGTTGAGTGCTGGCCGGTACGTTTCCAACGCGAAATACTGGATATGGCCCACGGCCGGTGGCTATGGTCAGCTGCCGCAAGGGAGCGTTGGCGAATCCGAGACCTAGAGGCTCGTTCCATGCGTGACAAGGCGGTCCGTTTGGTAAAAAAAGTGGTGGCAATGCTTTTTGCAAACCCACTCGGACTGAGGGTGCTGTCAAGGTCGGAACGTCTTTCAAGCCGGATCTTTATGACGGTCGATCAGTATGCAGACTTCTATAGGTCGATCCGTCCATCGCTCGTTTTCAATGGTTCTCATATCCATAGTGCGATCGCGACTCCGGCCGTTCAAGCCGCGCAGTGGCTCGGGATCCCGACGGCCACCTTCATTTTTAGTTGGGACAATCTAACGTCACAGGGCCGAATTCTATTGCCTTACGATTACTTTCTAGTTTGGAACGAAAGTCTGAGGCAGCAACTGATCGAAATGTACCCTTGGATAAAACCCGAGAACGTATTTGTCACTGGCTCGCCTCAATTTGATTTTCATTTCCGGCCCGAATTCTATTGGAGTCGTGAGAAGTTCTGCGAGGAAGTTGGTGCCGACGCTGATCGGCCTGTTGTTCTCTATTCGACCGGAATGGCGAACCATATGCCGCTAGAACCCGAGATTGTGGAGTCTATCGCCGATCTTCTGCTCGAATATCCGGAAAAGGGCCGTCCGCAGTTGTTGGTCCGCGTATACGCCAAGGATCGAACTGGCAGGTTCGACGATCTGAAAAAGCGGCGACGAGATATTTTATTTCAAAAGGTTCGATGGGATGCCGAATGGCTCACCCCGACTCCCGAGGATTCATTTGCCCTCGTTAATGCCCTGCGGCACGCTTCCGTCGGAATCAATATTGCGTCGACGGTTTCGCTCGAGCTTTGTATGTTCGATAAGCCCGTCATCAATGTCGGGTTCGATGCTCTTGAACAAAATGATCGCGAAATGAGAAACGCACTTTTCTATTCCTACGAACATTATCGTCCCTTGGTTGAAAGTGGGGCCGTTCAAGTCGCTTATTCGATCGAGGAGATGCGTATCCTCTTACGAGATGAGCTGAGAGAGCCACAAAAGAGCCAAGGGGAACGACGCCAGTTGATCGATCAAATGTTCGGCGAAGCCCTCGACGGGCATGCCGCCGACCGGATCGCGGCTAAGCTAATCGAACTGGCCGGATCCAAAGATCTAGCGTCAAACGCTTGAAGAACATATGGCGGATACAACAAAGAGCCCACATTTGTCTCAGACGAAAACGCGACCAATAGCTAAGTTGTCGGTCGTTACGCCGACTCTGAAACGTCCGGAAGAGGTAAGAGCTCTACTTCACAACCTTTCGCTCCAAACTGTTCTGCCGAGCGAAGTCATCCTTGTTGACGGAATTCCTGACACTGAAAGTGAAACAGAGTGCGTTGTCTCTAAACTGCGTACCGACCTACCTTTCGCGATCAAGTTCATACGCCATGGCGGGGGAACGGCAATACAACGCAATATCGGAATTGAAGTTGCAACCGGCGATCTTATTGCATTGATCGATGACGATGTTCGCTTGGGGCCGCAATTCTTCGAGCAAATGGTCAACGTCTTGAAGGAAAGCTCAAATGCGGATGTAGGCGGTGTTGTAGGGTTTCGGACAAATTGTCATTTCGCACTTGAGCGGTCGCCGCGATGGCGCTGGTATCGACGATTGGGACTTCTCTCGCTCTTCGAACCCGGCCGTTATGATTTCGAGTGCGGCTATCCGATAAACGCTGGCCTTCAGCCACCATTCACCGGAGTCCGAGCGGTGGACATAATGACGACTGCATGTGCGGTTTGGCGCCGAGAGGTGTTTGACTCCGGACTAAGGTTCGACGAGTTCTTCAGAGACTTTGGTGTCCTTGAAGATGCTCACTTTGCCCTTCGGGCACGGCGAAAATGGAGATTGCTTCAGTGCGGCGATGCTCATTGTATTGAGTTGCATTCGCCGAACGGACGAGAGGACAGAACCAAGATCGGCTTCAAGTCGGTGGTCAATTACTATTACGTCTTTCGAGACATTAGCGGTCCGCTAAGTCGTTCGCAGAAATTTCGATTCTGGCGGTTTCAGGCGTTCGAGGCGATCCGGATAATGTCATCGGCTCTCCGCCGGATGAACGCATCAGATATCGCCGACCTGCGCGGCAGGGCACAAGGTGTTTGGAAGATCCTAACATCAGCGTTCTAACTCAGATCGCTGTGATGCTCGATTTTTGAAGTTGTATGAAGCTTGTGGTCATTTCACACAAGGTATGCTGGCTTTCCTCCGATTCACCCAGCGGGTACATCACGGACGGCGGATTTCCCCAGCAAATGGGGGCGATCTCGGAGCTCTTTGACGAAACAAAGATCGTTGTGCCATGCAAGCGTGAGGGCGACACAACTGGGCTTTCTCCGCTGATCGGAAGACGGATCAAGGTGATACCTCTCTCGGAGCCGAAGGGGACGGGAATTGGCCGCAAGGTAAATATTCCATTCTGGCTTTTTAAGAATTGCCTAACGATACTGCGAGAGGTTCGAAAGGCAGATGCTGTCCACTCGCCTATCCCTGGGGACGTTGGAACGATCGGAATGGCAATTGCGATCCTATTGCGAAAACCACTTTTCGTTCGCCATTGCGGAAATTGGATGATCCAGCGGACCCTCGCTGAGAAGATTTGGCGATGGTCGATGGAGTATTTTGCCGGCGGGAGGAATGCAATGCTGGCAACGGGCGGTTCAAATGAACCCCCTTCCAAACGAAATCCCCACGTTGAGTGGATATTCGCCACCTCTCTCCGTAAGGCAGAGATCGAACCGAATGCCCCTCGCGAATTGCCTGCAAAAGGCACGGTCAAACTGATCATAGTATGTCGGCAAGAGGACCGGAAGGGGACCGACGTTGTGATCGACAGTTTGCCCAACGTTCTCAGGACCCTGCCGAATGTGACCCTTGACGTAGTCGGCGGAGGATCGAAACTCGAGCCTTTTCGGAAGCAGGCCGTCCGTCTCAAGGTTGATGATCGGATAAGGTTCCACGGCAAAGTGGTTCATGACAATGTGATCAAGTTGTTAAAGAATGCTCACATCTTCTGTTATCCGACTTCGGCCTCCGAGGGATTTCCAAAAGTTGTACTCGAAGCTATGGCCACCGGGCTCCCGGTGATAACCACACCGGTTTCGGTCCTGTCACAATTGATCGGCGAATCCAATGGAATCCTCCTTGATAAAGCGGAACCATCGACACTCGCAAGGGCGATCGTCGAGCTTTGTTCAGACCATGTGAGATACCGCACACTCTCGGCAAACGCGATCGAGAAAGCTAAAGACTTCACGCTTGAGAGTTGGCAGGAGTTAATTGGAAAGAAACTGAGTTCGGCATGGAACGTGAAGTCATTGCGCGAATTGGAGAATATTACCTGATGGTCGCCGCAGAAAAACAGGTGTAAAGGCGGCGATGAAAGTAACGTTCCTAGCAGGCACTTTAGGGCGAGGTGGAGCAGAACGCCAGCTGGTTTACATGCTTCGCTCGCTAATGGGCAACGGAGTCAATCCGCGCTTGCTCTGCCTAACTAAGGGTGAGGCCCTCGAGGAGGAGATTCGGGATCTCGGAATCGATGTTCGACCGATCGACACTCGTAGAGGAAGGATCGCGACACTACGGGGCGTAATCAGAGAACTTCGTCGCGAATCAACTGATATTGTTCAGAGTTCTCATTTCTACACCAATATCTACGCGGCGGTCTCCGGCAGGATCATCGGCACTGAGAGTATTGGTGCGATTCGAAGCGATCTGGACTACGAGCTTGCAGCAAATGGAATATATGGGAGGTACCAGCTCACCCTGCCTAAACACTTGATCGCGAACTCGGAGCGCGCCATCAAGAGATCAATAGCTTTCGGGATCAAAAAGCAGAAGATCGACCTCGTAAGAAATGTCGTGGCGTTTGGAAATGCGCTCGAACATCCAAATGACAATTCAAGCGGCACGACCAACATCGCCTTTGTCGGCCGTCTCGGAAAGGAAAAGCGACCGGAGCTTTTTGTGAAACTTGCGTACGAACTAAAAAAATCAGTGAGAGAGCAGCGGTTGAAGTTCCAGATCGTCGGTGACGGCCCATTAAGGCCGGAACTCGAAACACTTGCCGCTGAGTATGGCCTCTCGGCCGAAACTCTCTGCTTTTCCGGTGAACGTTCAGATATGTCTGCCGTATATTCTTCGCTAGATATCCTGGTACTCACATCAAAGCACGAAGGAACTCCGAACGTTATCTTGGAGGCATTGAGTAACGCCGTCCCAGTTGTTGCAACGGACGTTGGCGGCGTCTCGGAGGTCTTATCTGATCAGATGGGTATTCTGGTTGACCCTATGGATTTTGATGGACTTGTTGGCGCCGTGAAGCATTTGATCGCCAGCCAACAGCTCAGACAAACGCTCGGGACAAATGGACAAAAGTATGTTGCAGAGAACCATTCGTTGAACTATCTAGGAGGACGGCTGACCGAAATATACAACAGCCTGCTGCCGAGGCAATGATCCCAGCTAAACGGATGAACTACATCGCATTGCCTCGTCCCGTTGAACGGAGAGCCGAGAACATTCTCCGGAAGCCGAATTTTCGTCTTCTCATCGGACTCGTCATCCTGCACTTCCCCCTTGGGCTCTTCGACTATTATGCGGGCCCTGCTGCTCTGCTACATCCGGCTGCCGCTTTTGGGGTTGGGCTTTACTGGGCACTGCAGAAAAAGGTCAGACTGCAAAAGGTAGCTTTGGCCATCGGCTATCTTGTCGGTGTCGAGATCCTTTGGCGAATGGCGCAGGTCCCCATATTTTGGGAATTCGGCAAATATGGCTCGTCGGTCATAATGGTCGTTGCCCTTTTGAAGCGCGGCCGGCGTACTATTCCGGCCTTGCCGCTCATTTACTTTGCAGCACTTATCCCAGCCTCGATATTGACATTCATGCAGTTCGATCTTTTAGGCGCTAAGGATACGCTGAGCTTCAGTCTCTCGGGCCCGCTCTTCTTGATGGTGAGCTGCTGGTTCTTTTCAAACTTAACATTGAATGAAAACCAGCTTCGAAGTCTATTTACGGCCTTTATCATTCCTTTGCTGAGCGTCGCGTTCGTGACCTTTTTCTTTACGATGTCGATCAAAGACATTCAATTCTCGGACGAATCGAACTTTGCCACTAGTGGCGGCTTTGGACCTAATCAGGTTTCGGCAATGTTGGGGCTCGGCCTCTTCTTAGCCACATTCTCCCTGCTTGCCTTGAAGAATGACCGAAAGAGCAAAGTCTTTTTCGCCATTGCCGCGGTTTTTTTTGCAGCTCAAAGCATGATGACTTTCTCCCGCGGTGGTGTTTACAATGCCGGCGGAGCTTTGCTCCTCGTCGCACTCTTTGAATTCGGCGACCCTCTTAAGGCTACCAAAAGAATCGTCCCGGTTGCTGCTCTCATCCTGCTCTTTATGATTTTCGTCTTTCCGGTCCTCAATGAGTTTACCGGCGGCGGCCTCGAGGAGCGCTTCCAAGACACACAATCGACCCATCGTGCCGAGATCGCTGAGTCAGATATTGACCTTTTTCTTGAGCATCCCATTCTCGGCGTTGGGGTTGGCGCCGCGTATAGCGAACGAAGTCAAATACTTGGCTATAAGGCGGTCAGCCACACCGAGTTCTCGCGGCTGCTCTCCGAGCACGGTGCGTTTGGGGTTATCGCCATACTTATGTTGACCGCAATGGTAGCCGTGAACTTCAGACGATCTCGCCCGCGACTCGAGCGAGCACTCATCATCGGAGCCGCAGCCTGGTCCATTCTCTTTATGTTGAATGCTGGCATGCGTTTGGCTGCTCCGTCCGCGTTGTTTGGAATGACGTTCATAACCATCGCGGAACCCATGCGTCGGACAAGGCGCCGTATTCTTCGACCGATCCCAATAGAAGAGTCTCTTCGAAATGGTGTTTTGGTGTTTTCGGAGTTCGTTCCCAACTGATCTGTTGATCCCGATGAAAACCAATCAGCCGAAAATTTGTATTGTTGGAAGCTTGGTCGGTAGACATCCGGGAAAGATTTCGACGCAGGGGCAGATTCTTGCAGATCTGCTCCTCATGGAAGGATTTGATGTCATCGCCGTATCCTCTAAGCTAAACCGCTTGCTGAGAATGCTTGAGATCGGATTCACCTTGATATGGAGAAGGAGAGCAATCGACATTACGATCGTTGAGGTCTATAGCGGTGCAAGCTTTTTTATTGCCGATCTTGTCAGCCTTCTTGGCAAGTGCCTCGGCCTACGAACGATAGGTGTTCTGCACGGCGGCAGCCTGCCTGAATTTGCCGCAAAGTATCCAAATTGGAGTGCGCGCGTGTTTAGGCGGTTCACAGAACTCGTGGCCCCATCATTGTTCCTTCAACAAGTTGTGAGCAAGCTCGGATTTGAGGTGCGGGTTATCTCGAATGTGATCGATTTGAAAGGCTATCCGTTCAAACTTAGACGGGAGATCTCCCCAAAGTTGATATGGATGCGCGCCTTCCACAGCATTTACAACCCTGAACTTGCGATCAAAGCTTTCGCCTTAGTTCGAGAAAGACATTCGAATGCGACGCTCGTAATGGCCGGCGTTGATAAGGGGCTCGAGTCGAGCACCAAACAAATGGTGCGTAGCTTAGGTTTGCAAGGAGTGGTCCGTTTCCCGGGCTTTCTCGATAGCAAAGCAAAGGTGCTCGAATTTCCGCAAGCGGATATCTATTTGAATACAAATGACATCGACAACATGCCGGTCGCAGTCGTGGAATCGTGTGCATTCGGACTTCCTGTCGTCGCAACGGATGTTGGCGGCATCAGTTCACTCCTGAAGAACGGAACTGAAGGGATTCTCGTCCAAAGGGATAATGCTCAGGCGATTGCCGAGGCCGTCGACCGGCTGCTCGATGACCCGGACCTCACGGAACAGATTTCATACAACGGGCGATCGTTGGCGGAAAGATCGTCGTGGGAATCGGTCAGACCGTGCTGGGTAAAGCTATTCGGCGAACTTGGCTTTCCGCGGGCTGCTCGTGTCTCATCTGCAGTCGCCGGGAGGACGTCAGCATAATGTCTGCGGCATACACTTTGTATAAGCTTCTTCCGCCACCGGCAAGATCTTTGGCTGCGAGCCTTCGCGGCCATTATCTAAATCGGTGGCGTTATGGCAATGAAACAGATTCTTTGGTAAATGCAGCTCTTAAACGCGAACTCTGGAGCGAACGTGATTGGGATGAATGGCGATCCGAACGTCTCAAGTTTGTGCTCCATCGAGCAGCGACGCAAGTTCCATTTTATCGCCGGCAATGGGCAAAACGTCGCGAGAGCGGAGATCGATCATCGTGGGAAGTCTTGGAGAACTGGGATGTTCTGGAGAAAGAAGCAATTCGCGTCGACCCACTCGCTTTTGTTGCTGATGATTGCAATCCGAGCCGAATGTTTCATGACCACACAAGCGGCACGACAGGAACGTCCTTGTCGCTTTATATAAAAAAGGAGACGGTAAGGGAGTGGTATTCCCTTTTCGAGGCTCGGTCGCGAGAGTGGTATGGTGTTTCAAGACATGACAGGTGGGCGATCTTTGGCGGACAATTGGTCGCGCCAGTGCATCAAGCCAAGCCGCCTTTCTGGGTTTGGAACTCCGGGCTCAATCAGCTGTACATGTCTTCATACCACCTGACGGCCCGCAACACACCAGCGTACATAGACGCAATCGAAAAGCATGGCATCCGATATCTTTTGGGCTATCCGTCCTCTATCTATGCCCTTGCCTCAGATGNNGATATCCTTTGCCCTTGCCTCAGATGCCATCCGACTAGGGAAAAGGATATCGGGTCTCGTGGTAGTAATTCTTAACGCCGAACCAGTTTACAAATTTCAGCGAGATGTTATCGAAACGGCCTTCGGGTGTCCAGTTCGAGAGACTTACGGCATGGCAGAGGTAGTGGCCGCTGCTGGCGAGTGTGAAATTGGGCGGCTACACCAATGGCCCGAAGTTGGGATCATCGAAGCAACCGGCGATGACGAGACCTCTGATTTCATTTGTACCGGCCTCTTGAATGCTGATATGCCCCTTGTTCGATACAGGGTTGGCGATAGCGGCAGGCTATCATCGATCAAATGTGAGTGCGGGCGAACCCTTCCGGTTATCGACAACATCTCCGGTCGGACGGATGACACATTGTTCACCAAGGACGGTCGGCGAGTCGGGCGAATGGATCCGGTTTTCAAAGGCGACCTGCCGATCAAGGAAGCCCAGATCGTCCAGGAATCCCTGTCGAGAATAACGGTCAACTACGTGCCGGCGGCCGACTTCGAAGACTCCGCTCTTGGAGACCTAAGAGGACGGATTCTAGAGCGTCTTGGGGATATTGACATTGATTTTACGCGAATGTCCATGATTCCACGGACTTCTAGGGGCAAGTTCCGTGCAGTTATCAGTAAGCTCGATCTTCGGAGCGAAGATGCGGAGGCCATTGGTGAGCGACAATAGCGAAAAACCGCTGGTATCGATCATTATTCCGGTTAGAAATGAAGCCGCCTATATCGATCGCTGTCTGGCTTCGATACTCGATCAGACCTATCCAAAGAATCGGATCGAGATCATTGTTGCCGATGGAATGTCAACTGACGATACTCGCACGATGATTCGCAAGATCGCTGCAACATCAACGATCCCGTTCAGGATCGTGGACAACCCTCAGAAGATCGCCCCGACTGGCCTCAATCGGGCAATCGAACAAGCGGCCGGCGATGTGATCATTCGCGTCGACGGACATTGTGAGATTGACCCGAATTATGTCACAAACTGCGTCATCCTGCTCGAGTCGGACCGGACCGACGGTGTAGGCGGCCCAATAGAGACTATCGGCGAGACGGCCAAAGCTGCTGCCATATCGAAAGCGATGAGCTCAAAGTTCGGCGTTGGTGGGTCCGCCTTCCGAACTGTAATGGACCGCGAAGTGTTCACTGACACCGTCGCCTTTCCCGCATACACCCGCAACATAATCGAGCGGGCCGGTCCATTTAATGAGGAACTCGTGCGAAATCAGGATGACGAATACAATTTTCGAATCAGGAAACTTGGGGGACGAATCCTTCTGTCCCCAACGATCCGATCCCGATATTTTAGCCGGGGAACCTTTAGCTCCCTATGGCGGCAATACTTCCAGTACGGCTATTGGAAGGTCCGAGTCCTGCAGCTTCACCCAAGGCAAATGAGTCTCCGTCAGTTTGTTCCGTTCGGGTTTGTTGTTTCCATTCTTGTCCTGACCGTTTCTGCTTTGTTCTTTGGTCCGCTCCTTTTTGTGTTGGCCGGTGTTGTTAGCGCGTATGTGACGGCCAATTTGGCGGCATCGCTTATTGCAACCAAGGCAAGGATAAGAAGTCTTGCCTACGTTTCGTTAAGTTTCTGTATTCTTCATTTTGCGTACGGATGCGGTTCTCTAGTCGGGCTGACCGTGTTCCGGGATCGCTGGCGAACGTAATCCGACACATCAATTTTGGTGGTAAAGCAACTATAGAAATTACGACCAGTGTATGAAAACGCTGCCGAAATCTCGAAGGCTTGGATATATGCGCCCCTTTGGCGTGGCACATTCCGACGATGTTTGGTTGCGGCATATGTGACATCCTCAAATTAGATGCTTTCAGAGCTGTTTACCTGCAATTTCTCGGAGAAATTTCGAAAGGTCGTTCTGTTGTCCGTCGTGTCAATGAAACCCTTGACCGACTGCGATTTTCATTCCTCACTTTCTTATGGATAGTTTTAGAGCAAAACAAGCTATTGATGTTGAAATGAACGGTTCCTCACAAAACGGGGCGTGTGGGCAAAAGTATAAGGCCATTCGCGAGCATCTTAGATCGGATCTCGATTCCAGGGCGGTTATCCTGAGCATGGTCAACGGAAAGTATTACGGTCTTAACAGTGTTGGCCTTGCAATATGGAAGCTGATTCAGACCCCGTCCACGATCGCCGAGATAGAGACATCTCTGTTGCAGCTCTACGATGTTGACGAAGCAACTTGCCACCACGAAGTAACAACCTTCTTGGCAACGATGCTCGACGAAGAGTTGATAGAAGTCGATGAAGAATAGGTTTTCAAGGTTAGGGGCGACCATCTGAGAACGAACGATGATACTCACTTCACTGTTTTGGCTCGCATACTATCGATTTGGCCTTTGGGTAAGCCCCTCAGGCGTGACAAAGCGGGCGATAGATGACGGTGCCGATGATGTTTTTCCGAGGCAAACGATCGACAAAGCACTGTTGTCCGAGATCGTCAGGTGTGTTCGAAGATGCAGTCGATATGTGCCCTTCGCGTCCTGCCTAACGCAAGCTCTGGCGGCAAAGAGAATTTTGTGATCTTACGGCATGGAGTCAAGGGTTAAGATAGGGGTAGCCGCAAAGGATTCAAGCATTGAAGCTCACGCCTGGCTTGAAGTTGAAGACAAGATAGTACTTGGACGGGTTGCTGAACAAGCACGCTTTTCAGTAATGACTTCCCGTCCACACATCCTTCGATGAGCGGAATTGTCGCAATATTCTACCCTGATAGCCGACCTGTTTCAGAGCGGCTTCTAAGTAAAGCCCTAGATACGCTTGTACACCGCGGTCGGGATGACCGTGGTATTTGGATCGGCGGAAATGTTGGACTTGGTCATCGAATGAGATGGACGACTCCCGAGTCGCTGAACGAAGAATTGCCACTTCAGAAGGCAGACGGCAGACTCGTGATCACGTGTGATGCACGCATTGATAATCGGGAAGACCTGCTCAAGCAGCTGGCATTTGACCGCACCTCAGTTTCAAGGGTCACGGACAGCGAGATAGTACTTCGGGCTTATGAAAAATGGGGTGAAGACTGTCCACACCACCTGATCGGAGATTTTGTCTTTGCGATCTGGGACGCGACAAACAAGAAGCTCTTCTGTGCTCGAGATACGCTCGGGTTGAAGCACTTTTATTACTACTACCGACCCGGCGTGATCTTCGCTTTGGCCTCCGAGATCAAGGCTTTGCTTCAGATCGAACAAGTGCCGAAGGAACTCAACGAGGCACACCTTGCAGACTACTTGATCCTAAGATCGGAAGATAAGGTGTCGACGTTTTATAAAGGGATCGATCGATTGCCATCAAACCATTCCTTGAGGGTGACGTCGGCCGGCATGAAGATCTCCCAAAGTTGGGAGCCGAGATTCAGTGAACTGAAGCTCCGAAGGGATGCCGACTACCAAGAGGCCTTTCTCGAGAAGTTTTCGCAAGCGGTCAATTGCCGCCTTCGCAGTGCCTTTCCGATCGGGGCAATGCTCTCTGGCGGGTTAGATTCATCTGCGGTTGTTTGTGTGGCCGACCGATCGCTTCGCTCTCAGAATCGTGATCCATTGAACACCTATTCTGCTGTCTTTCCAACGCTGGCGAAGATAGATCCGAGAATCGACGAATCGGACTATATGAAGGCGATCATTGAAAAAACGAAGGTTAACCCTCACTTTGTCAATGTCGACGACGCGAGTCCGCTCCAAAATATGGACAAGATCGTTTGGCACACCGACCATCCGGTCGGCTACCTTAACGTCTATATGGATTCGCAGATCTTCAAGAGCTGCGAAGCAGACGGGGTTCGAAGTCTGCTTACGGGTCACGACGGGGATACCACTGTTACCTACGGATACCAGGAGTTCGAGCAGTTGGCAAAGCGCGGCAGGTTTATACGGATGGTGCGAGAAGCTCGGGCGATGAGCAAGAATATTCCGTCAAGAATGCATTCCGTCAAGCGTCTTGCTTGGCATAAAGGCTTAAAGCCCGCCATTCCGACAGCGATCGTTAAGGCGTGGCGATTTGCTAGATTCTGGAAAGAAAGCATTGTCGATGATTCAAAGATCAGTCATCCATTGCACTTGAGTTCGGTCAACTCAGCATTCAGATCTCAGGAAGAATTGGTCCGGAGAACCGATGCTCTATGGGAAGAAACGTCTCGAAAAGGGCCAACTCCGGCGGAGCACCACTGGAACTCCCTGACGACGGGACTCTTTTCGAATATGCACGAACAGGTTGAAAAGTTGTCGGCCGCTTTCGGGGTCGAGCCGCGGCACCCATTTTTTGACCGACGTCTCATCGAGTTCTGTGTCTCGCTTCCGCCGGGTCAACGGATATACAAGGGATGGACACGATCGATCTTTCGTTTCGCAATGGAAGGGATCCTGCCCGAAGCCGTTCAATGGCGGGTCGATAAAGCTAATCTTGGCGCCCATATCAAGATGAATCTTCTTAAATATGGGAGCGACGAGATCGAGGCCGCTATCGGCCGTGACTCGTGGATGATCGCAAAGTATCTGGATACGGACCAGTTACGATCTGCATACAACGAGTTCAAAATGGATGCCAATCGAAAGGACCCTGAGGCCCTTTTGCTTTTGACAAGTATGTATTTGATCAAGTGGCTTGAGCACTCTGGATTTGCACAAGAGGACCACCGCGTCGCGTTTGCTGGTGCTTGATCATCCTTCTGAAGTTTTGATAATGCTCCGAAAGGCGGCCCGGTTTGCCGTTCGCGGACTTGTCAGATCCATGCGCTTGCAAAATAGCGTTTTGCAGAAACCAGAGAAGGAGGATAAAAATGGAGAAAAAAGTCGATACCAAGCTAGCTTGGGAAAAACCGGACGTTACCGTGTACGGCGATGTAGCCTCACTTACACAAGGTAGTCCTCAAGGCACAGGTAAAAACCTGGGTTTTGGAGACGATATTTTGCAAGTGGTAAACACAGGTATCTCTTCAATTCCCTAGCTTTACTCATCGGTACGTCCTTTGACATACCAGGTCGACTGATGGGCCGCACCTCCAACAACCTTGAGAGTCGCGGCCCACTATGACAGAAGCGGGACCACTAACTCAGCAGTTCAGTGGTTTCGCTTTTGAATCCAAGATCCATGTTCTCGAACTTCAACAGGTCAACATACGTCGCGTACGGAATGAATATTGACTCCTCGATACGAATTCCGGACCTTATTTCCGGTGGAGATGGAAGTGATGTCACCGTTCGATTCGGAACACTGCCCGACGACTACCTTGACAGCATCGTTCGAACACCCGTTATCGAAACTCCCGGATGTCGCGTACGCATATCCGAGCATGCGATGTCGTTCGATTGGCCGATAATTGGGAGATTCCTGATCACGGAGGGCCGAACCGTCGTCGTCGAGCCTGCACCTACTGCCCTTGAGGAAGACTTGCTGCCCTTTCTTACTGGCCCGGCAATGATCGCGTTGCTCCACCAACGGGGATACTTGGTCCTTCACGCGAGCTGTGTCGTTGTAAACGGGATCGCCGCCGCCTTCTTGGGTGCAAAGGGATTTGGAAAATCGACCCTAGCGGCCTGCCTTTACGCCCGCGGACACTCACTGATAAGTGACGACATCGTTCCCGTCGATTTTGCGGGCGGGACCGCGTGGACGCTGCCCGGCTACCCGCGAATAAAACTCTATCCCGACTCCGTCGTCGCGGCGGGACGCGATCCGGATCGTCTTCCGTTCATACACCGATTGATAGAAAAGCATTCGTTCTCGTGTCCGAGCGATAGCCCTCTAGGGGCGGTCGAACTGGGAGCACTCTACATTCTCGACAAGGACGATAGCACCAGGATCGAAGACCTTGATCGCAGCCGCACATTTGTCGAGTTAATAACGAATACTCACGCAGGTCACCATCTTGTAAGATTGAACGCTCAGGAGAGGCACTTTCGCCAATGTCAGGAACTTGTTCGAGCAGTCCCTTCGTTCCAGATCAGCCGGCCTCACGACTTCACAACAATTGATGACGTGTGCTCTCGCCTTGAGCAGCATATTTTAGATCAGAAACGTACGAAATCGCTCCGCCAACCAATATTTTCGGGTATCTAGAGCTGTAATCATCCTGGCATCGTCAATGTTTGACATTCGAGATCATTTGAAGAACTTGCGCAGCCAAGGCCGCCTGTGGAAGCGGAGCTTTTCTCTGATATGGAATTCCGTTCCCGGATACACAACGGCATGGGCGATTCTGCTCATCTTTCAAGGCCTCCTTCCGGGTGCGACCGTTTACTTCTCAAAACTTGCGATCGACAGTTTCGTAGCATCGACAACTTCCAGGAGCTTCTTTGACCTGCAGCATACCGTATTGCTGTTCGTCCTTACCGGTATAACACTTTTGGCGGCGGACTCGCTGCGTTACATAACTGAATGGATTAAGAACGCGCAGGCAGAGCATTTCGCGGACTCTCTTAAGAATTTGGTGCATTCGAAGGCGGTCGACGTTGATTTCGAGTTCTATGATTCGCCGGAGTATCACGATCTAAGAGAGCAGGCCGGCGGCGAGTCACAATCAAAACCTCTCGCGCTTCTTGACAACTTCGGGACCGTGATCCAAAGCTCGATCACATTGGTCTCCTTCGCAGCTCTGCTTACGGTGTACGGCTGGGCCGTTCCAATTCTCCTTGTCGTGGGCTCTCTACCGAGCCTCTTGATCTCATTTTCGTTCGATCGCCGATATTTTCGTTGGTGGCGTAAGACCGCTACGGAGCGTCGATGGCTCTTTTATTATGATGGAATGCTATCTCACAGTGATGCGGCTGCTGAGATCCGCCTCTTCGAGATCGGACAGAAGTTCAGCAGTGCCTACCAACGGATTCGAAAGACCCTTCGGCTGGAAAAGCTCAAACATCTTAGAGAACAGACCGGCGGGAAGATCGCTGCAAACTTCCTAGCTCTGGCCGCCGGCACGGTCGCGATGGGCTGGATCGCTCTTCGCGTTTACAACAATACGGCCTCCCTCGGCGATCTCGCCGTTTTTTATCAAGTCTTCAGCCGCGGACAGTCGATCATCCTTGCGCTATTGGGGGCAATTGGTAAAACCTTTAGCAATACTCTTTACCTCGAAAGCCTATTTGCGTTTCTCGACCTCAAGGCAAGTGTAGTATCTCCGCAAAAGCCGCTTCCGTTCCCGACTGATATTGTCGAAGGTATCCGATTCACAGATGTTACATTCCATTATCCCGGATCAGATTCGCCGGCGATCTCTGATTTCAATCTGTTCGTCCCCGCGGGCACTCAAGTTGCCATCGTAGGGGAAAATGGCGCCGGGAAGAGTACGCTGATCAAACTTCTCTGCCGTTTCTATGATCCCGATACCGGTTCCATTCAAGTAGATGGCATAGACATTCGGAAATTTGATGTGAAAGAACTGCGTAGGAACGTCTCGGTCCTTTTTCAATTTCCTCTGCATTTTCAGGATACGGTCGCGGGTAATATCAGCCTAGGAGATGAGCGAGAGACTCCCGAGCCCAGAGAGGTCGAGACCGCGGCAGAACTCGCAGGGGCGGACGGCTTTATCGACGGGCTGCCGAGCACGTATCAAACCCTGCTTGGCCGATGGTTCGAAGCCGGTTGTGAACTAAGCGGAGGCGAATGGCAAAAGATAGCTCTTGCTCGTGCCTATTTTCGACAGTCTCCAATACTTGTTCTTGATGAACCGACAAGTTTTATGGACTCTTGGGGTGAAGCAGATTGGTATGACAGATTCTCTAGTCTTGCCAAGGACCGGACGGGATTGATAATTACCCATCGATTCACGATCGCGATGCGGGCCGACATCATCCACGTTATGAGCGATTCGCGGTTGATCGAGTCAGGTACGCATAAGGAGCTATTGGACCTAGATGGCTTCTACGCGAGTTCTTGGAAGTCTCAAATGCTCGTTGCTTCGGAGAAGTCATATGAAGCGATCCTCCGATGATCTAATGTCTGAGAACGAGTCAAAAAGTCAGCTGGGACCCGATGCGTCCGATCATTCCCGCGAGATCCGGTTCATCATCGACTGCTCCCGTACGGCGGTCCCGGAAGCGGCCGCAAGTCGAATTTCGGCCGCCCTAGCCGAACCTATTGACTGGAAGTTCGTACTCAATGTTGCTCAGCGTAATGCCGTTCTGCCATTGCTCGGAAGGACCTTGATCCAAGGCTTTTCAAAACAGCTGCCGGCCGACATCAAAGCTTCTCTCGAATCGGAGCAAGAGTGTCACCTGCGTCACAATTTGCTTCAGACGCGGGAGTTGCTCGAGATGGTAAAGTTCTTCGGAGCAAATGGTATCACCGTCTTGCCGTTCAAGGGGCCAATGCTCGCTATCGAAGCCTACGGCGACCCTTCATATCGAAAATTCAACGATCTCGATGTCCTTGTCCAACCAAAACAATTTCATAAAGCCGTCGCCCTCCTAACTGAGAAAGGTTGGGAGCCGCTCACAAGTGTGAGCTGGCTGACAAAGAGAAACTGGAGCATCAGCCGAAAGAAAGATATCTATTTCGTTAGCCCTGAACGGAATGTAAATCTCGAGCTACATTGGAAACTGTCGGGTTCTCATTTCGGTCTCCCGAAAGAGATCAACACGCTTTGGGAACGACTCGGCTCGATTGTCCTGGCCGGGACGCCGGTGCGAACCCTCGGCATCACGGATCTTCTTATCTATTTGTGCCTGCACGGGTCGCGACATAGTTGGGAGCGGTTCGGCTGGATCTGTGATGTTCATGAGCTCATTCTTTCCAAAGAATGCATCGATTGGGATCAGCTCTTTATCGCGTCGAGAAGGGCTGGCACCGAGAATGTTGTCGCCTTTGGCCTGAGGCTGATAACTGATCTCTTTGAGTTTGAGGTTCCCGACGAACGGTGGAAGACAGTAATCAGTAGTCCGATGTTTGCCGAGATGTCTGCCGAGACAAAGAATCGTTTGTTCGCGGCAAAAGCCCAGCACATTGCGATCGGTGACAGATATTTAGACCACTTACGTTTGAAGGAGCGTGCGTTCGATCGAATAAAGTTGCACTTCCACTACTTAAGCTGGTATTTGAGGATCATTTTTACGCCGAATGAGGCGGATCGTAACGTTCTTGCACTGCCACAAGCATTGGCCCCGCTGCACTACGTGACGCGACCTATAAGACTGTTCTATAAATACGCGTTGAGACCCAGGACGAGCAAGCCAAGACACGGTTGACCGGTGGAACTGGAGACAGTCAATCCATTGGCTACTTTCGGGTCTTGGTACCGAGCGAACACCGCAAGGGTTGCCGAATGACGAATTGTGTGTGTTTCTGTGGTCTTGTTGAGGATCTTTGGCCTGTTGTGTAGCTAAAATCTAGTCTTTTAGTGCCACAAAAAACTATCTCTATATTCGAATTTATTGAGGTCTGACAATTGGTAACGTGTTAACTAGACCAACTACGTTTGAGCTATTTTTCGTCTCGGAGAACGGCCGCTTGCCGCCTCCCTTTTCGGCAGTATTTTTTGCCTTTTTTGTCGGCCATCGAACTGTGATCTACAACCCCGACCGCCTCTGATTTCGAATAGAATCGACCTTCGATTCAGGGTAAAGGAAGCAACTATGCAAACGATACGAACCGCCGAGATCGATCGAGTAATCGATACAAACCCCAACGAGGATAACGAATTCTCTTCATCTCTAACCGTACCGTTCTTTAGGCCCGATATCGGCGAGAGCGAGATCATGGAAGTTGTTGGAACACTTAGGAGTGGCTGGCTAACAACTGGTCCAAAAGTGAGAGCATTTGAAGAGGAGTTCGCACGTGCGGTCAACGCACGATTCGCGGTTGCCGTTAATTCGTGCACGGCCGCACTTCACCTTGCGGTCGAGGCCATTGGACTAAAGGAAGGCGAGGCAGTCCTGATTCCAACGATGACCTTTGCAGCTACCGCTGAGATCGTTCTATATAAGAAGGCTGTCCCTGTACTCGTTGACTGCGATCCGGTGACGGGGAATATGGACCTTGCGGACGCAGAACGTAAGATCGAAAAAATCAAGCAGCGGACTTTACCGTATCTCCGTGGGCGAGAATTAAAGCCTGTCGGCGTCATCCCGGTACACGTTGGTGGGCTAATGATGGATATAGGAGCGGTCAAGTCGTTTGCCGCAAGGCACAATCTGTGGGTAATCGAAGATGCAGCTCATGCATTTCCTTCAGCGTGGAGGCCAAACTCAGACAGCAGGTGGAAAATGTGCGGTGAAGACACGGCGTCTGTGACCTGCTTTTCGTTCTATGCAAATAAGACAATAACCACCGGCGAAGGCGGAATGGCCGTAACTAACGATGAAATACTTGCAAATAAGATCAGATTGATGTCTCTTCATGGCCTTTCTCACGACGCTTGGGGTCGATATACGGCGGAGGGAACTTGGGATTACAAGATCGTTCAGCCGGGTTACAAGTACAATTTGACGGATGTCGCTGCTGCTATCGGGTGTCAACAGTTGGCGAGAGCCGAAGAGATGCGAAAGAAACGAGAGCAGGTCGCGCGATTCTATTTCTCATCAATGGCCGATATCCAAGAGATCTCGTTGCCGCCTTGTGATTCAGACCGATACCATTCGTGGCACTTGTTCCCGATTCGGCTGAATCTTGAAGAGCTCTCAATCGACCGAAATGAGTTTATCGAGGAACTGAAACGCCACCGAGTAGGCTTTTCTGTGCACTGGCGCCCCTTACATCTGCACCCGCTCTATGCGGAACGCTTTGGCTGGATCGATTCCCATTTTCCGGCGGCCTCAAAGCTCTGGACGCAAATAATCAGCCTGCCGATGTACTCGATGATGACGCTCGAGGAGATGTCCCACGTGGTCAAGACGATACGGAAGATCTGTACAACATATTCGAAGGCACCAATGTCAGTGGCAGTTTAACTATGAAAGAATTACGTAGAAGAGGGCTGCCACGAACAGCAGAGGTCATCTTGTCCTTAGTAGGGCTGGTGTTTGCCGCCCCGGTAATGGCTGTTGTTGCGATTCTGATCAAGCTCAACTCGAGAGGCCCCGTATTCTTTTGTCAAAAAAGAGTTGGTCAATATGGCTCAGAGTTTACCATCTATAAGTTCAGGACTATGACCAACTCCTCAAGAGGGTCGCTTGTAACGGCATCGAATGACAAGCGAGTTACATCTATAGGCCGGTTCCTCCGCAAGTCTAAGATAGATGAGCTGCCTGAGCTCTGGAATGTCTTTCGCGGGGACATGTCTTTCGTCGGTCCACGCCCAGAAGTTCCGAAATTCGTTGATCCGAGCGATCCTCTGTGGCAATTTGTCCTTGAGCATCGTCCAGGCATTACAGATCCGGTCACTCTACGCTTGCGAAACGAAGAGCAATTGTTAGCAAAAGTTTCTGATACAGAGCGATACTATCTCGAAGTAGTGCAGCCCTATAAGCTACGGGGATACGCGAGATTCATTGGTGATAAGAGTTGGAAGACCGACCTGCGCATTATTGGTCGGACGTTGCGGGCGATCGTCTTCCCAACGACCGCTATTCTACCAACCAGAGAAGAAATGCAGCTGTCATACAGTAAAACGGGCTCATATAAGTAACCGCCAATCCTGTTTCCCACTCGACTCCTATCTTGAAGAATGGTGTGGACCCCTTCCCTCTTAACAAATTACCCAAAGCGATCCCTCCAGAATCAAGCCCGACACGACGCGG
>JRYD01000972.1_pt1 | contig 45887 bp, 46 predicted proteins | sample 235311 | NCBI WGS metagenome assembly JRYD01 (sample SAMN03074213, study PRJNA261472) | activated sludge metagenome | biome: Common Effluent Treatment Plant; feature: Wastewater; material: Activated sludge; isolation source: activated biomass in a lab-scale reactor treating industrial wastewater at... | reverse complement strand
CTGTGCGCTGTGCTGCTTTACTTCATCGGCGACATCTGGAGCATCTCGTCCGCTTTCATCCGAGATCATTGGAACCTCGCATTTAACCGCCGAAAGATGCGCTTTTCCGGCACGGGCGGCAATCGCCCGATCTTTCTCTCGGAAGAATCATGGCTTGGTTGGCTGATAATAATCGGTTCGATACCTATCGGTACGGTCGGCTTTCTCTTCAAGGACTTTATCGAGGGACAAGGCACAAAGAACCTCTGGATCATCGCGACGATGCTCATCGTCATCGCCGTTCTGCTCTTCGTGGCGGAAAAGGTCGGTTCCCACCGCAAGAATGTCGAACACCTGACGCTTGTCGATGCTCTCGTGCAGGGATGTTGCCAGGTGCTCGCATTGATGCCGGGAGCGAGCCGTTCAGGTTCAACGATCATGGGCGGTCTGCTTGCAGGCGAAACGCGGGAGACGGCGGCCCGATTCTCCTTTCTGCTCTCGATGCCCGCGATCTTTGCGAGCGGCCTGCTGGAACTTCATCAGGCGACGAAAATACTGCCCAACGATGCGTGGACGCCGCTGCTCGTCGGCACGATCGTCGCCGGGATCGTCGGGTACGTCTCGATCTGGGGCCTGCTCGCGTATCTTAAACGCAATTCCACGTTCGTCTTCGTGGCCTATCGCATCATTCTCGGTGCCCTGATCCTGCTCCTTCTTTGGAAGGGCGTTATCGCACCGAATGTTCCCTAAACTGTTCTTGTGACCGCGAAGAAGTGGACAATCCGTAAGCACGACCACGAACGTGTACAGCAGTTTGGACGCGACCTCGGCGTCCATCCTCTCGTTGCGGCACTTTTGATCGCACGTGGTTACGATACGCGTGAGAAGGCCGACGCATTTCTTTCTCCGAGTTTGAAACATCTTCACGATCCGTTCCTTCTCAAAGGAATGCGCGAGGCCGTTGACCGCATTCAAAAGGCCGTTCGCGACGGCGAGAAGATAATGATCTGGGGCGATTACGATGTTGACGGCACCACCGGAACCGTACTTCTTCGTCGCGCGTTCAAGCTTCTCGGAGTCGAGTCGGAATTTCACGTTCCCAACCGATTCACGGAAGGTTACGGCGTGAATATTCCCGCTCTTGAGGAAGCAAAGGCACGCGGTGTCTCGCTCGTCATCACGGTAGATTGCGGCATCCGCAGCTTCGAACCGCTCGAATGGGCCAAAGAGAACTCGCTGGATGTTATCGTTACCGATCACCATTTGTCAGATGAAGCACGCGGCAATCCGCCGGCCGTAGCGGTCGTAAACCCGAATCAAACGGACTGCGAATATCCTGATAAACATCTCGCCGGCGTCGGCGTCGCATTCAAACTTGCGACCGCGCTTCTGAGCGAGTCCGGCCTCGAGAACGAGATTCCGGGCTTTCTTAAAATAGCCGCCATCGGCACCGTGGCCGATGTTATGGACCTTACGGGCGAGAACCGTGCGATCGTCGCGATCGGACTCAAAGATCTGCTTCTGACCGACAACTGAGGGCTACGTGCTCTGATGGAGGTTGCTGACTGCACGTCCGAGATGACGAGCTATCATATCGGCTTTCGTATCGGTCCGAGGATAAACGCCGCCGGGCGAATGGATGTTGCGAAGCACGTCGTTGAGTTGCTCGAGGAGACGGATTTCGTGAAGACACGACAACTCGCATCTCTTCTTGATTCCCGAAACCGCGAACGCCAGCAAATCCAGCAGAAGATCACGGAACTCGCCTTCACCGAGGCGGCCGGGCACGGAAGCTCCAATTTCATAGTCGTTGCGGGTGAAGGCTGGCATCGAGGCGTGATTGGGCTTGCGGCCTCGCGTATCGCGGATAAGCTCTATCGACCGTCGATCGTCCTTTCGATCGAGGACGGCATTGCCCAGGGAAGTGCCCGCAGCATTCCCGGATTTCATTTACTCAACGCTTTAGAGGCCGCTCATGACCTTTTTGAGCAGTTCGGCGGCCATCGAGCCGCAGCGGGGATGAAAATTCGCTCAGAAAGCATTTCTGAGCTAAGGCGACGACTCTCAGAGTACGCGGACTCGGCCTTTGGGGCAGAAGACCTTGTCCCTGAACTTACCGTCGATGCCGTTCTGCTGCCTGAGACCATCGATCTGAGGCTTATTGACACGATCTCGATGCTCGAACCTTTCGGACAAGGAAATCCGAAGCCGATATTCGTAACTAAGGGCCTCACATTACGTGAGGACCCGTTCGTAATGAAAGAAAAGCATCTGAAGCTCAAACTCGGATCCGACACCGGACGGCAGTTCGAGGCGGTGTGGTGGGATGGAGTCGATCGTTCAAAGGGGCGAACTTTGCTGCGTGGTTCGCGCATCGAATTAGCTTATGTCCTTGAAGTCAACAATTGGCAGGGAAATCGAAAGGTCCAGCTTGTCGTCGAAGACTTTAGAGAAGCATAATCCTTCTGTGGCTGAAAGAACCGTCGAAAGAATACAAAGCTACGACTTTCGTGCAAAACTGCCGAAGATCCTTCGCTATGCGGCCCTTGTCGCCGGCGGCATCATCGTGCTCGTTGTCGCCGCAAGTTTCTATACAACGCGTTCAAAGCCCGCGTTCAAATTCAAGCCCGAACACGCGCATCTCTCGACAGACGTTATCGCAGAGGTTAGCGGCTATGAACGAACAGAGAGCGACGGTTCGACGCCGAAATATTTCATAAAGGCCGATACGGCCCGAACTTTCTCCGACAATCATCAAGAGCTAGAGAACGCATACGTCAAGGTCTTTGCGGCCGATGGGCAGGTCTTTGACGAGATCAAGGCGGACAAGGCCGTTTATGTCCCGGAAGCAAATAAGAATTTCACCGCCTATCTCGCCGGCAATGTGAAGATCACTACTCGCGATGCACTGAATGTCGAGACAGACGGCGTTACATATACGCGGGCATCGGAGACGGCAGAAACGGACGATAGCATCGCGTTCGAGCGCGAAAATATTCGCGGGACGGCGGTCGGTGCGACCGTGAAGATGGCAGACAAGAAGCTTGAACTTCGACAAGATGTCGAGATCGAGACCTTTGAGTCCGCCGCCAAGAAGTCGGCGGGCGTAAAGTACGCGAAATTGAATGCGGCGAATGCCGTCTATGACCAAACGGCGAACAGCATCGAACTTATGGGCGGATTCAAGGCTAAGATCGATTCCGACGGCCGCACGAGCGATGTCTCAGCCGGCCGAGCGGTCGCATGGCTTTCGGGCGGTGAAACTGATCTGGCGACTCGCGACCTGACGAAACTCGAACTATTCGAGAATGTGCATATCGTTTCCAATGACGGGAAGACCACTACGATCGACGCCGCGAATGCGGCTTACGACAAGCCGCTCGATCGGTTCGAGCTTAGCGGTTCCGCTCGGATCGTCACCGAGCAAGATTCACGAAAAACGGAGATCCAGGCTCAAACTGCCGTTTACGATAGAAAAGGGCTAAAGGCCAGCCTAAATGGGGCGGCGCAGGTCGCCCAAGGCCCTGACTACGTAAAGGGCGATTCTATGGATGTCGATCTCTTCCCGTCCGAGGAGATCAAACATGCGGTCGTGACGGGCAACACGTTCCTGAAACAAACTTCGTCCGAAAGGCTCACACAGGCGTCGGCCAACGAAATGACGATCGATTATGCGGCTCCGGGTCAACTTCGAAATGCACGTGCGGTCGGAAATGCACGTGCGGAACTCGTCCCGACTACTGTTTCCGACTATTCGAAGGCTACTTTGACGACGCCGAAAGTCATTTCGATCGATTTCAAGGGAGCGGGTCTATTGACCGCGATGAATACTGACGGCCGGACCACAATTCAGCTCGATGCTCCCGGAAATGCTCCTGATGCTGCAACCAAGCGTGTAACCGCGGACACCGTTAAAACATATTTCCATGACAACGGACAGGACATAAGCAAGGCGGAGGCGGTCGGGAATGCGGTTCTTGAGATCGAACCTGTCAAGAAGTCGCCTGAGATCTACGACACGACGGTTAATGCCCCGCGTTTTGACTGCGAGTTCTTTCCGATGGGGAATAACGCCCGCGAGTGCGTCGGCGGTGTCGGAGCCAAGACCGTAAGAAGGCCGACCGTGCCGACCGCAGATCGCGGTGAACAGGTTCTAAACTCCGAGCGGGTGGTCGCGATCTTTGATGCCGCGTCGAAAGATCTTTCAGAACTGCAGGCTGTCGGGAATGGTAGATATTCCGAGCTCGATCGTCGCGGACTCGCCGAACGTTTTATCTACAGCGCGAACGACAAGGTCTTGCGACTTCGCGGCGGAGAACCGACGGTCTGGGATGACCGTTCGAGAGCGAAGGCCCGGGACATCGACTGGAACACAGCTTCGCAGATCTCCTATCTTCGCGGCGGAGTCAGCACTACGTTCTACAATGGCGGTTCAATGGGCGCAGCATCGCCTTTCTCCGACAACAAAAAGCCGGTGTTCATCACCTCGAATGAAGCTGTTCTTGACAGGAACGCGGACACTGCCGTCTTCACGGGAGCCGCAAGGGCGTGGCAGGACGACAACTACGTCCGCGCAGATAGGTTGACCGTCTTGCAACGAGAAGGAAAGCTCGTCGCCGAAGGCGCCGTGCAGAGCGGATTGTACGATGCCAAGATCAAACGTGCGGGAAAGGAGTCTCGAGTGCCCGTCTTTGCGGCCGCGGAAGCGATGACCTACGACCGGAACGGCCGTGCGTTGAGGTATACCGGAAATGTCGATATCCGGCAGGCGACAGACAGGATCACTGCCGAATCGGCAGATGTGTTTCTCAACGACCAGAACGAAGTTTCTCGGACGGTCGCAGAACGTTCGGTCGTAATAACCCAGCCGGGCCGCCGGGCAACTGGCTCTCATGTCGAATATTCCGCTGAGACGGAGATCGCCATAATCCAGGGCGACCCCGCAACGGTCAATGATTCCGAGAACGGCAGTACGTCTGGATCGCAGATCACGGTATATTTTCGGGAGAATCGATTTATCGGGAGCGGCCGCGGACGACAAAATCCGAACACCCGNNCGGCTATCTGCCGCAGGAGCCTTCGATCTTCCGGAAGATGACCGCTGAACAGAACATTCTCGCCGTCCTCGAAACTCTCGGACTAACTCGCGATGAGCGAATGGCACGCCTCGACGACCTTCTCATCGAGTTTGGGGTCGAGCACGTTCGGACAACTCGGGGCGACGCGCTCTCCGGGGGAGAGCGGCGGCGTGTCGAGATCGCACGCTGTCTTGCTACGAACCCTAGTTTCATTCTCCTTGACGAACCGTTCGCCGGGATCGATCCGCTCGCGATCGATGATATTCGGGAGATCATCGTATATCTCAAGGATCAGGGTATCGGAATCCTCATCACAGACCACAACGTGCGTGAAACTCTCGGCATTACCGACCGATCCTACATTATGGCCGACGGCCGCATCCTACGTTCAGGAACGACGGAGGAGCTTGTTGCAGACGCGGATGTTCGGCGGCTCTATCTCGGCGAAAGATTCACGCTCTGAGAAAAAAGTTAGCCGGTTTTTTACGAAAATTTTCCCTTTTCAATTCTGAATCGCTATAATCATTTATAGAACGGTACGCAAATTGCGTGATTCGACCGTAAATGCTTCATTTCGGCACGTTTGGCTGACGCGATCTTTCGTTTATGTCATCTCTTCGGCTCCAGGCAAAACTCCAGCAAAAGATGGTTCTCACGCCGCAGCTTAGGCAGCGGATCGAGATGTTGCAAATGACCGCGCTTGAACTTAATGAACTTATTGAAACCGAGATGGCGACGAATCCACTGCTCGAAGAAGTTCAGCCCGGGGACGAGATCGAAGAGATTTCGAGCAACATTCTTGACCAAAATTCGGATAGTGCTGAGGTGGATACTTTTGCGGAAACTTTCGACGGCGATGGCGCCGATCGTCCGGACGCTGAGTCGCAAAGGCCGGCCGACGATCCGGGATCGGTTCCGAGTACAGAATTAGATCGTGGAAGTGAACTTGATAATGAGGCCGGTGAGGACGCCCATGCGGAATCTTCTGACCCTTTTGATGAGATCGATTACGGAAGGGAATTCCAAGACTATCTCGACCCCGGATACAAGACACAGGAGATCGAATACAAGGACGATGCACCAAGTTTTGAGCAATTCTTGACTCATGCTCCCTCTTTGTCGGAACATCTGGAGTGGCAGCTATCGATGCTGTCGCTCGCCCCGGTCATCGAGCGAGCGGCTCTTTCCGTTATTGGGAATCTGAACGCTGACGGCCGGCTTACGGGCACCATCGAAGAGATCGCAGCGAGCAGTCGGTGCACGGACGAGCAAGCTGAGAATGCGAGACAGGAGGTGTTGTTTCTAGATCCCGTAGGGTGTGGTGCGTTCGACGTGGTGGAATGTCTTCTCGCACAATTGAAGGCCGACGACGAGGACGATACTTTGGCGGCCGAACTTGTTGCCCACCACCTTGAAGATTGTCAGCCGCACAGGCTTCAGCATTTGGCAAAAGGCACCGGTGCGAATTTTGAGACATTGAGCTCCGAGATAGCACGTATTCGCGAACTCGATCCGTATCCCGGCCGCCGCTATAGCGCTGAGGGCACGATGTATGTTGCTCCGGAAGTCTATATTGAGAAGGTCGATGATGATTATCAGGTCTTTTTTACCGATGACAGCAGCCCGCGGCTACGGATTTCGCCTGTTTACAACCAGCTTGCCGATCAACCCGACGCTAGCAAGGAAACAAAAGACTTTATCAGGGAGAAAAATCGTTCCGCGGTCGATCTCCTTCGCAATATCGAGCATCGGCGGCAGACAATATTCAAAGTAGTCGAATCGATCGTCCTTCGACAGAAAGACTTCCTTGATAATGGGCCAAACTTTCTGAAGCCGATGATGCTTAAGGACATCGCGGAAGATATCGGAATGCACCTTTCGACGATCTCGCGTGTTGTCAATCGAAAGTACGCTCACACTCCGCAAGGGGTGATCGAGCTGAGGAAGTTTTTTAGTGAAGGAATGCTAAATGAAGAGGGTGAAGAGGTTTCTACCCGCATCCTGAAGACCAAGATCAAAAAGATGATCGAGGATGAGGATACAAAAAAGCCGCTGACCGACGATGAGATCGCAAAGATCCTTACAAAGGAGGGCGTAAAACTGTCACGTCGAACCGTTGCAAAATATCGCGATCAGATGCAGATTGCCGGTTCGCGCGAGCGTAGAACGATAATTTGAGACTATGGGAATCAAGATCGACTTCACAGGCAGACATATTGAGGTTACGGAGGCTCTGAAAAAGCATGCCGCTGGGCAGTTCGAACGACTCGGGCCGCTCTTCGATTCAAAGCCGCCAACAGCGAACGTTACGATNNGATATGTACCAATCGCTTTCAAAAAGCGTCGCAAAGATCGAAAAGCAGGCGAGAAGGCTCAAGGACAAGGTCATAGACAAATCGCATCGAGCCCGGCGTTCGACCTCCGAGCCGACTCAGGAATCCGTAGCGCCGACTCGGCGTCCAAAGATCATCGTGAGCAAGATGAAAGCTCAAAAGCCCATCACCGCTCAGGAAGCGGCAATGGCGCTCGACGAAAAGAAAGAAGCCTTTATGCTCTTTCGGGACTCGGAAGGTGGCGGAGTAGCGTTGATCTACAAACGGCCTGACGGCAATTATGGACTCGTGCAGCCATGACCTTTGAGCCAAAGGTCATCCATGCATCTTGTGTCGAGATCGACGGGCATGGCGTTTTGATCTGTGGTGAGTCCGGCTCCGGGAAGACCTCATTATTGGTCGAAATGGTGGCCCGCGGTGCGAAGTTCGTCGCTGACGATGCGGTCAGCATCTTTGTGAAAGGGCGTCGNNGGTGTTTCTCCGCTTGCCGTTGCAAGCGTGGAAGAGAGCCTTCCTGAAGCTGGTCTCGCCGATGGCTGTCTCCTCGAGCTTTGCGTTGAGTTGGACGCCGATATGTTCCGAGCTTCGCGCGAGCTTTTGTGCGAGACGCCTAGGGTCTATTTGGAACGGTCTGACTTGCCTTCTATGGCTGAGACTTGCGAGAAGATTGTGCGGAAGCTTTCTCGGTGATCGACGAATGCAGAATAAGAGAAAAAGCGATCAGGACCTTCCTTCGCTCGTGATAATTACGGGTCTTAGCGGCTCCGGGATGAGTTCGGCAACAGATGCTTTCGAGGACCTTGGCTATTTTTGCGTAGATAACTTGCCCGTAACGATGATCTCGACCTTCGGGCGACTCATGGTAGGCGATGGCGGAAAGCCGCCGGGAATCGAGCGGGCCGTCCTCGTAATTAACATACGGGAGCGGCATTTCTTGCCGGAGTTTTCGAGCGAACTGAAAAAGCTTGCGAAACGCGGCATCGTTCCGTTCATTGTGTTCTTCGAGGCAGCAGATGATGTTCTTCAGAGAAGATTCTCTGAAACGCGCCGTCCTCATCCGGCAAAGAACGGAAAAGGTTTGGTAGCTTCGATCAAGGCGGAACGACGGGAAATGATCGACGTCCGCAGGATGGCCGATCTGATCATCGACACAAGCGATCACACCGTGCACACGCTGCGCCATTTGATAGTCCAGAAGTTCAGCGGCAATCCGGACGGTCAGCCTCTAAAGGTCGAGATCATCAGCTTTGGCCACAAATATGGAAATCCAAGGGGACTAGACCTTCTTTTTGATGTAAGACACCTGCCGAATCCGTACTTTCATCGCGATCTGAAGGCTTTGACCGGAAGCGACAAGCCGGTAGTAGAGTTCCTTGAACGCGAAAAGGAAGTGGCGGAGACGGTCGATAGGGTGATCGACCTTTTGATGTATCTCCTTCCGCTATATCAACGCGAAGGCAAATCGTACCTCACGGTCGGTATCGGTTGTACGGGCGGGCGTCATCGTTCGGTGATGGTCGCGAACTCGATCGGACGTGCGTTAAAGAAGGCGAAATTCAATGTCACGATATCGCATCGGGATGCGGAAAAGTAAAGATTATGGATGAAATAAAGAGGATCGGAGCAGTCATCGTTTCGCACGGACAAGTGGCTAACGAGTTGCTTGCGGCGGCGGAGGCTGTGGTTGGTGATGTGGATAACGTCGCTGCAGTTTCGATCGGTTGGCATGACGACGTGGAAGCGGCAAAGGCTGAGATCGAACGCGCGATCGAAAAGGTCTCGCAAGGCGCGGGCGTTCTTCTTCTGACCGATATGTTCGGTGGAACACCAACGAACATCTCCGCAATGTTTCTTCGCGAGAACGAGATCGAGATCGTAACCGGTGTTAACCTTCCAATGGTTGTAAAAGTTGCGACCATCGGCAAGGCGATCGCTCTCGCGGACTTTGCGAAAGAGATCGAGGAGCAGGGCAAATCGGCGATCATGCGCGCGGGAGACCTGCTGGAGCCCTTGAAACTTAAGAAGGATGCTTGAGCGGGAGATCCGCATCGTCAATCCGCTAGGACTGCATGCCCGTGCGGCGGCCAAGCTCGTTCGGCTTTCACGCAAATTCTCGTCGAGAATTTTGATCGAGCACCGAGGTGCGAACGCGACCGCGAATGCTAAATCGATGCTTAGCATACTCGCGATTGCTGCGGGGATGGGGTCCCAGCTCTTTATCCTTGCCGACGGGCCCGACGAAGCAGAGGCCGTTTCGAGTGTGGCTGACTTGATCGGCAGCGGATTCGGCGAAATTTAGATTCGCGATTATGACAAGAGAAAAGAAGATCGGACTCTTAGGGGTGCCGCTGGGTTTTGGAGCGGGAAAAACAGGTAGTGAACTCGGCGTGAATGCAATGCGCCTGTCCATTGTGCGGGGCGAGCGGCTTGCTGATCATATCCGAGGCCTCGGGTACGCTTTCACTGACCATGGGGATGTCACCATTGTCCAGCCGATTGATCCGGCTGAAGATGAGAATCCAAAGCACCTCAAAGAAATGCTCGCGTCGAGTGAAAACATAGTCAGGGCCGTGACACAGATACTTGAGGACGAAGAATTTCCTGTTATTCTCGGCGGCGATCACGCGATAGCGATCGCAACATTTTCAGCCATTTCAGCTCATTATCGGAAAAGGGAGGAAGAGATCGGGCTAATTTGGTTTGACGCCCATTCAGACATCAATACGCCTGAAACCTCACCTTCCGGAAATATACACGGAATGCCGCTCGCCGTTCTGCTCGGCGAAGGTGACCGTAATTTGGTGGATCTTTGCGGGTTTGCTCCAAAACTTAATAAAAGATACTTTGCGCACGTCGGTGCGCGCGACGTAGACCCTGGCGAACGTTCACAGATCGAGAAGCTTGGGCTTCGCAACCATTTTTTTACGATGAGCGACATCGATAAGCGTGGAATGGCGGCATGTGTCACCGATGCGATCGAGATCGCATCTGCTGCGCCGGGCGGTTTCGCAGTAACCTTCGATGTTGACGGCATCGATCCACGATTTGCGCCGGGAAGCGGCACCCTTGTTCGCGGCGGTGCAACGTACCGCGAAGCGCATTTGACGCTTGAGATGATAGCTGCGAGCGGTAAGATGCGTTCATTCGAGATCGTAGAGGTGAATCCGCTGCTTGATCAGTCGAATATCACGGTCGAGCTGGCTTGTGAACTGATCCTTTCTGCCCTTGGCAAAACGATCTTGTAAAGAATATGAAGAAGAACCTCGCCATCATTTTTGGGGGCCGATCAGGCGAACACGAAATTGCCGTCCGCTCGGCGCGAACCGTTGTCGAACAGGCGGATCCGGCAAATTACCATCTTTTTCCGGTTGCGATCTCCCCGACGGGCGAGTGGCTTAGCCCCGCAGAGTCCCTTGCGATGTTCCCCGAGGACGTAAGGGCCGCATTTGAAAGGCAGTATGGCGAGCCGTCGGACCGACTTCACCTTTTAACGGGCGATGCAAGCGTTGGGGGATTCACGATACCGAATGGCGGAACGCAGCCATTAGACTGCGTCTTTCCCGTGCTTCACGGCACCTATGGCGAAGACGGCACGATCCAAGGCCTTTTCGAAATGGCGGACGTGGCATACATCGGATGCGGCGTACTTGCCTCGTCCTGCGGAATGGACAAAGTGACAATGAAAACGCTTTTCCGCGAGGCCGATCTTGCGATCTGCGAGTATGTATGGTTCCTTCGGAGCGAATGGGAGTTGCAGCCGGATGGCGTCGTTCGTTCCGTCGAAGCAAAGATAGGCTATCCATGCTTTGTAAAGCCTGCAAACTTGGGCTCCTCGGTTGGCATCACCCGAGCAGACAATGAAGTCGAGCTCCGAAAGGCGATCGAGTTGGCTGCAGAATACGACCGCAAGATAATTGTCGAAGAAGGACTTGATGTGCGTGAGATCGAGTGCGCTGTGCTCGGGAACGAAGAGCCAAGCGCGAGCGAGGCGGGCGAGTACATAATCAGGGACGACTCAAAGGCCTTCCTTGATTGGAATGAAAAATATACCGGCACGGGGAATAACGAGTTCATCACGCCGGCTCCGCTTTCGGCGGAACTCTCGGACAAGATCCGACAGTTGGCCGTCCTCGCGTTCAAAGCGATCGACGGTTCGGGCCTTGCGCGCGTTGATTTCTTCTTGCGAAAGGACTCAGGATCGCTGCTGGTCAACGAAATAAACACGATGCCCGGTCTTACGGATGCGTCGGGATTTCCGAAGATGTGGGCGGCCTCGGGAATGTCGTTTAGGCAAGTGATCGATCGGCTTGTTGAGCTGGCGATCAGGCGCTACGACGACAAGAAGCGCAACCGTACCGACAGGTAGCCGGTCACTTCTTGCGGCTTGGGGCGATATAGCCTTCGCGTGTCCGGATCTTAAGGCCGCCGCGGGCGACCCTGACCTCGATCGTGTGAAACTTGCCGTCCTCTTTCAGGTCGGCGGGTTGATAAGTCAGGGTGTACTGACTCCCGAGTTCCTCGACGATCGAGGCGAAAGCGTGGCGCATTTCCGCCCCGCCGGGTGTCGCGACAAAGGTTCCGCCGGTCTTCTCGGCAAAACTCTTCAGTGCATCCTGCATTAATGCCTTTTCCTGCGGCGGTGCATCCTTCGGCGACATATCGACGGTGTAGATCAAAGCTCCGACATCAAACGCAGCTTTTAGAGCCTTCTTCTGTGAATACTTACTGCTGTTATCTGCCCCGTCCGAGATCACGATGATCGCTCGTCGCTTCTCAGGCCTAGCGGAAAGCATTCTAGCGGCGGTTACGACCGCATCGTTCAAAGAGGTCATACCGTCGGCTTTAAGGTCAAAAAAGAGATCCGGAAGGTCGCGGCTTGCTTTAAAATCGCGAAGCACTTGGATCTTGCTATCAAAACTCGCGACGGCCGCGAAGTCTTGGCCTCGTAATCCCTCGAGAAACTTGATCGCCGCACTTCGTGCGTTGCTCACGCGATATTCCATACTGCCTGAACTGTCGATCAGAATGACGGCCGCGAATGGTGTGGATTCCACTGTAAAAGACTCGATCTTCTGGGGCTTGCCGTTGTCCAGTATCGTAAAAAGTTCTTGACCTAGCCCGGAAACTGCTTGTCCGTGGCGGTCAGCAACATAGACATTCGCCACAACGACCGACGAATCCACCGTGATTACATCGTCATCTTCGGATTGGCCATTGATCGCAAGCACTAGAGGAACAACGGCAAGTGCTACGGCAAAACATGCGACGGTCAGTCGCTGAGAGCGGAGGAATGTGCGTAGCTTGGCAAACAGGATCATTGATAGGTCTTGAGCTTGCGGACAATGCGGAGGACGTCTGCAGTCGATTCGATGGCCGAAGCCGAAACCGTGAAGCGTGTCGTCTTCTTCAATTCGGAGACCATTAGTTTGACCGCTGCGTCTAACTCCGTTGCCGCGTCGATCGGCGTAGGTCCGACTTTCTTGTCCGAGAGCAACGCCAGAAGGGCGTCCTCATCACCTCCAAGATCATCGAGCACGTCACTGGTCAGCTTGTCGAGTTCTTGGAGCCGGCCGCGGTCGGCGTTGGAAAGGGCTGATGCCTTTTCGACAGAAGCCTTGATCTGACCTGAAAGTTTGGCGGCCGAATCGCCTTGGTCGAGCATCTTCTCATAGTCTTTCTTTGCCTTCTCGATCCGCATCCGGATCAACATATCCCGGACACCTTTCGGCGATTCCTGCTGCTGTCGAGTTCGACGAGGGAATGCCGGCGTCTCCTCGTCCGACCGATCCTGTGCATGGCTATTGCCGGCCACGAGCAAGAGTGTGCTGAGTGCAAAGATGAGTATGAGTAAGCTACGGCCCGTCATCCTTTGGTACATCCTGGACGGGATCGGGAGAGATTCCCGTGACCGCCTCGACCAACTTTGATAAAAATTCGTCCTCGATCACGCCCGAACTGGGCACGGTCAACCATTCTGAGGTCAGGCCGTTTCCGGCACGGCCTTCGATCTTTGCATTCACTGCGACCTTGTTCTGGATGCCATCGATCGTTTGTACGTCGATGGTCAGCGTATATTGTGCTCTCGTCCACGCAGTATCGGGATCCGCAACCTCTCCGACCCTAGCCAGCTCGCCGCGGGTCAGGACGATACCTTTTGCAAAGACAAAGGGCTGCGTAACGATATATCCATCCGGGAGCCGGGATGAAGACTCGTCCAAAATGATCTTCTTGTCACGAAGCACTTCCTGGATCGCATTGATCAGAACGTCACGCCGCGAAGCGATCTTGTATGGGTTCGGCAGCATCGCACGAACCTTCGTCTTTCCTTTTCCCCAGTCGAAGGAACGCGACACATCGGATGGACGGCTTGTCGGGTTTCCTTCCTGTTTTATCTTTTCGGTCTGTGAGTCGATCCCTTTCTGCGCAACTACCGGCATGGCTAAACAAAAGAGCCCAATGGACGCGATAACGAATTTCGAAAACGATCTTGATCGGTTCACAGGTTCTAATATGACACAAAACAGCTGGAATACTGAATGATTAGATGTTCACCGTACGGCGAACGTTGTAGGCGCAAAAGGAAAATTACCGCTCATGCTCACGCTGCATCTGCCAGAGAAGGGCATTCTTCAAAAAAACGTTATATGCCCCGAATCCCGCGATTATCAGCCCTTGCGAGCCGTCTAGAAATCCCGCTCGAAGGAAATAGTCGCGGAGGAAGGAGAAAACCGGGGCAGCCGTTATCTTGAGGACAGAAGCTTTCTTACCGCTTGCGTACATTGCTCTCGCCGAAAGCGGNNCCGGCATCGACCCTAAAGGATTCGTGAATTACGTCCTCTGACCAACGGCCTTTCCGGCGGTCGAACAGCCTAAGCTGTCGGTCGGGATACCATCCGCCGTGGCGGATCTCACGCCCAGCATAAATTGCCAGTCGAGGAATCTTGTACCCTGCCGAGGCATTGCCATTGTCAATGGTCCTTCTGATCTCCTCTCCCAGAGCCTGTGTGGCCTCTTCATCGGCGTCGAGGCTGAATATCAGGTCGTTGGCAGCGGCGTCAACTGCAAATTGCTTCTGCCGCCCGAACCCGAGCCATTCCTGTTCGATCACGCGCGCTCCAAGTTCGGCAGCGATCTGTCTCGTCGCGTCGGTGCTTCCGGAATCGACGACAACTATCTCGTCCGCCCACCCGACCGAACTTATCGCTCTGGCAATGTTTTTCTCTTCGTTGAGAGCAATGATAACGGCAGAGATCTTCACAGCGAGGATTTTCGCAAACTTCGGCGAAAATGCGAAAAGTGCCGCAAGCCTGTAAACGGCCGGCGACACTCTTTCGGTGCCAAACAACACGACTCGGGCCTATTTGATATCGACAGGTCGGTCGATCGTAATGTTGTGCTCTCGAAATGAAGTAGCGGTAGTCCGCTCACGGTCGGCAACAGCCTTTGCATAGTCCGTCTCAGCGCGGATCTCAGCATTTTGAGCGGCCAAGAGGGCATTCTCTCTTTGGAAGAGCAGAAACGTCGTCGAGCGGCCGGCGTCATAAAGCTTTCGCTCGCCCGCAAGCTGCGTCTGTCTCGGCACTCTGCCTCGCCCTTCGCGCCGTGTCCACACGAAGACGTGCGGTTTCGACCGCTTGAACGGCATTGCGAACATCTGTGAGCACCGTCTCTTCCTGCGCGCGGGTTTGAGCGGCGATGCGCTCGCCGGTGATCTTCGCTCCGGCGAGATTCGCTTTTGCCGTGCGGTTGAAGAACGGGAAAGAGAAAGTTACACCGATCGAATAGTTAGGGGCATCGCTTCGAAACATATTGCCCATCGATCGATTGAATCCGCCAACGAAATAAGGTGGAGAACCCGGTACCGTCAAAAGCGGATTCGGAAGCTGCGAACCCGGCGCAAAAAGCGTATTGAGCTTCTGTCGAAGGATCTCGTCATTTCCTGTGAACTGCGGTATCAGGCTATTGGCTGTAGAGACGTTGCCGCGCGCGATCCCGTCCAATGAGAAAGTCGTGCTCAGGTCGATCTGCGGTTTTGCCTGGTTCTTGAAGAATCGAACGTCAAGATCGTTGATCTCTCGCTGCAGCTTCAGACGGCGGAGCTCGAACCGGTTGTCGAAGGCGTCATTTATGGCCGCATTGAGATCTGACGGGAGTGGCACGACCTTTGGCGAATCCGTCGGTACGATCGCCTGTGCCCATTCCGGTGCAAGGGCATCACGGATGACCAGCTTTTTCAAGGTGTTCTCTGAGACGCTGACCTGCTGCGTTGCGAGAAGCAGGTCGCCCTCGCGATTCGCGAGTTCCGTTTCGACTTCCGCTTTCTCGAGCGGAGCCGCGGCCCCTGCATCGATCTTTGCGGTGATCTGACGGAGGTTTTCCCGGGCAAGTTCCACGTTTGCCTTCTGATTTTGCTGATTTCGAAGTGCGAGGACAAGATCCCAATAGGCCTGCTGAACACTTGTGATCGTGTTCGTAGCCTGCAGCTGGAAGTCCGAGTCCGACTGTTGGAGCTGCTTCTTTGCGATCTTGATCTGCCGACGTGTACTGTCGATACCAAAGTTCCGAAGAAGTGGCTGCGTAAAGTTAAAGCCGAGCTGCGATGAATATATCGCTGAACTGCTCGACGAAAGCCCACCCGATGTGACCTGAGCTTGTGCAAAGGCGTTTTCGGTTCGGGTGTTATTGAAGAAGCCTTGGATCGTGCCGCCGCCCGGCTTGATCCGCTGGTTGATATTGCCGTTTAGCCGAACATCATTAGTGCCTTGCTGTCCGGTTGAGGATGAATGCGAGAACGTCGGCTGAAACGTAAAGACAGGGTCGTAGAGGCCTCTAAGGCCGCGAACCGTGGTGTCTGCTATTCGAACATCGGTTCGTGAAACCTCAATATCATTGTTATTCGCAAGAGCTCGTTTTATTGCCTCATCGAGCGACATTGGCAATGGCGAGGCCGTTTGAACACCGATCCGAGACGTGGTCGAGGGAGAATAATTGTCCGTCGGCCGGTCCGTAGAGATAGAGCGGGCAGTTGCCGCAACGTCAGTGGTCGGGGCCGGCCTATCCTGAGCCAGGCCGACAACCGAGGACAGAGCCACCACTCCGAAAACAGCAGGTATCAAGGAAAATCTAGTTTGACGACGCAAAGTCATTAGTTATTGCTCCGGTAGAAGTGCGAGATACAAGTTTACCGTAAAAAATCTAAACGGGTATTACGCCTGCAAATTTTTGTTTGTTTCAACTATCTTCCCGGGCGCGTAAAGTTTTGCAAATTGAGTTTCGGGCCGTGATTTAGTATCTTAGGCGTTTAATATAACGCACTTTCCCTTAAGGAGACTTTATAGAATGGGCATCAAAGTTGGCATTAACGGATTTGGCAGGATCGGAAGGTCCGTTGTCAGAACCTGGCTGAATGACGACGACATCGACCTTGTCGCCGTGAACGATCTTACGGATACGAAAACCTTGGCACATTTGCTCAAATACGATTCCGTTATGGGGAATCTTGAGCATGAGATCACGGCCGGCGAAGGTTCGATCACTGTCGAGGGCGATACCTTTAAGGTTTTTAGTGAAAAGGATCCTGCCGCTATCGACTGGGACTCGGTCGGGGCGGAGTTGGTGATCGAATCGACCGGCCGGTTTACGAATGCCGCCGACGCAGCCAAACACCTTCGCGGTTCGGTCAAGAAGGTAGTTGTGTCCGCGCCGGCAAAGGGTGAGGACGTCACGATCGCACTCGGGGTAAATGAAGATTCCTATGATGCAGGTAAGCATCACATCATCTCGAACGCTTCCTGCACGACGAACTGTCTTGCTCCGCTTGCAAAAGTGATTCACGACCGATTTGGCATCAGGAATGCGTTGATGAACACGATCCACAGCTATACGAATGATCAACAGCTGCTGGACCTTCCGCACAAGGATCTTCGTCGAGCAAGAGCGGCGGCTCTCTCGATGATCCCGACCTCGACCGGAGCGGCAAAAGCGGTGGCTCTCGTGATTCCGGAGTTGAAAGGCCGTTTTGAAGGCATTTCGATCCGCGTTCCGACCCCGAACGTGTCGATCGTCGATGTCGTTATGAACGTCGAAAAGGCAACTACGAAAGATGAGGTCAACAACGCCTTTCGTGAGGAAGCTGCCGGTCGTTTGAAGGGAATCCTGGCCGTTAGCGACGAGCCTCTTGTTTCGATCGATTATCGCGGGAATTCACACTCTTCGATTGTTGACGCGGAGTACACGACCGTCCTTGACGGCAACACTATAAAGGTTCTTTCCTGGTACGACAACGAATGGGGCTATTCGTGCCGCGTGCGCGACCTTGTCCGATATATCGCATCAAAGGGCATTTGAGGCTGACTATTTTGACAATTGGGACACCTTGATGAAGTTGTTTAAGCTCATGATCTCCGGCTTGATGGCGGCGGCATTTTTGTCAGCCGCCATCGACGTCTCTGGTCAGAGGAAGCCGAAGAAACCGCGCAAAGCCGTCCGCTCGTCAATACTCAAGACAATAAGCGGGGCCGATGACGTCCTTGGCACGCCGATGGCCGCCCCATCGGAAGAAAAGCCAGTTTCTGCTAATGTTAAAGCGTTCCTTGAGGCCTGGTCGATCGTCAACAGCTCTTATTTTGATGCCACTTTCGGCGGTCTGGATTGGGAGCGGGTCAAGGCGGAATATCTTCCGCGAGCCGAGGCCGCGAACACCGAAGCCGAGATCGATGATCTTATTCTTGAGATGGTCGGGAAGCTCGGCAAATCCCACTTTGGAGTGATACCGGCCAGCTTCTATCGAAGCCTTAGCGTTGCTCGAAAGGTATCCGCGGAACGGGAGGGGTATTCCGGAGATCGGTCGGGCGTTTTCAGGACTGAAGGGAAGGGGACCGGCTTACCGATCGAATTCGAACTGAGCGAAGACGATGATCCGAAACCCGGCCGCTTTGGGATCGGCATCGAACTTCGGTCAATGGGCGGCAAATACGTGATCGTTTCTGTTCTGCCTGGTTCATCTGCCGCATTGGCAGGGGTCAAGCCCGGCTATATCCTTGATGAGATCAGTGGAATTCCCCTAAACGTCCTCAGCGAAACGATCACTCAGGCTGCACCCAATGTTCGGCATCTCGACCGAATGTTGCCCACAGCGATCAAGATGTGGCTCCTTGACCGTGACTATGCCCTGAACGTCAAGATCGTTTGCCTCGATGAGCACGATCAGCGAAAAGAGTTCGATCTCCCGAGGCAGCCGCTGAACGGTGAAATGGTGTCTCTCGGCGGACTAATGCCGCAAGTTCTGCTTGAGTACAGTGTTGCGGATCTGAACGGCGACGTGGGATATGTGAAATTCAATGTCTTTTCGCTTCAGGTATTGAGCAAATTCTGTGATTCGATCACTGCATTCTCGAAAAAGAAGGCGCTTGTCGTTGATCTGCGTGGCAATATGGGGGGCCTGCTCCAGTCCGCACGCGGGCTCTCAGGAATGATGGAGCCTCGTGAGGCACCATTCGGAATAAGTGTGTTTCGCGGCGAAAGCTCGGTGATCCCGACGGACAATAAGGTCAAGAAGTTCAATGGCCGCGTCGTCATCCTGGTCGATGACCAGTCGATGTCTGCCGCCGAACTTCTATCTGCTGCTCTGCAGGATAATGCGAGAGCGGTCGTTGTAGGTCAAAATACGGCCGGCGAGGCCTTGCCGTCGATGGCGGTGAAGCTTGCCAACGGTTCCGTGATGCAGTATCCGATCGCCGATTTCCTACGGCCGAACGGGACCTCGGTGGAAGCGGTTGGCGTCCAGCCTGACGTCGTCGTGCCGATCGATCGTATAGGCCTGCTTACCGGGAAGGATCAGGTCATCGAGAAGGCATTGCAGCTTTCTATGAGCGACGAGTATCGGGCCCGCATTGCCGATCGCGAAGCCGCCCGGAAGAAGCAAACGGAGGCATTGGCAAAAGAAAGCGTTGATCCGCCGCCGCCCAAAGATCCAAAGGCGAAAGCCGTCTTCGGTAGTGGGACGATGGGTGACGCATTGGTAAAGGTCATGCCTAAGCGGGTCGAACCGCTCACGAAGGACAAGCGTGCTCTCGCCCTGATCGATAGGGCAGCGAAACTCGTCGGCGGTATATCTCAGATGCAAACATACTCGCTTGACGGTACGATGTTGATCCAGAGCCGGGATACCTCTCAGAAGCTTAAGTATTCATTCTTTCGCGAAGCTCCCGACAAGTACGCCTTTGTTTCGGTCTCTGACCTTTCGGGCACGACGAGAGCCGGGGCTATCGGAAAGGAGACCTTCTTTGAGAGTAGCGTTGGCCTTCCCGATCGAAAGGTCGCCGCGGGCGACGACCCTTACATAGATATTTTTGAGCCGATTAAGCTTGTGCTCTCACCGGATTTTTTCAAGTCGCTCAAGTTCGACGGCACGTTCGACGATGACGGCAAGAAATTGTCGATCATCGAAGGCCGCACAAAGGACGATAGGACCTTGTTCGTTTCATTTGATATGGCAACCGGCCTGCCCTTCAGGATCTCAGATGGTGCTCTTTTCTCGGTTTTCGATGACTACAGACGTGAGGGCGCATTTCTGCTCCCGAGAAGGGTCAAGTCCGGTGGAATCGTCGAGATACTGATCTCTTCGATCCGTATCGGGGAAAAGATAGACCGATCAGTTTTCGTAAAGCACGAGAGCTGCTTCGATCGGCCATAGTGTAGATCGAAGAAGCGGTGGAGAAATTAGAAATTAACGATCAATGCAGAAGAAAACGATAAAAGATATCGATGTAGATGGAAAGCGTGTTTTTGTAAGGGTCGATTTCAACGTTCCCGTGAAGAACGGCGTTGTTACCGACGATACGCGAATTCGAGCCGCACTCCCGACGGTCTGTGACCTTGCGGGCCGCGGGGCGAAGATAATTCTCGCATCGCACCTCGGACGTCCGATCAAAGAGAAGAAGAAGGCCGAAGAGGCCGGAAACGCGTTCGATGCGGCCAAGTTCTCGCTCGCTCCGGTCTTTGCGGCGTTCAAGGAGTTCGCGACGAAGAACGCGGAGATCGGAGAAGTGTCCTTCGCGGCCGACTGCATAGGCGAAGAGGTCGGTAAGGCGGCAGCGGCTCTCAAGAGCGGCGATGTCTTACTGCTCGAAAACCTGAGGCTTCACGCTGAAGAGGAGAAGAACGATGCCGAGTTCGCAAGGCAACTCGCCTCGCTCGCCGACATCTATGTCAACGATGCTTTCGGAACTGCCCATCGTGCTCACGCTTCGACCGCAGGTATCACTCACTTTGTGGACACGTGTGTGGCCGGCCTTCTGATGGAGAANNTCGGCGGTGCAAAGGTTTCTGACAAGATCCCTGTGATCGATTCGCTGATCGAGCGAAAGGTGGACAAGCTTTTGATCGGCGGCGCGATGGCCTATACGTTTTTCAAGGCGAACGGTTACACCGTCGGCAAGTCTCTCGTCGAGAATGATATGCTTGACCGCGCAAAAGAGATCGAGGAGAGGGCGAAGTCCGCAGGGGTTGAGCTTATCCTTCCTACCGACCACCAAGTGGTCGATAGTGCCGATCCGCTCAATTCTCAACGGACCATACCGATTGATTTCACGAACGCTGGTCACGTAGGACTCGATATCGGAATCGAGACCGCGGCCATCTTCTCCAATGCATTGAGCGGGGCAAGAACGATCGTTTGGAACGGGCCGATGGGGATGTTCGAGGAGAAGCCTTTCGACCAAGGTACGATCGCGGTCGCACAGGCCGTCGCGGATGCAACGGACAACGGGGCAACTTCGATAGTCGGAGGCGGAGACTCCGTTGCCGCCATCAAACAGGCCGGACTCGAAAGTCACATTTCTCACATCTCGACGGGTGGCGGAGCAACTCTCGAGTTTCTGGCCGGAGATGCTTTACCCGGCGTTGAAGCTCTTGATTCGCAACCGGAAAGCTAGCTGCCCGACTGTCTAAGAGGAGATCGTTCTGCTCTAAGCCAAGGACGGAATCCGTCTGGCCGAGCGATCACAGGAACGGTCGTTCGATCACTTGTCGCCATGCGCTACAATTAGTAGCACCTAATAGCACATTTAATGTCCTTTGCCTGACATACAGGCAGATCGGGAGAAAAATGCACGACCTGCCACTACTTCTAAATATAGCTGTCGCTCTCGTTGCCGCCTTTATCGGTGGCACGATCGCAAAGTACTTGCGATTCTCTCCGATCGTTGGGTATATGCTCGCCGGCGTTGCGATCGGCCCGTTCACCCCGGGCTACGCGGGAGATGTAGATACGATCAGCCAGGTGGCCGAACTCGGCGTCATCTTCCTCATGTTCGGCGTCGGGCTGCATTTTTCAATTGACGACCTTTGGAAGGTGCGCAACATTGCTATCCCGGGTGCGATCGGTCAAATGCTGATCACAACGTGTCTCGGCTATGTATTTGCCACCTATCTCGGATGGTCTCCCTCGGCAAGCCTAGTTCTCGGCCTCGCCATCTCGATCGCCAGCACCGTAGTTTTGCTTCGCGGCTTAATGGACAACGGCCTCTTGAACACCCAACATGGGCAAGCGGCGGTCGGGTGGCTGATACTTGAAGATATCGCAACGGTCCTCATCTTGCTCCTGATGCCGACTCTTGCATCCGGCGATGGCGGCTTGGATTGGGCGGGCCTCGGACTCACGCTCCTCAAGGCGACAGCGTTCTGTGCATCTCTTGTATTCATCGGGCGAAAACTTGTTCCCTGGCTACTGTTAGGAACGGCTCGCTCAGGTTCGCGTGAATTGTTCATTCTCGCGGTGCTTGCAACATCGGTAGGAATTGCCCTTGCTGCTACCGAGATATTTGGAGTTTCCATCGCATTGGGAGCCTTTGCGGCCGGCGTCGTCGTTCATGAATCGAAGTTAAGCCATCAGGTGAGCGCTGACATTCTCCCATTTAGAGACGCGTTTTCCGTGTTGTTCTTTGTGTCGATCGGGATGATGGTCGACATCAACTACTTGGGCGGTAACGTTACCGCTTTGATAGTCCTCGTCCTGATGATAACTGTCGGCAAGTACGTCATCACTCTGCTGATGGGAGTGTTCATCAGGCACCCGGCGCGCACATTTCTCGTCGTTGCCGCCGGCCTGAGCCAGATCGGTGAATTTTCCTTTATCCTCGGGCAAGCCGGCCTTGCCTTAGGGCTGCTTGGAAAGGAACAGTATTCGATGATCCTCGCCGGAGCACTTATCTCTATCGCGGTCAACCCTCTGATGTACAGGGCGATCGGCCCTGTGGAAAGATTCCTCCGTAGTGATAATGGCTTTTGGCGCTTGCTCGATCGGCACGGCGACACCTTCGCGCTGAAGGATCGACTTTCCGACCATGTTGTAGTGATCGGATATGGACGGGTCGGGCACCACATTGTGGACGTCCTTCAAAAGCTTGGAATTTCTCTGGTCGTGATCGATTCCGAGCTTGAGCGCGTAGAGGAACTTGCAGAGCTTGGAATCCCGGTTCTATACGGCGATGCCGGAAATTCCGAAGTGATCAGTCAGGCAAACCTACCTGGTGCCCGTCTCCTTGTTGTAACGACGCCGGACGACGCCTCGACAAGCATCATCGTCGCTTCGGCCCGCGCTGAGGCTCCGGAGCTCCATATCGTGGCTCGCGCGAGCTCGGACACGAGTCTCTCCCAACTTTATTCGCTTGGAGCCCGCCACGTCATCCAGCCTGAACTGGAAGGCGGCTTGCAGATGGTCAGGCGCACACTGCTCGAGCTGGGCCTTTCGTTGCGCAAAGTACAGCAATATACGGACGCGGTTCGAAGCGACCGATACGATTCCGCTATCAACACGGTTGACGAGCGCCATTTCTTGAACGAGTTATTGAGGGCAAGCGACAACCTTGAACTGGTGTGGGTTCCGTTAGGTGAGAATAGTGAAGTTGTTGGTAAGGCTCTTGCCGATTCAAACCTTCGAGAAGCGACTGGGGCTTCCGTGGTTGCGATCTCACGCCAGAACAAGCTGATCACAAACCCTCAGCCAAAGACCGTTCTTAAGAAGGATGATGTTATCGGAATGATCGGCTCACAGGAGAGCACGGATATGGCTCGAAAGACATTGTCCGGAAGGGATTCCGCTGCTGAACCAACAAAGTGACAATGTGTAGCGCTCGCGAAGAATGCTTAGGCGCTCGATTTTATTGGAATACGGAGAGTGACGTATGAGAAAACCGATCATTGCCGGGAACTGGAAGATGTACAAGCTGCTTGGGGAGGCGGTCGATACCGCTCTCGCACTAAAGCCTTTGGTCGCGAACGCAAATCATTGTAAAGTGATCATCGCGCCGGTCTTTACGGTATTACGGGCCGTTTCCGACCGCCTCGAAGGCTCGAATGTCAGTATTGCTGCTCAGGATTGTGCGACTCAGAACGCGTTCGGAGCCCTTACGGGCGAGGTCGCTCCTATTATGTTGAAAGATGCTGGCTGCAAGTATTGCATCATTGGGCATTCTGAACGCAGACAGTTCTTTGGCGAAAGCGATGCCACGGTAAATTTGAAGGCGAAGTCGGCCCTTGAGGCAGGCCTCCAAGCTATCGTTTGCGTTGGCGAATCGCTGAGCGAGAGGGAGTCCGGCAATGCCGAGAATGTTGTTCGCGGACAGCTTTCTGCCGGGCTTTCCGGTTTGACAGTGGACGAGATGAGCCGTATTATAATCGCTTACGAGCCTGTCTGGGCGATCGGCACGGGTAAGACCGCGACGCCTGCACAGGCTCAAGAAATGCACAGCCACATCCGCAATGTCGTCGGGAAAGATCACGGCAACGACGTTGCGTCCTCGGTTCGGATCCTCTACGGCGGTTCGGTCAAACCTGAGAATATTGCTGAGTTGATGGATCAGCCGGATCTTGATGGAGCTTTGGTCGGCGGTGCGAGCCTTGATGCTGATAGTTTTGCGAAGATCGTAAACTACAAGTAAACGGGACGGGAGTTGATAGAAAGTTGCTATACGTACTTTACACTTTATTTTTCATTTCGTGCGTAGTGCTTGTCGGAGCTGTGCTCCTGCAGCCAGGTAAAACGGATGCCGGTGCGCTTTTCACGAGCAATATTTCGAGTTCTGCGTTGACACCGCGAGGAACGACGACGATCCTTTCCAAGATCACGATCGCGGCCGCTGTCGTATTTATGATCTCGGCGTTGCTCATATCAATGCCCGCGTTCAACGGCAATGTCTCGGTCCTTTCGGCAAACCCGGAAACGCCGGCCGAAGCACCTGCATCAACCGCGAATTCGAATACGAATTCCGCGCCTGCAGCCGATGCCAACGTGAACGCTGCGGCTCCTGAGGCCAACGCAAATGCTGCTGCTCCGGCAGCGAACACGAACGAAGCGCCGGCGGCGAATAAGTAGTTTCGGCCAGAATTGACAACTTAAGCTCAGGTGGCGTAATTGGTAGCCGCGCACGTTTGAGGGGCGTGTGGAGCGATCCGTGCGAGTTCGAGTCTCGCCCTGAGCACCATTTCTGCAAAAGCAGGTCGAATTGTCGGCCTGCTTTTCCTATTTTACGACCATCGTTCCCGTGCCTTCGTCCGTGAAGACCTCGGCGAGAACGGCATTCGCCTTTCGGCCGTCGATCACGTGAGCCGAATGGACCCCGCGTTCGATCAGCGAGATCAGATTCTCGAGCTTTGGTATCATTCCGCCGGTCGCCTTGCCCGATTCGATCATGCCGCGCGCTTCGGCGAGCGGCAATCGTGAGACCTTTGAATTCGGGTCGTCGGCGTCCAGATAAATGCCGTTCACGTCCGAAAGCAGGATCAGCTTCTCGGCCTTTAGGGCGACAGCGATCTCCGTCGCGATCGTATCCGCATTTATATTGAAGACCTGGCCGTGGTCGTCAGCTCCGAGCGACGATAGCACCGGCAAGTAGCCATTGCTAAGCATCACCTCGATCAGCGAAGCATCGATCTTCACGACGTCGCCGACGTGGCCGAAATCCACGACGTCTGTAATGCCGGTAGTGCGGTCAAGGATGCTCTTCGGAGGTCTTTTCTCGGCCGTCAGGACACAGCCGTCCACTCCGGATAGGCCGACCGCCTTGATTCCGCGGCGGCGAAAATGAGCGAGGATCTCAGTATTGATCTTCCCGCGAAAGACCATTTTCGCGAGTTCGAGAGTTTCATCATCAGTTACTCGCCGTCCTCCGACAACTTTCTGGATCACACCCAACTTTTCCGCCATTTCCGTTAGCTGTTTGCCTCCGCCGTGCACGACGCACACCCGAATGCCAACCTCGTGTAATAGGCCGATCTCCTCCGAAAGGGAAGCGAGATTTTCAGCCTCTTCAGTTATCTTACCCGAAAACTTTATGACGAAAGTCGTCCCAGCAAACCGTTGGATGTACGGTAGGGCCTCTCGAAGCAGATCTAGTGATTCGATTTCCATAATAACTATTTTACCAACGCGGAGAGGATCGCCTTCTGAACGTGAAGCCGGTTCTCAGCTTCATCGATAACTACAGATTTCGCGGAATCTAGCACATCGTCTGTGACGATCACGTTCCGCCGAACAGGAAGGCAGTGCATAAAAATGCCGTTTGCAGTTCGGGCCATCTTCTCTGAGTTTACTAGCCAAGTATTGCGGAGCTGACTGTCGTGCTCGGCGGACTCCTGGCCGTAAAAGGACGGCGGAGCCCAACTCTTCGCATAAACAACGTCTGCATCTTCATATCCGGCAAAGGGATCAGTGATCGTCCGTACGCTGCCGCCACTCGAAGCAGCCGAATTGCTCACTTGTGCGACCAACTCCGAATCGAGATCGTAGCCTTCCGGATGAGCGATCGTAAGATCGTGTCCCATTTGTGCGGCCGCAAGCGCAAAACTATTGGGTACGGCCATCGGCAATGCCTTAGGATGCCAAGCCCACGTTAAGAGAACTTTCTTCCTCGCCTCCCCAAGACGCTCTCGGATCGTTAGCATATCGGCGAGTGCCTGACATGGGTGATGCATCGCAGATTCGAGATTGATGATCGGTACGTCCGAATATTTTGCGATGGCATTCAAAACCGGGTCCGTTCGCTCGAGGTCCCAGTTCCTCAAACCGGCAAAAGTTCGAACACCGATCGCCGAAACGTATCGGCTGAGGACTCGAACAAACTCTGCGATATGTTCGGTTCTATCGGCGTCCATAACGACATTGTCGCTGTACTCGATCGACCAGGAGGTTGAGCCGGGTTCGATAAACACGGGATTGCCCCCGAGTTCGTAGACCGCGATCTGCATCGAAGCGCGCGTCCGGAGCGACGGGTTCAGGAACACAAGTGCAATGGAACGGCCCGCCAATCCGTTGGTGACGTGCCGTTCCGCTTTGTACGCGAGTGCCTGCTCCAAAAGGCGTTCGAACTCGCCGGCTGTAACGTCGTTTGTAGAAAGAAAGTGCTTCATTTGCTGATCGCCTCCTCGAAAAGGTCGATCTCGCTCTCTGAAACATTCAACGGCGGTAAGAGGCGCAGCACCTTCGGATCGCTGCTCATACCGGTGATGACCTTCGATTCGAGCAGCTTTTCGTAAAATGGACGAGCCTCGCTCTCGAACTCGATCCCTAACAAACACCCTTTGCCGTGAACTGCCTTTACGTCCGGGTTGTTGAGGCAGACCTCTCTGATTCGGCGTTCGATCCGTCGAGCGTTGTCTATCAGGCCTTCACGCTCGATCACCTCGAGCGTTGACTTCACGGCCGCCATTGCGACCATACCGCCTCCGAATGTCGTTCCAAGGTCATTTTCTTTGATGCAAGAAGCGAGAGAATCAGAAACAATGCACGCACCGACGGGGACGCCGCTCCCTAGGGCCTTCGCAAGCGAAACAACGTCCGGAACGATGCAACCCGCCGCCTTGCTGCCGGCAAAGAACCACTCGCCCGTTCTGCCAACACCCGTTTGGACCTCGTCGAAGATAAGCACCGCACCGACCTCGTCACATTTCTTTCGGAGTTCCAAAAAGAAGTCCGCGGCAGCCTCTCGGACGCCGGCCATCGACTGTATCGGCTCTATCAGCACGCCCGCAGTATGGCTGTCGATGATCGCGTCGATCGACCCTTTGTCGCCGAAGTCCGCTTCGACGTGGCACGGAACGTTCGGCTCACCGAGCGTTCGATATTTGCCGAGGAACGTTGCCGAGATCGAATCCGCGGTCCGCCCGTGAAAGCCTTTCGCGAATGACACGATCTTCGATCTACCTGTCGCGAGCCGTGCGATCCGCATCGCATTCTCATTCGCTTCCGTCCCGGAGTTGCAAAAGAAGGCTTTCGCCAGCGGTTCCGGCGCTATTGCGACAAGCTTCTCGGCGGCCTCGGCCCTAACGTCGGAATAGACGACATTCGAATAAAACATCAGCTTTTGAGCCTGTTCCGTGATCGCTTTGACAACATCAGGATGTGAATGGCCGACCGCACAAACGGCATGTCCGCCGTAGAGGTCAAGATACTTTTCGTTTTCGGAAGTCCATACCCACGGCCCTCGTCCACGCACTATGGCAAGGTCGAGCTTTGAGTATGTGGCAAGCTGAAACTCCCGTTCTTTTTTGATGATCTCTTCTGTTGTCATTTATGGATTCGTGCCGGGAAAAAGAAGTCCGGTCGTCTCCTCCAGACCGAACATTATGTTCATATTCTGCATAGCCTGGCCTGCCGCACCTTTTACAAGATTGTCGAGGGCAGAGAAGACAGCGATCATCTTTCCGGACGCGTGGACGGCGATATCGCAAAAGTTTGTCATTTTCACCCAATTGATATCAGGTGAACCCTCAACGATACGGAGAAATCTCCGCCCGGCGTAATAATCACAGAAGATCTCGTTCAGTTCTTTTGTCGAGATCTCACTCTTCATTTCGGCATAGCAAGAGGCGAAAATACCTCGCGAGACCGGCATGCTATGTGTCATAAAGACAAGGGAAGAGTCGAGCGGTCCGACGCGGGACAGACATTGTTCGATCTCCGGCAAGTGCTGATGTGTAAAGGGCTTATATGCATAGAATGAGTTGGATCGCTGGGGGTGATGCGTGTTCGCTGCGGCTTTCGCTCCTGAGCCGGAAGATCCTGTCTTCGCGTCGACAATGATCTTTCCCGAAGTTAGTTCGCCCTTTATCAATGGAGAAAGGGCTAGAATCGTCGCCGTGGCAAAGCAGCCTGGATTCGCGATGAACTGTGCCTTCGCGATCTCATCGCGAAACAACTCCGACACCCCATAGGTGAACTGTCTTTGGAGCCCGGCAGCCGTCTGCTTACGTCCATAGGCCGATTCAAAGACCTCTGGATCATCAAGCCTGAAATCACCCGAAAGGTCGATCACCTTCGTGCCCTCCGCTAGAGTGCCGACAAGCGACAATGCAGCTCCATGCGGCATAGCAAAGAATGCAACGTCAACCTGAGGCAGATCAGCGAGGGCTTCCGGAGTCGCAGAGAAGCTGAGGTCGGTAAAGCCGAGGAGATTCTTGTGCACTGCGGAGATCTTTTTTCCAGCGTGTTCGTTTGCGGTCACGTACGAGATCTCTGCGTTCGGATGGAACAGCAGCAGCCTCAGAAGTTCGCTCCCGCCGTATCCTGAGCCGCCGAGAATACCGATCTTGATCTTGTTCAGCATACCGCCGCCTCCGGCTTTTCAAATTTCGACGCGAGAGCGAAAAGCCGAGCTCCATCATTGCGGGCGTTTGCGGCAGCGAGCCCGAACCGCTCACGGATCGAAACCTCGCCCATTGACGAATCGGTAACAGAGCCTGAAATGATGTCCGGCTGCAGCCCAAAATCCTTCAAGACCACAATACCGCCGACGACGCCAACGAAATCTGACGCGCAAAAGACGATCTTCTTGACGGCCGACATCACTTGTGAAGAACCTAGCAATTTCTCAACCGAGTAGCCTCCCATCACTCCGTCGCCCAACTCTGCGACTATCAGGTCGGGCAAAAATGAGTTGACGTAATTGAAAGCGCCCATCGCAACACCTTCGAGGTCTTCCCGGCCAACGGTTGATGGCAGCCCGAAATCGAGAAAACTGACTGTCACAAATGCACCATTGTCCTGCATCTCCAGCGTGTCTCGAAGACAGGCAACGCCGGTGAGCTTTACACCAGCGACCTTTAGGCCGCTGAGAGAAGCCTCTCGTATGATCTCTGCAACGGCAACCGTCTTGCCGGAATTCATGCAGGTTCCTGCAACGAGAATTATCGGGGCGGAGGCCGGCATTTCGGACGCTTTGGGTAATGCAGTTGCGGATAGGTTCAATCCTTGTCCGTCCTTGCCGCAAACCGCCCCAAGAACCTCGACATCCACCACCGTACCGAGCGACGAGTGGACGCCTGTTCTTTGTCCGATCACGCCTCCTAGATTCAAGATCGAAAGTTGGTCGCCGCCGGCCAACGTCTGCGGAACCACTCCGACAATACCCTTGAGGGCTCGTCTCTCCCCAAGAACTCCGCAGATCACGCTGTTCTTCTTGATCCGAGCCAGACGTCCGCTCGGCGTTTCCAGCATTCCGTAAGACCGGCTGTCATTCAGCGCTCGAACGGCAACCAGATCTCCGACCTTTACCCTTTGCGGGCTCGGATCGACCAAAGCAGAATGCCCGACGCCCGATCGGCCGGTGACGGACGCCAAAAGATCAAATTCGACGTGACGCAGGCTCATAGTTCCTCTATCCCTCCATACAAGCTCTTGATACGCGTCACAATGCCGCTGCGATCAGAGGAAGTTCGTGCGGCAATAAAGATCGTATCGTCACCGGCAAGCGTACCCGCGATCTCATTGAGATCCATCTTGTCGATCTCGACCGCGATCGCGGATGCTATGCCGGGGAGACATCGAAGTATTAGAAGTGAATCTCCTGAAGTAACCAGGCTGATCGGCCCGAAGTTGCGGGCAGCCCTGCCATCGAGCGTATATCGACCGTCCCGTTTTGCCACACCAAGTTCCTGGAGATCGCGTGAGACGCTCGCTTGCGTGACGGAAAAACCGGCCGCGGTCAGTCGCTCGACCAATTCGGCCTGATTCGCGACCTCCGTCTCCGTGATCGTGTCCACAATGAAGTTACGTCGTGCTTCTTTTGAAATCATTACTGCATACTATACATATGGCCTGTATAATATGCAACTCAGATTGCGGTGATTTTCGAAGGGCGCCTGAGATGCTGTCGGGGCTACTTAGAAAATTGCGAGTTTTATGCGCAGGTATTTTTTGGGATTTGCACGAAAGTCCTTGAGAAGCTGAGTTCCTTCTCCGGTGAAGGTTGCAACGTTATTAGCCGTTTGATTAACGCTATTGTAGAGTGTTTCGTCGGTGATCAACTTGCCAAGAGTGCCTTTTCCGGCCTGAGCGTCGCTCAGGATCGCATCGATCCGGCCGGCCGTCGAATTGAATCGGTCAAGTGCTGTTCGAGTGTCCTCGTACATCTTGTCATCAGTTAGAAGTTTACCGAGCGTACCCTTGCCTGCCCGAAGGTCAGCGGTGATCGCGCGAAAATCCTCTGTGATCTTTCTGAGGTCTGCAACCGCGGCTCGCGTTTCATTATAGAGAGCGTCGTCATTCACGATCTTACCTGCCGAGCCCTTTCCTGCACGGATATCGCTTGAGATCGCTTCGAGGCTCGCCGCCGTCTTCGCAAGACTGTCATAGAGCTTTGGGTCGTTGACCAGCTTTCCGGCACTGCCTTGGCCTGAATTTATCTTGTCGATCGTCGCCTGCAGGCGTTTCATCGTCTCTTTGGTCTCTGCGACCGCTCCGTCGAGATTGTTGTAGAGGTCGTCATCGTTAACGATCTTCCCAAGGGTGCCGTCGCCGGTGTTCGCCTTGTTGAGGATCTCGTTCGCAGGGATGGCGAGCTTGTTGATCTGTTTCAACAGATCGTTGCCGGTTGCGGTCAGTTGGTTCATCGAGATCGCGGCCGAAGATTCGAGCACAAAGTTCTCACTTACGGAATTGCCCTTTTCGGTGCCGGGCGTGATGTTGATCATCTTCTCGTTGCCAAGCACTGAAGTAGCAATGAGCTGTGCGGTCGAATCGGTTCGGATCATCTCGTCGATCGGCTGTCCCTGGATCTGACGGGAAACGGAGAGCGTCGCCTCGATCCGATTCCCGTCGGGCGTATCGGAAGGAAGGAATTTAACGTCGACCACCTTGCCTATCGATACTCCTGCAAGCTGAACGTCCGCCGCAGGGTGCAGCCCATCGGCTGAGACGAAGCGGGCCTTCAGCGCGAATTTCTTTTCGAACGGATTGAAATCTCCGCTTGAATTAAGGACCAAATAGCCGAGGACAAGTAGGGCGGCGAGTACAAAGATGCCGACGCGAAGTTCACTGAATTTGATCCTCTGTCTCGTTCTTGGCATACGTTCGGGTTCAGTCTACCTACCTGTGATAAACCGATGAATATACGGATCGTTCGAAAGCTTCAGCTCTTCGTCCGTTCCATCAAAGATGATGTCTCCCTGCTTTATCATCATCACTTTCGTATTGATGAGGCAAAGTTTGTCGCCTTCTTCTTCGAAGAATACCCGCCCTTCGCCGTCAACGATAGCATATTCGGACGAAAGATATCTTAGGTTANNCGTGTGTGACAAAAATAGATGAAACCCCTTCCAGGTCTCGGAGTTTTATCGCGAGTTCGCATATCGTTCGCGCTGTCGGCGGATCAAGGCCGGCGGTCGGTTCGTCGAAAAGAACCATCGACGGGCTGCCGACCAGGGCTCGAGCAATGCCGACCCGGCGCCTCATTCCACCCGAAAGCTCGATCGGCATCTTGTCGATCGCATCTTCAAGGTCCACAAACCGGAGCATTCTTATGACCTCATGTTCGATCTCGTCATCGTCGATACCTTCCTCGGCCAGTCGATATGCGACGTTGTCGTAAACCGACAGCGAATCAAAGAGAGCCCCTTCTTGGAAGACCATTCCGATCTTTTTCCGCATCTCGGTCAATTCCTGTTCGTCTGCGTTGGTGATGTCTTCGCCATCGACGAGGATAGTGCCGGCGTCTGCTCTCAGAAGCCCAAGTATGAGTTTGATGATCGTGGACTTGCCGCTGCCCGAACCACCAAGAACGATCTTCGTCTCGCCCCGGCGAACCGTGAAATTGATGCCATCGAGGATCACACGGTCATCGAACGCGAGTTCAACATCGCGAAATTCGATCGCCGGGACAACCGGTGAGATCGACGTTCGGGGCTGAGTCATGGTCTCGGTCTCTAACATCTAGAACAAGGTGTTGCCAAAGAATCCCTGTAGTACCTTTGACAGAAAGAAGTCAGCAATGATGACGGTTATTGACGAAAGTACGACCGCATCGGTCGTCGACTTGCCGACGCCGACTGTGCCGCCCTGTGTGGTCAACCCTTTATGACACGAGATCAAGCCTATGATGAAACCAAAAGCGATCGGTTTTATGATGCCGCCAATAATATCCTGGATCGTGATCCCAGCCCGCAAACTCGTAATATAAGTATTCGCGTCCAACGCGTAAAGATACCTCGCGATGATCCCTCCGCCGATCAAGCCGAAGACGTCGGCGGCGACTGTGAGCAGCGGAAGCGTCACAACAAGGGCAATGACCCGGGGAGTAATAAGTTTTCGTGCAGGCGACGTGCCAAGTGCCCGCATCGCATCGATCTGCTGCGAGACGACCATCGACCCGAGTTCCGCGGAGATCGCGGAACCGACGCGGCCCGCGACCATCAAAGCGCACAGCACGGGGCCAAGTTCGCGTATCAGCGTGATCGCGACACTTTGTCCGGCACTGCTCTGAGCACCGTAGTATTCGAGGGTCGGGTAGGCCTGCAGGATCAATACCGATCCGGTAAAAAATCCTGTAAGACTCACGATGGCAAGGGAACCCACGCCGATCGAGTCCATTTGCCGGATCATTTCGTCGAAGTAGCGCGGCTGCTTTCGAAGCCCTCGCAGCATACGCCAGAACAGGAATGAAATATCCTGCAGTTCGACAAGAAAGCGTGAAAGTGAATTCATCTACCGTGCTGATGCCAAGGGCGTGACGCCCGACCTATGGTTCAAAGCATTATAGCCTGTAAGGCTTTGTCAGCGGTAGCCTCCCATGTGAATAAAAAAGAGGCTGCCCGAACTATAACGTCCGAGCAGCCGAAGGGTCAATTGAAGCAGCTGGCCCTACTGAGGTTTGGTCGGGCGTGCAACGGGCCGCTGAAGCCGGCGTTCCTGCCGGCGTTGTAGCCGCTGCATTATCGGCCGATCCGCGGGCGTATCACCGTTTGCTTCACGCAGCTTCCTTTCCGCTGCAAACCTCTTTCGGAGGTTCCGGAAGCTGTCAAGCTGAGTCGGCGTAAGGATCTTTCGAATATTCACCTCGTTCTCGAAGCGAAGGCGCTGCAATTCCGCTTGAGCTTTTTGAAGATCCGCAAGCCGAAGACTGTAGGCATATTCATCGAAAACATCTGCATAGATCGCAGAGTCGAGAGCCTTCATCGCGTCGCGAAAATTCTTTTGCGCGGCCTGCAGCAATGGCTTGCGGGCTTTGTTCATTTCGCGAAGCTGCGTTTTCTGCTCATCCGTAAGGCCGAGAGCCTGCATTATCGCCTGGCCCTTGTCCACCGCCTTGGCAGGTAAGGGTTGACCGGCCAGAGGCTGAGGAACGACTTGGCTCTCAACTTGGCCGACAATGACCGCGAGGGAGAGAGCTCCGATAAATAACAATGCTGAGATCTTGAATTTCATAAGATATGGTAGATCAGTCTTCGTCGCCCTCGGCGAAAAGATCGGTTAGACGAAGCGAACGGTCGCGCGTTTCGGGAACCTCGCCAAAAAGATCCTCAGGAACAGCCTTCTGGGGCAATGCGTTCGTCGCAACAGCACGATCGTGAGCAGAGTCACTCGACTTTCGCACCAACCGGGCCTGTCGGGCACCTTCTGGCCGTTCGGCTCGGGTTGGTGCAGTCTTCTCAGCCGGTCGTTCGTCCTTTGCGATCATTGGCTTTGCTTCTTCGGCCGGTTCCTGTTCGATTACCGATACCGTCGGCGTTACCGCTGCCGGAACTGCAGGCATATCTACGGATCTCGCAACTTGCGGCCGCGGACCACTGGAGCCAAGTAGGAAATAGAGGCCGATCGCTGAACCGAGCAGCAATGTTGCTGCGGCAACTGCATAGACGGGTTGCCGGAACATACCCAAAATAGTCGAAAAAACGCCGATTTTTGGCCGCCGTCCCGTCTGGATCGAGAATCGTGGTTTCAAAAGCGGTTCGAAGGCCTCTGCACGCCATTCCTTGACTGCCATGCTTGTTGACGCCAAGGAAGAGACCTCACCCGAACACGCGTCACACGCCGCAAGGTGGTGTTCGAACGCACCCTTAACGCCTACCGGCAGTTCGTCATAGACAAAGTCCAGTATTTGGCCCGTATGGCCGCACTCTTGGATTTTCGTTTCGTTATGAGTCATTTCACTCATTTCCTTCGCTAAACAACCTCGACCGAAATACGCTCGAGTCGCAATTTCAACTGCTTCAAGGCCGTATAGAGTCGGCTTTTTACGGTGCTCAACGGCAGTTCGAGTGTGTCCGCGATCTCTTGGAAGGTCATTTCTTCAAATTCCTTCATCACGATCACTTCCCGTAACTCCGACGGCAGGGCACCGACGGCCTGCCTTACCAGTTTCAAACGCTCGCCTTTCTCAGCGATATTCTTGGGCGAAACTGCAGGTGACGCCACAAATACCCGCGATTCCGCTTCGTCCTCATCACCCAAAAACTCTTCCGAACGTGACTTCTGACGCCTTTTTACTGTCAAACACTGGTTCACAGCGATCCGATGAAGCCACGACGACACCTTTGCGTCGCCTCGGAACCGTGAGATATTGCGGTAAGCGCTGATAAAAGCTTCCTGTGCCGCATCTCTCGCTTCGTCCTCGCGGCCGAGCATACCGAAGCACAGAGCGAAGATCTTTCGCTCCCAACGCCGTACGATCTCCCCAAAAGCTTCGGGGTCGTCTCGTACCGCCAATTCGACAAGCTGCTCATCCGCAAGCTCTTTAAACATCAAACTCGTCGCAACAGCGAGTTTCGCCTCAAAATCGGCCACCTTGGCCGGTCTTCGTGCAGAACTTCTCCGCACACGGTCATTTAGACGACGAAAACACTTGAATAGTCTTAATAATAGCTGAAAAATGGACGATTCCAGGGAAAAAGCCAACAAGAGTGAGGAAAAAAATCAGAAGCACTTGCAGAAAAGGTTGACGATCTCGCGGATCGTCAACCTTTTTCAGATGTCAGATCAATATGCTCGGGCGAAAATAACCCTTCGACTTGACGGACCGCCGGTCAGAACACATTTTCCGGCTTCTTCCGGAGCATCGAGCGGGATGCAGCGAATGGTCGCCTTTGTCTGCTCTTTGATCTTTTCCTCGGTCTCGGCGGTTCCGTCCCAATGAGCGAGGAGAAAGCCGCCTTCCTCTATTTTTGCGACGAATTCGTCCCACGTGTCCACACGGAATGTGTGCTCTTCGCGGAAGGTGAGCGCTTTCTGGTAGATATTCGCCTGGATCTCGTCCAGAAGGTGCTGAATGTACTCGACAATGCCTTCGAGCGGACGCGACTCCTTTATGAGAGTGTCGCGACGTGCGACCTCGATCGTGCCGGCCTCGAGATCACGTTTTCCGAGTGCTAACCTCACGGGCACGCCCTTCAGTTCGTACTCGGCGAACTTCCAGCCCGAACGCTGCTCGTCGTCGTCATCGTATTTCACGGAAATTCCCGCTGCCTTCAGCTCTTCGACTATCGGATCGACGACCGCCGAGATCTCGGCGAGGTCCTCCGGCGACCTATGGATGGGCACGATCACGACCTGGATGGGGGCGAGCTTTGGAGGCAGAACGAGGCCGTTGTCGTCGGAGTGGGCCATGATCAGAGCGCCCATAAGCCGCGTCGAAACTCCCCAACTCGTTGCCCACGCGTACTCAAGTTCATTCTCCTTGTTGACGAATTTGACATCAAAGGCCTTTGCGAAATTCTGCCCGAGGAAATGCGAAGTTCCGGACTGCAGGGCCTTGCCATCCTGCATCATAGCCTCGATGCAATAGGTTTCCTCTGCACCTGCGAACCGCTCCGCAGGTGACTTATAACCCTTCACGACAGGCAGGGCGATCCAACTCTCGGCAAAATCCGCATAGACGCCGAGCATCCGCTCGGTCTCCTCGATCGCTTCTTGCTTCGTCGCATGAGCAGTATGGCCTTCCTGCCAAAGAAACTCTGCAGTGCGTAAGAATATTCGAGTACGCATCTCCCATCGAACAATATTTGCCCATTGATTCACGAGGATCGGAAGGTCTCGCCACGATTGGATCCAGCCGCGGTATGCATTCCAAATGATTGCTTCCGAAGTCGGCCGAATGATCAGCTCTTCTTCGAGTTTTGCCGTCGGATCGACTATCAGGCCCGGCCCGTCCGGGTTATTCTTGAGGCGGTAGTGCGTAACGACCGCACATTCTTTTGCGAACCCTTCCGCGTGTTCCTCTTCTTTCTCGAGAAATGACTTCGGCACAAAAAGAGGGAAATAGGCGTTCTGGTGCCCGGTTGCCTTGAACATATCGTCAAGGGCGCGCTGCATCTTTTCCCAGATCGCGAAGCCGTAAGGCTTGATCACCATACAACCTCGGACCGCGGAATTCTCAGCGAGGTCCGCCCGCTTTACGATCTCGTTGTACCACTCGGAGTAGTTCTCCGAACGCTTTGGAAGTGCTTTGCTCATAAATGGGTGCCGCTTCGGCGAAAACCTTAATCATAAGCGATACGAACTAAGACAACAATAAGCGAAAGTATGGAAAGTAAACGGCGTTGGTTGATTTTGCGTTCAGTCGCTTTATGCTAACATTTCAGCTTTATGGTCGAACATCGTCTGGATTTTCGCGATAGTGAAACGGCGTTTGCCGACAAGTCTGATTCGGAGCTGAAAGAGAAGTATCGTCTCTTTAGAATGCTCAACTCACCCTTTCTGAACTCCCTTGGCTCTAAGGCGACGAAGCTCGGGCTTTCTCTTGGTCTCCCGATCAAGGGCCTCATCAAATCGACGATCTACAAACAGTTCTGCGGCGGCGAGTCGATCCCGGAGTGTGATCCTGTCATCGAGAAGCTCGGCAAGTCGAATGTAGGCACGATCCTCGATTACGCGATCGAGGGGAAGTCAACCGAAGAGGATTTTGAGGCGACCAAGAACGAGATCATTCGCACGATCGAGCGTGCAAAGGGCGACCCGAACATTCCATTTTCCGTATTCAAGGTCACTGGTATCGCTCCTATCGGCACTCTTGAAAAAATGAGTGCGAAGAAGAAGCTCGATGCAAAGGCCGGCGCCAAATGCGAACGTATCTATACCCGTGTATCGGAGATCTGCGAGGCGGCCCACAATGCGGGCCAACCGCTTTTCATTGACGCGGAAGATAGCTGGATACAGGATGCGATCGACCGATTGGCGACCGAGATGATGGAGCGGTTCAATCAGACGAAACCGGTCGTCTTCAATACGCTCCAAATGTATCGGACCGACCGCCTCCAGCACCTAAAGGAAGCCCGACGAGCTGCTCAGAACGCCGGCTATATTTACGCCGTAAAACTCGTCCGCGGCGCATATATGGAAAAAGAGCGCGAACGGGCTGAGGAAATGGGCTATCCGTCGCCGATACATGCTACAAAGAAAGAGACCGATGCTGATTACAATGCCGCCCTCGAGTACTGTATGAAGCATCACGAGGATATGGCCTTCGTGACGGCAACTCATAATGTGAAGAGCACGCGGCGGGTTGCAGAAGCGATGCTCGACGCGGACGTTCAACCTGATCATCCTCACATTTTCTTCTCACAGCTTTATGGGATGGGCGATAATATCTCGTATGTGCTCGCAAAGAACGGTTTCAACGTCTCAAAGTACGTTCCTTACGGTCCGGTGAACGAGACCGTTCCATATTTGGTGCGTCGTGCGGAAGAGAATTCGTCGGCGGCCGGCCACATGAGTCGCGAACTCGAGCTCCTCTCTGACGAGATGAAGCGTCGGGGCCTTTAGATCCAACTCGCTGCTATGTTCTGTCCAAAATGCGGCGGTGCCGACCAAAGCCCTGAAACCTTTTGCAGACGGTGCGGCGTCTTCTTACCTGATCTCAACAATCCAAGGAAAAAGCCAACGACGCCGGTTCAGAATCTCAATGTGAACGCCGTTCTTAGTGCATTGACCGTGCTTGCTTCGGCCACACTTGCGATCTTGCTTTACGTGATATTAGGGTTTCGCGAGAATACACATCCCCTGATCTATATTACAGCAGGCTTCCTTATCGCGATCACCGGCTGGAACATCCAAACCTTTTGGCGAACTATGCTCCTTCGTCGCCAGCTAAAGCGCCCAACACCTTCTGATCAGGCCGTTGATCAAGATCGCTCTCTAAAAAATGAGTCTGCTGTGGAATTACCGCCCGCAAACTTTGAAGATTTGGTGCCGCCGAGNNCGAGGTCGTCTTCAGAAAGTGGATGATTCGCGAGCGGCGCGGTCTGTGTGCTCTGAAATGCACGGTCGGTGAGAGCTGCATGCTTGAGAGCCTTTGTGAAGCCGTTCGGAGAAGCAAGCGAGGCTTCCGCCGATTCGATATCGGGAAAGAATTCGTTGTAGCCCGCCAAATGCCAAATGCGGCCATCCGTCGTCTCATCGACAGCCAATAATCTGAGCAATGCAAACGCCGACTCAAGTTGATATACAAGAAAATCTCCGGCCTTGAAAGTCTGTGACATACCTTTCAAACTTAACACAGGAAGCCGCTTCAGCAGATGGGAACAGGGTGCCGATCCGAATCATGTGCATTCTGTGCATTCTGTTGTGCATTCTGTGCATTCTGTGCATTCTGTGCAAATCGTGCATTTCGTGCAAATCGTGCACTTTGATACATTTTGTGCGGTTTGATACGTTTCGTGCGGTTTGTGCTTCAAAACGGGCGCGTCGGTTCGCTATGATGACAACACGGTCGAGACGGCCGTTGGTTTTTGACAAGCTGAGTTTTAGGTTCAAGATTCCATTCGTGAATTCGTGGCTCTCTTCCTTTGCGACCTTTGCGTCTCCTTTGCGTTCTTTGCGTTTTAGATTCCGGTTTGAAAACGCAAAGGCCGCAACGTACCGGGCTGTCGGAACCAGAGGCAAATCGCAGGGTGTTTTGATATAATCAAGCTTGTATTCAATTTCAATAGAGAACGGGAATTATTAAAATAATGGCACAAAATGAGGCAGTTATTCTGAGTGCGGCTCGGACGCCGACAGGTAAATTTCAAGGACTCTTACAGGGCTTTTCGGCACCTGATCTTGCGGCCCATGCGATCCGGGCCGCTTTGGAGCGGGCAAATGTTGCACCGGAAAAGATCGACGAGGTCATCCTCGGCTGCGTCGTTCAGGCAGGCATCGGACAGGCTCCTGCACGTCAGGCGGCGTTGAAGGCAGGTCTTCCGCCGGAAGTTTCCGCACTCACGATCAATATGGTCTGCGGATCGGGCTTAAGAGCTGTTGCGTTGGCGGCTCAGGCCGTTTTGTTGGGCGATTCTGAATACGTAGTCGCAGGCGGCATGGAATCGATGTCGAACATTCCCTATGCCATGCCGGGTGCACGCGACGGCTATCGAATGGGGAATCAGACGGTCGTTGACCTGATGATAAACGACGGTCTTTGGTGCCCGTTCGAGAACTGGCATATGGGAAACACGGGCGAGATCGTTGCAGAAAAATATCAGATCACACGCGGCGAGCAGGACGAATACGCATTCGGCTCGCACAGGAAGGCTGCCGAGGCTCAGGAAGCAGGCCGCTTCAAGGATGAGATCGCACCGATCGAGATCCCACAGAAGAAAGGCGATCCGATCGTACTTGATTACGATGAACCGGTGAGGCCGGAGACGACCGTCGAGACGCTCGCAAAGCTCAAGCCGGCATTCAAACGCGACGGCGGCACTGTTACGGCAGGTAATGCGCCCGGCGTGAATGATGGTGCATCTGCTGTGGTTGTGACTTCGCGAGAGAACGCGGCATCGGTCGGTGTAGAACCTCTAGGACGCATCGTCGCATCGGCAACTTCGGGCATCGAGCCGAAGCTCATCATGATGGCTCCGGTCGAAGGCGTTAAAAAGGTTCTCGCAAAGGCCGGTTGGGATATGAAGGATGTCGATCTTTTCGAACTCAACGAAGCATTTTCCGTGCAGGCACTTGGCGTGATGAAGGAACTCGGACTCGATATCGCAAAGGTCAACGTCAACGGCGGTGCGGTCGCTCTTGGCCATGCGATCGGAAACTCAGGTTCGCGTGTGCTGACGACACTCCTTCACGAAATGAAGCGACGGAACGTGAAACGCGGTGTCGCAGCCCTTTGTCTCGGCGGCGGAAACTCCGTTGCAATGGCGGTCGAACGCGATTGATCGGTCGCTTTGGAGAACCTTTCCAAGAACAAACCGAACGCGAGATCGTAGATAAATTTTGAGCACGGAAGATTATGAGCCCAAAAGAACACAATAAGTTGGCAGGTATTTTCTTGATGGTGCACGGCGGGATCCAAGCCGTAATTCTGGCCTTCTTGGCTCTGATATATCTCGCAATGGGCGGAGCAATGTTTGCCGCTGCCGGTCGAGAAGGTGCCGTCGTCGGTCTCGTTTTTGTTTTAATTGTAGCCATTGTGGTTGGTATTGCCCTGGTTTTTACGCTCCCGCAGATCATCGGCGGACTCAAAATGATACGCGAAAAACCTTCGGCGAGGACGTGGGGAATTATCGGCAGCATAATCGCCTGTTTATCATTCCCGCTCGGGACTGCCGTCGGTGTTTACGGGCTTTGGTTCCTTTTCGGCGATCTTGGAAAGTGGTTCTATCTTCAGGGCGGCAACCAAATAGCTTTTCAAAACCATCCACCGCAACCGCCGCCAAATTCGTGGCAATGAATAGATGGGACCGCCCAGGCACTGCACACGAGCGCGGTCACTGTTTTGATAGCAATACAAAATTTTACCCAAAGGACTTTTAGAAAAAATGAGTGAGACTATCGGCGTCATCGGCGCCGGAACAATGGGAAACGGCATCGCACAGACGGCAGCGTCGGCGGGCTTCGATGTCGTTATGTGTGATGTGAAGGCAGAGTTCGTGGAACGCGGCCTCGCGAATATCTCAAAGAGCCTCGATCGCTTCGTCAAGAAGGAGACGATGACCGAGCAGCAAAAGGCGGAAGTTCTCGGCCGCATCCGAACAACTACCGAGCTTGACGGTCTTAAAGGATGTTCGCTGATCGTCGAGGCCGCAACCGAAAATTTCGACATTAAGAAACAGATCTTCGAAAAGTTGGATTCGATCTGCCCGGCAGATGCGATCCTTTCGAGCAACACATCTTCGATCTCGATCACAAAGATCGCCGCCGTTACGAAACGCCCCGACAAAGTGATCGGAATGCACTTCTTCAATCCCGTGCCGTTGATGAAGTTGGTCGAGGTCATCCGCGGTATCGCGACCAGTGATGCTACATATGCGGCGGTCAAGGCGATCTCGGAGAGCCTCGGCAAGGTTCCCGTCGAATGCAACGATTATCCGGGATTCGTCTCGAATCGGGTGCTGATGCCGATGATCAACGAGGCCGTTTTCGCACTTCACGAAGGCGTTGCCACCAAGGAGGCGATCGACGAGATAATGAAGCTTGGAATGAACCATCCGATGGGTCCGCTCACGCTCGGAGACTTCATTGGCTTAGATGTTTGCCTAGCGATACTTAATGTATTACATGAAGGCCTAGGCGATCCGAAATATCGCCCTTGCCCGCTTCTGAAGAAGTACGTTGATGCCGGATGGCTCGGCCGCAAAAGCGGCAAAGGCTTCTACGACTACGCACAATAAGCGATTAGGCAGCCCACGAAACACGCTAAAATCCGCGAGGTCGATCATTTCTATTTCCCTTTTTCGTACTTTTCGTGTTTTTCGTGGGCACTTCCTCTAATATGCACCGGAACCTCCGTTCCTTTATCGACGCGCTTCGACGCGAGAACGAGATCATTGAGATCTCGGCCGAGGTCGATCCGTATCTTGAGATAGCGGAGATCCATCGAAGGGTCATAGATGAAGGCGGAAAGGCATTGCTTTTCACGAACGTCAAGGGTTCGAAGTTTCCGCTTGCGACGAATCTTTTCGGAACTGTCCGCCGCATCGAACTGGCGTTCGGGCCGCGTCCGCTCGAGGTAGTAAAGCGTGCGGTCGAGGCAGCAGAGACTCTCGTCCCTCCAAGTCTTTCGAAGCTTTGGGGATTTCGCGATCTTGGGCTCGCGGGGCTCAAGCTTGGCACGAAGTCAGTGAACAGCGGTCCCATCGCTGAGAACAGACAACATCCAACAGACCTCAACGATATCCCGCTGCTGCAGCTTTGGCCTGAGGATGGCGGACATTTCTTCACGCTTCCGCTCGTTTACACCGAAAGCCCGACGACCGGCAAACCGAATCTCGGCATCTACCGGATGCAGCGTTATGACGCAACGACGACCGGTATGCACTGGCAGATCGGCAAGGGCGGCGGTTTTCATTACTACGAGGCGGAGCAACGCGGCGAGTCGCTGCCTGTAACAGTTTTTAACGGCGGGCCGCCCGCTTTGATACTTTCGGCGATCGCGCCTTTGCCCGAAGGTATTTCGGAATTGATGCTCGCGTCGCTTCTTGTGGGCGAAAAGATCGCAACCGTCGGCGATCCGCTTGGCAACGCTCATCGCAAGCTGATCGCCGAGGCAGACTTCGCGATCATCGGGCACGTGCCGCCCCGAGAGCGCCGCCCCGAAGGGCCGTTCGGAGATCATTACGGATACTATTCGCTGACGCACGACTATCCTGTCTTTCACGCGGATGCAGTCTTTCATCGTAAAGACGCGATCGCGACGGCGACGGTGGTCGGTAAGCCGAGACAGGAAGATTTCTTTATCGGCGACTACCTGCAGGAACTTCTCTCGCCGCTTTTTCCGCTTGTGATGCCGGCGGTTAAAGACCTATGGAGCTATGGCGAGACGGGATTCCATTCGCTTGCGGCCGCGGTCGTAAAAGACAGGTATTCACGCGAGGCTCTCTCGGCAGGATTCCGCATCCTTGGCGAAGGGCAGTTGACGCTCACGAAATTCCTGCTGTTGACGGACACGCCGCAGAATTTGCGGGATTTCAAGCCGCTATTTGAACACGTTCTCGAACGCGTCGATTTGCGCACCGATCTCCACATCTTCTCGCAGACGGCCTTCGACACGCTCGATTATGCGAGCGGCAAGATCAACCACGGCAGCAAGGCGATCCTGATGGGCCTAGGCGAAAGGAAGCGCGAGCTGCCCGCCGAGTTTCGCGGTGAACTGCCTGTAAACATCCGTGCCGCCGAGCCTTTCTGCCGCGGCTGCCTTGTGCTCGAAGGCGAAAGTTTTGAGAATGATGCGGATCTGGCACAAAAGGTCGCTGTCGATCCGCGGTTCGCCGAATGGCAGATGATCGTTCTTCACGATCGGATCGAGTACGCGAGGTCGGCCGAGAAATTCCTTTGGGCGACGTGGACGCGGTTTGACCCTGCACGCGACATCTTCTCAGCAAGCACACGCCTTGAGAGCAACCACATATCGTTTTCCGCCCCGTGCGTGATCGACGCCCGTATGAAGCCGTGGTATCCGAAAGAGGTCGAACCGCATCCCGACACTGTTACGCTGGTAGATCGACGCTGGCAAGAGTATTTCCCTAAATAGTGCCTGAACTTTCCCGAAAAAATATCCTGCGTTTTGCGGCGTTGCTTGTAGTGTCGGCGGCTTTATGCGTCGCGTACGGCTATTTCATCGAACCGCATCGGCTTGTCATTACCAGGCAGAACATCGCGTTACCTAACTGGCCGGAGCAGCTCGACGGTTATAAGATCGTGGCGATCGGCGACATTCACGCGGGATCGAATGGCGTCGATGACGCGAAGCTTCGGAGCATTGTCGCGGAAACAAATGCACTGAAGCCGAACCTGATCGTTCTTTTAGGCGACTACGTCTCAGAGAAAAATGACACCGAATTGCGGATGCCAATATCTGAGATCGCTGATGGCCTCGCCGGACTTTCCGCTCCGGATGGTGTGCTCGCCGTGCTCGGCAATCACGATGGTTTCACCTGTCCGAGCTGCATCAAGAAAGAATTTCCGCGTGTCGGGATAACTGTCTTGGATAATACGGTCGTTCCCGTCACGACAGCGAACGGAGCGCGCTTTCGCGTGATCGGTTTGCCGGATCATATGCAGCTGACCTATTGGAAGGTCTTTTCCGACAACGCGAAACGGGCGCTCGCACCGACAGAAGATCAAGGCCCTGTGATCGCGCTGGAACACAGCCCGGACATTCTTGAGGTGATCACGGGCGATTACCTTATCTCAAAGGATCTCTCGCTGATCCTCGCGGGACATACGCATGGCGGACAGGTACGTTTCCCGATACTCGGGGCGCCGATCGTTTCGTCGAGTTACGGTCAGAAGTACACGCGAGGGCTGATAAAGCAGAACGGCGTGCAAATGTTCGTAACATCCGGCATAGGTGAGAGCATCCTGCCGTTCCGCTTCCTCGTCCCGCCGGAGATCGCCGAACTCACGCTGACCGCGGACAGATAGCGTAAATCGCAGATGGCAATAGAAAATCGCATTCCGGAAGTAGCCTGTACGCCAAAGATTTCTTACTATTTGTTCGATTCTATTACTACAAGAACTGGAGGACTTTTGTGAACAAACTGAAGAACTTTTTACTTTTTTCAACGGTGATACTTATCACCTTTGCCCTCGCGGCATGTGGCGCTCTAGGATCAAAAACCGCGGATAACGCAACCGCGAAACCTGCCCCTGAGAAAAACAACGGCACACCTGCAGCACAGGATCCTGCGGCAAAAGAGGTCAAACCCTCGATCGGGGGCAGCTATACGGTCACGGGCTCGAATGTCGATGGTCAAGGCCGATACGAGGGCAGCCTAACGATCACACCGCGCGATGACGTCTATCAATTCTCTTGGCTAAGCGGCGGCAAAAGCTCGGATGGAGTCGGTGTCATGACGGGCAACAAGGTTGCGGTCGCTTTTACGGAAGGGACGAATGGATCGGGCTGCGGGGTCGTGCTCTATAAGATCTTGGCGAATGGCGATCTGGATGGTAAAGCGGGCNNACGGCAAAGCGCACAACGGGAACCGACCTTGACGGAGAATATGCCATCTCGGGAAAAAATACCGATGGCCAATCCTACAATGGAACGTTGAAGGTCGCAAAAGACGGCGATGGATATAAGTTCGAATGGAACACGGGTTCGGTCCTCAAGGGCTTCGGCATTCACCAGGGCGATACCGTGAGCGTCGGTATCGGCGGACCGCAATGTTCGTTCGTCTCTTATGAGGTCAAGGCTGACGGCACGCTTGAAGGAAAATGGGGCGGCCAAACGTCAAAAAGCTTCGGCACAGAGGTCGCAAAGAAGAAGTAGGCAAATAGATGAGGCTCGATCTCATCGCGAAATCG